>Ga0209992_10000358_pt1 | contig 61881 bp, 52 predicted proteins | sample 2SBtaG_2_FD_182564 | JGI IMG/M metagenome (GOLD analysis project Ga0209992, IMG submission 182564) | Deep subsurface microbial communities from Kolumbo volcano to uncover new lineages of life (NeLLi) - 2SBTROV12_ACTIVE470 metaG (SPAdes)... | ecosystem: Environmental > Aquatic > Marine >... | reverse complement strand
ACTTTACCTTCGTTAGGATATTTAGCTGCAGCCAACTGAATAACTGAAGAATCTGTTTGTGAGGCTGCAACAGAGACACCTGAAACAGCAACCGTTGCCAAGGCCAACAGCGTAAAAATGATTTTCATTGTAACTTCCTTAAATATTGACGGGTTGAAATAGGCCTCTTAAGCCGTGGACGTTGGACAGAATTTGTCGAACAGAGTTCAAGAATACAGAAATATGGCTCATTTGGCAAAGCAGATTTGCTTTAGAAGCCCCAACCTGCAAGGTTTTATGCTATATGGGATACACTGCCATAACCTACTAAAGTTCACAGTTTCTCAGACTGACGAGGTTTATGAGGTGCTTTTGCAAACAATCGGTCATACAACCAGCGTGGCAACCTTTTCAGCAAGAATCCAACCCACCCCATTTGCCAAGGAATGACTGAGAATGCAGATTGTCGCTTGATTGCGCTCACCATTCTTCCGGCAGCCACATCTACGTCAAGTATGAAAGGCATGGGATACGGATTCGCCACAGTCATCGGTGTGCGAATATAGCCCGGGCAAATCGTGACAACCTTTACGCCGCTTCCATGCAACTCTACACGTAACGATTCAAGGTATGAAATAGCTGCCGCTTTTGAGGCAGAATAGGCACCCGCTCCTGGCAAGCCCCTGAAACCCGCCACGCTGGCAATACCAACCATTGTCCCGTGCCCTGTCTGTCGCATGGGTGAGATGAATGGATGAAAAATATTCACCATGCCGATTACATTAGTATCCATCACCTGACGAAAGGATTCGATATCTTCCGCATAATCGGTCAGTGTCCCGACACTCACACCTGCATTGGCGATGACAACATCAGGCACACCAACCCGCGACATAAAATCTTCGCAAGCGCCTTGTACTGCGGACACGTCACACACGTTGATCGCATAACATGAAACATGCTCAGGAAACTCCACCGCAAGCATCTGCAACATATCACCGCGCCTAGCAAAGGTGGCAATATGTGCACCTTGATGCAGATATTGGCGGGCAAGTGCTAGACCTATCCCGCTGGAAGCACCGGTGATCACCACACGAAGTGGCCTATTTTTCTCCTGATTCACCAATGCTAGACAGTGTTCTTAGCGACCTTTGTCCTTACGAGCGAGTTCAATCACCTCACTCAGCACACGGACAGTATCCGCAGGCTGCAAACCGGATATAGCGTATTTTCCTGCCACGACCAGCGTAGGTGTACCCTGAATCATATAGCTACGCGTCATTTGTCTGGCGCGGGACACGCTGCTTTGCATCGAGAATGAGTTGTATGCCGCCAAAAACTTCGCTCGATCCACACCCTGTGAAACGACAAAATCAGCAATTTTTTCTTCTTCAAACAATCGCATGTTATTCACGTTCCATGCCTTGTAAAGCGGCTCATTCAACAGCTCCAATTTTCCAATTGATTCAAGCGCATAGAAGGTTCGCGCCATCGGCTCCATTGAGGAACGGAAAATGGTCGGCACATACTTCATCTCCACACCTGCAGGCTTCTCTTTCTTCCATTTTTCCAAATGCGGATGTAGGTTGTAACAGTGCGAACAACCATAGAAAAAGAACTCAAGCACCTCGATATTTTTCCCGCTAGAGGGTTGTGGGTTTGACAATACAGTGTAATCCCTGCCCTCCACTATCGCAGCCGAGGCCGTGCCTCCGATGATCATCATCACCGCAAATAAAATGATACTTCTCATCATATTCTTCACATTTTTCATTAATCACTCCTTAGAAGGTTCAAGATGTTAAACGCTACTGCACACGCATTGGTGTACTACTAATGTCATTTTGTTTCAAAAAAGTACGCATTTTATTCATTTCAGCATCACTATTGTACGGCCCAAGTCGTACGCGGTAATACACACCCCTATTAGGGATATTCGCCGCCTCAATATGCGCCTCAGCCCCGACCAGTGCCAAATTTGCCTTAAGCTTTTCCGCATCTGACTGCGCTGTGAATGAACCTATTTGCAATATCTGAGGCACATACTTAGCTGCAGGCTTTTTTTTCAACGGCTTTGGCTCAACCGGCCTAGAGAACTGGTAGCTTTTATCACCTTGCATGTTTGTTAGCATGTCATAGAACTCAAAGCGCGGTTTACCATCACTATCTGCTAAAGGCTCGCTCGATGGCAACCTTTCCGGCATCGTTGGCAACTTAAACGGCTCAGCAACTGGCAACTCCTTCAGATAGGGGCTGGGCGATTTCATCCTGTACCAAGTGAATACAGCGGCTATACCCGCACCGATCACCATCCCGACCAGCACACCTGCCCAAAATTGACTTGACCCCTGTGATGATGAAGACTTGCTTCCTGAATACCTGCTCATAATCCCTTGTACATTACATTTTTGCGGGAGCGCTCACGCCCAACAGAACCAACCCGTTACGCATCACCTGTGCCACTGCTGAGATCAATGCCAGACGCGATACCTTAAGTGCATCGTCTTCGACCAAAAATCTCGACGCATTATAGTAACTGTGGAAATCAGCCGCCAATTCCCTCAGGTAGAACGCAATTATGTGTGGCGCCAATTCTTGTGCAGCACTCTCGATCACCTGAGGAAAATCGATCATTCGCTGTAGCAGGATCGTTTCGTACTCGCTATCCAGCAGGCCGACATTCGCCGCTAACAATGCCTTATTATCTCCTTCCCACTGTGCCAAAACCGCGCTGATTCGGGCATGAGCGTATTGGATGTAATACACCGGGTTCTCATTGCTCTTGGATTTTGCCAGATCAATATCGAACACCAATTGCGAATCCGGATGACGTGCAGCTAGGAAATAGCGTGTCGCATCGCAACCCACTTCGTCGATCAAATCTCTCAGCGTGACATAGCTCCCTGCGCGCTTGGATATTTTCACTTCCTGACCATCACGCAATACCGTTACCATCTGGTGCAATACATATTCAGGCCAGCCTTTCGGAATCCCTTTATCCAACGCCTGTAACCCGGCTCTCACCCTTGTGATCGTAGAGTGGTGATCTGCGCCCTGCTCGTTGACCACACGCACAAAACCGCGCTGCCATTTATCTAGATGATATGCCACATCGGGCACAAAGTATGTATAGCCTCCGTCTGTCTTGCGCATCACCCGATCTTTATCATCGCCAAAATCGGTGGTACGCAACCACAACGCATCGTCCTGCTCATAGGTATGCCCACTGGCAATCAGCGCATTGACCGCAGCCTCTACTTTACCCTCACTATAAAGCGCAGATTCCAGTGCAAACACATCAAACTCAACCTCAAAAGCACGTAGATCGATATCCTGTTCGCGGCGCAGATACGCCACCGCAAAATGTCGGATCGCCTCTGCGTCATCCGCATCACCCTTAGCAGTGGTGTTTTGGTCATCGGCCTCGACTGTTTCCCCGGCCATATAGGCATTCGCTACATCTAAGATGTAATCGCCCCGATAACCACCCTCAGGCCAAGCCGGGTCGTCCGGCGCCAGTCCCTTGCAGCGTAATTGCACCGACAACGTCAGGTTGTCGATCTGTGCGCCAGCGTCGTTGTAATAAAACTCGCGGGTCACATTCCAACCCGCGGCGTGCAACACACGGCTCAGACAGTCGCCCACCGCCGCGCCACGCCCGTGCCCGACGTGCAGTGGCCCGGTCGGATTGGCCGAAACGAACTCAACCTGAATCTTCCGGCCCTGCCCTGTTGTTACATGCCCGTATCCGGCTCCCGCTTGCAACACGCCATGCACTGCCTGTTGTTTAGCTGCTGTCGCAATGAACACGTTGATAAAACCCGCACCTGCGATCTCCACCTTATCAATGAAGTCAGTTTCGGGAAGCGCTGTAATCAATGCATTCGCGATCTCGCGCGGTGACTTGCGTAATGGCTTGGCAAGCTGCATCGCCAGATTGCAGGAATAATCGCCATGCGCCGCCTGCTTGGGACGCTCGATCAGAATAGCCGTATCAGCTGACTCAGGCGCAACTTCACGTAACGCTTGGGCGAACAACTCTGATAAATGGGATTTAAAATTTAATACAACAGACATGAAACTGCACCTTTTAAGAGGCGCGGATTATAGCATCTCGCACATCGGCTCTTGATGTAAACCACAGACGAATTTATCACAGACTTTTATCAGGAGCTTACTGCTTGATGACGGGCAAGCCCTCACTCTCCCAAGCATTCATTCCCCCATTCACATTGCTGACCTGGCTATACCCAGCATCTTGCAGGATAGATACCGCCCGTGCAGATCGCCCGCCAGATCGACAAACCACCAAGACAGGTTTATCTTTATAAGTCGTGATCTCCTGCAAGCGTGAGTCCAATTGACCCAATGGAATAAGCTTTGCGTCAGGTGCATGAACTTCAGCATACTCGCTAAGCTCACGCACATCCAATAAGAGTGCCCCCTGCTGATTCATACTTTGAGCCGTCTTCACATCAACACCGCCAGTTTCCTGCAATTGTTGAACAGCAAACAGCACACCCAACATGATGGCGACCACCCATAGTATTTTGCTTGATTTCATCCTTTATCCTGACAGAGCATTTTGTGGCGCGACAAACACGATCACGATAGATTGAGTGCGCCACCATTGTATTAGGGTTGGCTAATATTTGGCAAGTTTTCGATTGCGCGCTTCGGGCTGCCTTGATTTCTCCTTCATATCGATAATAAGAGTACAGTCAATGCTAGTTAACTTTTATGGCTTGTTGTAAGCTTTGCACTACTTGGCACGTCAAACCTCGGCAGCTTCAACTATTTAACCAACGAATTGGAGAACACCATGCCAAAAGCCATCTGGAACAATAAAGTCATTGCCGCAGCGCCCTCAACCGAAGTGCAACGTGTCGAGGGCAACATATATTTCCCAATTTCATCAGTAAAACTCGAATACCTGAACGCAAGCGATAATCATTCATATTGCGTATGGAAAGGCGAAGCAAACTATTATGATGTCGAAGTAGATGGTGAGATAAACAAAGATGCCGCGTGGTACTACCCCGACCCTTCAAACATGGCTTCCCGAATCAAGGATCATGTGGCTTTTTGGCATGGCATAACAGTGGAAGAATAATTTTATGGAAATGAGTCTACCCAATACAGGTGCTCGAGCAATCACTGCCATAGACCGTTTTCAGGCTGTACGAGCGCGCAGTGAGTTGCTATGCGCACCATTGGAAACTGAAGATTACTGCATACAAGCCAGTGAATTTGCCAGCCCGCCCAAGTGGCATCTTGCGCATACAACCTGGTTTTTTGAGACTTTCATCCTGATCCCGTATGCTACTGGCTACCGCGCTTTTCAGAAATCATACGCACATCTATTCAACTCATATTATGAAACGGCAGGGACTTTTTATCCCCGCCCTCAACGCGGCATGCTTTCCCGCCCCACTGTCGCCGAAGTGTATCAATATCGCAAACACGTCGATGTAGCGTTAATGGAACTAATGTCCCGCCTACCGGAACAAGATATTGAAGAGATTCTGACCAGATTGCAGTTAGGAACTGAGCACGAGATACAACATCAAGAGTTATTACTGATGGATACGCTATACAATTTTTCCATCAATCCGCTTCAACCTGTCTATCAAGCTACACCCTCACCAATTGTCGATCTGACTCTGCCAGATAGTAGCTGGCAGAAATTTTCCAGCTCCGTGGTTGAAATCGGTCATGATGGAAGTCGCTTTTCTTACGACAACGAGCGTCCAAAGCATCAGACACTATTGCAGGGCTTCCGTCTTGCGACACGACTGGTCAGCAATGGGGAATATATGGGGTTCATCGAAGATGGCGGCTATCGTCAGGTCGATCTGTGGCTTTCGGACGCGTGGCACACCCTCAACACCCATAATTGGCAGGCACCTTTGTACTGGTTCAAAGAAGACGATGTTTGGCGACATTTCGATCTCACTGGCGCGCATGACCTGCGACTAGATGAGCCAGTATCGCACTTGAGTTATTACGAAGCAGATGCTTATGCTCGATGGGCGGGAAAACGTTTACCGACTGAGGCAGAGTGGGAACACGCTGCCAGCACACAAACCATCACAGGAAATTTTCTGGATTCAGACTTATATGTCCCGCAGCCGGCACAACAAGCAGGTCTTGCACAGATGTTCGGCGATTTGTGGGAATGGACGCAAAGTGCCTACTTGCCGTATCCCGGCTTTAAGCCGCTATCCGGTACCCTGGGTGAATATAATGGTAAGTTCATGAGCGAGCAGATGGTGTTACGGGGCGGATGTTGTGTCACAGCACAAGATCACATACGTGCCAGCTATCGTAATTTTTTTCGAGCGTCAGATCGGTGGATGTTCTCCGGTCTTCGCTTAGCGGAGGACATTTAATGCGCAACGAATCACCTATCCCAGAGCCTCAGACAGATAACGATGATTTCCTGAATACCGTACGTGACGGCTTATGCCTCAGTCCAAAAAGTATCCCGCCCAAGTTCTTTTACGATGCACAAGGTTCGAAACTTTTCGACATGATTTGCACTACGCCTGAGTATTATCCGACCCGCACCGAAACAGGCATACTCGAAACCTTCGGTGAACAAATGGCGACGGTGATCGGCACCTCTTCTAACATAATCGAGCTCGGTAGCGGCAGTGCCACCAAAACACCTTTATTATTAAAACATCTTGAACAGGATGCGTCCTATACCCCGGTCGATATCTGCGAACCGCATCTGAGGCAAAGCACTCAACGCCTGCAAGCCATGTTTCCTGCATTACAGATGAAGCCTGTGCATGCAGACTACACCTGCATGCCCTCTCTTGAGCTGAATGATATCGATAGCCAACGGCAAGTCGTGTTCTTTCCCGGCTCCACCATCGGCAATTCCACCCCGCAAGAAGCACATGACTTGCTGCGTCAGATGGCGCATCTGGTTGGTGAAGATGGCGCAATGCTGATCGGCGTGGACAGCAAAAAATCTCCCGAGATATTAAATGCCGCCTACAACGATGCCAGCGGACATACCGCAGCATTCAACCTGAATTTGCTCGGCCGTATGCAGCGCGAGCTGGGTGCTGAACTTAATGAAAATGGATTTGAGCACTACGCGTATTACAACGCAGAGATAGGCCGCATCGAAATGCATCTGGTCAGCAAACACAAACAACAAATTTTGCTGAATGGCGATACATTCCATTTTGAACCCGGCGAAACCATACACACTGAAAATTCATATAAATACACACCGGATGAATTCCATGCGCTTTCTAAACAAGCCGGGTGGCATCCCAAAATGCAGTGGAGTGACAGCGAGGGCTTATTCAACATTCACTACCTGAGCCTGAACGCCAGCGAACCCCGACACCTCCCCCGAACAGTACGTTAAACATCATGGCAATGCCCCTGGCACGACTGTTTGTCCTCACGGCACTTACCATGACAGCTTTTGCAGCCAATTCGCTGCTATGTCGGATGGCGCTTAAAGAGACTGCAATCGATGCTGCCAGCTTCACCTCGATACGCATCCTGTCCGGTGCTGCAATGTTGTGGTTGCTGATGCGCATTCAACAACGCTCCCCACTCAAACACGGCAATTGGCACAGCGCTCTGGCCTTATTTATCTATGCAGCCATGTTCTCTTTTGCCTACCGCACCATCAACACCGGTGCCGGTGCATTAATGCTATTCGGCGCAGTACAGTTCACCATGATTCTTGCCGGATTTTTCGCTGGTGAACGTATGAGTCACCTGCAAAGTCTGGGCTTTACAGCCGCAGTAGCCGGATTGCTGATACTAGTATTGCCCAGTGCAGAAACCCCATCGGCTCTGGACGCCATCTTGATGTTGTTAAGCGGTATCGCATGGGGGGTATATTCCTTGCTGGGTCGCGGGCAAACCGACCCTGCCGCCGCAACTGCAGGAAATTTTATTCGTGCCGCACCGCTGGCGCTACTCCTGCCTGCAATCGCCTTGCCATGGCTGAATATGGATACACAAGGCATAGTATATGCCATGCTGTCAGGCGCATTCGCGTCCGGGTTGGGCTATGTGTTGTGGTATCGCGTGCTGCAACATATCCGTGCGATGACCGCTTCAACGGTGCAACTGAGCGCACCGATATTAGCAGCGCTGGGTGGCATACTCGTACTGAATGAATCACTCACCATCGCGTTGGCACTCTCATCATTGCTGATTCTGGGCGGTATCTGGCTGGTGTTGCGATTCGGAAAAGTTTGATCGCAGCTATATTCTCGCGTGAACTGCATTTGCGATGTTTTCTAAAGCCGTAGCAATGGTGCTACGCGGTGCAGCGATATTCATACGCATGAAGCCACTGCCTTGTTTACCGAAAACCATGCCAGGACTTAAACCCACGCATGCTTCATTTACAAAAAACTGCTTGAGTTGCTTGTCACTCATCTTCATTTCACGACAATCCAGCCACACTAAATAAGTGCCTTCCGGTTCGATCATCTTGATATTCGGCAAATGTTGCCGCGTGAAATCTCTGACGAAATCACGCGTTCCAGCCAAATAATCCATCAACTCATCCAGCCATGCCGCACCATTCCAATAGGCCGCTTCAAATGCAGCAATGCTGAACGGATTGGTCGCACTGACATGCAAAGTATCAAATGCCTTGTTGATCGCTGCTCGGTCTATTTGTTGCGGAACGATCAATGCTGAAAGTCCCATACCGGGAATATTGAACGTCTTGCTCGGTGCAACAGCCGTGATGATATTCACGCCATCATGGTCCAATTTTGCCAACGGGGTATGCTTGTATTCAGCATAAATCAGATCAGCATGTATCTCATCGGACACCACGGTGATGTTCCATTGACGACAGACTGCCAACAACTGTTGTAATTCTTTTTGTTCCCAAACACGTCCTACTGGATTATGCGGCGAACATAACAACAGCAATCGCCCGCCCTGCGCGCCGCATTGCGCCAGATGATCTAAGTCGAATTCGTATCTGCTATCAATCTGCTTGAGCGGGTTCAGCAATATCTTTCGTCCAGTGATTTCCGGTGCTGCAATGAATGGCGCATAGACCGGCGGTTGCACGATGACTGCTTCATCTGTTTTCGTCAGCGCCATAATGCACGCATGCAACGAAGGCACCACACCCGGACACATTGAGATAGCTTCTCGCGCCACCGTCCAGCTGTAACGCTTAGCTGTCCAACTCATCAGTGACTCATACAAACTTTCGGGAAAAGCGGTATAGCCGTAGATAGGATGCATCGCCCGCTCGGACAATGCATGTTGCACCGCCTCAGGCACAGCAAAATCCATATCTGCTATCCAAAGGGGGATAACATCGTCGCGCCCGAACAAGGCCTGCCGCCCGTCGTATTTAAAACTAGCAGTCCCTGCGCGCGATACCTCTTGATCAAATCGACTGGTCATTTGTATATTGTAATCAATGTGGAGAAACTATTAGTCAATACGCCGAAAGGATCTAAGTTAGCTACCATTTAAAGATTAGTTGCCAGTTAATCTATGTCGCAGCCAAAAGCTTGCGCCATCAACCAGTGCAATCAGCAGCAGCATCGCGATGATGACGCTGGCAGCCTGCTGCATTTGAAATAGTGAAAGATGATACTTCAGCATTTGCCCCAATCCACCCGCGCCGACTATCCCAAGGATGGTAGCCGCTCGGATATTGTTCTCCCAACGATATAGTGTATACGACATGAATTGCGGCAAAGCTTGTGGAAGCACTGCATAAAAGAATGCTGCAACGGGCTTTGCACCGTTAACACGCAGGGTAGCTTCCGGGCCGTGTGGCAGGTTTTCCAATGCGTCTGCAAAAAGACGCCCCAACACACCGGTCGTATGAACCGCCAGTGCTAACGTTCCTGCAAACGGACCTAGCCCTGCCGCGATCAACAGAATAACTGCCCAGACCAGCTCGGGTATCGAGCGCAATATATTCAGTAGCAGACGGGAAAATCTGCGTTCAAGATTACCAAACCTGCCGCTTGCAGGTATTGCCAATGCGAGTCCCGAAACAACTGCAACGATTGTTCCTAATACAGACATGGACAATGTTTCTAATGTGTTGTCAGCGATCTTTATTAAAAATGGCCAAGCCAATTCGGGCGGTGCAAAGCCAAGTAGAAACTCCATAGCAGACCGCGCAGCTTCGACAGTGAAGAGTTCATCCCACCGGATTGCCAATGTATAAAAGCTGGCGCTAATCAGGCTCACCAACCCCAGCAACAACGCGATGGTGGCAGGACTGATAACGGGCAGTGAAGAAGGGCGGCGGCGGTTCATATCAGCCCAGTCGTTTGCGTAGATATTTACTGACCGCATCAGCACATGCAACCAACAGCACAAAGACGATTAATATCGTGGAAACCTCATTGCCCGCCAGCATCTTCATCGATTCATCCATCCGCTGACCTATCCCGCCAGCTCCGACAAACCCCATAACTACCGAACCTCTGATCGCGCACTCCCACCGGAAAGCGGTGTAGGAAACAAGCTCGGAGACCGACGCTGGCAGAGAACCGTAGAGCAGCGCGCCCAAACGACCGCTGCCATTTCTCAGCAACGATTGGGTAGCATGGGTCTCCGAAGATTCCAGAATCTCTGCATAGACTTTGCCGAGCATTCCGCTATACGTCAGAGCGATTGCCAGTACACCTGCGGTCGAACCTAGGCCGACGATGCGCACCAGCAGCAACGCCCACACCAGCTCAGGCACGCTACGTAGCAACACAAGCAACCAGCGCACTAACTGTCTGATGCCCGAACTGAAGAATCGCATCCTGCCAGACTCCATGCGCGAGACCGACAAAGTTTCTGTTGCCAGCAATGTCAGCGGAATGGCACCTAACAGTGCCAGTGTGAGACCCGCTGTCGCTATTGCAACAGTCTGCCACGTTGCTGCCAAGATCAGCATCAGGAACTCTCGTGAATGCGCTGGCGGAAAAAATCCAGATAAAAATTGCCAGGTTGCCCCCAGGCTACGTGCGTCAAGCAATTCCCACGGCTTGAACTCACTCACGACCAGCATGGGCCACAGCAGAAGTAATGCAACCAGTATGGCCGTGACGCGGCCACGCCACGAAGGGTCGGGATGCTGCTCTAAAGTATCGCTGAAGGTCATATACTCAGAATTGGTGTTCGAGATGTGTGTCAGTATGTGCGGCGGTATGATCGTCAGGCTCGGTCTGTCTGTCATTCTGATACAGCGCTTCTATCATCACATCCGACACTTCTGCTCGGGGCGCATCAAAAACGATACGTCCATCACGCAGCCCCACAATGCGCGGAAAATTGCTGAGCGCAAGTTCGATCTGATGAAGGCTGCAAATTAATGTGGCGTTGCGGCGTGTCGTTTCCTGTTGCAGGGTGGTCAATGATTGCAAAGCCAGCGTCGGATCCAACGCTGACAAGGGTTCATCCACCAGCAATACCTCAGCTTGTGATATCAGCAAGCGGGCTAATCCACAACGCTGTCGTTCGCCACCCGACAGGCGATCCACTCGCTCATATAATTTGTCCTGAATGTTGAAACGCTCCAATGCATCATAAGCGGCATCGGGATCACTTGGCTTGAGCAGCGAAGTGATTGCTTGCCGAATACTCCACTGTGGTAAGCGTCCTGCAAGAACTGCTGTCACAACCCGTTGTCTCGGCGGAAGTGGCGGCGTCTGAGGAGCGAGAAACAATCGCGCGCGAAGTGCGTGTCGCTGGGCATGACCCAGCGTCCATGGGTCTTGGCCAAAAATATCCAGCTCACCGGATTCGGCTTTATGGGCGCAGGCCATAGTGTGTAACAAGGACGTCTTGCCAGCGCCGGACGGACCGACCAGCGCAACCTGCTCGCCCTGCTTGATCGACAGTTTGACATCAACCAACGCATGGAATGCAGCATTATGTCCGGCAGCGTCATGCTGCACACTGATGTCACGTAGCTCAAAAACCATGCTATTTCAACAGTCCTGCGTTACGTGCCGCGGTCTCAATCTCACTGTAGTTTGCAGCCTTGGTCAGAATAAAACGCGTAGCACGTTGCAGATCGAGGATACTCTTATCGTGCGGATTATTCCTGTCCAGTGCAAGGAATGCTTCAGCCAACTTCTCACGCAATACCGGATCCATGTCGGATCGCACAGTCCAGTTATAATCAAAATAGCCGGGGGTGGTGTAGAACACATGAACATCATTCACATCCACTTTGCCTTGTGACAACAATTTCTCCCATACGGAGATATTCAGCGCCCCAGCGTCCACCTTGCCACCTGCTACAGCGGCTGCTGTAGCATCATGCGCACCAGAATAGGCAACGCGCTTCAGGTCGGTATCAGGATAGATATTGGCAGCCAGCATATAAGCGCGTGGCATCAGATGCCCCGAAGTGGAAGACTCCGACCCGAATGCAAATGTCCTACCCTTTAGATCTTGCAAATTCGTGATGTCATTTTGGGAAGTGATAAAAACAGACTTAAACCTTTCGTCCTCTTCTCGTTGCACCAACGGGATGACTTGATTGTTGCTGCGCACCTTGGCTTGGATAAAAGTGAAGCCGCCAAACCACACTAAATCCAACTTATTGTTTACCAGACTTTCCACGGATGCTGAGTAATCACTCACTGGTGTGAATTCCACTTTCATATCCAGCTTTTCTTCCAGATACTCGCCCAGCGGTTTGAATTTTCGCTGTAACTCGGTAGGCGATTCATCCGGGATAGCAGACACGCGCAACACAGGTTCTGCATGTGATATGTCAATTAACGCTATGCCACTCAATAAAAATGCCGCCGATAAAAAATATTTAACAAACTTAGTTGATGTAATACGACCCATAGCTACCCTTTATAAATTAAATGGGCGCAGACAAGATATGCGTGGGAAAGACAGAAATGACGATACATTGCCCAGCGTTAAATGGACAATAGAAAGCTCGATGGACTATGCATACGATATGCATCACAAGCTTCGTACCTCATAGGACCTGCTGACCTGCACATTGGCAGCGCGTTGATACGGTACATTCCATCGCACTCGTTTTGTGTCGATTACACGCTGGCCGTCAGACCCGATTCACCAAAAAGTGAAGCAGCGCTACGGCGAATCAACAACAAACAGATACGATATCGGCGCACATTCTAACAGAAAGCATCGGGCTATCCACTTACTGCCGCACGAGTGGAATTTCAATCATAGCAAAGATGGTTTGTGCATCTTGATGCATCCAGCGTCACATTCTTGATATGTCGCAGCATAAGACCACGTTAGTGACCTCAAATTGAAGCTTACACAATCGATTCCAAAATTGATTGATACTGCCAGATTACAACACCTTACCGGGATTCATCAGTGCTTTCGGGTCGAACGTTTGCTTGATGCTGCGCATTAATTCCATTTCGAGATTACTCTTGTAGTGTGTGATCTCTTCACGCTTGAGTTGCCCCAAACCATGTTCGGCACTGATGCTGCCATTCAAACTATTGACCACTTCATACACGATACGGTTAACCTCCGGCTCATGCTGCTCGATAAATTGCTTATTTTCCCCAGCATCAGGCATGGATATGTTGTAGTGAATGTTGCCGTCGCCCATATGCCCGAAGGCAACGATGCGTACCATCGGATAAGCATGGCGCAATGCATCACTAGCTTGGCTGATAAACGCCGCAACACTGCTGACAGGTACGGCAACATCGTGTTTGATACTGATGCCCTCTATCTTTTGCGCCTCACTGATGTTTTTGCGCAGCTTCCACCAACGTTCTGCATGATCGCTGTCGGTCGTAATCTCGAACTGGTTGATACCGTCACCAAATGATTTCAGCGCAGTACGTAATGCGTCTTCTAACCGCACCGGCAAGACATCAACCAATTTTGTGATTACGATCCACTCATGCTGGACGATTTTTTCATGGCGTGGAACAGAACCATAAAACGGTTCACAGGTATCAGGGACATGCTTGAACACCAGATCAAGACATGAACGGGAGATGATTTCGAAAGCTGCTATGGTATCGCCACAATTCGCGCGCAGATGAGCTAACAGCGCAACGGCAGCAGCGGGATCATGTACGGCAACGCATGCGGTTGCTTCCGACTGTGGACGCGGCATTAATTTGAGTACCGCAGCAGTAATGATACCAAGCGTTCCTTCTGCTCCGATGAAAAGGTGCTTAAGGTCATAGCCGGTGTTGTCTTTGCGTAGGCTGCGCAATCCGTTCCAGATGCGACCGTCTGGCAACACCACCTCCAATCCCAACACAAGATCACGCGCATTTCCGTACCGCAGTACACCGATACCCCCCGCATTGGTTGAAAGGTTACCGCCTATTTCACAGTGCGGCGCAATGGCTGTAAGGCCTAGCGGGAAGAGCCTATTAACCTGCTCGGCGGCGTCGTATAGCGAAGCAAGTTTACATCCCGCCTCGACTGTCATCGTATAGTTGGTAGCGTCTACATCATGAATGCGATTCATGCGCGATAGATTGACGACGACTTGTTTGGCGTCGCCTGCCAGTGGAACCGAGCCGCCACATAGACCGGTATTCCCCCCTTGCGGAATGATTGCGACGTTGTTTGCAACACACAGGCTGACAACTTTGCTCACCTGTTGCGTATCTTCAGGAAAAACTACCGCCAGCGCTTCACCGGAATATCGCTCTCGCCAATCAGTGCAGTATTTCGTAGCGGCTTCTCCGGTCAATACTGCGCCGTCTTCCGAAATGGCATACAACTTATTGAGAAATTCGGTTGCCATTTATGGCTCCGGTAATTATGCGTAACCGTCGACTAGTGCTTCTTAGGCAGAAGAACTGAAGCCCACATCTGATAAAGCGACGAGAAGATCATGATAGTGGAGGCAAGACTATAGCCGAAGCCACCTATCATCACGAGCCATGCAAAAGCCGGCTCCAGTTTGGTCAACCACCACGCGAGGATATCCACCATTAGAAAAATGAATGGCGTAACAATCAATATCGATTTACTGACCGGACCGAAGCCCGAAGCAAAAGTGAAAATCCAGCCAACAAAGAAAAATATGAATGCGATGCCAAATAAGTGGATATGCGAAACACGCGTCAGGCTGGTGATGGTGACACCGTGATCAACATCGACTATTTCCATCATCACTTTCTTATCTGCGAGATTGGGCAGGCCGGGCAAATTGGCATGACAAGTATCACAATTATCCATGATGATAGGCTTGATCGTTGATTCCCAATCACTTTCAGGCGCGCCTTCACGTGCCCACTTGATCATCGTCATGCGATCTTCAGGTGATGCTTTCTCTTTCATCGAGCCGTTAAGCTTGGCCTCCAACTTGGATGCACTTTCACCATCGTAGTTACCATGATAACTGTAGACGATATCGTCAATGGACAGTCCTGCTTTGCCATCGGCCAAGCCGTGCGTCAGCATGATCTGCGCACCTGACATCAATAGCCCTAAGCCAATAACCAGTAAATAACCGGTAAAAAGGGACTTAAGTGGCAGTGACAATTCAGCCAGCGTCTTAGAGCTTAGGTCTTGCATGATCCGTAATCCTTCGTGGGTTTCTACTAAACATTATACCCCTCGTTGCAACGTGCCATTTCCACTCTCTACATCTCTCTTGGGGGGTCCGTCTCAAAAATCCAATGGATCGATGTCCAGCGAACAACGTAATTGGGGTGTTGCCAGCGCATCTAACTCAGATTGCCAAGCACGCAAAAATTGCCGAATTTCTTTGCGTGATGAACTCTGAATCAACAACTGTGCTCGAAAGTGATTTGCACGGCGTGACAGAGCGGCTGGCACAACACCGAGCACCTCTATATTCAACTCCAGCTTGGCCGCTGCCTTTCTCGCCTGATTAAGGTAGGCATAAACCTCAGACTCTTGTTTACCCTCGGCACGCAACATGACCTGAAACATGAAAGGGGGAAATCCTGCCATCTGCCGCTCAGCGATTTGCGATGCGGCCCAGCCGTCAAAATCATATGCCTGCAACGAACGAAATAAAGGGTGATCTGGAAAAGCGGTCTGGATGATGACTTCGCCCGGCTTATTCGCACGGCCTGCACGACCGGAAACCTGCACCAGTTGCGCGAACAATTTTTCCGGCGCGCGGAAGTCGCTACTGTAAAGCGCGCTATCTGGATTGAGCACGCCTACCAGTGTCAGCGCAGGAAAGTCATGCCCTTTTGCCAGCATTTGTGTCCCGACCAGAATATCAACTTCATTGGCGTGGATCTGCTCGCGCATGTTCTGCCAGGCTCGCTTATTGCGCGTGCTGTCTCGATCAACGCGCAAGATGCGAGCATCTGGAAAGCGTTCCTTTAACACTGTCTCGATCCGTTGCGTACCGCTACCGACCGGGTGCAAATCAGCAGTACCGCATTCGGGGCAGGCATGTGGCATACGTATCTGGTAACCGCAATGATGACAACGCAAGCGCTTGTCATTGAGATGCAACACCATTTTTCCTGCGCAATGTTTGCAATCAGATAACCAACCACACGAAGTGCACATCAACACCGGTGCGTAACCTCTTCGATTAATAAATAGCAGGCTTTGTTCTTTGCGAATGAGGCGCTGTTCGATCTCGCGAAGTAAGTTTTCGCTAATACCGTGATGCATCACCGTCTGGTTTATATTGACGCACCTGACTGCAGGAAGCTTTGCTTCTGCTTGTGCGCGATCCGTCAGCCGCAACATCCTGTAACGACCATTTTGTGCGTTGTGGTAACTTTCCAGTGACGGTGTCGCCGACCCCAACACGATAGCAACACCTCGCTGATTTGCACGAAAGATCGCCACATCTCGTGCCGAATATCGTAACCCATCTTGTTGCTTGAACGAGGTATCGTGTTCCTCATCCACAATGATGAGTGCCAACTTCGGTAGCTCCGCAAATACGGCCAATCTCGTGCCCAGCACGATTTGCGCTGTACCGGCCTGCGCCTGCTGCCAGTTATGCAGTCGCTCGCCTTCGCTCAATCCGCTGTGCAAACTAGCGAATTCGGTATCCGGGAACCGACTACGAAAATATTGCTCCAGTTGCGGTGTGAGATTGATCTCCGGCACCAACAATAAAACCTGCTTGCCTTGCTGCAATACCTCATGCATCAGATGGACGTACACTTCTGTCTTGCCGCTACCGGTGATACCGTGTAACAGAAAGCAGGCGAAACCCTCAGTCCCCATGACAGCATCCATTGCCTGCTGTTGCTCTACCGTGAGGGTATGCGCCGCAACAAGCTCATGCTTACCAGCGGCAGGAAGCTTCTCGCATTGTTCAACATAGCCGGCTTCGATCAATAAATTTAGTTGTTTACCGGCTGTCGTCGAAAGGCTTTTCAGTTGTGCAAGCTTGCATGAACCTTCCATAAGCTTTGCCAGAATGCGCCGCTGTACGATCTTGCGCTTCGGGAAAGTTTCAATATCCAGCGCATCCCCTGCCGGAGTCAGTCTATAGTCAAAAACAGGTTTGCGGACGACAGGCTGAACGGACCTCAATCTGGTCGGCAAAGCCGACAAAAATGTCTGCCCGGCAGGATGGCGATAGTAGTCACTACAGAAACGCAGCAGCTTGATCAATTCAGAAGAAAGCGGCGCGTTGTCAGCCGGAATCTGCAACACGGATTTAACACGATCCGGTGCCATATCGGAAGTATCAACACACTCCAGCACCAGACCGACCATTTGCCTTTTTCCAAACGGAACGATCACGCGTTGCCCGATAGCGACCTCCTGATCGCACGAATAGTCGAACAGACTGGGCAATGGAACATCAAGAGCAACACGTACGATAGGCATAGGTTGTGATTGTCGCAGAAATGCAAAAGCCGCAGGGAATACCTACGGCTTTTGATGAAATATCGCGCGTTTTAAAGTTGGCTTGAAAATGTAGCGAGCGAAGTCAATTTCAAACCACTTCCTTTAGTGATATTTCTTACTCAACTCATGTACCGCATTAACCAATGCACCCGCATGATCCGGGTTGGTAAACTGGGAGATACCATGCCCAAGATTAAATACATGACCACTGCCAAAGCCGTAGCTGCTCAACACTTTTTCAACCTCAGCTTCGATTGCCTCTGGTGGCGCAAACAAGATCAATGGATCGATATTACCCTGCAGCGCGACTTTGTCGCCCACTTTCTGGCGTGCGACACCAATGTCCATCGTCCAGTCCAGACCGACACCATCACAACCGATATCAGCAATGCTCTCGATCCACAGGCCTCCACCTTTGGTAAAGACGATGTTTGGAATCTTCACGCCGTCTTTTTCCTTGATCAATCCTTCAACGATTTGCTGCATATAAGGTAGTGAAAACTCGTGGTAGGCAGAATGTGACAATGCGCCACCCCAAGAATCAAACACCATCACTGCTTGCGCGCCAGCTTCGATTTGCGCATTCAGGTATTCGGTAACCGTTGCTGCTGTCTTGGCCAATATCTGGTGTAACAACTTAGGCGCTTTGTACGCCATCGTCTTGATCGTTGAGTAATCTTTGCTGCCACCGCCTTCAACCATGTAACACGCCAGCGTCCAAGGGCTACCACTAAAGCCGATCAGCGGTACGCGCCCGTCCAACGCCTTGCGAATTTGCGATACCGCGTCGGTCACGTATTTCAAGTCAGTCCCGATATCTGGTGTGTGCAACGCATCGCATGCTGCTTGATCACGCACAGTGCGCTCAAATTTTGGCCCTTCACCTTCAGTAAAGTACAGTCCCAGACCCATCGCATCCGGCACGGTCAAAATATCGGAAAACAAAATCGCCGCGTCTAGTGGAAACCGATCCAGTGGCTGCAAAGTCACTTCGGTTGCATAGTCAGGGTTTTTACACAAACCCAAGAAGCTGCCAGCTTCCTTACGTGTCGCGCAATATTCCGGCAAGTAACGACCCGCCTGACGCATCATCCACAGTGGGGTGTATTCAGTCGGTTGACGCAATAAAGCGCGCAGGAAGGTGTCGTTTTTTAGCTTAAAGTCCATTTTAATTTCCCTAGTTAGATTAGCGAGGTAATACGGTTGATCCCATTAAAAATTTGTCCACAGCATGAGCGCACTGGCGGCCTTCGCGTATCGCCCATACCACCAGCGATTGTCCGCGACGCATATCACCTGCAGCGAACACTTTTTTGACGTTGGTGCGATAACTTTTCTCGCCTTCGGTCGTTGCTTGGATATTGCCTCGTGCGTCTTTTTCCACACCAAATGCGTCAAGCACTTGTTGTAGCGGATTAGTAAAGCCCATTGCCAGGAAGACCAAGTCTGCCTTCAACTCGAATTCGCTCCCGGGAATTTCAATGAGCTTGCCGTCTTTCCATTCGACTCGTACGGCTTTGATCGCTTTGAGTACGCCATTTTCACCGATGAACTCTTTGCTGGCGATAGCCCAGTCACGCTCACACCCTTCGTCGTGTGAACTGGAAGTACGCAGCTTCATCGGCCAGTTAGGCCATACCAAATGCTTGTTTTCCTTCTCAGGTGGGCGCGGCATCACTTCGATTTGAGTGATGGAGGTCGCACCGTGACGGTTGGATGTGCCAACACAATCAGAGCCTGTGTCACCACCACCGATAACCACTACATGTTTACCTTTGGCATTGATCGGATTCTTGGCATCTCCCGCATTTTCCTTGTTCTGCGGTATCAGGAACTCCAGCGCGAAATGCACGCCCTCCAAATCACGCCCCGGTATCGGCAGATCGCGTGGCTGCTCAGAGCCTCCCGCCAGAATCACCGCATCAAATTTCTTTTTCAGTTCCGCGGGTGAGATGGTCTTCTTGGCATCGTTGGTGACACCTGCTCCGGGTGATTTTTTACCGATAAAGGTGTTGGCCTTGAATTTCACACCTTCGGCTTGAAGTTGAGCCATACGCCAGTCGATCAAACGCTTGTCGAGCTTGAAGTCAGGAATGCCATAACGCATCAAACCACCGATACGGCTGTTTTTCTCAAACACGGTCACTGCATGTCCGGCGCGTGCCAGTTGCTGTGCCGTCGCCATGCCGGCAGGACCTGAGCCGACAACCGCTACTTTTTTACCGGTCTTTTTCTTCGCAGGTTGCGGCACGACCCATCCGTTTTCACCACCCTTATCGATGATGTAGTGCTCGATGGATTTGATGCTTACCGCGTCATTATTGATATTCAGTGTGCATGCAGCCTCACATGGCGCGGGGCAAATACGTCCGGTCACTTCGGGGAAGTTGTTGGTAGATTGCAACACGTCCAACGCCTGCTTCCATTCGCCGCGATACACAAGGTCATTCCAGTCCGGGATGATGTTATTCACCGGACAGCCCGAGGTACAAAACGGGATGCCGCAGTCCATACAACGTGCGCCCTGTTTCTTAGAATCTTTATCGGTAAGGGGCAGAATGAACTCTTTATAATTCTTGCGCCTATCCTTCACCGGCAGGCTGGCCTCACTCAGGCGCTTAAACTCCATAAATCCGGTTGGCTTGCCCATTACGCGGCCTCCTTTTGTTTTCCTTGACGCTGTACTGCCGCAATCTCTTTCAAAGCACGACGATATTCAGTCGGCATCACTTTGGTGAATTTGGGAAGGTAACTATCCCAATTATTCAGTATCTGTTTAGCTCTCGGGCTTCCGGTATACAGCAAATGCTTTTCGATCTGCTCGCGTAATGCGTGTTCGTCAGCCTTGTTGAGATGGTTGAAATGCACACGTCCGTGCGACTCAACTTCACCCGTTTCACTAGCATCAGCCTCGGATGGAACCGGTTCCAAATCCACCATGGTCAGGTTGCAACGCTTTTCGAAGCCGCCTTCTTCATCCAGAACATATGCCACACCGCCGGACATACCTGCTGCGAAGTTACGTCCGGTCTGACCAAGTACGATCACCATCCCACCAGTCATATATTCGCAACCGTGATCACCGAGTCCTTCTACAACCGCAATCGCGCCGGAGTTACGTACTGCAAAACGCTCGCCTGCAACACCACTGAAATAGCATTCGCCGGAAGTTGCGCCGTACAGCACGGTGTTGCCGACGATGATATTTTCATGCGCTACCAGCTTGGATTCATTGGGCGGCATGATTGCAATACGACCACCACACAATCCTTTGCCGACGTAGTCATTGCCTTCGCCACGTAGCTCAAACGAAATACCGTGTGACAAAAACGCACCGAAGCTCTGCCCGGCAGTACCTTTCAGGTTTACCTGTATGGTGTCGGTGGGTAAACCAGCCTGACCATAACGCTTGGCAACTTCGTGCGATAACATCGTGCCTGCGGTACGGTTAATGTTGCTGATGCGGATATCAATGACGACTGGCTTCTTGTTTTCGAGTGCTGACTTAGACTGAGCGATCAGTTTGTTGTCCAGCGCTTTGTCCAGCTCATGATCCTGAGCTTCAGCATGGCAGCGAGCTACACTAGCCGGCACAGCCGGTTGATGGAACACTTTGGAGAAATCCAATCCCTTTGATTTCCAGTGCGCAATGCCCTTGTTCATGTCAAGCAGATCACTACGCCCAATCAGGTCATCAAACTTCCATATACCTATCTGCGCCATGTATTCGCGCACTTCTTCAGCAACGAAGAAGAAGAAGTTCACGACATGCTCCGGCTGTCCGGTAAATTTCTTACGCAATTCCTTATCCTGTGTGGCAACTCCGACAGGACAAGTATTCAGATGGCATTTACGCATCATGATGCAGCCTTCTACCACCAGCGGTGCAGTGGCAAAACCGAATTCGTCCGCGCCGAGTAATGCGCCGACCAATACATCGCGTCCCGTCTTGATCTGACCATCTACTTGCAAACCGATCCGTCCACGCAACTCGTTAAGTACCAATGTCTGTTGCGCCTCGGCCAAGCCTAGTTCCCAAGGCGTACCTGCATGCTTAATCGAGGAAGCTGGCGAGGCTCCGGTACCACCGTCAAATCCTGCGACCACAATATGATCGGCCTTGGCCTTGGAAACACCGGCGGCAACCGTCCCTACCCCTATCTCTGACACCAACTTAACCGAGATGGACGCTTGCGGATTGGCATTTTTCAGATCATGAATCAGTTGCGCCAAATCTTCGATTGAATAAATATCATGATGCGGCGGCGGTGAGATCAATCCCACGCCCGGCACTGAAAAACGCAGCTTGGCGATATATTCCGAAACCTTGTGACCGGGTAGCTGACCACCCTCGCCCGGCTTCGCACCTTGCGCCATCTTGATCTGTATCTGATCTGCATTCGCCAAATACTCAGCGGTCACGCCGAAACGTCCTGAAGCGACTTGCTTGATCCCTGAGCGCAACGAATCGCCCGCTTTCAATTCACGGTCAGTTTCGATACGGCTCTTACCGATAATATCGGAGAGCATCTCGCCGCCCTTGAAGGGCTTGAAACGCGCAGCGTCTTCACCGCCTTCGCCAGTATTAGATTTACCGCCAATACGGTTCATAGCAATCGCCAAGGTGGTGTGTGCTTCGGTCGAGATCGAACCAAGAGACATCGCGCCTGTTGCAAATCGTTTCACGATTTCTTTGGCGGGTTCTACTTCGCTCAATGGAACCGGCTTACCGGCAGATTTGATCTCGAACAATCCGCGCAATGTTTTAAGCTTGGTGCTCTGCTCGTTGATCAGCGTTGCGTATTCTTTAAATGTCGCCGCACTATTGGTTCGTGTCGCATTTTGCAGTTTCGCAATTGTCGTCGGCGTCCACATGTGCTCCTCACCACGGACGCGGTAAGCATACTCACCACCTGCGTCGAGCATATTGGCCAACACCGGATCGTTACCAAAAGCATTGCGATGTGTACGCACCGCTTCTTCTGAAACTTCTTTCAAGCTTATGCCTTCGATCTGCGTGGCAGTACCGGTGAAATATTTCGCAACAAAACTGGCATTCAAACCGATCGCTTCGAATATCTGCGCACCGCAATACGACTGATAGGTCGAGATGCCCATCTTGGACATCACCTTGTTCAGACCTTTGTTGATTGCCTTGATATAGCGTTTTTGTGCTTCTTTGAAATCCACCTTCTCAGGCAAGTCCATCGCGGCAACGGTTTCGTATACCAACCACGGGCAAACCGCTTCAGCACCATAGCCTGCCAGTAGCGCAAAGTGATGTACTTCGCGGGCAGAACCTGTTTCAACCACCAAGCCCGTGCTGGTACGCAAGCCTGCACGAACCAAATGATGGTGCACCGCGGCAGTCGCCAGTAGTGCAGGAACCGCCACATTGGTGGAAGACATCGCACGATCAGACAAGATCAATACGTTATAACCTGACGTGACAGCCTTTTCGGCAGCGGCACATAAATCCTTGATCGCCTTTTCACTTCCAGCGGCACCCTGCTTGGCCGGATAAGTGATATCCAGCACCAGAGATTTGTATTGATTCTTAGTCAGCTTACCGATGCTGCGCAGCTTGGCCATATCTTCATTGGTCAATACCGGTTGATGCACTTCAAGACGCAACGGCGGGTCGGTCTCTTCAATGCCGAGCAAGTTTGGCTTGGGACCGATGAACGATGTCAAAGACATCACGATTTCTTCACGGATCGGATCGATAGGTGGGTTGGTTACCTGCGCAAACAACTGCTGGAAGTAATCGTAGAACGAGCGATTCCGGTTTGAAAGCACCGGCAGTGCCGCGTCAACACCCATAGAGCCGGTTGGCTCTTCTCCGGCTTTTACCATCGGTGCCAGAATGAACTTCAGGTCTTCCTGTGAATAGCCAAATGCCTGCTGCGTATCGAGCAACGAAGCGTTAAGCTTGTTAGCACCCTTGACCGATGCAAGGTCACCCAGGAAGTAGCGCGATTGATCCACCCACTTACGGTATGGCTTGGCAGTTGAAAGCTGTTTTTTCAGTTCTACATCGTCGATGATGCGTCCGGCTTCCATGTCGATCAGGAACATCTTGCCCGGCTGCAGACGCCATTTCTTGACAATCTTTTCCTGTGGAATTTCCAACACGCCCATCTCTGATGCCATCATTACGATATCATCATCTGTAATCACATAACGTGCCGGGCGTAGGCCATTCCGATCCAGTGTCGCACCGATCATTCGACCATCCGTGAACGCGACCGCAGCAGGGCCATCCCATGGCTCCATCAAGGCGGCGTGATACTCATAGAATGCGCGGCGTTCTTCATCCATCAATGGATTGCCGGCCCATGCTTCAGGAATCAACAGCATCATCGCGTGGGGCAGGGAATAGCCACCCGCCACCAACAACTCCAGTGCATTATCGAAGCAGGCGGAATCCGACTGGCCATCATCAATTAGTGGCCAGAGTTTTTCCAGATCTTCACCCAGCAGCTTTGATGACATCGCTTCATGACGTGCTGTCATCCAGTTGACGTTACCTTGTACAGTATTGATCTCGCCGTTGTGCGCGATCATACGGAACGGGTGTGCCAGATCCCATGTCGGGAAGGTGTTTGTAGAGAAACGCTGATGAACCAGTGCGAATGCACTACTCACGCGCGGGTCTTGCAGATCAAGATAATAAGTACCGACCTGATTAGCCAACAACATACCTTTATATACGATAGTGCGGCAAGACAATGAAGGGCAATAAAAACCTTCACCTTGATTCTTGGGTAATTTGGCTATCGCATGCTCGGCTGTTTTACGGATAACGAACAGCTTGCGCTCAAAGGCATCGCTGTCTGCACAGTTCTTACCACGTCCGATCAAAACCTGACGAACAACTGGCTCTACTTTTTTGACGCTTTCGCCCAGACCAGAGCTGTCTACCGGCACATCGCGCCAACCTAATAATGTCTGCTTCTCGGCAGCGACCTTTTTCTCAATGTTTTTTTCGCACGCGGCTCGTGCTTTCGCATCTTGCGGCAGGAAAAAAATACCGACACCGTAATCTCCCGCCTCAGGCAACTTGATGCCTTGCGCAGCACATTGCGCTTGCAGAAAGGTATCTGGTATCTGCAACAGGATGCCAGCGCCATCACCCGCAAGCGGGTCTGCGCCTACCGCACCTCGATGAGTCAAGTTCTCCAGTATCGTCAGACCCTGACGCACCATGTCATGACTCTGCTTACCTTTGATATGCGCTACAAACCCTACACCACAAGCATCACGCTCATTACGTGGATCGTACAACCCTTGCTGCACTGGAAAAGAACTATTACTCACGGCGTTCCTCGGTAAATTCAATATTTAAAAATTCTGCAAAATGGCGACACACGTCACCACGCCTATACAAAAGCGAAAGGGCGGGAATATTACCTTGTCTCAGGCTCGCGGGCAACCGCATCGAAGTATCAAGACCCACACCCCCTCCGATTAGCAGTACGCATAGCACCATACCCTCTGTGTTGCAATTTTCAACCAGCAGCTAAGTGCATTGAAAATGGTAAGACATAGGCCAAACCAATCTCGCTGTCCAATTTCGCCAACTCAATGTACGACATCAAATATCCTCTCTAAGCTATTGTGTTTATGTGAAAACTGTTGCACCGTTCTCTACATTGCATAATTTAACTTGCGGATACCGCAATTGGGAGACGATAGATGCAGAACTTTTACCCTGACTTCATCCTGAATACTTTCAGCCGTTCAGTATCATTCTTGATTGCGACGGTCCTCGTTATTCTAGTGGGTTGTGCTGATGGCACGGATACGACGACTGGAACCACGACCGGTTCACCAACCCTGACAGTTACGCTTTCCACCAACGCTCTCACATCAACCGTTACCGCAACAGTCACTGCTACATTGTTAGACTCCGAAGGTGCACCAATGGCAAATGAGGTTGTCACTTTCGTCACAGATACAGTCTTTGGTGCATTAGATGCAACCACTGCATTAACCAACGCATCTGGAGTGGCAACTGTCACTTTATCCCAGTCGGCAACAGCCCCTACAGGTGGCGGCGCTGCCTCTGTTGACGTAACAGCAGCAGAGACCACTTCATCAGTCGGATATTCTGTAGGTAGTGTTGCCGGCGGCGGTGGCGGGGGTGGCGGCGTAACGGTAGGTAGCATTGCACTTACCGCCACGCCTGCTTCAGCAGTAGCTAATGGCTTCAGCTTGATTACACTTCAGGCGACAGTGTTGGATACAACAGCTGCGCCTATAGCCAACCAAACAGTGACTTTTGTTACTCCATCCGGCACGCTCTCAAATGGTCAAGCATTGACTGATGCCAGTGGTGTTGCACAGGTCTTTCTGACTGCGCCCACTGTTACCGGAACTGCAAGTGTGCAGGCCTACGCCGGTAGCCTTCCGTCATCTGTTGTTGTGAGCTTTACACCGGGTTTACCAGCTTCGATCACGCTTAGCGCAACACCCGCATCTGTTTCCGCATCAGGTTCAGCTACTCTTGTTGCCACCTTAAAGGACTTCTATGGCAATGCGGTTGATGCAGGACAGACAGTCACTTTCGGCACATCTTCTGCAACGGGAGGTCATTTCACAGACTTAAGCTCAAATGTAGCAACTTCTGCCACCACAGATGCAACAGGTTCCGCGAGGATGATTTATGTCGCTGGTACTTGCAGTACTGGCTCATGCTCTGATTTCCTAACTGCAACTGCAACGGATGGGGCAACACAAGTTTACGCAGTGGTTGTTGAGTCCATAGCTGTTGGTGGCACTATTGGTACCCCGACAATTACTATCAACCCTTTTGCAAACACCCTGGCTACCGGTAACTCAGTTACGGTAACCGCTCAGGTCTTGGATGATACAGCCACCCCTGTGGCAAATACAGTGGTGAATTTCTCATTGGTGGATAGTGCTTTGGCAACGCTGACCCCCGCCTCGGGAACTGCTTTAACTGATGCCACCGGAAATGCTTCCATCACACTTGCCGCAGCCAGTCTTGTTTCCGGTGCAACTACTATCAATGCGGAAGCTCAAGTCGGTACATCTTTGGTAAATGCATCAGCCGGTTTCTCAGTCGGTGCATCAACGATAACGATTTCCAATATGACATTCGGTGTTGGTGCTGGCGCTCTTTCAGCTTTCGGCACCACCAGCATAGCTGTGGATGTTGCCGTCAATGGCGCCCTACCGACCACGCCTCTGACTGTTGAGTTTTCTTCAACCTGCGGAGATTTAGGTAAAGCGCTGGTGTCCGGAACGGCGACTACAGTCAGTAACGGAGTGACTGCAACAGCGACCAGTACATATCGTGACAACGGTTGTGCGAGCACCGACTCAGTGACGGCTACAGTATCCGGCACGAGTTTTTCATCAAATCTAACGGTCACGGCCCCGACCGTCGGCTCGCTACAATATGTATCCGCATCACCAACCAGCATCGCCCTGCGAGGTATAGGTGGAACCGAAACCTCTCAAGTAACCTTCAAGGTATTAGATGCCTCTGGTAATCCATTGAGTGGACACTCAGTTTCATTTGGCTTAAGCACCCAGGTGGGTGGCATCACCCTGACACCAGCTACCGCAACGGCCACCTCAGATGCAAATGGACTGGTAGTAATCACAGTAAACTCCGGCACAGTCAGCACTCCGGTTCGCGTCACTGCTACAGATGGTGTGCGCACCACACAGTCTAATGAACTGACTATTTCAACTGGTATTCCCGATCAAGACAGTTTTTCGCTGGCTGCTTCAGCACACAATATTGAAGGATGGAATATAGATGGCACGACCAGCATCCTGACAGCACACTTATCAGATCATTTCAATAACCCAGTACCGGATGGAACTGCCGTTAACTTTACTGTTGAAGGTGGTTCTATTGAAAGCTCATGCACGACTGTTGATGGCGAGTGTAGTGTGACTTTCACCAGCCAATCTCCACGTCCAAGCAACGGTCGTGTGACTGTATTAGCCTACTCTGTTGGTGAAGAATCTTTCATCGACTTGAATGGTAATGGCTTTGCGGATACTGGAGAGACAATTGATGTAAATGGTAATTCGACTGACAAAGAAGAAGCTTTCGTTGATTACAATGAGAACGGTACTTTTGACGTGGCCAGCGAACACACCTTTGACTTTAACGGCAACTCGCTTCATGACAGCCCTGATCTACTGTACAACGGTGTTCTGTGCAATGGGACTGCGATATGCAGCCCGTCCAAGACTATACACGTACGCCGGTCGCAAATAATTTCGCTGTCATCCACGCTCTCTTACAGCGAACTTTTTGATAATGCAGCCCTTACAACTCCGATACTGACTACTGGTAATACAGCAACAGCTCCAGCACTAGACGAGATTAACTTAGAATCCTGCAATTCGTTTTCTATTGGGGGCAAGGGTGCAGCGGACGATCCCACGCAGCCGATAAGAACAGTCTATTTACGCATACTTGATGAGAATGGGAATGCGCCGCCGGTGGGTACAACAATTGATCTAACTACAACTAATGGCAAAATTCTTGCTGGTAGTTCCATCGTAGTAGCCGATTCTTCAGGCTGCAGCAGCTCTGCCCCAGGTTGCCCAACTTCTGTTGGAACTTCAACTTTTGGTAGTTATCCTGTCGTGCTGCAAAGTGATGCGACTGTCACAACAGGGTGTAACAATACCGTGAATACAGGTCTGCTTATTGTAACCGTCGGTTCTAGTTCGGTCTTTTATACCGTCAACGACTAAAATACATGATTTAGTTTCTGTCGTTAATCAAACTGTAGTTAATCAAAAAGGCATCAAATGGATGCCTTTTTGATGTACTCAACTATTCCTCTGAAACAGAAAATAACCGCTGGTGTTCCCTGATGGCATAACGATCTGTCATGCCGGCGATGTAGTCAGATACGGCACGCGCATGGTCAATCGCAGCTTGTTGCTGGAATTGGGGCGGCAATAGGTATTGGTCTGACATGAAAATTGCGAACAGGTCATTGATGATGCGTTGTGCCTTGGCACTCATACGTCGCACGCGGTAATGCTGATATAGGTTGGTGCGTAAGAATTTTTTCAGTATTTTTTGCTGCTTACTCACCTCTGCACTATAAGCAATCAGGGTGGGTGCGCGGTGCACTTCTTCCAGAGTATCTGGTTGTTGCAGCTTTATATTAGTTTCAGATTGCCTGATGAGGTCTGTCACCAATGTATTGATCATACGGCGCACTGTCTCGTGCACGACCCTGCGCTCAGGCAGGTTTGGATACGAATGTCTTACTTCATGCAGATGGTCTGCAACCAGTGGCATTTCATCAAATTGCTCAAGGGTGATCAAACCTGACCGTAATCCATCATCTACATCATGATTGTTATAGGCGATCTCATCGGCAAGATTTGCAACTTGCGCTTCGAGGGAGGGACGTTGATTCTGTAGAAATCGTTGCCCTAATTCGCCTAGTTTAGCCGCATTGTCATTTGAGCAATGCTTGAGGATGCCTTCTCTGGTTTCAAAGCATAGATTCAATCCGTCAAATTCTGCATATCGTTCTTCCAGTAGATCAACGACTCTCAGGGATTGTAGATTGTGCTCAAACCCGCCATGATTTTTCATGCAGGCATTTAACGCGTCCTGCCCTGCGTGTCCAAATGGAGTGTGGCCTAGATCGTGCGCCAGCGATATAGCTTCACACAGGTCTTCATTTAGCCCAAGTTGCCTTGCGATAGAGCGCGCGATCTGGGCAACTTCAATACTATGGGTGAGCCTAGTTCTGAACAGGTCACCTTCATGATTGACGAATACCTGTGTCTTGTATTCAAGCCGCCGAAAAGCTCCTGAATGGATTATACGATCTCTATCCCGCTGAAACTCACTGCGACCGGGCGGAGTTGCCTCTGCTAGGCTGCGCCCTTTTGAGTTAAATTCGCTGACGGCATAAGCTGCCCCGTCATTCATGGACACATGCCTCTAAGGTCTGTCGAAGCAACTCTTCAGGCACATCGCCGGTAACAACAGCGTTACCTATCGCTTTCAACAATACGAACCGTATGACCCCGCCCTCTACCTTTTTATCAAGCCCCATCAGATCCAAGTACTTTTCTGTACCTAAATCGGGTGAGGTTACCGGCAACTTTGAACGCTTGAACAATGCCTTTATACGCTCAACATCGTCATTACTAATCCACCCCATTCTTTTCGACAAATCAGCTGCCATAATCGTACCTGCTGCAACACCTTCTCCGTGCAACCAGTTTCCGTATCCCATACCAGATTCAATTGCATGACCAAAGGTATGGCCCAAATTGAGCAGGGCTCGCTCTCCCTTTTCTCGCTCATCTGCTGCGACCACTTCGGCTTTGTTCTGACAGCTTCTTGTAATGGCGTATTGAAGAGCATCGGTATTACGATCCATGAGCTTTTCAATGTTTAGTTCTAACCACTCAAGAAATGGTAAATCGCGTATCAGGCCATATTTGATGACTTCGGCTATTCCTGCCGAAAGCTCATTATCTGGCAATGTGCTTAGTGAAGTGGTATCTGCCAGTACCAGCTTGGGCTGATAGAACGCACCTATCATGTTTTTACCCAATGGGTGATTGATGCCCGTCTTACCACCCACCGATGAATCTACCTGGGCAAGCAGGGTGGTCGGTATCTGGATAAATGGTACACCGCGCAAATAGGTTGCCGCCGCATAGCCTGCCATGTCGCCGACAACACCGCCACCCAATGCGATCAACGGAGTACTGCGCTCACAGCGATGCGTTAGAAGTGCGTCATAGATCGTGCTGAGCGTGTCATTGTTCTTGTATTTTTCTCCATCAGGCAATATCACATGAATACACTCGATGCCGAGCTGTTGCAGACTCTCCTCGAGCTTATCCAGATATAGGGGAGCGACGGTAGTGTTAGTAATTATTGCAGTATGATTGCCTGGCAAGTGAGCTCTCATCAATTCCGCCTGGCCCAAGAGATTTTGGCCGACATGTATCTGATAGCTACGTTTGTCCAATCCTACTGTTAGTGTTTCCATTTTCTTTTAATATTCCTATTTCATTTTTTTGCATGGATATTGAGTTTTTTCATTTTTTCTATCAGATGCTGCGTCAATGAATTTGCACTCTGTTTACCACTTTGAATGACGAGGTCCGCAATTTCGCTATAAAGCGGATCACGCAGTTGGTATAACTCACTCAACTTTGCTTGAGGGTCTTTAGTTTGCAGCAACGGGCGATTGCGATCATGTCGCGTTCGCATCCACAAATCCTGCACACTTGCCCGCAAATAAATGACTATTCCGTTGGATTTCAGTAATTCCCGGTTTGTTTCGCTTAGTACAGCACCGCCTCCTGTGGCTAGCACTATGTTGTTTCCAGCTGTTAATTCTTTGATGACATTGGTCTCACGCTGACGAAAGCCCTCTTCACCCTCAACATCAAAGATGTGCGGGATTGTTACGCCTGTGCGTTTAACTATCTCTTCGTCACTATCAATAAAACTTTTGTTTAAATGCCTCGCGAGTGTTCGGCCAATTGTAGTTTTCCCCGAACCCATCATGCCAACCAATACAAGATTGCCTGACTGGTGTTTTTCTGCCAGCTCAGTCTTGCTGACATTTTCAGCACTACAATTATTATCCATAATCATTATTGTAATCGAACTCAACAAAAACCCGGCTTACGCCGGGCTTTCATTTTTCCTTACATGTGTCTCTGTGAGTGTTACTTCCGCTTATCACCATTTAATATCAATGTAACGAGATAGTATATTCATGTTTGTTAACGCAAACTCAGTTTGTCAGACAGTATCTTTGGTGTAATGAATATTAACAACTCCCTTTTGTTATCTACTGTGGTTTCTTCCTTGAACAACCAGCCAATAATGGGGATATCACCAAGCAACGGTACTTTATTTGATGAGTTGGATTCATCCTGCGTATAGATTCCGCCGATGACGACTGTCCCGCCATTTTCCACTAATACCTTTGTACTGACACTCTTAGTATTTATGCTTGGAATACCACTAAATATATCACCCACTGTGTCTTGATTAACATCGACTTCCAGGTTCACATTATCATCAGGTGTTATTTGAGGGGTTACTTTTAGGCTCAATGTTGCCTTCTTAAAGGAAACACTGGTTGCACCACTGCTTGATGCCTCCAAGTAAGGAATTTCAACGCCGGATTCAATTGTCGCGGATTCTCCATTAGCTGTAACGACACGTGGGCTCGCGATGGATTTGGTATTGCCGTCTAATTCAGATGCAGTCAATTCCAAACCTAGGGCTTTTCCGTTAGCCGCGTCGAATAGTATATTTACCCCTTTATCGCCACTTGTAGCACCGGGCAATGACACATTATTGTGCCCAATCTGACCTGATGTATATCCACTAGGTATAGCACTTGATTGCAGAGGGCTGGAAAACCCTAATTTACCCCCTAAAGTACGAGTAAATGTATCACCAGCTTCAACAAACCTTGCCTCGATCAGAACTTGGCTAACTGCTACATCTATTTGACGTATTAGCTTACGTGCTTCATCCAGATTTGTCGGTGTATCTTGAATAAATACGGTATTAGTTCGAGCATCAACTACCGCGCTTCCACGTTCTGACAGAATACGCTGATCAGGGCTTGTCAGCAGTGCCACCATTTCTGAACCTTGTGAATAACTCAGCTGAAAGCTTTCAGTATGCATCTCTTCAAGCTCTTCAAGCTCTTGGCGAGAGGTTAAATCATCTTTTTCCTTGGCAGCTATCTCAGCACGCGGTGCCACTTGAATCACATTACCGTTCTTACGCATATCTAAGCCACGACTTTGCAATATAATATCCAGCGCCTGATCCCACGGCACGTCTTTTAATCGCAGCGTTATATTGCCTCTGACGGTATCGCTAATCACGACATTCAGCTCAGTAAAATCTGCGATCACGTTCAGTGCTTCGCGCACATCGATTTTCTGGAAGTTCAACGTCAACTTCTCACCTGTATAACCTGAACGTTCACCTTTCGATACCCCGGATTCTTCATCAACCTTGGTCATTTCGATAATGAATTTATTATCGGTTTGAAATGCCGCATGCTCCCAATTTCCTGTCGGCATGATTACCATACGGACATTATCTCCCTGCACAAAAGTATCCACATCCTGAACTGGCGTTGCAAAATCAGATACATCAAGCTTTCTTTGTAGATGTTTAGGCAATGTTGTCTTTAGGAAGTCGACTATCAGGGTGTTTCCTTGCTGACGCATATCAATACCCACACCTGAGTCCGAAAGGTCTATTTGCACCAGTCCTTCGCCACTTGCGCCTCGACGAAAATCTATATCTCTCAACTCATGCCTATTGGATATCAGTTTAGCTTCCGCAAAGCGGGTGCTAGTTGCATTAGTGTCCTTTGTCGAACGGTTTAGCAACGTAATCAAAAGTACATTGCCATCTATCTTTGTTTCATACGCCAGCATTTGTTCTAGGTTCACTACAAGGCGTGTTCGATTTCCTGCTTGAACGATATTCGCGTTACGTAAATTGTTTACAGCGAAATCCTGCACTGACTGCCCCAGATTATTGACCGTATTCGGGAAATCAAATGCAATACGTGGAGGTGTACTAATGGTGAAACCTGTTGGCGTAGCGGTTAACGGCTCACTCAACTCAACTTTGATGATTATATTTCCATCAGCAGTGTTACTGGCATCTAATAAATTGATGCCATTTATAGTGCCCGCAAACGCAAAAGTGCTACTAAAAACACTCAATGCAATCCCCAAACCCAGCAAGCGAACCAAGTTCATCATTTCGTTACCAAGTTGTTTCATTATTTACTCCTTGATTCATTCAAGTAATTCGAGGTTGCTTTCTCGCTCAGTCCATGCGCCTGAGCTGTCTTGCACCATTTCCTTTATTACAATTCCGCTATCTGCCACATCTGTGATCAAACCGAAATTCATACCAATATAATTTCCTGCTTGCACTCTGTGAAGCTTCTCCGAGGCACGAATCACAGCATACCCCACTCCATTCTGATACAAAAACCCTACCATTTTCATACTTTCCAATGGAAATTCCTCTAATGCTTCTTTGGGGCGATCCATGTCCGGCTGATTCTCTCCAGACCCTGTATTTGCTCTCGTCTCTTGCTTGCGAGGCATAAATGGATCCGGCAAATTTTCATCATTCAAATAGGCAAAATACTCGTAAGGCTTCACTTCTGGAGGTGGTTCAATTTTACCGCGCAACCCTACACCAGATTTTTTCACAAAATCATGTAAGTCTTGAAACTCCTCTCCGCCACAACCGACAAGCAAAATAGCGGCAATCACTAAATATATATGATTCATCATCTCCGCCTTTTACCACGTTTAGCTTTTCTCTTCTTCGCATTAATTGCAGCCACTTCATCTTCATCCAAATACCGAAAGGTCTTTGCAATTGCGCTCATCGACAAGCCTGACTTGGCTGAAGATATTGAAATGTTATTTAGGGTCACAATGCGAGGAAGTAGCGCGATATCACTGGAAAAATTCCCTAGATCATCGTAATTACCACTCACCTTGATTGTAATAGGCTGTTCTGTAAAGGCACCATTAACTTTCTCAACACCCGGCTGGAAAAGATCGAACTGCAATCCGCGACCTAATCCAGCTTGATTGATGTCCGTCAGTAGTGCATCCATTTCCGACTTGCTAGGTAATTGTTTGAGTAGGGCGCCAAGCGATTCACGCGTTTCATTGAGCTGTTTTTTAATCAAATCTAGATTAATGGCCTGTCTTTTCTTGGTCAGATATGTTTCCTTGAGGCTTGCTTCCTCATTAATAACTGTTTCCAGCCTTTGATACTGTTCCTGCCAAATGAATACTGCCCCAGCCACAATTGTGGCCACAATAATAGCGACAAACGCAATAATCTTCGCAGGCCAAGGCCAAGAGCCGGGTTTTTTGGGATTCAGGTTTTTTAGTTCGGCAAGATCCATTTTCGCTTACCTTTTTTTCGCTGCAGTTTTACCAGCGACCGGTTTGACCTCATCTTTCAATTTTGTCAAATTGAAACTCAAGGAAAATTCATTTACACGACCACCACGGCCACCTTTCACACTTTTATTCACAGCTTGAATCTTTTGCAATGAGGGTGTATCGAGCCATGGTGAATTTTCAATTGCACGCATCAATGTTGATACTCTAGCGCTGGACTGCGCATAGCCTATAATGCTGATTTTTCTGCCACTTTGCTTCATGGTCTTGAGATAGACACCTTCCGGCAAAATTCGTAACATCTGATCCAATAGATGAACCACATCTGAACGCGTGCCTTGTAACTCTTCAACAACATTCTTTCTAGCTAGCAGCGACTTGATTTCTTTTCTTAGCTTGTTTATTTCCGCAATTTGCTTGTCCAAAATTACAGTTTGAGCTTTGAGGAATGCATTCCTGCTTTCCTGATAAGAAATCTTATTGTTGAATACCACTTGCACGCTCAATACGACCAATCCGCCCAGTATCAGCGAAATGACACTTAGGGCGACAAATTGTATATGGCGTGCTCGCCTTTTTTCCTCGCGATGTGGTAGAAGGTTTACACGTATCATGATGGATCAAATCTCCGCATTGCCAATCCGCAAGCAATAATAAGGGATGGCGCATCAAACTGTAGTTGACGTGATTTTATCCTGTTCGATAGGGACATCATTGCAAATGGATTTGCAACCATCGTGCTCACCTGCGTTTTTGATGCAACGGCATCATCCAACCCGGGTAGCGCAGCGCACCCTCCTGCAAGGACGATGTAGTCAACCTCGTGAAACTCAGTCGACGTAAAGAAAAATTGTAATGCACGGGAAATTTCAGCAACCACATTTTCAATAAAAGGAGATAAAACATCACTTTCGTAATTGTCTGGAAGCCCGCCACTACGCTTTGCTGCTTCAGCCTCTTCTGCGCTCAGGCCGAAGTTACTTTGTATCTGCTGGGTTAACTGCTCGCCACCTACTTGCTGATCCCTCGAGTACTCTGAGGTCCCGTTTCTCAGCACATTGACGCTCATTACATTCGCACCGATATCAATAAGTGCAACACATTTATCCTCTGCTCCATCAGGCAGTTGAGCACTAATCTCGCCAAAAACCATCTCAGCCGCAAACGGTTCAACATCCATTACCTGAGTCTTTAATCCAGCCAATTGTGCAGCAGCAACTCTATCTTCGACATTTGCTTTTCGCGAGGCCGCTAGCAGAACGTCTAATTCTTCTGGATTTTCAACTGAAGAGCCAATCACCTGAAAGTCAAGATTCACCTCTTCCAATGCGAAAGGAATATATTGATTGGCTTCAGTTTCGACCTGATACTCCAAGTCTTCCTCAGCCAGACCTGCAGGCAATAAAATCTGTTTGGTTATCACTGCTGCTGCCGGAAGTGCCATACTGACATTCTTGATACGTGTCCCCATCCTCCTCCATGCACGTTGCATGGTTTCAGAAACGGCTTCAATATTATTGATGTTTCCATCAGTAATAGCGTCCTTGGGCAGCGCTTCTATTGCATACCGATCCAGCGTATATCCGCTTTGCTTAGGCGTCATACTTAGCTCAACCATCTTGATCGAAGAAGAACTAACATCTACACCTATCACGGGTGGCGTTCTTGCCCATAGAAAGTCAAGCGGGATGTCGAAATTTACCTTAGCCATATACCGGTTAGAGCTTAATCCATATAAAGTGGTTTAAATCCTAGCAATAACTATAAATCATGTAAAGCTTTTTTTAGGGTAGGCAACATCTATGGAATCATTAATCTCGAAGAGACTATATAATTAGCAGCACAATATAATCGTCACCTTAATTCTGGACAACCCACTAAATGCTTTCCCGTCGCTGGCTTTTCCCTTCTGTTTTCTTGCTTTCCATGTTGCTGCTCCCAACCATTTTGCTAGGGTTGGCAGTCATGATTGCCTATCCTACTCTGCCATCACTGGAAGTACTCACGGATTACCGACCTAAAATCCCACTACGAATATACAGTTCCGAAGGGATTTTATTAGGTGAGTTTGGAGAAGAACGTCGCGCGTTAGTCGCTATATCCGACGTTCCAAAAGTAATGACACAGGCTATTCTTGCCGCAGAAGATGATCGTTTTTACGAGCATGGCGGCATTGATTACATGGGCGTCATCCGAGCCGCATTGTCAAACTTGACCTCTGGCGGCGCAAAGCAGGGAGCCAGCACCATCACAATGCAGTTGGCACGAAATTTTTTCCTCACCAAGGAAAAAACGCTGTCACGTAAATTTAACGAAGCACTGCTCGCACTAAAAATCGAGCATTACTTATCTAAAGATAAAATCCTAGAGCTATATATCAATCAGATTTACCTGGGGCAGCGTGCCTATGGATTCTCCACAGCCGCCCAAACTTATTTTGGAAAGCCTCTTTCCGATATAACGATTGCAGAAGCAGCAATGTTGGCTGGACTCCCAAAAGCACCTTCAAGCTACAACCCGGTCGTCAACCCCAAAAGGGCGAAGTTGCGTCAGCAATATGTGCTGCGCAGAATGCACGAACTCAACCTGATTAGTGACCCGCAGTATCATGCAGCTAAGGCCGAACCCCTTTCTACCAAGAAGGTCGGCACGGAATATGGCTCGGTCAAAGCTGATTATTTTGCTGAGATGGTACGGCAGGCTATTTTCGAAAAATTTCAGGAAAGTACTTACACGCAAGGGCTCAAGGTTTATACAACGATCCGGCAGCAAGATCAGCTTGTGGCTTATCAATCCGTTCGGGCAGGTGTGCTGGAATACGACAGGCGTCATGGTTATCGTGGCCCGGAGAAATTCATCAGCGTCCCTAAGGACACATCCAGTACAAATCACAACCCAGAACAACTTGATGAAGCATTGCAAGAAATTGCTGACAATGATGACCTTCTGCCGGCAATAGTGCTTGAAGCATCCCCTGAACTGATTCATGCCTATGTCAAGGGAGGGGAAATCGCGGAAATCTCTGGCGAGGCCCTGACATTTGTGCGAAAGGCTTTAAGAAAAAAGTCCCCACTAAAACAACGTATTAATGTGGGATCAGTGATACGAGTTAAAAGGGATGGCGCTGACAATTGGCAGCTGACTCAACTTCCTGAAGTGGAAGCCGCTTTTGTTTCAGGGAATCCGCTTAACGGCGCAATCTACTCTCTTGTTGGCGGTTTTGATTTCAACCACAATCAGTTTAATCATATTTCACAGGCATGGCGTCAACCCGGCTCTAGCTTCAAGCCATTCGTATATTCGGCCGCGCTGGAGAAGGGCTTTACACCTGCAACAGTCATAAATGACGCTCCCTTGATATTCGACGCGCAGGAAACCGGAAATCAGCCTTGGGAACCTAAAAACTATGATGGCAAGTTTGAAGGGCCTATGACCATGCGACGCGCCTTGATGAAATCCAAAAACCTCGTTTCGATTCGCATATTACAATCCATTACACCCCAATATGCTCGCGACTATATTTCTAAGTTTGGCTTTGACCCGAACAGGTACCCTCCCTACCTGACGATGGCATTGGGTGCAGGTTCAGTGACACCACTGAATATGCTTGCAGGGTATTCGGTATTTGCTAATGGCGGTTTCAAAGTTACTCCTTATTTCATAGACCGTATTGAAGATTCTCATGGCAACATCATCAGCGAAACACTTCCTGTAGAAGCTGGCAACAGTGCAGAACAGGTTATTGATATTCGTAATGCCTACACCATGGTCAGCATGCTGCAAGACGTGGTCAAGCATGGAACTGCGTATCGAGCAATGCAGCTTGGGCGCAAGGATTTGGCCGGGAAGACCGGCACGACAAACGAATCAATGGATGCATGGTTTTGCGGCTTCCATCCCTCGCTGGTCGGCATTGCATGGATGGGTTATGACCAACCCAAAAGTCTGGGCGACAGAGAAACAGGTGGCGGAGCGGCTCTGCCGATCTGGATGAGTTACATGGGGAAAATGCTAACAGATGTACCTGAGGCAGAATACACCATGCCCGAAAATATGGTTGCTATTCCTATCAATGATGAAGGCCAGCCCGATCCGACCTCCGAGCGTATTGAGTACTTTTACCAGGAAAATGCGCCCTCGGAACAATTTTTGCCATTTGCCATCGATAATGAAAACGTCGAGCCAACTGATACTGACGCGATCAAAGACCAACTGCTCTAATTGCCATGACGCGAGAACACCACCCTAAGCGTAATTTGATGCGCGAACGGCTTGCGCATCTTGCTGCAAAAATCATGGCCGAAAGCGGTGTCACAGACCATGCCGCCGCCAAACACAAAGCGGCGCGGCAGCTTGGTTGTTCCGATACCCAAAACTTACCCGGCAATGATGAGATTGATTCGGCACTGAAGAGCTATCGTTCACTCTATCAGCATGACGTTCATCCAACGATTCTCGCCACGCTCAGAGCAGAAGCACTGCAAACCATGCTGATGCTGGCGGAATTCAAGCCATATCTGACTGGTTCCGTGCTGAATGGAAACGCAGGCCAGCATTCAGATATCAATCTTACTTTGTTTTCAGATGATGCAAAGGCTGTCTTACTGCACTTGCTTAAGCACAAGGTTGATTTTTCGGATGGTGAATGGCGTATTAAAATAAAAGGACGTGTAGAAGTCGTCCCGAGTTATACCCTGACAAGCCAATCTGATATTCAGACACACATCGTTGTGTTACCCGAAAATACCCGCAACAGTGGCAGTCGCCACCCCGAAACACATGCAGATATCGAAGCGGTGAAAGCCTTGTTACAGATCGACCGTAAGTAGGCTACGCCCCCTCTTTCAGCCACTTAGCAGCATCCAGTGCAAAATAAGTCAAAATTCCATCCGCCCCGGCGCGCTTGAAGGATAAAAGTGCCTCCAGAACACATGCTTGTTCATCCAACCAGCCATTCTGCGCTGCCGCTTTGAGCATAGCGTATTCTCCGCTGACCTGATAGACGAAGGTCGGTGCTTTGAACTCGTCTTTTACACGTCGCACGATATCGAGATAAGGCATACCAGGCTTGACCATCACCATATCAGCACCTTCCTGCAGATCCATCCCGACTTCCCACAAGGCCTCATCAGAATTTCCGGGATCCATCTGGTAGGTATATTTGTTTCCTGCGCCCAGATTACCGCTAGAACCCACCGCATCCCGGAAAGGACCGTAAAAGCTGGAGGCATATTTTGCCGAATAGGCCATGATGCGTGTGTGGATATGGTTTTTCGCATCGAGTGCCGCCCTCACCGAACCGATACGACCATCCATCATATCTGAAGGCGCAACAATGTCAGCACCCGCAGCAGCATGTGTCTGCGCCTGTTTCACCAATACGGCCACTGTTTCTTCGTTCAGCACATACCCTGCATCATCAATCAGACCATCCTGTCCGTGACTGGTATAAGGATCTAGCGCGATATCCGTCATCACGCCGAGTTCCGGGAAGTTCTTTTTCAGCTCGGCTACCACACGCGGAACCAGCCCATCAGGATTGTAGGCTTCACTCGCATCCAGACTCTTCAGCGGCTCGACAATCACCGGGAAAATCGCCATCACCGGCACACCCAGTTTCACGCATTGCTCAGCATCTTTTAGCAATAAATCTAATGTCTTACGCTGAACGCCCGGCATAGACTTCACATCTTCGACTTTATTTTTGCCTTCCAAGACAAATATGGGATAAATGAAATCCGAGGGAGTGAGTGCATACTCTCGCATTAAATCGCGTGAAAAAGCGTCATGGCGCATCCGACGCATCCTGATATTCGGGAATTTTCCTAGTGTTTGCATGATATTTCCTGTTTTTAACTATTCATGGAACTATTTAAGAGATTGCTAATCTGACGTTATGAATGATGATGAATCATTCCACGTTTCTCCTCCCTGAGCGTGTGTCTTAACGCTAGTTAAGACTTTGCCCCCGGTCTACTCCCCTTGACCGGGGGCATTTTTTATCCGGGGCCATTTTTTATTGTACTTTCAGCCAACCCGCAATCACTGCTTCTGCCTCATCCGTCCCCTGCTTTTTCAAGCTGGAGAATAGCTGCACAGAACATAGCGGAAAATATTCAGCCAGATGAGATTTTACGCGATTTAACGTCATAGTGGACTGTTGTCGGCTCAACTTGTCAGACTTGGTTAAAAGTATATGTACCGGTTTCTCTGTAGGCGCAAACCAATCCAGCATGTTTTCATCCAATTCGGTCAAAGGGCGACGCGAATCCATAATCACAACCAAGCCACATAATTCTTCACGCGTTTGCAGGTATCGACTGAGCAAAGCCTCCCAATGGCGTTTGCTTTCCGAGGGTACTTTCGCGTAACCATAGCCCGGCAAATCAACCAAAAATTTATCATCTCCGAGCGAAAAATAATTCAAATGCTGAGTACGTCCGGGCGTCTTACTCGTATATGCCAAACGCACATGATTTGCCAGCGTATTGATAGCACTGGATTTTCCTGCGTTAGAGCGCCCGACAAATGCGACCTCCCTGCCGCCATGCGACGGGAGATCTTTGATGTGATTAACCGTTGTATAGAATGCAGCTTGTGAAAACAGCCCCATTACTTCCAGGCCGCGAATACCTTATCCGCTGCGGCGATAGTTGCGTCAATGTCAGCCTCGGTATGCGCCGCAGAAACGAAACCCGCTTCGAACGCCGATGGTGCAAGATACACGCCTTCATCCAGCATCGCGTGGAAGAAACGATTGAACGCATCTTTATCGCCACCCATCACTTCTTCATAAGAGGTTGGTACGGTTGCGCTGAAATACAGGCCAAACATACTGCCAATTGATTGCGCACTGAACTGGATGCCATGCTTTTTAGCACTCGCACTCACGCCCTCGGTCAATTGCTTGGCCGCCTTCGTCAACTGCTCGTAGAAGCCCGGTGCTTGAACCTGCTTCAGGGTAGCCAAGCCAGCCGCCACTGCTATCGGATTTCCGGACAGCGTACCTGCCTGATACACCGCACCAAGTGGCGCTAAACATTCCATGATGTCACGTCGCCCGCCAAATGCAGCTGCAGGTAAACCACCGCCCATCACTTTACCGAGTGTGATCAGATCTGGCTTGATACCAAAATGACCGTGTGCTCCTTGTAAGCCAACTCGGAATCCAGACATTACTTCATCCAAAATCAATACAACCCCATGCTTGGTACACAAGCTACGCAGTGCACTAAGGAACTCAGGTGTAGGCAAAATCAAATTCATATTTCCAGCCACCGGCTCAACGATCACAGAAGCAAGCTCATCGCCATATTCTACAAAAGCCGCTTCCAGTCCAGCGACATCGTTGTAATCCAGCACTGTCGTCAATGCAGCGATCTCCTCTGGCACGCCAGAAGAGCTGGGCTGACCGAAAGTCAACGCACCAGATCCCGCCTTAACCAGCAGCCCGTCAGAATGTCCGTGGTAACAACCCTCGAATTTGACAATACGGCTACGACCTGTGAATCCCCGTGCCAGCCTGATCGCGGTCATCGTGGCTTCCGTACCGGAACTGACCAGACGCACCATCTCTAGGCTAGGCAGGACTTTGCACAGTTCTTCAGCCAACTCCAATTCTGCAGAGGTCGGCGCACCGAATCCCAGGCCTTCTGCTGCCGCAGCTTGAACCGCCTTGACCACCTCGGGGTGGCAATGGCCGACGATCATCGGGCCCCATGAATTAACGTAATCAATATAACGCTTGTCATCCGCATCCCAAACGTATGCACCTTGGCCACGTTTGAAAAAAAGCGGTGTCCCGCCAACTGACTTGAACGCCCTCACGGGAGAATTCACGCCACCGGGAATGACTTTTTGGGATTCATCAAATAACTGTTGATTCTGTGAGGTCATGATATTTCTTTCTATTTTCAAAAATTCAGGAATAGTTCAAAGCCGAAAATCGGCGTGCTGCGGCTTGGATATCAGTTGCATCAAACACGGCCGAAATCACTGCCAGCGCATTCGCACCCGCATCCAAAAGCTGTCCACCGCGTTCGACAGTAATGCCGCCTATCGCCACCAGAGGGACTGCAATCTCTCTGCGTGCCTGATGTAGCAACTCCAACCCGACCAGCACTGCATCAGGCTTCACTGTCGAGGCAAAAAAACTACCAAACGCAACGTAATCTGCGCCATTCAAGACAGCTTCGTGAGCCAACTCCATACGATTATAACAAGATACGCCAATCAGTTTATCACTACCCATTATGGCTCGAGCATCTGCAATGCTGCCATCATCACCGCCAAGGTGCACTCCGTTCGCATCCACTTGATGTGCCAATACCGCATCATCATTAATGATCAGAGGCACCGAAAATCTTTCCGTCAATTTTCGCAACTCATTCGCTTGCTCAATGCGTAATTCAAGATTTGCAATCTTATTACGATACTGAATGGTTTGAGCACCGCCTGATAAAGCCAGATCAACCTTGCGAACTAATTTAGCCGTATCAAGTTCATCTGGTGTGATTGCGTATAAACCGCTAACGCTGTGAGTTTTCCTGAGGCTCATCATCTTCGTCACCACGCGCCCAGAACAGTCTATCCGGAATATGTTGCCCCATACCGGGACGGAAACCAGCTTTCAATGTTTGCCACGTGTATTCCTGAGCCTCTTTAACTGCCTCAGACATATCCACACCTTGCGCTAATAACGCGGCGATAGCAGAAGACAGTGTGCAACCTGAACCATGATATATCCCGGATAAGCGTGCCCAACTATCACTCGTTACAATGCCATTATCGCTATACAGCGTATTGATGACCTTGGATGTCTGCTCATGCGTACCCGTAATCAACGCATATTCACAGCCCATACTCAAAAGACGTTTGGCGCACTCATCTAGGTCCGGGTCGTCGTCGTCATTCTCCTCGTCCAAGGCCAAGCGGCGCGCCTCCATACTATTGGGCGTAATAATGTTGGCCTGAGGTATCAATAATTCACGCATCGCATCCAGCATGTCCTCATTGGCCAGTTCATCTCCACGACCGGAAGCCAACACAGGATCTAATACCAAAGGGATGTCAGGATAATCAGACAATATCTCTGCCATCACCGCAATGTTCTCCACACTTCCCAGCAAGCCAATCTTGAAGGCCGCAACCGGTACATCTTCAAGCATGGCACGAGCCTGATCGACCAACCATTCAGAATCAATAGGCAGAATGCCGTCTACCCCACTGGTGTCCTGCACTGTCACAGCAGTCACCACTGTCAATGGATGGCAACCCATACTGGCAATCGTCAACAAATCAGCAGACAGACCGGCGCCCCCGCTGGGATCAGTCGCGGCAAAGCTCATGACAAGTGGAAAAGGTTCAGGCATAACAAAAATTATTCAATTGAAAAATGCAAAAGGTCGCGCATTTTAACTGATGACGAAACATTCGGTTTGCGCAATATTGATGTCGCTATTCCGGTACCGGCTTCTGATCTAGGTATTTAGCTATATTAGAAAATTCGGCCACGCCAAGATTTTCAGCTCTAAGCTGAGAATCAATACACAATGAATCGAAATCCTCCCCTGTTAGATAATTGCGTAAAGTATTCCGTAAAGTCTTACGGCGCTGTCCAAATGCAGCACTAACGATAGCGGCAAAAAGCTTTTCATTGTGAACCACAATCTCTGCTGCCGGAATTGGGATCAAGCGCACAATGGCTGAATCCACCTTAGGCGCAGGTCGAAAAGAGTCCGGTGGTACGTCAAGCAGCTTTTCCATATGGAATCGATATTGCAACATCACTGATAGCCGCCCGTAATCCGGCGTTGACGCTTGAGCAACCATGCGGTCAACCACTTCTTTTTGCAGCATGAAGTGCATATCAACAATTCGATCTGCGAAATTTGCGAAGTGGAACAACAATGGAGAGGAGATGTTGTAGGGAAGATTACCAACGATACGCAAAGGTGCAGGCAATGTCCCGTAATCAAAAGCAAGTGCATCTCCTGAATGTATGGTCAGTTGCTCACTGGCTACTCCGGTTGCGTACTCCTGTTTCAAACGTGCGATGATGTCACGATCTATTTCCACCACATGCAAGTGATGCAGCGTTTGCAACAACGGGCGAGTCAACGCACCGAGTCCGGGCCCGATCTCTACCATGCTGTCATCCGGCTCAGGGCGTATCGATCTGACAATGTCAGCAATGATGCGCTCATCGACCAGAAAGTTTTGCCCGAATCGTTTTTTAGCGCGATGGCTCATACATTTTCAAGAGTATGCTCAGACGAACTGTTGTCCAATCGCTCCATCTGGTCTATTCGTATCATCTGGGCAGCAAGTGTGATGGCTTCACGTAAGCTACCGCCGTCCGCCTTGCCGGTTCCAGCCAGTTCCAGTGCGGTACCATGATCCACTGAGGTACGTATTATCGGCAAACCAAGTGTCACGTTCACACCCTGCCCGAAGCTTGCGTGCTTCAATACCGGCAGACCCTGATCGTGATACATGGACAGCACACAATCACATTGCGAAAGTTTATATGGTGTAAATAATGTGTCAGCAGGGAGCGGTTCGCTGACGTTAAAGCCCTCAGCACGCAATTGATCCAGCACCGGAATCATCACTTCTATCTCTTCACTTCCCAAATGTCCGCCTTCACCGGCATGTGGATTCAAGCCCGCAACGAATATGCGTGGCTCCGCGATACCAAAGCGATGCTGAAAGTCATGCCGGATGATGCGCAAAGTCTTATCCAATAGCGGCGCAGTAATTGATGCGGGAATATCTTTAAGCGCTAAGTGTGTTGTTGCCAGCGCAACCCGCATCCCACCCCCTACCAACATCATCACCACCTGCGGGGTATTGGTTTGCTCAGCCAGATACTCGGTGTGTCCGGTAAAAGATATTCCGGCATCATTGATGACACCTTTATGCACCGGTGCTGTCACCATCCCTGAAAACTCACCTTCCAGACAGCCCTGCACAGCTCTGCGTAATGTCGCCAGCACGTATTTGCTATTTGCAGAGTCAAGCACTCCTGCTTCACAAGGTGCTACGAGCGGAACATGTATAACTGAAAGCGTGTTTGGTGAGGAAGGTCTGTTTTCCACTCCTTCAACATCGTTGATCTGCAACTCGATGCCAAGGGCTTCTGCCCGCTGTTGCAAAAGATATTTATCTGCAATCACCACAAATGGAAACTCAGGTGGATTGCTGGCGAGCTGCAAGCACAAGTCCGGCCCGATACCTGCCGGCTCACCTGCAGTAATCGCCAAACACAATGTCTGACTAGCGGTATTCACCCTTTATTGCGTCTCATCAAGGCGGTATTCAACAAACGACCTGTCACGCAACTGACGTTGCCAATCCTGATATTGCTCATCGGATTTAAACGAGCCAATTGCTACACGTGCCTGTTGCCGCTTTTGCTGATCGCTAACATCTGCACTGCGACGCTCTAGCACTTCGATCAAATGCCAACCGAACTGACTTTGCACCACTCCAATCTCGTTTAGCTGCAGTCTGTTCATCTCAGCCTCGAATTCAGGCACTGTCTCACCCGGCGACATCCAATCCAGATCGCCGCCCTGTTGAGCACTACCATCTTGCGAGTACCTTCTGGCCTGCTCGGCAAAGTCAGCACCGCCCTCGATACGTTGCTTGATTTCCATAATTCGTTTTTCAGCTTCGCTCTGAGAAACAATCTCGCTTGTCTTGATCAAGATGTGCCGCGCACGTGTCTGCGTGATGACTATTGGCGCATCATCACTACGCTTATCAATCAGCCTTAGAATGTGAAATCCGCTCGGACTGCGCAATATTTCAGTCGTTTGCCCGGGCTGCATTGTTTGCAGCGCATTCATGAACAGGGGAGGAATTCGATTAATTGCGCGCCAACCGAGATCCCCTCCCTTGAGTGCATCCTCTGCATCGGAATAGCTCGCTGCTACTTGTGAAAAATCAGCACCCCCTTTCAATTGGGATAATGCCTTACCGGCTTTTCCCCGTGCTTCCTGAATATTCGCCGCACTGGCATTCTCCGGCACTAATACCAATATGTGCGCAAGGCGAAATTCCTCACCCGCACTGCCCAGTCTGGCCTTATTGGCTAGGTAATTATCTACTTCGGATTCGCTAATCACGATCCTGCTTTCGACCTCGCGCTCGCGCAACCTGGTAAAAATGATTTCGTTCCGAATCTCTTCGCGGAACTGCTTATATTCAATCCCATCTGACTCCAGCTTGCCGCGAAATTTTGACAACGTTGAAAATCCGTTTTGCTCGGCAATACGGGTGATCGCCAGATTCAGCTGCGTATCATCCACACGCATACCGCTATCCCCCGCAAACTGCACCTGCAACATATCCATCACCATGCGTTCGAGCAACTGTCTTTCCAGCACATTGGTCGGCGGCAGCGGGATGTTCTGTCGCTTCAGTTGACCTTTAACCATGCGCAAACGCTCACTAAGCTCATAACGGGTAATCACATCATCATTGACCACCGCAACTATCGTATCAATCACGCCAACCTGCTGTTGAGAAGTCTGTGTAGACATACTCTTACCTGATTGGGTAGCCGCAAAAGAGACAGCTGTGCATACAGGCAATACCAGCAACGAACAACACGCCAATATGGCTTTCATTTTCATCATTTACTTTCAGTTATTGTTGCCAAACAATAGCGGGCTTTTTGTTTGGCCTTTCGTTCAATTTCGTATAACCGGGTACGCTTTGCTTGAGTAATCCCAGTGGGTCAGAGCCCACTTTGACAAAATCATTCAATTCTAGCTGCACAAAAAAGCTAGTATTTGTCTCTTTCGTGGCAGTGGCAAAATGCTGCACAACTAAACGAAGTGTCCAGCAATCCTGATTGTACTCAAGCCCTGCACTGGAATCCAAGATCCTGCTGTCTGGGAAAGAGTAATTCATACGCCCCACACCATGCCAGCGCTGGAATATTGGCCACTGACTGGACACATCCACTTGGCGCAAAGTGTCACGCTGATAGCGATAACCTAAATTAAACGCCTTACCCGGCTCGGGGTGATAGCGTGCCGCGATATTAAAGCGTTGCATATATGACTTATTAGGATCGTACTCAAGTTCGCTGTCTAACAGGAAATTTCTCGTTACCTGACCCGCCGCCCCTAGCAGAATATCCGACTTGCCGGTACTGGTCGCGGCTGTACCTAGATTAACCTTGGGCGTCACCACACTGAATCGTTGCCCTAAGATGACCTTCAATTTCTCAGAACCGCTCTTTTTATCCAACAAACGTGACGTTACAGCCAGCGTCACCTGATTGGCATCACCGATGCGGTCACTGCCCAGAAAACGATTTTCAGAAAACATCTGTGTGAAGCTGAAATCTGCCAGCGCAGTATCAAAGTTGGGCAGCATACTCTGATCCCGGTAAGGCACATATACATAAAAAGCACGCGGCTCCAATGTTTGCAGATAATGCCCACCGAACAAATTACTATCCCGCTCCAGTGCAAATCCGCTATCCAAGCTGTAAATAGGCAATGTACGCACCGTGTTTTCCAAGCCACTGGGATTGTTGGCACCGATTGCGTAGTAGGTGCTATGCAGCTTTAGCTTCGGCGTCACATAAAAAGATGGGCTATTCACCAATGGGTAGCTGATACCCGGATTTACTACAGTACGTCTGGCATTAACATCATTAGGGTGTGTAAATGACGTATATTCACCCTCATATGAAAGCGTAGCACCCGCAATGTTTTTGCTCGCACTCAAGGTCAATTGGGGTAAACGTGCATAAGGGACTGCAATTGGAGCAGCGTCATCCTGTAATGTCTGGTACCGCTGCACTCGAAGACCTGCAGCCCACCAGTCGCCGTAATAGTTCAGCTCACCTTCCTGAAGCAAGTTGACGCGTGAGGTCGTATTTACCGCATCGGCAAGATCACGAAAATGATCGTTGTCCGCCACTCGCGTGTAATCTATATGCCCCCGCAACCGGCTGGTCAGTGTGTGCTCATGTTCAATAGAAAAGCGCGCTCGATTACGATTGACCAGCGTATCATCCGGTAATATATCGAAATGCATCTCTCCATCGTACGATTGTGATAAATAGCGGAACTCATTGTTCAACATCAAGCCTCGCTTAGCAATGGAACGCGGCGAGATCGTGGCATCATAATTCGGTGCAATGTCCCAATATACGGGCAATGTCACCTCACTACCACCCTTGCTGGTGCTGCCAAAGATGGGTGCCAACAAACCTGATTTACGCTGTCCTGCAAGTGGAAAATCCATCCAGGGTGAATATAGGATGGGAATACTCTTAAACTCGACTCTGGCGTGCTTTGCCACTCCGATCTGACGTTCCCTGTCCAACTCCAGACCGCTCATCCGCATCAACCAATCCGTATTCCCTGCCGGGCAGGTGGTATAGGTCGCATCGTCCAGACTGTAATGCTCTCTGTCCTGTATGCGAATCTCACTCGCAGACCCACGCGCATCATTATCAAATAAATAGAATTCCGGCTGATTAATCGTACCAGCGTTACTCTTCAGATTGAATTGCAAGCTTGGCCCGCTCAGGACATTACCATCCTGCTGTAATTCCACACCACCTTCGGCAGTCAATTCGTGAGTACTTTGCTGGTATTGCAATCGGTCTGCTTGAATCGACTTGCCATCCTGACTCAGTGTCGCATCTCCAGATGCTTCGATCCGATCATTCTTTTGCCCGACCAGCGTATCCGCTTCGATGATGGTTGCACCCTCCACGACGACCTCAGCACCTTCGGACGCAACTGTTTCTACTAGTGTATCGGGCAGGTCATCGGCTGCGCATACAACGTGAGCAAAGGAGCAAAACAATAGCATTAAGGTAAAGCTGGGTCGAAACCGCATAGCGCGCAGCAAAGGGCAAGATGTTAAACTTCTGTGAGTTTAACATTAAGTACCCCCAAGAACTCCATACAGATCGTATCTCATGCAAAGACAGCAACAACTTTCCGAATGGCTGCATAGCCTGTTCCCCGATAGCGATTTCACCCTAGCACCTGCTTCAGCTGATGCCAGCTTCAGGCGCTATTTCCGCGTAAACTTTCAGGATGGCACTACTCGTGTCGCAATGGATGCACCACCCAGCCATGAAGACTGCCGCCCCTTTCTGCATGTGGGCAAACTATTTGAAGATGCAAGCACACATGTGCCGCATGTCTATGCACAAGATCTGGAGCAAGGCTTTTTGCTGCTTTCAGATTTAGGTGATACCACCTACCTGCAAGCATTGACACCAGACAATGCCAAGCAACTTTACAGCTCTGCGACGGATGCGCTGATTAATATTCAGCTTGCCTCCAAAGAAAATGAATTACCCCTTTACGATGAAGCCCTGCTACGGCAGGAGTTAGAACTTTTTCCTGAGTGGTACATCGCCAAGCATCTCGGTGTCACACTGAGTGAAAAACAAAAAGGAAAACTTGAGGAATGCTTCCAGCGCATCTTGCGCAACAATCTAGCTCAGCCTCAGGTGTATGTGCATCGAGACTACCATTCCCGTAACCTGATGTATGTCGCTGACAACAATCCCGATAGCATTAATCCGGGAATCATCGACTTTCAGGATGCCGTATACGGCCCGATCACCTACGACCTTGCATCCTTGTTCAAGGACGCTTACATCCGCTGGGAAGAAGCAGACATCATCGACTGGCTCATTCCTTATTGGGAAAAAGCACGTAAAGCCAAACTCCCGGTCAGCGAAGACTTTGGGGAATTCTATCGCGATTACGAATGGATGGGCGTGCAACGACACCTCAAAGTGCTAGGCATCTTCGCACGTCTGTACTACCGTGATGGCAAAGAGGATTACCTGAAAGACATGCCATGGGTATTTGAATACCTGCATCGCGCCTGCATACGCTACATTGATCTCAAGCCCCTGCAAGTATTACTGGAAGAGCTACATCCCAAGCTCATACAAGAAGGTTACAGCTTCTGATGCCTGCGATGCCACAACCCTCTCCCCAGTTATTTCCCCCGGCTTCTCCTGCCAACGGGAGAGGGCGCCAACGTGAAAGGCTTTATATATGCTTGCCATGATACTGGCCGCTGGGCGGGGTGAGCGCATGCGCCCGCTCACCGACAGCACACCCAAACCGTTACTTAAAGTCGGCGGCAAGCCACTGATCGTTTGGCATATCGAACGACTGGCCCACGCTGATATCACCGACCTCATCATCAATCACGCTCATTTGGGCGAGCAGATCGAATCTGCGCTCGGCGATGGCTCACAATTTGGCGTCAATATTCAATATTCAAATGAAGGCACGGCGCTAGAAACTGCTGGCGGCATCGCCTTCGCACTACCTTTATTAGGAAACTCGCCCTTCGCTGTGATTAATGGAGACATCTGGTGCGATTACGATTTTACGCATTTGCCCGAGCTCGCCACCGCGCTCAACGAAAAAGAGGATATGGCGCATCTGGTGATGGTGGATAACCCTCTTCAACATCCCGATGGGGATTTTTGCCTTGATTCGGGACGCCTAAAATTAACCCACCCCAGCCCTCCCTTATCAGGGAGGGGGCAGGTCGTCTCCACCGCTACTGAGGAGACGACTCGCCATGCCCCCCTGACTAGGGGGGCTAGGGGGGTTAGGACTCTAACCTTCAGCGGCATCGGCATCTACCGCCCCGAACTTTTTGCCAACATCCCTCGCGGCAGCAAAACACCGCTCGCGCCGCTGCTACGTGAACAGATCGTCGCAGGAAAGGCCAGCGGCGAACACCATACAGGCAAATGGACAGATGTCGGCACACCACAACGACTGGCCGAACTCGACAATTCCTTATTGCACAAAACAACGCCTACATAGCACAATGCCCCATGAGCTCTAACACCATTTACACCAAGCGACGTACCCGCCTGTTGCAAAACATGCAACAAGGCATCGCAATCATTCCTACCGCCCCTGAGGTCGCTCGCAATGCTGACGCACATTACGACTATCGACACGATAGTAGTTTCTATTACCTCACCGGCTTCGCCGAACCCGAAGCGGTATTGGTGTTGATTGCGGGTCGCAAAAAACAAAGCATCCTGTTCTGTCGTGATAAAGACCCTGCAAGCGAAGTCTGGGATGGATTCCGTTTCGGCCCCGAAGCGGCAAAAGAACAGTTCGGTTTTGACCAAACTTTTTCTATCTCCCGGCTTGACGAAAAGCTTGCCGACCTGATGGGCAATCAGCCCACACTCTTCTATCCAGTCGGTGAAAGTATGGCATGGGATAGGCGCATCCTGAAGATGCGCAACACCGTACAGACCAAGGCTCGCATCGGCATCCATGCGCCGGAAGTAATACGCGATATACGCACACCGCTTAACGAGATGCGGCTATTCAAAGATAAGCACGAACTTAAAATCATGCGCCGTGCCGCGAGCATCTCTTGCGATGCACACCGGCGCGCAATGCGCTTCACCCACCCGGATCAATATGAATACCAAATCGAGGCGGAACTGCTGCACGAATTTTGCAGTCACGGCGCACGTCAGCCTGCATACACCTCCATCGTCGCAGGCGGCGCAAACGCCTGTGTACTGCATTATGTGGGCAACAATACCCAACTCCACAATGGCGACTTATTGTTGATCGACGCGGGTTGTGAGTTCGGTGGCTACGCTGCCGACATCACACGTACTTTCCCGGTCAACGGAAAATTCAGCACCGTACAAAAAGACGTATATGAAATCGTGCTTGCTGCGCAAATAGCGGCCATCAGTGCCGCCAAACCGAATAAAACGTGGAACGCCCCTCATGAAGCCGCGCTGCGTGTGCTGGCACAAGGCTTCATAGACCTGAAGCTATGCAAAGGAAGCGTGGACGCTGTCCTTGAAAGCGAAAGTTACAGACGTTTCTATATGCACCGCACCGGTCACTGGCTGGGGATGGATGTTCACGATGTCGGCGATTACAAGGTCGATGGCAAATGGCGCAAACTAGAACCCGGCATGTCGTTGACCGTCGAACCCGGCTGTTACATCCGCCCAGCGAGGAATGTACCGAAAGCCCTCTGGAACATCGGCATCCGTATCGAAGACGATATAGTCATCACAGCGAAGGGTAATGAAGTATTGACCAAAGCCGCGCCGAAAACAGTGGCAGAGATTGAAGAACTGATGAGGAAATCATGAACACCGAGTTTGATGTTGCCATCATCGGTGGCGGCCCTGTTGGGGCTGCACTAGCGTTGGCATTGCGCAACAGCGACCTGAATATCTGCGTACTGGAAGCACGCCCTGCCAACACCGGCAGCCGCGATGCACGCGCACTTGCCTTGTCCTATGGCAGCCGTCTATTGCTATCCCGCCTTAACGTCTGGGATGCACTGGACGATGTCGCTGAGATTCGCACCATCCATATCTCACAGCAAAAAAGTTTTGGTCGCGCACTGCTAAAAGCAGAAGAACTCAACGTGTCTGACCTCGGTTACGTGCTGCCTTATCCCGCCTTGCAGGATGCGCTGGCAGATACATTGCAGCAGAGCAACATCACGAGTATCTACGGCGCAGCTGTCTCGGCTCTGCAAACAGATACAGATGGCGCACACCTCACTTTCCAGCAGGATGAAAATGAGCACACGCTGAATGCACGATTGGCCGTCGTCGCCGATGGCGGAAAAATGCTTGAAGCCACCCACCCGCCGGAAGTACATGACTACGGTCAGAGCGCACTGGTCACCCACATCACCTGCTCATCACCTAAAGCAAATACCGCATTCGAACGCTTCACCCCACAAGGCCCGGTCGCGCTACTACCGTTCCAAGAAGGATATGAACTGGTGTGGACCGCCCCCCATCAGCTTGCACAGGAAATGCATGCTTGGGACGACGCGAAATTCCTGCAAGCACTGCAACAACACTTCGGTGATCGTGTCGGCGAATTTCTCACTGTCAACAAACGCACCTGCTTCCCGCTCGGCCTGAAGCGTGCACCGAACCAAACGCCGATGCCACACACCGTATTGCTGGGCAATGCCGCGCAAACCATGCACCCCGTTGCCGGACAGGGATTTAATATGGGATTACGTGATGCATGGGAGCTGGCGCAGGAAATACTCGACGCCACACCCGAAACACTGGGCGCAGAAGCCATGCTCAAAAACTATTGCGACCGCCGCCAAACAGATCGTAATGCTGGCATTCGCTTTACCGACGGGCTGGTAAAATTATTTTCCAATGACCTGCCGGGGTTAAGCGCAGGCCGTGCCGCCACACTCACCGCACTAGACTGTTTACCGTTCGCAAAGAAATTCGTCGCCAAGCGGATGATGTTCGGGGCGAATGGATAATTTAAGGAGTAATAGAATGCCTGTTGTCATCTACCACAATCCACGCTGTTCAAAATCCCGTCAGACTCTCGCCTTGATTGAAGAAAAAGGGATAACACCGACGATCGTCGAATACCTGAGCTCTCCTCCATCCGAAGCTGAATTGGAGAGCATTTTGACTCAATTGGCTATCGAGCCGGAGGACTTGATGCGTAAGGGCGAAGATGCATACAAAGAACATTTCAAAGGGAAATCCCTATCCCGAGCGCAAACCATCCGCCTCATGGTTGAGCACCCCAAGGTTATTGAACGTCCTATCGTGGTCAACAACGGCAAAGCCGCTGTTGGTCGCCCGCCGGAAAGTGTATTGAGTATTTTGTGATACTGAAAAAGCGATAGTGGTGCATTGATTATTGCCTGCACACACGTGCGTTCAACTCAAACTTACAGCTCCACCACCACTGGGGTGTGATCCGAAGGGCGCTCTAGCTTTCTCGGTGCCTTGTCTATCGCACAGCTCTTACACTCTGCGACTAGCGGTTCGCTAATCAGTATATGGTCGATTCGCATGCCTAGGTTACGACGAAAACCCATCATGCGGTAATCCCACCAACTGAATGATTTTTCTGCCTGCTCGAACAGTCTGAAACTATCTTGCAGACCAAGCTGGATCAACTCCTGAAATTTATCCCGCTCGGGTTCACTGACCAAAATCTTGCCTTCCCACGCCTGGGGGTCATGCACGTCACGGTCTTCGGGCGCGATGTTGTAGTCGCCGAGCAACACCAGCTTGGGGTATCGCTTTAGCTCTTGTTGCACCCAGTCATGTAGTGCGGTCAGCCATTTAAGCTTGTAATGGTATTTGTCTGAATCGACTTCACTGCCATTGGGAATATAAACGTCGATAACGCGAGTGTCACCATAAGTGGCGGCAATGACGCGCCTTTGTTCATCGTCAAAATCTGGAATACCGATTTGTACGTCAATACCCTGTTCACGACTGAGGATCGCGACACCGTTATAGGTTTTCTGCCCGATGAATATGCTGTGGTAGCCAGCCTCTTGCAATGCTGCATGCGGAAAATCTTTGTCCTGCTGCTTGGTCTCTTGTAAGCACAGCACATCTATCGGATTGGCTTCCAGCCAGTCCAGCACGTGGGGCAGCCGCACTTTCAGTGAATTAACGTTCCATGTGGCGATCTTCATTCAGCTTGTTCTTCAGAATCTTTCATCACTTTGTGCGACACCATCTCCGTCATTCGGCACTATCGGCTGCGGCTTGCTGGCCTTTGCTCGCTGGGGTGGCGGCGCTACGCGTTGGCGATAGCTTGCTGTCTTGGGATAGCCCGCCAGATTCAACTCATGATTCCAACTGCCTTCCAGAAACCCAACGAGATATTTCTTGCCGACAAGAATTGTCGGGAAACCTGCCTTGCCTGAAGCCGTCTTCAAAGCATCAAACTCCGCTTTAGCATTGATCGATTTTTCACTGAAAGGGATACCGCGATTATTTAACAGATTGCGTGCCTGATCACATGCGTCTACACAACCGTCGTTAACGTACAGGCTGACCGGAAAATTTTGCATGGCGACTTGAGTGGCATAGGGGAGTTCAGCACTAGTCTCCATACTGCTGACCAATTTTTTGCGTTCTACATTTTTTATTTTTTTGGGTGGTGCATCGCCATAGTGCACTCTTCCGCTCTCATCTTTCCAACGGAACAATTCACCTGCACCAACTACAGATGGCATCGCCAACATGCAAGCCAACAACAAAGTAATGTATCTCATTTCACCTCCACTAGGCTGGTTCCAGTAACCCATTATGCCGCAATAATGCATCAATGTTCGGCTCACGACCACGAAATTCCTTAAAAGATTTCATCGCATCGCGACTGCCGCCCACTGCCAGTATCTCACTTCGAAAGCGTGCCCCCACATCTGGATTCAGCACACCATGCTCTTCGAACAAACTGTAAGCATCGGCAGACAGCACTTCTGCCCACTTGTAGCTATAGTATCCCGCAGCATATCCGCTACTAAAAATGTGCGCAAAGCTGTTCGGGAAACGATTGAACGTTGGTGGAATCAAAACAGCAACTTCCTCACGCACTTCGTCCAGTAGTTGCAATATCGACTTGCCTCCACCCGCTTCAAAATCACTATGCATCAGCATATCGAATAATGCGAATTCTATCTGCCGCAAGGTTGCCAGTCCGCTCTGAAAGTTCTTTGCTGCGAGCATCTTCTCGAACAACTCGCGTGGCAATGATTCTCCGGTTTCGGCATGCCTCGTCATACCATGCACAACGTCCCACTCCCAGCAAAAGTTTTCCATGAACTGGCTGGGGAGCTCAACGGCATCCCACTCTACACCATTGATACCGGACACCCCGAGGTCTTCAATCTCAGTCAATAGATGATGTAATCCATGACCGAATTCATGGAACAATGTAATGACCTCATCATGCGTGAACAGCGCTGGCTTGCCACCCACCGGTGCTGAAAAATTACAGTTCAGATATGCAACAGGTGTCTGTATGCCACCATCCGACACTGCATCAGACGCCAATCGTCTACGGGTAATGACATCATCCATCCATGCTCCGCCGCGCTTGCTGTTGCGTGCATACATGTCCAGATAGAATTGACCAACCAAGCTCCCCTGCGCATCGCGGATATCATAAAAGTGCGCATCTTGGTGCCACACCGGCGCATCGGCTCGTCTGATACTCAAGCTATAGATCGTCTCGACCAGCTTGAACATCCCGGGCAATACCGCATCCTCCGGGAAGTACTGCTTCACTTCCTGCTCTGAAAAGGCATAGCGTTGTTCGCGCAGCTTTTCGCTTGCATAGCCAACATCCCAAGACTGCATATCCTCTATCCCGAACTCAGCACGCGCGAATTCACGCAATTCATTCAAGTCTTTTTCAGCAAAGGGTCGCGCACGTTTTGACAATTCCCGCATGAACTCGATCACTTGCTGTGGAGAGTCAGCCATCTTGCTAGCTAGCGAAAGTTGACCAAAATTGTCGAACCCCAGCAGCTCTGCTTCCTCACCGCGCAGCTTGATGATCTCCTCCATCAGCGGTGCATTGTCCCAGTTGGACTTACCGAACTCACTGGCGCGTGTGCCGTATGCGCGATACATCTTCTCGCGTAGCACTCGATCATCGGCATATTGCATCACAGGTATATAGGAAGGTGCTTTGAGCGTGAACATCCATCCCGAATGATCTTTTTCCTGCGCTGCGTCCTGTGCAGCTTGCAACACATCATCCGGCAGCCCCCTCAGTTCAGCTTTATCCTCAATGAGTAGGGTATAGTCGTTGGTCGCATCCAGCAGGTTATCTGAAAATCGGGATGACAATTCCGACAGGCGTTCTTGTATTTGCAGATATCTTGCTTTTTTATCATCAGAAAGCTCGGCGCCACCAAGACGGAAGTCGCGCAGCTCATTTTCGATGATTTTTTTACGTGCCGCGCTCAACGTATCGAATTCCGCACTGTTACGCAGCATCTTGAATTTTTCGAACAGCGCAAGGTTCTGCCCGAGTTCAGCATAAAACTGGGTAATTTTCGGCAATGTAGCGTTATACACCTCACGCAACTCAGGAGAGTTCATCACTGCATTCAGATGCCCGACAGGTCCCCATGCACGAGACAGTCGTTCGTTGGCATCTTCCATCGGTACCACGAAGCTATCCCAAGTTGGAGGTGCAGTATCAGCGAGCAGCCGTTCGATCAAGCTTCTATTCTCTGTCAGCAATTGCGCTATCGCAGGTCCGACATGTTCAGGTTTGATCTGTGCAAAACGCGGCAGACCGGTAAAGTCGAGTAAGGGGTTCATAATCGTCCTAGAAAATCTAACTCGTTCGAATGAGCGAGTGCGTTATTGTTGAAATACGAGTTGTCCGTCCAGTAGCGTATATCGTACACGGCCCTGCATCTCGTAACCGTTAAAGGGAGTGTTCTTGCCCTGACTTTTCAGTGCCGCAGGTTCAACTGTCCATGAGGTTGTTGGGTCAAACATGCAAATATCCGCATGCGCACCCACCGATAGATGGCCCATCTTCTGCCCCAGCAACTGAGCCGGTTTGATCGTGACACGAGCCAATGCATCCAACAATGGCACTTTCTCCTGTTCCGCCCATTTCAATACCAACGGTAGCAACAGCTCCAGCCCGGTCGCGCCACTTTCTGCTTCGGCAAAAGGCAATTGCTTGGCGTCATCATCCACAGGCGAATGATTGGAACAGATCGCGTCTATGGTGCCGTCAAGCAGGCCTGCTCGCAACGCTTCTTTGTCGCGTTGTCCACGCAAGGGCGGAACAAGATGGCAATTAGCATCAAAAAAACCTAAGTCCATATCGGTTAAGTGCACATGATTGATCGAAGCGTCGCAAGTTACTTTCAACCCTTCGTGCTTGGCTTCGCGAATCATCTCCACCGCTTCTGCACTTGAGATACGACAGATATGTAATATGACATCGGTTTCTCTCGCAAGCTGCAATGCAGTGTCCAATGCAATCGTTTCGGCAATCACTGGAATAGTCGGCAAACCTAGCCGGGCTGCTACTTCGCCATCATGTGCCACACCGTTCTTTGCCAGATAGCTGTCCTGAGGACGCAGCCAGACTCTATAGTCAAACGTCGCTGCATATTGCATCGCCCGCATCATCACACGCGTATTGGTAAGCGCTTCGTCGGCCTGACTGAATGCTTTGCACCCCGCCTCGGTCAGTTCATTCATCTCGGTAATTTCGGCACCCGCCAAGCCTTTGGTCAACGCACCGACCGGAAAAACACGGCATTGATTCAATGACCTTGCCCTGTGCTTTAGCATTTCTACCAGCCCCGGCTCATCAAGCGGTGGGTCAGTGTCAGGTGGGCAGGCCAAGCTGGTGACACCACCTGCAACAGCCGCCGTCATTTCCGATTCAAGCGTGGCTTTGTATTCATAGCCCGGCTCGCGCAGACGCGCTGCGATATCCATCAACCCCGGTATCACAATAAGCCCTGTTGCATCGATTTCTTGGTCCGCAACGAAATCAGCAGGGGCTTTTCCGATACTTAAAATACGCCGTTCAGCAATATAAATATCTTGCTGTGCATCCAGATTGTTTTTCGGATCGATCAGTCTTCCGTTTTTGATATGGATTTTCATTTATTCCCCGCCAACATGCTCATCACTGCCATACGCACAGCGATACCGAATGTCACTTGCGACAATATCACCGATTGCGGCCCGTCAGCCACGCTGGATTCGATTTCTATGCCACGATTCATCGGACCGGGATGCATCACGATCGCATCAGATTTAGCATAAGCCAGCTTTGCTTCGGTAAGGCCGTAATCCTTGAAGTATTCCTGCTCCGAAGGCAACGATCCACCTTGCATACGCTCGTTCTGCAAGCGCAACATCAGCACCACATCCACATCTTTCAGTCCTTCTGCCATATCGTGAAAAACTCTCACCCCAAGGTTTTCAACCATCGATGGCAACAAGGTCTTCGGTGCGATCACACGCACCTCGGGTACACCAAGCGTTGTCAGCGCATGTATCTGTGAACGTGCTACGCGTGAATGCAGAATGTCGCCGACGATTGCAACACGTAAATTATGGAATTCTTTTTTGTAATGGCGGATGGTGTACATGTCCAGCAACGCCTGCGTGGGATGTGCATGTCGCCCGTCGCCCGCATTAATCACATGTATGTTAGGTGCAACATGCCGTGCGATAAGGTGTGCCGCGCCGCTGGATGAATGACGTACGACGAACATATCTGCGTGCATCGCACACAGGTTGTCCACGGTATCGAGTAGCGTCTCGCCCTTGCTGGTGCTGGATGATCCGATATTTAGATTGACCACATCTGCAGATAGTCGCTTGGCAGCAATCTCGAAGGTGGTTCGAGTTCGAGTGCTGTCCTCAAAAAACACGTTGAAGATCGACTTGCCCTGCAACAACGGCAGTTTACGAATTTCGTGCTTTTCTGTGGCATCCAAAAATGTCGCGGCATGATCAAGGATGTCGCGCAAAATTCGCACCGGCAACCCTTCAATAGTCAAAAGGTGTTGAAGTTCACCATGTTTGTTTAGTTGAGGGTTATTCATATAATCAATCCCGCCGAGGGTTCCTCAAAGTAGGCTTGTAATATCTGCTGGGCAGCATACTGGTCAAGCAATGGTTTTTGCTGCCTGCCATGAATGCCGATCTCATTGAGCCGCTCACTTGCAGCGAGCGAAGTATACCGCTCATCCACCATTATCGTGTGTAGTTTAAACCGCCCTTTTAGACGATTGGCAAAGCGGCGGCACAATGCGGTCAATTCATGGGAAGTACCGTCTTCGTTTCGCGGCAAACCGACAACCAGTGCCACAGGTTGCCATTCTGCGATTAGTTCGGCAATACTTGCAAAGCGCGTAGCATTTCTCTCGTCATTTATCGTCGCAAGGGGGTTGGCCTGCTTTATCAAGGTACTTCCCACAGCGATGCCAATACGCCTGGTGCCAAAATCAAATGCGAGTAGCGTGCCCTGCGGGATGACTATTTTGTACTGAGCTAGCGCCTCTTCAGGCATGCCCCGCCTCTTCCACTAGCGACGAGTAATCTATACCCAGCAAAGACATGGCCGCCGACAAACGATCTTCTGGCGGCAACTCGAAAAGAATATGTTCAGAGGCAGGCACGGTCAGCCAGACATTTTCGCCGATCTCATGCTCAAGTTGCCCTTGATCCCAGCCGGCATAGCCCAGCGTGATGACCATGTTGCGCGGGCCCTTGCCTCCTCCTATCGCCTCCAGAATGTCTTTGGAGGTCGTCAATGCCAACTTATCGTTAATCAGTAATGTTGATTCCCAGTTCCCCTTAGGCTCATGCAATACAAAACCTCGCTCGGTTTGCACCGGCCCGCCAAAATGCACCAGACTATCCGAAAGTTTCGATTGCTGTATTGGGATATTAATCTGATCAAACATTTCGCCTAGCGTTAGACTAATCGGGCGATTCACGACAACGCCCAGTGCGCCGTTTTCATTATGTTCACAGATATATGTCAATGTACCGGCAAACACGCCCTCCTGTAAGGTTGGCATGGCGACCAAAAAGTGATGAGTCAAATCGAAATCGGGCATGTCGCCATTGTAGCGTTCTGTGACTGCGCGCACAATTTGATTGGTCAGGCGCACATACAAAGTCGCACATCCAATATATATATGGTTGGCATGCGCTACACAACACGTTATATTGCAACAAGCAACAAGCAGTTGGCTGTCGCAACGGCAACATTATTGGGTTGAAGTCTATAATTCGGGAGGCCAAAATGGTAACTGCAAAAGACGCATGTCTGGTTCAATTCACACCTGACAGGTTATTTCTTCTACTTGTGCTGTTGATATTCAGCACAGCTTTCACCCCCACCGCACTCGCACAAGACACTGATGGCATACCGCTCCACGGTTTCGCTGATGTGGGATTTTCCACTCACAGCGCTGAATCAAGTGACCCAAAAGGATTTAATGTCGGTTCGCTCGATTTTTATCTGACGCCGCGATTCAACGACAGAGTTAAAGGGCTCATCGAGATTATTTTCGAAACCACCCCTGAAGGCGAAATTGCGACCGACCTAGAACGTATGCAAATGGGTTATACCTTCAGTGACGCCGCCACAGTTTGGGCAGGTCGTTTCCATACACCTTACGGCTACTGGAATACTGGCTTCCACCATGGCGCACAGATGCAAACTTCAGTTGCTCGACCACGTTTCATTGATTTTGAAGATAAAGGGGGAATTCTCCCTGCACACATGG
>Ga0209992_10000357_pt1 | contig 62027 bp, 50 predicted proteins | sample 2SBtaG_2_FD_182564 | JGI IMG/M metagenome (GOLD analysis project Ga0209992, IMG submission 182564) | Deep subsurface microbial communities from Kolumbo volcano to uncover new lineages of life (NeLLi) - 2SBTROV12_ACTIVE470 metaG (SPAdes)... | ecosystem: Environmental > Aquatic > Marine >... | reverse complement strand
CGGATCCCGATGGATCTTCGGGAGTCGCGGGGCCTGGCCTACTCGGTCTGGGGGGGTGCGCGCAGCTGGCGGGGGGACGGCCGGCTCACCATCGATGCCGAGGTCGACGTGGACCGGGCCGCCGAGGCGCTTGTGGCTGTCGACGCGCACCTGGACCGGGTGCTGGCCGAGGGCCCCGACGGGTTCGCGCCGGCAGAAGTGCGGGCCGCGCGAAACACCCTGCTCGTGCACCAGAACCGCAAGCTCGAGACCGTGCGCTCCGCGGCAGACACGCTGGGCGAGCTGCTGGTCCTGGACCGCGAATTGGCGGACCTGCGCGCCGAACGGGCGCTGATCCAGAGCGCTACCGCGGCAGATCTCGCCCGTGTTGCTGCTCTGTGGGGGGCCACGGACAAGCGCGTCTGGATCCTGACCGGGGACAGGGCCCTCATCGAACCCGCGCTGGAGGCCGCCGATCGGGTACCAGACCGGATCGTCAGCGCCGCAGCACTGGCAGGCGAACCCTGACGGGACATCCCTCCCCCGAATTATGAGAATGAGGGGTGCGAGGATCTGACGGAGACGTCACACTGCGGTGGTCATGCCTCCCGGCCGCAGGTTCCTTCCCTCCGACGGCTCAAAAGGTGTACAACAGGCCCCGGCGGCGGACCTCGCCCGCGCCCATTCGGGCCCGCAAGGCCCGAATCCGTCCTTCTCTCACGGAGCCCACAACAATGTCTGACAGCGTTCGCGCCCGTCAGCTCCTCGACGAGATCGCCGAGGAGCGCAATCGCGGCAACCGCATCCGCCGCATCGTCGGGTTGGTCGTCCTGGCCTTCCTCCTCCTGTTCGCCTTCAACATCGTCAGCGGCGTGCGCAACTTCGACACGACCGTCCTGATGACCAGGATCCAGGAATCGGCGACCACGACCGTCTGGCCGCTGGTCTCCCGGGAGCTGGACTCCGTCGCCAAGGACGCTGTCCCCGCCATCCAAGAAGCCTTCGAGGCCGAGGCCGAGTCCCTGCTGCCGGCCCTCAATGAGAAGATCGTGACCGAGAGCGAGGTCTTCCAGAACAACGTGAACAAGAAGATCACGGAGTCCCTGGACGCCCAGTTCCTGTCGGCCGCGAACGCGCACAAGGACACGCTCAAGGAGCAGCTGCCTCAGTTCAGCTCCGACGCGGAAGCCTACGACGCGCTCATGAAGAAGCTGCACGCCCACGCCCAGGGCTGGGCCCAGGGCCACCTGGACTCCACCTTCAAGGAACACATCAACGTGCTCCAGTCGATCAACGAGTCCTTCCGCAAGCTCCAAGCCCAGGCACACGGGGCCTCCGCCGAAGACGGTGACCCGGCCGTCGACGACGTGATGATGCTCTTCATGGACATCGTCAACACCCGCATGAACGAGGAGGGCTGAGTCATGAGTGCTGATGCCATCAAGGAAATCGAAGGCCTCCTCGAAGCCGAGCTCCAGAACGTCCGCGAACAGAACATGCGCACCCTGATGTTGGGTGTGGCCATGGCCCTGTTGGTCGGCGTCTACCTGGCTTGGGCCGCATCCCAGGTCAACAAGGTCATGGACCCCGAGGGCATCGCCATGGCCGCCACCGGTGTGGCCGTCGAGGCCGTGCCCGAGGCCGCAAATAGCCTGCGTGCCCTGGTCGTCGACGGCGCTCCCGAGCTCGCCGAGGCCGCATCCCAGAGCATCGTCCAGATGATCCCGACCTACCGCCAGGTCATGGAAGACGAGCTCGCACCCATCGTCGACGAGGTCACCAGCATCCTGACCAACACCGCCGTGGAAGCGATGGTCGAGGCCGCCAAGAGCGGCGCAGTCGACGAGGGCATGGCGATGGAAGACGCCGCAGCCGCGGTCATGACGCGCATGGACGCCCTGTTCGCGGAGGGCCTGAACGAGCCGATGGAAGAAGACGGGCCCAGCCCCCAGGACGCCATCAACGCCTCGCTCAAGCAGCTCAAGACCATCGACCGCGGCCTGGCCAAGCACGCCCGTGGCACCGGTGACGCCCAGGAGCGCGAGCTGCTCCTGGCCTGGATCGGTCTGTTGGGCCAGCTCGACAGCGAAGCCCAGGTGGCGGCTGCCGAGACCCACGCCACAGGCGCCGACGTCAAGGACTAGCCCAGGCTGTCCGACAGCACGCGAGGGGCGGCCACCGGCCGCCCCTCTTGGGTTAAGCCGCCCCTCTTGGGTCAAGTAGGGCCCCCCTGCACGGTGGACCGATGCTCCCGCTGCTCGTCGCGCTGCTGACTGCCTCTCCGGCCCAGGCCAAGAAGATCCAGGTTCCAGGCCTGGGCCTCAAGGTCACGATTCCCGAGGCAGAGGACCCCGCGCTTCCGCCACCGTGGAAGCACTCCAAGGGCGACAGCACGTCGGACATTCGCCTGTCGATGCGCAACGCAGCGGCCTTCACCGACGTGGCCTTCATGGCGACGGCGTTCCAGCCCAACCTCGAGGCGGTCCGACCCAACCTGCAGCCGTACCTGCGCAAGGTGATCGACGAGGACCTGAAGTACGAGGCTGGAGAGCTGGTGTCCCTGGACCACGAAGTGCTCGGCCAGGTGCTCACACTGCCGCTCACCGTGCACGACGCCTTCATGGAGCAGGACCTGTGGTCCGAGCTGGCGGTGTTCGCGATCGAGAGCCACGGCGTGATCGCCATGGCCACGTCGTCCATGAGCCCAGAGATGGCCCACGAGCAGCTCGCGGCCGCCCTGGCCCTACTCGACGTCACCCGCCCGCCGGTGCCTGTCGCCGACCTTCCGACGGGGCGGATCGAGGCCCCGGCCGGCTACGCCCTCGATCTGCCCACCGGGTGGCGCGCGCTGACCCCGCTCGAGGCCCGAGGCCTGTCCACCGCTCGCATCGCCGGCGAGGGTCCGTTCTCGGGTCAGCTCGCGAACCTGTTCATCGTCGACGACTCCCAGCTCGAGGGCTTGGTCTTCCAGTGCGAAGCCATGGCCGACGCCACCCTCGAGGTGGTGGACCCCGCCAAGTCCCCGATGGCTGGTGAGAACTTCCTGACCTATGCCCGCGTGATGCTCCGCGGAGGCAGGGTGCGCATCGCGAGCGGCGTCGACGAGCTCTTCGTGGACTCCCTGAGCGAGCTGCCCGTGCACCCAAAGGACGACGGCCGGCTGGAGTTCATCCCGCTCGAGACACGCGACGCCTACCTGTGGCGGGTCAAGGGCACCCTGTTCGAAGAGCCCGCCGAGGCCGCCTTCTTCTACACCACCTGGGACGACGTCGGCCTGAGCTGCCTCTCCATCGCCGAAGCCGGCGAGGAAGGCCGCCTGGGCACCTTCGACAGCGCCATTCGCGCCGCGTCGGTGGTCGACGGTGAGCTCCACCCGGCCCACCTGTCCATGAAGGCGCGCTACGTGCGGTGGTGGTTCACGAGCCACCCGGCCCTGCAGCTGTACTGGCTTCCCCTCCCCCTGCTGCTGCTGGGTGGCGTGCTGCTGTTCCGAGACTGATCGCGTTAGGGGCGCCGCCTCTCGGAGGTGTCCCGTGGTCCGCCTGAAGAACTACGTCCTGGACAGGTGGCAGGAAGGCCAGGCGCCGTTTCGCACCCTGGTCGATCCGGCGACCGAACAGGTCGTCGCCGAGACCAGCTCCAACGGCCTGGACTTCGCCGGGATCCTGACGCACGCCCGCACCGTCGGGGGACCCGGCCTGCGATCGCTGACCTTTGCCGAGCGCGGCGCACTGCTCAAGGCCATGAGTCGGGCCCTGCATGCCCAGCGGGACCGCCTGCTGGACGTGGCGATGACCAACGGCGGAAACACCCGCTCCGACGCCAAGTTCGACATCGACGGCGCCACCTTCACCCTGAGCCACTACGCTCGGATCGGCGCCGCCCTGGGGGACCAGAAGCTGCTCGCCGACGGGGAGTCCCAGGTCATCAACCCGGCGATGGCCCGGTTCCACGGCCGCCACTTCTGGGCACCCCTGCGGGGCGCGGCCGTGCACATCAACGCCTTCAACTTTCCGGCATGGGGCACCTTCGAAAAGGCCGCCTGCGCACTGTTGGCGGGCATGCCGATCATCACCAAGCCGGCCACCTCCACGTCGTGGCTGGCCTATGAGATGTCCCGGATCGTGGTCGACGCCGAGATCCTGCCGGCGGGCGCCTTCCAGTTCATCGGCGCCGGCGTCGGCGACCTGCTGGACCACCTGACAGGCCAGGACGTGCTGGCCTTCACCGGCTCCGCGGACACGGGGGCCCTGCTGCGGGGGGTAGCGGGTCACGTCTCCGGGAGCGCCCGGGTCAACGTCGAGGCGGACTCGCTCAATGCCCTGGTGGTGGGTCCAGACGTGGAACGCAGGGACGCGGTCTACGACGCCGTGGTTCGGAACATCACCACCGAGATGACCCAGAAAGCCGGCCAGAAGTGCACGGCGATCCGGCGCATCATGGTGCCCGCGGGCCTGGTCGACGCGCTGGTCGAAGACGTCGGCGAGAGCCTGGATCGGATTCGGGTGGGCGTGCCGACCGTCAAGGGCGTGCGCATGGGCCCTCTCACGACCGCGGGCCAGCTTCGGGACTACCGCGAGGGCGTGGCCAAGCTCGCCCGGGTGGCCCGGATCGTCTACGGCTCCCCGAGCGAGGTCTGCGCCGAGGGTGCCGAGGGCAAGGGCTACTTCGCAGCCCCGGTGCTGCTCCAGGTCGACGCCGACACCGACGCGGGCCCGGTCCACGACCACGAGGTCTTCGGCCCCGTGGCGACCGTGCTGGCCTACGACGGCTCGGCCGCTGCAGCGGGTGCGCTGGTCGCGCGGGGCAAGGGATCCCTGGTCACGTCGGTGTTCTCCAGCGACCGCGACTTCCTGGGCGAACTGCTCCCAGAGGTGGCGGCGTGGAATGGCCGGGTGCTGACCGTGGACAAAAAGGTCGCCGACCAGGCCACGCCTCACGGCATGGTCCTGCCGGGGCTGCTTCACGGTGGACCCGGCCGTGCCGGCGGTGGCGCCGAGCTCGGCGGCGAGCGCGGGCTCCACTTCTACATGAACCGCACCGCGGTCCAGGGCAATCGGGCGCTGATCGCCAAGCTGCTGGGGTGAGCGCCGGGCTGATCGCCATTCTGGCGCTGCTGCACGCCTGCGGGTCAACGACCGAGCAGTCCTGACAACAGGGTCCGGCCCACGTAGACCGCGCGCTCGAGCTCGGCGATCGCTCCCGGGTCGCCTTCGGCCAGGAGCAAACGACCGGTGAGCCCGGCCAGGAAGAAGGCCGCACCGGGGCAGCGTGGGTCCCGACTGTCCACGAGGGGCCCGACTGCGGCGCGGGCCTCGGCCAGGTCTTGGGCGCGGATCCGCGCCAGGAGCTCCGCAGAGCGCATGGCCTGCTCCACCCCGGCCGGGACCGGGTCCGGTGGTCCCGCCTCGCCCGCCACGTCCCGGTACAGGTCACAGCCCAGCGGGGCCCGGAGCGGGCTCGGACCCGTCCGCCGGGCCATGCCTGCCACAAAGGCCGCCGGCGAGCCCTTTCCCTGGGCGCTGAAGGCCAGCCCCGCGGCCTGGCGATTGGCCTGTTGAGGCCGCCAGGCGCCCCAGTGGGCGTCCACGGCGAAGGGGGGGGCCGCGTCCAGCGCCAGGGCGGCCGTGTCCAGCCATGGCGTGCCGTCCGGGGACCAGCTGGCCCAGGGGGGATCCTGGAGCAACAGGCTCGCGCTGGCCGTGACCGCCCCCCCCGACCGGGGGTCCAGAGCCAGCGCCCGGAGCTCGGAGATCGGCCCCAGGTCAGAGGCCGGCAGCGGGACCTGGCGGACCAGTGCCTCGCCCCAGGCCGCGTCGCGCTGGGCAGAGCGGACCAACAGGTCTCGCCAGGCCCCGAGCTCGGGATCCGTCGGAGGGACTGGCACGGCCTCGAGCGCAGCGGCCATGGCCCTGTACTGCAGGGCAGCGTCGCCCGGCCCCGACTGCGCCCGGGCCAGGTCGCGCCAGGCATGGGCGACAGGTCCCAACAGGATCCGCCGCTGCTGGGCCGGACTCAGGCCTTGGGGATCCGCCGCGTCCGAGCACCCCGGACCCACCACCAGCAAGAGCCACCACATGGGCCCGACTACATCAGGCTGAAGTAGGTGTCCACCGCCTCGTCGAAGTCCGCCTGGGTCAGCACCAGGGACTGTTCCCGAAAGGTGCGCTGGTGGAAGACCTGTTGCACGAGGTCCCGCGGGTGGCAGAAGCGCAGCGGGCGACCAGCGCTCACGAAGTGCCGCTGAAGCAAGTCCAGCAGCACCGCCTCGTCCACCGTGAAGCCGAGCTCCTGGGAGCGGGTCCGGAGCAACTGGAGGAACGTGGCCCGATCCGGATCGCCCACGCGGACCTTGTAGGGGATGCGCCGCAGGAAGGCCTCGTCGACCAGGTCCTTGGGGTCCAGGTTGGTCGAGAACACCACCAGGGGATCGAAGGGCACCTCGATCTTCTTGCCATCGGGCATGCGCAGGTAGTCGACCCGGTGCTCCAGGGGGACGATCCAGCGGTTCAGCAGATCCGTGGGGGAGCAACGCTGGCGGCCGAAGTCGTCGATGACCAGCGTGCCGCAGTTCGCCTTGAGCTGGATCGGCGCCTCGCAGACGCCCAGCCGCTCGTCGAATTGCACCTCGAGCTGCTCCAGGGTCAGCTCGCCACCCGCCACCACCGTCGGCCGCTGACAGTGGATCCAGCGTCGGTCCCAGCGCCCGGCGGGGGCCGCCACGGCCTGGTGGATGACCGGATCGAAGACCTTGACGACCATGCCGTCGACCAGGACGGACGCAGGGATCCAAACCGAGCTGCCAAAGGCCCGGGTCATGCGCTGGGCCAGGGTGGTCTTGCCATTGCCCGGATCGCCGTACAGGAACAGCCCCTTGCCCGACGACAGCGCAGGACCCAGCTTGCGCAGCAGCCCTGGCCCGACCATCAGTCCATCGAAGGCCCCACGCACGCCTTCCTCGGTCGGGCGGACTCCCGACACGCTCTGGCGCCGGACCGAGTCCAGGTAGTCGTCGAGCGGCACCGGCGCCGGCCCGGCGTAGCGGGAGTGCTGCATCAGATCCCGGGCCCGGCGCCGGCCCGCCTCGGACAGCTCGTAGTGGAAGTCGCCGGTCTGGGTGCTCTGCTTGATCACCACCTGCTTGGACTGCTTCAGGGACTGCAGGAGCACGCTCGTGGGCATCGCGGGCAAGGCGATGGACTGGGCGATCTGGCGGCCGGTGTGGCCCGGGAAGACCAGCAGGTGCTTGAGCACCAGGGTCTCGATGTAGGGCTCGTCGAGGCCCGCCGCGGCAAAGTCCGGCGGCTCCAGGGGTTCGAAGGCCTGGACCGCGTCCTGGCCTGCCGCCCCGGGCGCCGGTCGGGCCGCCTCGCGCTCCGCCTTGGCCTGGCGCAGCGCCTCGGTGAGGTACTTCGACATCCGCTTCCGGCATCCCCGTTCCGCGACCAGTGTGCACGGGGAGACCGCTCCAGGCCAGACCGGACCGAGGCGGCCCAGCTATGCTCTCGACATGGCCGGCACCTTGCCGCACACGCTGGCGGCCGTCACGTCTCGTCGGGGGAGCTCCCACGGCGCGAACGAAGACTGTCACGCCCTCTACGACGAAGGGGACGACGCGGTGCGCTCCGCGCGCCGGGGCGTGATGTACGCCGTCGCGGACGGCGTGAGCTCCACCACAGACGGTGGGCGCGCAGCACGCATCACCTGTGCCCACTTGCACCGGTTCTTCACCGAGCCCCGGTCAGCCTCCCAGGAGTCCCTTGTAGACCTGGTCGAAGGAGCGGACACAACAGTCCGGGACGAGACCCAGAGCGCCAGCACGCTGGCCGGGGTCTGGCTCGCAGCAGGCCAGGTCTGGGCCTTTTCCGTGGGGGACTCGGCGATCTTTCGCCTGCGCAATGCGCAGCTCGAGCGCCTCAATTTCCCGGACACCCGGGGCCGGGGCCTGGCCACCTATGTTGGCATGGGCCCCAGGGTTCGCACCGCCCTCCAGATCCACGTCCTCGAGGTCCGGGCCGGCGATCTCTACGTCTTGTGCAGCGACGGTGTGATCGACGCTCTGGGCGAGCGCGGCATCCAGAACGCCTTCTTCGTGTCCCCGGGCGCCCGTGGCCTGATCGACGAGCTCGACCGCCAGCTGGTGCAGCGTGGGCATCCCGACGACGCCACCGTCATCGCCGTCCAGGTCCTGGCCCTGGAGCGGTGAGCAGCGCGCCCGCCGCCACGGTGGCCCAGGTGCTCTCGGCGGCCGGCTGCCGGGTCAACCCGGGGCGGGCGTTGGTGCGTGCGGGGCTGAAGCGCCGACAGGCCGACAGGCTCCTGGCCACCCCGACGGTCCAGGACCGGGACCAGGCGCAGCTGTCCCGGCTCCGCGTGTTGCTGGACGCCCAGGCCCAGGGCGACCCCCACGCCGGCGCCGAGGAGATCCGTTCCCTGGCCCGGGACCTGCTGACGGAGCCGGCGCAGGTCCAGGTGCGCATCGTGGGGCCAGACTGGCTGGATCCCACCCTCTGGCTGCCCGCAGACAGCCGCCTCGGGCCCAAGCAAGCGCGGCGGGTACACCACCTGCTCGACGGCCGCATGGTCGCGGGGCACCGGCTCCGGGTCGTGCTGGAGCCGCCCCTGCGCATCGGCCGTCGCCCCTCGCCGCGTCGCGCCCGAGCCGAGCGTCGCCGCTCCCTGTTCTCCATGTGGGACCAGGGGGTGCGCTGGGACGACGAGGGCTTGTTCAGCGCCACCCCCGAGGCCCTGGCCCTGGCCATGGTCGCCGGTGCCCAGGGCATCGCGGTGGACGCCGGCTGTGGCCTGGGCAGCCTGGCCCTCGCCCTGGCCCGGACCCCTGGCGTCACGCGGGTCGTGGCCATCGAGCGGGACCCGGACCGGCTGGGCCTCGCTCGTCACAACGCCGCGGTCTACGGCGTGGCGGACCGGATCCAGTTCGTTCACGGCGACGCCGTCGACGTCCTGGCGCGAACCCCCTGCGACGTGCTGGTGGCCGACCCTCCTTGGGGCGGCCGGGACTACGACCGCACCGGCGTGGCCGTGGCGGACCTGGGGCTGGACCTGGGCGCCCTGCTGGCCCACGCCCCCGCCGACACCCGGCTCAAGCTGCCCCCTTCGATCCTCCCCGAGACCTTGCCGGGCAGGTGGCTGTGGCGACCCGCGGTCGACCACGAAGGCAGGCTCAAGTTTCTGGTGGCGTCCCGTGCCTGACGCCCTGGGCTGGCTGACGGCGCTGGTGCTGGGCCTGGACACCCTGCGTCGGGTCTACGCGGTGGGGCGCACGCTCAACGATCACTTCGTGGCCGGTGTGGTCGTGGCCTGCATGGGCTTCTACGCTCTGATGCACCAGGTGGGTCCAGACGGGACCCACCCGTGGATGCTCCTGGGCCAGCTGGGCATCTGGGCGTTGTTCTTCGGCATCCACCGAGACCACCCACACCCCCTCAGCCCCCTGCTGGGCTGGGGCTCGCAGCTGGCCTATGCCTGGGCGCTGTGGGGCGGGCTGACCTGGTGGATCCATGCGCCCCTGGCCTTGATCGCGGGCACCGATCCCTGGTGGCCCGGACGCTGGCTGGTGCCGGCCCTGGTCCTGGCCGGATGGGGCACGCTGCAAGCCGCGACCCGCGGCCTGGTCGTGCGTCGTCACCGGATCCCGAAGCTGCCTGGCCGAGTGGTCCAGCTCTCGGACCTGCACGCCAGCGCCTTCATGCACAAGGCCCAGCTGGATCGGCTGGTGGACCGGGTCAACAGCCTGCACCCGGACTGGGTCGTCGTCACGGGCGATCTGGTCATGCCGTTCTCGGAAGGGGAGCACGGCTACCTGGTCGACGCCCTGGCACGACTCGAGGCCCCGGTCCTTTGCTGCCCTGGCAACCACGACCTGCCAGTGCTCCAAGAGCTGGTGGAGGGCCTGGCAGCCGTCGGCATCCCACTCCTGGTGGACCAGCAGGTCCTGTCCAGGACCGACGCCGGCGTGCTCCAGGTCACCGGCGTGAACTTTCACTGGTCCGACGCCAGGGCACAGCTGACCCGCGCCCTCGAGGCCCTTCCGGCCGCTCCCGCGGACACTTGTCGCCTGCTGCTCGCCCACGATCCGCGGTTGGGCGCCTGGATCCCGCCGGACCGCTTCGACCTGGTGCTGAGCGGCCACACCCACGGGGGCCAGGTGGCGGGCAACATGTTCGGCCTGCCGGCGTCGGTGCTCAGGCCCCTGGGCGTGCGGGATCAGGGCTGGTGGTGGACGGGCCGCACACGCCACTACGTGCACCGCGGCAACTGGTGCGTCGGGCTGCCGCCGCGCATGGGCGTCGCTGGCGAGATCGCGGTGTTCGAGCCCACCTGGGGCCCCGCTGGTTAGCCAGCTCTCATGCTGATCTTCGCCCTCCTCGCCTGCTCCGGCGACGACCCCGCCGACCTGGTGTTCACCGGCACCCTCCACCTGTCCTCCACCGAGACGACCAGCGCCGTCGCCGTGCGCGACGGGGTCGTGGTGGCCATCGGCGACGACGCCCTGGACCTGGAGCCCGGCGCGGCCCAGGTCGTGGCGCTGACCGACGCCCAGCGGGGCTGGCCGGGGCTGGGCGATGGACACACCCACCTGATGGCCGGGAGCTTCGCCTTGGACAGGCTCCTGTTGATGGGGGTGAACTCCATGGAGGACATCCTCGAGCGGGTGGCGGACTACGCCCCCGAGCACCCCGAGGAGCCGTGGGTGTTTGGCTATGGCTGGCTCGAGGAGGGCATCGAGGAGCCCGAGGGCCTGTCACTGGACGCCCTCCTCCCGGACCGACCTGCGATCCTGGTGAACAACTCCGGGCACTCGGCGCTGGTCAACTCCGTGGCGCTCGATCTGGCCGGCATCACCGCCGACACCCCCGATCCCGCCGGCGGCATCATCGGGCGCACCCAGGACGGCGAGCCCAATGGCTACCTGGTCGAGAGTGCGCTTTCGCTTATGAGCGTGGTGGCCCTTGCCGACTACACAGACGACGACTTCAAGACCGCTCTGGGCCCCGATCTGACCGACTTCGTGCGCACCGGCGTGACCTCGGTGGCCGAGGTCATGGCCATCCCGGGGGTGGACATCTCCCGCCCCCAGGTCTTTGCCGCCCTCGACGACGCCGGGGAGCTCCCGCTCCGCGTGCACTACTACGTGCCGGTCTTCGAGCCGGACGGCCTGCCTCAGGCCGTGGCGGACAAGGGCGACTGGGACACCGACCGGGTGCGCTTCGCCGGGGCCAAGCTGTGGGTCGATGGGTCCATGGGCACCGCCCAGGCCTGGGTCTCCGAGCCCCTGGTCACCGATCCCGACAACCACGGCCTGTACTTCTTCGACGCCGACGATCTGGCCCGGGTCATCCGCGACGCCGAGTCCCTGGCTGTGCCCCTCAAGCTCCACGCCAACGGGGACGCCGCGGTGACCGCTGCCATCGACGCCTTCGAGACCGTCTCATCCGAGAACGGCGGGCTGCGCGTGCAACACACCCTGGATCACGTCGTGCTGATGGCAGACGGGGACCAGGCTCGGGTGGCGGCGCTGGGCATCGTGGGCAGTGTGCAGCCCGGCCACGTGATCCCGACCAGCCTGGGCGAGACCGCGGACAACTGGGGCCAGGAGCGCTTCGACCGGGCCTATGACTACCGGGCCCTGGCCGACGCGGGCGTGACCATTGCCATGGGCACGGACTGGCCGGTCTGGCTCTCCCCCGGGCCTCTCTTGAATGCCTGGTCGGCACTGAACCTGGACGAGCACGCCTTGAGCGTCGGCGAGTCCCTGGACGCCTACTCAGCGGGCACAGCCCAGGCTGTGGGGCTCCGGGACAAGCTGGGCACCCTGGCTGTCGGCGCCTGGGCAGACGTGGTGATCTTCGACGCGGACCCCCTCACCGCCGAGACGGCCGACTTGACCAAGATCAGCGTCGACGGCGTCTGGGTCGGGGGCGACAAGGTCTGGTAGACCCTGGCTAGAGCGCCGATCAGGCCGCGAGCTTGTCCGGCTGATCGGTCACGATCTCCTGGGCCACGCAGCCGGTCTCATCGGGCACCAGGACACGCTCCACCCGTCGGGTGTGAATCCTGGGGAGCTCGGTCCGGGAGAAGGAGGAGCCGAGGTTCACGGCTCTGAGGCCCAGGTCGCTCCAGCTCTTCGATCGTTCCATGGGTGTCCTCGCCACCCACTACGATCGGTTCGGCACCTGCGTGACGTGAGTCCTCGCGTCCCCTGAAGCGAGTGCTCCGCTGAGGTGTCCCGGTGGTGATGAACGGCCTGATCCTGTGCTTGATCGGCGGCGCCATGGCAGATCCACCGGTGCCGACACCGCTGCTGCTGATCCACCCGTCTGCGCCGGACCACGTCGCCTTCGTTGTGGTCCGAGACGATGGGTCCCCTGCCCTGCTGGCGCCCGCACAGGCCCTGAGCAACGACGCGACGATGCGACTGACCTGGACGGGCACGAACAAGGTCGGACTCAAGCTCAAGCGCGGCCAGCCCGACGCGGTGGCGACAGCCTGCGCGCCAGGGGGACAGCCCTTGGGATCCCGACGCGTCCCCCAGCGGCTCGATGACTCGTCGCTGGCGCTCGCGCCGGCGGAGCCCGTGCCCCTGGAGCACGTCTGGGTGGTCGCCCTGGGGCAAGACGGCAGCTGGCTTCATGCCGCGACGGTGTCCCACGTCGACGGTGAGACCTTGCGCTATGTCTTCCAGCAACCGGTGCCGCTGATCAGCGCGACGGGGGCACCGGTGATCGACGTCCTGGGTCGGCTGGTCGGGGTGCACGACCAGGTGGAGCCGTCGCTCGAAGGCCGCGTGTACGGCGCAGCCTGTACCCTGACCGCTACCCGCGCCGCCCTCGGTTCTCCTTGAAGCGAACCGTCAAGAACCTGTAAAGTGGACGCGGCACCTCAGCTGGGAGCCCGTCATGTCCAAGCCTTCCGCCGGCCTCGTCCACGCCCCGCCCTACGATCCGACCACCGAGATCGACCCGGCCTCAGCGCCTGCACCCGGTGACATGAGCGGTGCCGACGACCTGGACAACCTGGCCTACTACCAGGAGCAGCACGCCACCCAGACCATGCGGGCCCGCGCGGCCCTGTTGACCATCATCTTCGTGATGCTGGCCGGGAACATGCTGCTGACGTGGCAGACCCGCGCATCCGTCATGGCCAACCTGGACCAGGCCCGCCTGGACCAGGCTGCGCTGTCGGAGATGGTCCAGACCCGGGTGAGCGCCCTGGAGACGCAGCTCGTGGCCCTCCAGAACCAGCTCTCCGTGGTCGAGTCGGCCCGGCACGCGGCGGTCGGCGCGGACTAGGCTCGGGTTTCGTCGTTTCGGACCGAGCAGGCGACGCCATATCGCGATTTCAGGCGCTTACGGACCGACCGAGCGAGCGTTAGCCCGTGACCGAGGGCAGTAAGTGGCTGAAATCGTGAGAGGGCGAGGATGCGACGGGAGAAATGACGAAACGCGAGACTATGAGCTTTTGGGGAATTGGGGGCCACCAACCCGGGTTCCGGCGGTGATGGCTGGGCCTACCTCAACCGGGAACCTGCCAGCGTCTAGGCAATGGGAGCCTCGGCGCTTGGTTGACCGGAGTCGCCGAGGCGAGTGCTGGTGGTTTTATTTTCCCTCCTTTCGGGGGGCGTCGGCGCCGACTTCAGCAGGTGCCAATTGGAACCGGGGTCGTGAAACCGGGGTCTGAAACCGGGTGAAACCGGGGTTGAAACCGGGGTGAAACCGGGGTCGGGAACCTTTTGTTAAGCATTGGCCTGGCGGGGATGGATCGTGATTGCAAGTGGTTCTGACCCTGGGGCATGACTCTGGGTTGGGTTGTTGCGTGGGGCTGTCTGGGGCCGGTCTCAGGTCGGGCGGATCTGGGGGCGGCGGGTGGCGGGGCGGCCCATGGAGACATGGACAGGTGCGGGCCAGGTCGGTGGCGGGGCCGGGTCTGCTTGCTAAGGTGTGTATAGTGTGTATATCTTCATACACACATGATCACTCTGCCGCTCAAGCTGCAAGCGTCCTCTGGGGTGCCGTTCTACAAGCAGCTCGAGGATCAGCTCGCTGAGCTGATCCGCTCCGGGGCGCTGACCCCGGGGACGCGCCTGCCTTCGTTTCGGGCACTGGCGGGCGAGCTGCTCGTGAGCCTGATCACGGTGCGCCGGGCCTATGCCGACCTGGAACAGGAAGGCCTGATCGTGCGCCGGCAGGGCCAGGGCACCTTCGTGGCCGAAGGCGTGGCCAGCGTCTCGCGGGAGCGGGCTCGGCGCCAGGCGAGAGACCTGCTCATCGGCGCGGTGCACGCTGCGCGGCGTCTGGGACTTGCGGACACGGAGCAGCGGGCGCTGCTCACAGACCACTGGGAGATCGACGATGACTGAGACCCTGCTCGAGGTTCGAGACCTGCAGGTCCGACGCGGTGAGTTCCTCCTCGAGGTGCCGGCGTGGAAAGTACCAGCGGGCCAGGTGATCGGCGTGGTCGGGGCCAATGGCGCCGGCAAGACCACGCTGCTGCGCACCCTGCCCGGCCTGCTCACGCCGACCGCCGGCTCGGTGCGGGTCTGCGGACTGGATCCCCAGCTTGATCCGGTGGGCGTGCGGCACCGGCTCGGCATGATGTGGGACGACATGCCGGTCTTCAACCTGCCCATCGCCCGCTTGCTGTGGCAGCTCTCCGGGTATTACCCCAGCTGGGATGCCGAGCTGGTCGACGCCTTGGTGGCCCGGTTCGCCATCGACGTGAGCAAACGGGCGACGGCCCTGTCGAAGGGCCAGGGCACGCGGCTGCGACTGGTCCTGGCGCTGGCGTTCCAGCCGCGACTGATCGTGCTCGATGAGCCGGCGACAGGCCTAGACCTGGCAGGCCGCCGTCAGCTCCTGGAGACCGTGCTCGAGGTCGTCAAGGACCCGGCGCGGTCGGTGATCTTCAGCAGCCACAGCCTGGGCGACGTGGAGCGCGTCGCCGACCGCCTGCTGGTGGTGGATCGGGGTCGCGTGGTCCAGGAGGGGCCCACGGACACCGTCCTGGAGGGGGCCGGAAGTCTGGAAGAGGCCCTGGTGGCCTGGGGCCTGAGCGCATGAGCGCCCGCCACCACGCCAGGGTCAGCCTGGCCCAGGTGGGCCGCACCTGTCGGAGCAGGCCGGTGTTCACCCTGTACGCCCTGGGGTTTGGCTGGATCTGTGCCGACACCATCGGCACTCTGCTGGTGGGGCCCGGCACCGGGGGCATCGCCAGTGGCCTGAGGTCCGCCACCCGCGAAGCCTGGTGGGGCATCGCGGCCCCCCTCTGGATCCTGGGCACCGGGTCGGTTCTGCTGGCGTTTCTCTCGCCCCGCTGGGGCCTGCAGGATCAGCGGGCTGCCCTGCCGGTCCTGCCCATCGCACCGCTTCACCGGGCCCTGGCCGAGGTCCTGCCCTGGCTCGGACTGGTCATGCTGGCGAGCCTGGTGCCCCACGGCGTGGCCCTGGTCCTCGATGCCCCACGGCGCACCCCTCACTCGGTCCTGGTGGCCACGCTGCTCACGGGCTGGACGCTCGGCGGGTGGATGGTGGTCGAGCGCTGGAACACGCTCGTCCAGCGGCCCAGGATCGTGTACCGCAGCACGCTGCTCGCCGGCGCGGTTCTCGTGGGCGCCGTCGGTGCGGGGGTCCAGGCCCTGCCGTTGTTGATGCTCTGGCCCTTGGTGCTCGGCGGTGCCGTGGCCACGGCCCTGCGTCGGGGGGGCCCACTGGGCGGCGCTCGGGCCTTGGGAGGTGCGCCCACAGTGCAGACCCGCCCCTCACGCCCCGGGCGGGTGTGGCGAGACGCCTGGGGCCCCCAAGGCTGGCTGCCTCTGGGCCACCACTCCGTCTGGACCGCGCTGGCGCTCGCGCTGGCGGTCGTCGCCGCGGCCTGGATCGGGTGGCTCGCGACCGGGGGCAATGCCCGGGTCTGGTGGATGCTGTTGGCTGTGCCCTGGATGGCTTGCTGGGTGCGTCCCCTCGGCTTCCACGGCGTGGACCTGCGCCGGATGCTGCGGGAGTCCGCGCTGTTGCCGGTTCGGCCCGGACACCTGATCACCAGTGCAACGCTCCAGCGGATTCAGCTCGGCGCCCTGATGGTCGTCGCCACCGCGGTGGTGACCCCGCTGCTGGCGCCGGCCGACGACGTGCTCATGCTGCCGGTGACCCTGGGCGCCCAGGCCATGCTCGTGGGAAGCCTCTCGGCGATGGCGGGCCTGGCAGCTGCCCGTGGTCCCGCCTGGGGCCTGGCTCTGGGCGCCGCTGGTCTGGCGTCGGGGGTCTGGCTCATCTTGGGCACCGAGCTGCTCCCCCGCCAGGGCGTGTGGACCCTGCCCACCCTGCTGTGCCTGGTGGTCCTGCTGACTGGGCCTGGCCTGGTGGCCCTTCCGGGCATGCTCAGGCCACGGCCGGTGGAGCTTTGAGGGCACGTCCCGGGCTGTGGGCTGGTCAAAGCGCTTCAGTTCTTCCGCCTGGCCACTCAGAGCCGCTGGTTTCTTCCGGCTGAAAGGCCAGAACCGACCTGAGGGGCCTTCTGACGGGGAGAATCCGTTGGAATCCAACGCTCACAGCCCCAAGGCGGAAGAGGGAAGCGGCTCTGTCCTCAGAACCCGGCCCAGATCTGCCATCCGAGCCCATAGGCCGCCAGGAGCAGGCCCTGCAGCACCAGCATGGGCGCCATCTCCCGCCACCGACCGGGGGCCACGGAGGGCACGACCGCGGTGGCGTCGACGGTGGTCGCGTCCACCAGGTCCCCGTCACAGATCGGGCAGGTGTCGCCAAAGGCGTACCGGGCAGCGCAGCCGGTGCAGGCCAGCGCGTTGAGGGGACGCTCGAAGTCCTGGACATCGTCGCCGCCGAGCGCCCGCACCCGAGTGGCCGCCTGGACCTGGCGCCGGGCCTTGCGGCGTGCGACCTGGTCCCGGTGACGCCGGCGTTGGGCACCGATGTGGGCCATGCCGTCAAAAGTCGTGCCGCCGAGTGCCATGAAACCCTCCGTGTGTGCGGGTTCCTACGACGCTAAGTGCCTGTTATTGCAGCATCGAGGCCAGGTCAGCGGTGGTCAGGCGCCCCAGGAGGGCAGCCTCGCCGACCGCGGCCTCGGCCAGGGCCCGCTTGGCCTGTTGCAGCTCGGCGATGCGTTCCTCGACCGTGTCCTCGGCGATCAGCTTCACCGAGACGACCGGACGGGTCTGGCCGATGCGGTGGGCGCGGTCGGTGGCCTGGTCCTCGACGGCTGGGTTCCACCAAGGGTCGGTGTGGAAGACATAGTCGGCCGCCGTCAGGTTCAGGCCGGTGCCGCCGGCCTTCAAGGACAACAGGAAGACCGGAGGACCGTCTGGCGACTGGAAGGCATCGATCACCGCCTGGCGATCCCGCGTGCTGCCGTCCAAGCGGGTCCAGGCCAGTCCGAGCTGGTCCAGGGCGCGCTGGATCAGGTCCAGGAAGCCGGTCCACTGGGAGAAGACCAAGGCCTTGTGCCCGCCGCTGACCACCTCGTCCAGGGCGTCGAGCAGCCGATCGAGCTTGGCGGAATGGGGCGGGCGGTCCCCGGGTAGCAGGCCCGTGTGGCAAGCGGCCTGGCGCAGCCGAAGGAGCTGCTCCAACACGTCGAGGGTGCGGTTGGCAGAGACGGCCCGCGCGACCTCTGCCCGGCCCGCTTCCTTGACCGCGTCGTACACAGCCCGCTGCTCCGGGGACAAGGCCACCCGCAGGGTCACGTCGGTCCTGGGCGGCAGGTCCTGGGCCACGTCTTCCTTGAGACGGCGCAGCACGAAGGGCCCGATCCGCTTGCGCAGGAGCGCGATGGCCCGTGTGTCGCCGCGCTCCACCGGACCGCTGAAGCGCTCCTTGAACCCTCTGCGTCCGCCCAGGAACCCGGGCATCGCAAAGTGGAGCTGGCTCCACAGCTCCTCGAGCCGATTCTCGATCGGTGTGCCCGTCAGGCAGAAGCGGTGGTCGGCCTGGAGCTGGAAGGCCGCGCGGGCCGTCTGGGACTCGGGGTTCTTGATGGCCTGGGCCTCGTCCAGCACCACGGTGTGCCAGCGCTGGGCCCGGAGCTTCGGATCCAGCCGCAGCAGCGCATAGGTCGTGATGACGTAGACCGCGTCGGCGTCGAGCTGGCGCTTCGGGCCATGAAAGAGGCAGATCCGCCGCCCAGGCAGGAAACGCTCGAGCTCGGCGGCCCAATTGCGCAGCACCGACGTGGGGGCGACCACCAGCACCGGACCGTCGGCCCCATCCACGGCGACCAGGGTCTGGAGGGTCTTGCCCAGGCCCATGTCGTCGGCCAGGATGCCCCCCAAGCCAGCGTGCGCGAGGAATTGGAGCCAGCGCACACCGTCGACCTGGTACGGGCGGAGCTCGGCGGTCAGGTCGTCGGGCAAGGTGGGCTCGGGGAGCTCGTCGAGCCCTTCGGCCAGCAGACCGCGCAAGCGCCCCAGGGCGGCAGGCGCCGGGTGGTCCAGCGCGCGAGCCAGCTCCGCGGCCGGCCCCACCGCGTGTTCCGGCAAAGTGCCGTCGTCTTCCCGGGCAGCGATCAGGTCCTCGAGGAGCTCGTGGTGCTGCTCCAGGAAGCCGCGAGGCAACGGTGCCCACCCGCCGTCGAGTAGAGGCACCAGGGAGCGCCCCTCTCGCCACGCAGCCATGACTGCGCCTGGGTCGGCGTCCCCTTCGAGACGCAGCCCGACCCCGGCGTCCGTGGTCGCCAGCCCGACCTGCGCGGGCTCCTTGCGCACCCGCCAGCGGCCGGCCGAGCCATCGACCTCGCCCCGCCAACGGGGAAGCTTGTCGCGCACCCAGCGCACCGCGTGCTCGCCCTCGAAGTGCCACGGTCGGCCGATGGGCACCCCCAGGGCGGCGTCCAGCTGCTGGCGGAGAGTCGCCTCGGCGGCCGCGTCGCGCACACAGATGGCCTGCCCTTCGCGCACGAAGCGACCGTCGACCACCCTGGCCACCACCGGATCGCCGTAGATCACTTCGGCCAGCACGCCCAGACCCTGGGCGCCACGGTCCCAGACTCGGACGCGACCCCGGGGCGGCACGGCCAGCACGTCCGTAGGCAGACGGGTGGTCTTGACCTCGACCGTCATGGTGCGCCGCAGCCGGGGCAGAATCTCGGCCACCAGCCGACCCTCGTCGTCCCTGTCGTAGGCGACGCCCCGGACCAGGGCCGAGCGCTGGTGGGGCTCCAGGCCGCCGTCTGTGGTGGGGCGCAGGACAGCGCCGACCAGCGCAACCCCTCCCCGCCAGGCCTCGGTGACCTGGGACGCCCGGTGCAAGGTCAGCCGAAACCCCGGGCCGTGATCGCTCAGCACGGCCACGGGCTGCACCGGATCCGAGGAGACCTGGACCGGCTCTCCGTCCAAGGTCACGCTGGCGCCATGGTCCGCCCAGGCCGCCAGCAGGCGCCGCCACCCCACCGCCGGCAGGTTGCGATCACCCAGTCGAAGGACCTGGTCGGCCACGAGGTCACCCTCGGTGGTGTGCACGCCCTCGACCTGTCGGATGTTGCCGTTGAAGCGCTCCGCGGTCCCGCCCCGCAGGAGCTTGCGCTGGATGCTGAGCTCGCGGCCTTGCCGGGTCAGGTCGTAGCGCAGAGTGCGGCCGCTCGGCGGAGGAGCGGGCAGCAGATGCCCGGCCTTGCGGGCGTGGTGGGTCGCGATCAGCGCTGCGGCGGCGTGGGCGCAGGCGTCCAGGCCACACTCGCAGCACCAGTCGTCGTCGTCTGGCCACAGGTTGACCTCGAGCGCCGCAGGCCGGTTCGGCACCTTGACCGAGAGCGTGATCTCTTCGTCGTCGGCCGAGACTCCGCGCACGACGCCAGCGCGAGCCAGGCGTGAGCCCGCGCTCCACGCGGCATCACTGCCCCGGTCGCGAAAGGTCGCCATCAGCGCCGTGAGGTCCACGGGCGGCGTCTATCCCGCGACGGGCGGTAGCCTGGGCCCGATGCGCTGGCGCACCTTCTTCTGGATCCTGATCGTCGTGAGCTGGGCCTGGATCGGCCAGCAGGTGGGCTCCGACCAGCTGCTGGGCTGGGCCCTGGCTTCCCTGCAGTGGGCGGCGCTGGTGATGGTGTGGGCGTACGCGATGGTGCTCCCCCATGAGCTGGCCCATGCGGGCGTCGCGCGCATTGCCGGCCTGCGAGTCGACTGGATCGCGGTCGGTCGCCCTCCCCATCGCTGGCAGGTGGACTGGCTGGGCACGCGCTGGAAGCTGAGTCGACTGCCCCTGGCCGGGCACGTCGCGGCGTCCTTTCCAGGTCCGCTGCCACGGCTGTGGCGGCTGCGTCTGGCGTCGCTGATCCTGGCCGGACCCGGGGTGCACTTCGCGCTGGTGATCGCCCTGGAGCTCGCGCTGGCGCGCACGGAGAGCCCCGGCCTGGCGCTGATCCTCGACGCCGGCTGGTGGGCCAACGCAGCACTGCTGGTCATGAACCTGAACCCCTTTGGTGGCAAGGCCGGCCAGAGCACCGACGGCGCACAGCTCCTGACCCTGCTCGATGGCAAGCAAGCGGCGGGCCTGTGGCGCTCGGCCGGCAGCCGACATCAGGCGCTGTTGAGGCACGAGGCGGGCGATCACGCCGGCGCCTTGGCCTTGTTGCAGGGGGTCCAACAAGCACCGGGGGACGATCTGGCCCTGGATCTGATGATCGGCGCCCTGCTCGGGGCCACCCACGCCATCGACGATGCGATGGCGGCCTATGAAGCCGTGCTGGCCACGCCCGAGCTGAGCCCCGCGATGCGGGTCCTGGCGTCGAACGACCTGGCCTGGTTCCTGGCGATCCTGGGGCGGGATCTGGACCGGGCGGATGCGCTGAGCCAGCACGCGGTCGACGCACGGCCTGGGGAGGCTGCGGTTCACTCGACCCGGGGGGCCGTCCTGGTGCGGCTTGGCCGCCTGGAAGAGGGCCGCGCTGAACTCGAGCGATCGCTCCAGAGCCCTCTCAAGGCCCAGGACCGCGCGTCCATCCTGTCGTTCTTGGCCCTCGCGGAGCCCGAGCGAGCGCCGGCGTTGCTGGCCGAAGCCAGGGCGCTGGATCCGGATGGGGTCGCGGTGGTGCGGGTGGGGGGAGAGGCGGGGCAGGAGGTCTGATCGGCCGGGTCACCGCAACCCCTCCAGCTCCGCCCACCGGCCCACCGGCACCGCTTCGTCGTCGCCCAGTGCCTCGAGCCCAGGCTCCCGGCGGGTGGTGTAGCCCCCGGCCAGGGGACCGGAGGTGGCGAGCGCGGCCGCGGGTTAGCGGAGACCCAGGGAGGAGCCCATGATCCCGCGTCCCACCGACACGACCCCCGAAGCCCTGTCCGAAGCCCTCAACGCCGCTGACCACGCCGCTCGCGTGGCCTGGCTGCGCAGCCTGTCCGCCAAGGAAGAAGCCGCCCTCTACGCACTGTGCGCCGGCACGACCCTGACCGTCGACGAGATGCACCGCGGCGACGACATGGTCGTGCACGAGGGCTGGAATTCCCTGCTGGCGTTTCGCAGCTTCCAGAAGCGGGTCGTGGTCCACGAAGACCGGGTCCAGGGCTACAACCACCAGACCTTCAGCTGGTTCACGGGACCCGGCCACTTCCAGATCCGGGAGAGCGAAGACGTGCCCGGCGAGCTGTGGTTCGACTACATCTGGGAGCCGACCAGCGCTCCGGAGATCTTTCCAGCGCCCAAGAGCAACACGTCCGGCATGAGCACCCTGGTCTACGGCCACATGATCGACATCGTGCGCAAGGTCAGCGACCACGTGGTCATCGGTCGGGCCATCAAGAAAGGCAAGGAGACCCCGAACTACTTCGGGCTGGTCCGGACCGATGCTTAGCGTCGCGGCGCTGTTCTTCCTGGGCGGCTGCGACACCCTGGGTTGCCTGGGCGCCGAGGACGGCTGCGTGGTCCCCTCGCCCTGCGGCGACGACATCGTCTACACCTGCGAGGGCGGCACCAGCAGCGTGTCGATCCTCCAGGCCGGCGACGCCTTCCCAGGGGGCATGGACGCGCTGGCAGCGCCCGGCGACTTCGTGCTGTCCAACGACCGGGTCACCGCGGTGATCGACGCCCTGGACCACCCCCACTACATCGCGCCCACCGGCGGCTCGCTCCTGGACCTGACCACCGTCGGGGCCGACAACGACAGCCTGCGCAACGCCTTCCAGGTGGTGGGCCTGTTGCCCAACGAGGCCGCCTACTACACCCGCGCCGAGATCATCCGCGACGGCGACATCCAGGCGGTCCAGTTCGTGGGCACCCTGGACGGGCGGCCGGACACCGTGGTCGCCACCCGGTACGAGATCCGCCCCTGCGAGCCGGGCATCCGGGTCCGCACCGAGGTCTACAACGGCGAGCCGGACCCCCAGACCTGGTACCCGGTGGACGCCTGGTACTACGGCGGCCGCGAGACCCTGCCCTTCACGCCCGCGCCTGGCACCGGGTTCGACCAGCCCGCCTGGGGCCTGACCGACGTGCCCGACGCCGTGCGCAGCACGCCCTATGCGGTGATCGCCGGCCACGCCGACCCCGCGGCCAGCTACGCCGTGCTGTCCTGTGACGAACAGGGCCTGACCGGCTTCCACAGCCCCGAGGTCTCCGGCATCGGGCCCGAGCGGCGCATCGTGATGCCCCGGGACTACACGGTCTACGAGCGCTTCATCGCTGCGGCCGACGGCTCCGCAGTGTCGGTGGCGTCGGACCTGGCCCTGGAGCTCATGAGCCAGCTCGACGGCACCACCTGGACCACCCTGAGCGGCCAGGTGGGCGCAGAGGGCGCGGTCGGCACCTTCGACGACCCGACCCGGGCGTCGGTGATCATCTCCGAAGGCACCCTGACCAGCCCGGTCGACGACCGCATCCCCTGGACCGAGGCCCGGCCCGCGGCCGATGGCACGTTCACCGTGCGGGTACCCACGGACCGGACCTATGTGCTCGACGTCGAGGCCTTTGGCAAGATCGTCGCCAGCGTGGAGACCGCGGTCGAGATCGCGCCGGTGGACGTCGGGGCCATCGACATCGACCCGGTGGGGCTGCTGACCCTCAACGCCACGGTCGACGGCGACGAGGACCACGTGCTGGTGCTCTTCTACCCGTCCGACGCCGGCAGCCCCGAGGCCGAGCCCCGCCAGTTCCACGACAACTTCTGGTCCTGTGCGCCGCTCCTGGGCAACCCCAACGACGACTCGCCGGCGTGCAATCGGGCGCTCATCACCGGTCCCACCGAAGTGCTGGTGCCCCCCGGGACCTGGGACCTGTACGCCACCGCGGGCCCCTTCACGACCGTCGCCCGGATCCAGGACGTCGAGGTCCTGCCCGGCTCGACCCAGGGGCTCCAGCTGGACCTGCAGACCCTGGACCTGCAGCCCCAGGACACCCTGAACGCCGACTTCCACGTGCACGGCTCGGCGAGCTTCGACAGCAGCCTGGGCGACAGCGACCGCGTGCGGGCGTGGCTGGCGGCCCGGATCGACGTCATCGCCATCACTGAGCACGACAGCAACAACGACTACGCCCAGGCCATGAGCGATCTCGACGCCTATGACCGGCTGGTCGCCATGCCCGGCACCGAGTCCACCGGCCACATCCTGTGGAACATCCGCGACGACTACGACTTCCCCCAGGTCATCGGGCACTGGAATTTCTGGCCCATCCCCTTCGACGTCAACGGCGCCTACCGCGGCCCCGCTTGGGACGAGCTCGCCGAGCCGGGCACGCTCATGCAACGCCACAGCCTGGCGGGCTGGGACCCGGACACCGCGGTCGCCCAGATGAACCACCCCTGGTACGCCGCACAGTCCGGGCGCGACCTGGGCTGGTTCTCGGCCATGGGGGTGGACTTCTCCCGGGACCTGCCGGCGACTTTTGACGGCAGCGGCCAGTCCATCATCCGCCGCACCCCCGCCGGCTCGGACTTCTCCAACCTGGACTTCCACGCGACCGAGGTCATGAACGGGTCGGACAACCACGTGTACGTGCAGAACCGGGCGCTGTGGCACTACCTGCTAAACCAGGGCTTCCCCAAGGGCGGCACCGCGAACAGCGACAGCCACACCATCGGCGGCAACGTGATGGGGGTCCCCAGGACCCTGGTCTACACGGACACGACGGTCGCGGACTTCGACGAGCAGGCCTTCAACCTGGCGGTCCGGGACGGGGCGATGACCGGCACCAACGGACCGGTCATCGACGCCTTGATCGTCGACGGCCAGGACAGCCACCGGCCCAGCGTCACCCCCATCAGCCCCTCGGCCGACGCCTCACTCAACTTCAACGTCTTCGCCGCGCCCTGGGTGCCCGTCGAGGAGGTCCGGGTCGTGGTGAACGGCGAGGTCGTCCTGACTCTCACCGACCTCGTCGAGCCCGCTGACCCCTTCGGCACCGAGGACGCCGACATCCTCCGGCTCCAGCACGGGGTGGACCTGGCGGACCTGCTGCCCCCGAGCGGCGACGCCTGGATCGTGGTCGAGGCCGGCACCGCCCTGCCCGACAACGCCGATCTGGACTGCGACGGCATGCCCGACACCGGCGACAACAACGCCGACGGCACCATCGACTGGCGCGACGTCGAAGGGCTCGAAGAAGCCCCAGAAGACACCGCCTGCCTCGACGACGTGGGGCCCTTGGCAGAGCCCGTCGTGCCCGCCGACCGGGACGACCCGCTCCACCTGTTCGGCGCGGTGGTGCCCGGCGGCGCCCCCAACGCCTTCACCAACGCCTGGATCCTGGATCGAGACGGCGGCGGCTACGGGGGGGTGAACTGATGCTCTCCGCACTCACGCTCCTGACCGGCGTGGCCCTGGCCAGCCCCTGCGAGATCGACGACGGCATGGCCGTGGGCCCGATCACCGCGAGCCCCTACGACGGGGACCTGGGCCGAGGCCACAGGGCCTGCCCCCGCAACGAGGCCGCGCTCGGCGGCGGCGGTCAGGCCGTGATCGACCTGGGCAACTTCTACGGCCACCTCCAGGCCAACGTCACCCTGGACGGGTCGGTCCGGGTCACCGAGCGCACGGAGCTCTTCGGCGCCCTGGAGCTGTTCCGCTACGACCAGGTGATCGGGGCCATCTCGACCACTGGCTCCGGGCTCGGCCACAGCGTGCTCGGCGTCAGCCAGCTGCTGATCGCGACACCGGCGATGGCCCTGTCCGCGTCGGGCAAGGTGGTCCTGCCCACCGCCACGGCGCTCTACACCAACGCGTGGCCCTACAGCGCCGACGTGGGCGTGGCAGGGGTCTACGTGCCCCACTGGCGCGTGCGGGTGCACGGCTACGCCAGCCTGCTGGGCACGGTGGGGCTGTCCGAGGGACCGGGCAACCCCCAGGGCGGGGCCCAGCTGGGCCTCGGCGCCCAGGTCCGGGCGGCCAGGCCCCTGGCGCTCGTGCTCGATGTCACGTCGGGCTTCGGCTACGACGCGCCCCTGGACCTCCTGGCGGTCAGCGCCGCCGGCCGGTTCGTGGTCCGGGGAGCCTATGGGGTCGAGCTGGGGGCCACCGTGCCGCTGGCCGGCCGTGAGCGGTCCCTGGCGACCCTGGATCTGAGGGTGACCTGGCGCCGCTGACGCTGTGGGTGTGGGCGCTGGCCTGCAGCGGGTCCCCGAGCGACACGCCGGCCGCGGTGGTCCAGGTGGGCGAGCTGGCCCAGGGACTTCAGCCCGGTCAGGCGATCTCGCTGGACGGCACCTGGGACGGCGAGCGGGGCCGGATCCAGGTCCCCGGCCCCGGCAAGCGCCGGCCGTTCTCGGCTAGACGACGGCTGGTGCTGCCCGACGACTGGGACCCGGCCACGCCGGTGGTGCTCCGGGCCGACGCCTCGGGCTGGCGGGTCACGGCCAGCGTGGACGGGGTGCAGGCGGACTCCCAGCTCGGGGGCCTGTGGCCGGCCGAGCTGGACCTGACGGGCGATCTCAAGCCCGGGACCCAGCAGCTGGCGCTGCGCTTCGACGCCGTCCAGGCCGGGGACGTCCCCGAAGGCGCCGAACCAACGGCCTGGACCTATGACCAGCCTCGCCAGGGCTGGGTGGCGGCCCGGGGCTCGCTGGACCTGGTGATCGGCGGGGGGCCACGGGTGTCGGAGCTGGCGGTCGCGGTCGCCGGTGAGACCCTCGACGTGTCGATCCATGCCCACCAAGCCGCTGGGCAGCAGGCCCAGGTCTGGGTGGCTCGAGACGGCCAGGTCCTGACCCGGCTGCCCGACGTGACCCTGGACGCCCAGGGAGCAGGCCACGTGAGTGCGGACTGGACAGGCCCCCGGTGGACCCTGGGCGGCGACGCGACCCCCCAGCTGCAGACCCTGGTGGTGCAGCTCGGCAGCGGGGCCTCGGCCAGCCAGCGCTTTGGCGTGAGACAGGTCGGAAAGCTGGAGCGCCGGCTCACCCTGGACGGCGAGCCCCTGTACCTGGCGGCCCAGCGCTACGTGCCCGGGCGCGGCTCGCCCCGCCAGGAGCTGGCGGATCTGGCGTGGTGGCTGGCGCGCACGGGGTCGAACGCCCTGGAGCTCCACGGCGTCGCGCACAGCGACGCGGTCCTCGACGCCGCAGACGAGCTGGGCCTGCCGGTGGTGTTCACACCGCGCTGCGCCGGGGTCGCCCGCAACGACCGGCCCGGCGCGCTGACCCCCGAGCTGGCCGAGTTCATCGCCACGACCAACGCCGAGATCGCGCGGTCCCGGGGTCACCATCCCTCGATCCTGGTGTGGAGCCAGGAAGAGGACGAGGTCACCGCGTGGCCCCGCCTCTACGCGTCCTTCCGAGGGGACCACGCCCTGCTGCTCGGTCGGGAGAGCCAGGGCCTGGACGAGCGTCGCCTGGACGAGGCCATCTCCCGCCGGCGGGTCGCTGCATGGATCAACGAGCTGCCCTGGCAGCCCCACGTGGTGGCCGGCCAGACCCTGGCCCAGCGCCTGGACCCGCTCCTGGCCTACCACCGGCCCTGGGGTGCCGGCTTGCTGCTGCCCCACGTCTACCAGCGCCAGGAAGGCGCAGCGACGGTGCGCGTCGACGTCGACCAGCTGGGCGCCGACTATGCGGAGCTCCTGGGGCGGCACCAGGTCACGCCGCTGCCCGTGGGGGAGCGCCGGGGCCCAGCCGAGCTTCGGGTGAACGTGCGCCGGACCGGCCGGGCTGCCCCAGGTGAGCTGGTGGTCTTGAACCTGGCGGAGCAGCCGCGCCAGCTCGCCTTCTCCGACGAGGCCGGGGTCGCCCGCTTCCAGGTGGACTACGCGGGCGCTGCCGTGGTCAGTCGCCTGGGAGGGGCCCACCCGGTGGACGTGACCTTGGCGTCGGGCCGCTACACCGAGGGACGCTGGGTGCCCAGCGTGACGACGGCCGTGCTGGAGTTGGCGGCCGAGACGCCCTGACGAGTCTCACAGCGTGTTCACGGCGCCAGCTCGTACTGGATGAGGAAGCGACCGCACATCTCCACACCTCCGGTCCTGCTTTACACAACTTCACACGGCGGAGAAAGAGCGGACAGAGGGGGTGCTGAAGCTGAGGTCGTGGCCAGGCACTGAAGCCGGGCCCGACACCGAGAGAGAGACCCCATGAGCGACACCCCCACCCCCACCACCGACAAGACCTGTGCCCGCAAGGCACGTGGCGGCAAGCGCCGTGGCTTCGTGACCGGCCTGTTTGCCGGCGGCCTGGTCGTCACCGGCGTCCTGGGCGCCACGGCGATCGCCTCGGGCCCCGGTGGCTTCGCCGCCCACGGCCCCTGCGGTGGCGACATGACGGTCGAGGCCGTCGAGGCCCGCATGAGCCGGGCCGCGGACTTCATGCTCGACGAAGTCGACGCGACGGATGCCCAGCGGGCCCAGGTCGACGCCCTGATCGTCGCCACCGCCCCCGAAGTCGTGACGCATCGGCTGGAGGGCCAGGCCCTGCGCGAGGCCCTGCTCGACGAGCTGGCCCAGGACCAGGTGGACGAGGCCGCGGTCCAGCGGCTGCGCAACCAGGGACTGGCCCTGATCGACGACGGCAGCGCCGAGCACCTGGACACGCTGCTGTCCCTGGCGGACATCCTGGACGCCGACCAGCGCCAGGAGCTGATCGCGCTGGCCGACGACTGGCACCGCTGAGCAGAGGAATAGGATGGCGGGCATGGCGGACCGGGTGCTGATCCTCGACGACGATGAGCGCCTGGCGGCCATGCTCGGCACCTACCTGGGGGAGCGCGGGTGGGTGGTCGCCCACCGACCCGATGTGAGCTCGGGCCTGTCCGCCCTCCGCCGCGGTGGCTACGACGCCCTGATCCTGGACGTCATGCTGCCCGACGGAGACGGCTTCGACGTGTGCCGCACTGTGAGGGCCGAGTCCGACCTGCCCATCTTGATGCTGACCGCCCGCGGCGACGAGCTGGACCGGATCATCGGCCTGGAGCTGGGCGCCGACGACTACCTGCCCAAGCCCTTCAATCCAAGGGAGCTGCTGGCCCGGCTCAAGGCCATCCTGCGGCGGCGCAGCCCCCGGGCCGACACCCACCCGGTCCTGCGCTTCGGCCGCCTGGTGATCGACCCCGGTGCCCGCCAGGTGCACCTGGACGGAGAGCCCCGCCGCCTGACCAGCCACCAGTTCGAGCTCTTGTGCGCCATGGCCGACCGTGCCGGCCGCGTGATGACGCGGGACGCCTTGATGCAGGTGGTCCGGGGTGAGGACCTGGATGCCTTCGACCGCAGCATCGACGTACACATCAGCCGGATCCGCGCCGCGATCGAGGACGACCCCAGGCAGGCCCGGCGCATCCTGACCGTGCGGGGGGTGGGCTACGTGTTCGCCAGCGAGCAGGACTGATGCGGCGCTTCATCGCCAGCCGGCTCTACCTGCAGATCTATCTGGCCATCGTGGCGGTCTTGCTGTTCACGGTCTGCGCCGCCGGTGCGACGGCGCGCCTGGTGCGACCGGCCGGCTGGCAGGAGGTGCGCTGGCAGCACAAGCAAGGAATCCCACCCTGGAAGCAGCACCCGGAGATGTGGGCCGCGTGGCACCGAGCCCAGGCCATCGTGCTCGCCGTGCTCTTCGCCGCCCTGGCCGCGGGCAGCTACCCCCTCGCCCGCCGCATCACCCGGCGCCTGGAGCTGCTCCAAGACGGGCTGGTCGCGTGGGAGCGGGGGGACCTGACCGCCCGGGCCCGGGTCGACGGCCAGGACGAGCTGGCCGAGGTCGCGGCCACGTTCAACCGCGCCGCCGAGCGGGTCGAAGCCCTGGTCGCCCAGGAACGGCGCATGTTGGCCAGCGCATCTCACGAGCTCCGCAGCCCCCTGGCGCGGATCCGGATGGCCATCGCACTGCTTCAGGACGCGGACACGGCGGATCCCCAGGTCCTGGACGACGTGACCCGGGACATCGAGGAGCTCGACGGGGTGGTCGAGGACCTGCTCCTGGCGGGCCGCCTGGCCAGCCGACACGGGGCGAATGGCCACCAGGATCTGGACCTGCTCGGCCTGGCGGCAGAGGAAGCGGCCCGGCTCGGGCTGGAGGTCCAGGGCGAGCCCACCCCCGTGCACGGCCACGCGCGCAGCTGGCGGCGCCTGGTGCGCAACCTGGTCGAGAACGCCCATCGCTACGGCGCTGGCGTCGAGGTCCACGTGACCCCGACCGCCCTGGTGGTGCAGGACCGCGGCCCCGGCGTGCCCCCGGACGACGAAGAGCGCATCTTCGAGCCCTTCTACCGCCCGGCCGACCACCGGGAGGGCGCCGACGGCGGGGTGGGCCTGGGCCTGTTCCTGGTGCGCCAGATCGCCGAGCACCACGGTGCTTCGGTCGACTACCAGCGGCGAGAGGGTGGCGGCAGCCGCTTCGTGGTCACGCTCCCCGGGGCTCAGCCCAGCTTGGGCGCCAGGAGCACGGCGCTGTAGGCCACGGCCGCCCGGTCGCCGGGGTTGTGGTAGCTGTGGCGCTGATCCCCGCGGAACACGAGCACGTCGCCCGGGCCCAGGGTGAAGGTCTCGCCGGCGACGGTCAGCGCCACCGTGCCCAGCTCGCAGGTCAGGTACTCCCGGGTGCCTGGCGTGTGGGGCACCCCGGCCATGTGCCGCCCTGGCGGCAGGGCCATGCGCTCCAGCTGGAGTCCGGGGATCGGATCGGGCAGCAGCTGGCGCACGCTGACACCGCCGCGGGTCCGCCCGACCAGCGCGTCGGGCCCATAGAGCCGGGTCTCGGCCTGGGGTGGGGCGATGAGCTCCTCGATGGACACGCGCAGGGTGGCCGACACCCGGGTCAGCACCGCCAGGGTCGGGTTGGCGCCACCGGACTCCAGGTTGGTCCAGGTGGCCCGGGGCACGCCGGCCTGCTTGGCCAGCTGGCCCTGGCTCAGGCCGCGGCTCTCCCGCAGCCGACGCAGGTTCTCGGCCAGGTGGCGGCTCACATCCTGAGGGTCCGCCATCGCTACTCCACCCACCAGACCGCCAGGTGGTTGTCGCTCTTGCTGTCCTGACCGGGCAGCCAAAAGGCAGGGCTGCTGCCATCGCGGCCCTCCTCGAGCAGGCGCTCGTCCACCGCCGTGACCCAGACATTGGGTCGGTCTCCACCCAGCACGGGGTAGTCCCGGGTGCTCGTAAAGGTCAGCCACTGCACGCTGTCGTCGGGCAGGGGCGCCCAGCGGGGAAAGGAGTTGCCCACGTCGGTGCCGTTCGCCTGGTCCAGCGAGATCGCGGGTCCGCCGTCGGCGGGGAGGATCCAGAGCTCGGCGGCCGGGTTGGAGTACCCGTCGCCCTCGGCCCGGTTGAACGCCAGCCAGCGGCCGTCGGGGGACCAGGTGGGGTAGAAGTGGTTGTGGTCCGGATCGGACGGAACGAGCACTTCGGGCTCCCCGATCAGGCCGTCGTTCCAGGGGATCGAGACCACCTCGGACTCCAGGAACACCATGTCGCTCTGGGTGTTCTGCACCAGCGATCGGATGGCCACCAGCCGGTCCCCGTCGGGGTGGAAGCTGGGCATGGTGATCCAGTCGTCGAGCTCCTCGTATGTGTCGACACGGCTCCCGTTGGCCATGTACCAGCTGGCGAGCACGCCGTTCGCCGCCCCGACCAGGTACTGGCCGTCCGGGGACACGTCCTTGAAGGTGACCCGCTCCTCGATGCCCGACGTGTAGCGGGAGTAGGGGTCGTCGATGTCGCTGATCTCGACCGTGGTGAACACACCGTTGATGCCGTCGTGGGTCACCACCATGGACTGGGCGGCCTCGTTGACCACGTGACAGCCCACGCAGGGCGCGCCTCCTGGATCGTCGTCTGAGGGCTCGGGCCAGTAGTCCGCCGGCTCGGCAGAGCCAAAGGGGATGCGAAGGATCGCCTCCTTGTCCGTGGCCCAGTAGAAGACCGATCCCTGCACGTCCAGGCGGTTCACGACCAGCGCCTGGGCCAAGCCGGAGCGCACCCCCGACAGCTGCGTGCCGTCCCAGTCACCGCTGTGGACCTGGACCTCGACTTCGCCGCCGGTGTTGGTCGCCGCGATCAGCGTGAACAGGTCCGCGGTGGACGTCCAGTCGTCGAGCCGGGTGTACACCGAGATGTCCGTGATGGCGGTCCTCAAGCGCAGCCGGGACACCTGGTCGCTGCCCTCCCAAGCAAAGGCCAGCCCCTCGACATTCCGAGGCACGCTCACACCATCTTCGGGGTAGACCAGGGCCAGGTCCGGATCGAACGTCGCCTGGGCGTCGTCGAAGGCCGCCACCAGGCCCGGGTCCGCGTCGTCGATCAAGATCGCGTCGCGGTAGACCACGGACAGCGTCGCCGTGCCCGAGACCCCCCGGTGGCTGGCGCTGATGGTCGAGATGCCCCCGTGGGTGTGCACGCTCTCGAAGCGTCCCGTGGCATCGATGCTTCCAGCGGACAGGTTGGACGTCTCCCAGCTCACGTCGTCCACCGGGACCTCGCGGCCGTCGCCCAGCAAGGCGAACGCCTGGTAGACCTGGCTCACCGGCGCGCCGGCCCAGACCTCCAGGCTGGCCTCTTCGGGCTCGATCCGCAGCCCCAGGAGCTCGTCGGCCGAGACGTAGTCCCCGTCGGCGCAGGCCAGCAGCAGGAACAACGGCAGCACGGCCAGACGGTAGCACGCACCGGCCGGGGTCCTCTGCCGCCGCCCGAGTGTCGCAGCGGGGTCCCTGCACCGGGATCGGAGTGCCCCAGGTGGGCCTGGATGGCCCCGCCAGCTCACGCAAGTCCTGGCACGCAACTTGCCTTGGCCAGGGTCAGGTACCGCCCAGCGCCCCATGGGATCCCTGACTCTCCTGTTCGCCCTCGCGATCGCCCCGCCCGCTCTGGCCGAGTCGGACAACTGCGCCCCCGCCCAGACCCCCGCGGCTGGCAGCGTGCAGGATCTGCAGGCCGCGATCCAGGCCGTCGACGAGGAGAAGCCGGCCAAGCCCGCCCCCAAGGACTCGTGGCTCGACACCCTGGGTTCGTGGGGCAACAAGGTCGGCGAGAGCGTGTCCAATGCCGTGAGCGACCTGCAGGCCCAGTTCGCCCCGACGGCCGAAGAGCGGGCCGCCATCGAGCTCGTGCACGGAATGCTGGCCCCGAACAAGCTGGGCGGCGCCGACAAGACCTTCAACCAGAACGACCTGGACCGCATCGTCGAGGCGCTGCTGCAGGATCCCGAGGTCCAGCAGCAGATCGTCTGTGGGATTCGGCAAGAGGCCTTTCGGCAAGCAGAAGACGCCCCCTTCCTGGTCCGAGGCCTGGCCCGGCGCATCGCCGAGAACCGGACCACGCCCGGCACCCGGGCCTATGCCAAGCACTATGGCGGGTACTGGCAGCAGGGCCTGCAGCAGGCCTCCCAGCGCATCCGCGGCGAGCTGACCCAGGCGCTGGAGTCCGAGGACATCGCCCCGGTCGAAGGCCAAGGCCAGTCGGGGGTGGTGCGAGAGCTGACCCTGGCCGAGCTCGAGGCCTTCCAGGAAGCGGTCTCGACCATGCAGGCCTATGGCGACAAGGTCGCCGAGAAGCTGGGTCCCCAGGAGCGAGACATGCCCCACGGTCTGAGCCAGGCCATGATCGACGACATCCTCAAGATGCTGCCAGCCGCGAAGAAGTAGGACTAGCGACGGATCGCCAGGAGCTCCAGATCCGCGAACAGGTCGCCGTCGCCGCCGCCGGCACGGTGCACTTCGAGGCCCAGCTGGTTGCGCCCCTCCTGGAGTGCGGTCGGCCACAGCAGGGTCTCGGTGTAGACACCCTCCCACTCGTCCTCGACCGCAAAGGCCGCCGGGGTGCTGGTGCCCGGGGTCTCGCCCTCGACCATGCCGACCCGGTAGACCTCCTGGCCGTTCAGGTAGAGCACCGCGCCGTCGTCCCGGCGCAGACGCAGGACCAGGTAGGCCACGCGGTCGGCGTTGGTGATGGGGAACGACGACCGCATGTAGATGGTCTGGACCCCGCCGGCGTCCTCGAGCTCGGTGTTCACGTCGGTGCCCACGCCGATCGGGGCCAGCCCCGTGGACCAACCGCTGTCTTCGTGACCCACGTCGGCCCAGCCCGCGGGTGTCTCGCCCGGGCCGGCCAGGTAGTGCCACGTGGACTCGGCAGCGAACACGGGCTCTGCGGTGTTGCGGTCGACGCCCGGGGCGTCGTACCAGCGGTCTCCGATGGCGCCCAGGGTGTCGTAGGACACGAAGTGACCCCACGCCGAGGACAGCTCGACCAGGACTGCCCCGTGGCGGTCCGTCCAGAAGGCCTGGCTGCCCTCCAGGAACGTGCCCACGGACCGGGTACCCGTGCCCCCGGTTCCGGTGATCACGTGGGTCAGGTCGTCGATGATCAGGCGCTCGTAGTCGTGTTCGTGGCCCGAGAGCACCAGGTTGGCCCCCCAGGGCCCAAAGGCCCACTGGCGATTCGTGTCGGGCCCATAGGTGCCGGATGAGTACGGGGGGTGGTGCTGGAAGACGACCCGCCAAGGCGACGTGCTCGCAGCGAGCGCAGCTTCGAGCCAGCCGGCCTGGACACCGTCGTGGTCGAAGGTGTCGGGTTCGTTGATGTCGCTGTTCACGCAGAACAGGTGCACCGGACCCCGCACGACCTCGTAGTAGCGCTCGTTGCCGGGGAGCACGAAGTAGTCGGTGTAGGGCTCGAAGCCGACCTCGTAGTTGTAGTCGTGGTTGCCCGGGCAGGGCCAGAAGCGGTTCTCGGTGGCCCCGGGCCCATAGGTGCCGGTGTAGGGGTGGATCCAGCTGTGCCAGAACTGGCCCACGTTCTCGTCCAGGGTCTCGGCCTCGCCCGACGGGTAGTTGTTGTCGCCGACCGTGATGACGAAGTCGACGCCCCAAGTGGCCACCAGGGCGGCGACGTCGGCCGACGGCTGGTCGCCGGTGCCGTAGTCGCCGATCACGGCAAAGCGCACGGTCGGCTCGGGCTCGGCCTCGCTCTGGCCGATGGTCGGTGAGCGCTGGGCGCCGAAGGGGTCGAGATCCGCGTGAGCCCGAGGCTCCGGAAGCTCCCGCGACACGGAGTCGGTGGGGGTCGTGGTCTCGGTCTCGGTCTCGGTGTCCTCGGTCCAGGTCGTGGCGGACTCGGTGGGCTCCGTGGCGGTGTCGACGCCCGAGCAGGCCAGAGACAGGGTCAGCAGCGGCAGGAGCGGACTCACTGCGTCTCAGCGTAGCCGGACGCCTGGGCCGCGGCGGTGTTCCAGGTGACGTCGAGGTTCTTCTCGGAGGTCTCGTCCTGGTCCGAGAGCCAGCTGACCGTGGCTGTGAAGCGGTAGCTCGAGAGCGGCTCCAGCGGCTCCAAGGGAAACAGCCCCACGGTGTAGGTCAGGTCGTAGGGCGTGTCGGCTGCGGTGAGCGGATAGAGGGGCACCGGACCCGAGGGCCCCTCGAGCACCGGGTCGCTGACCCGCAGCTCGTAGGGATCTGCCTGGCCGCCGTAGCGCACGAAGTAGGCACTGCCGACGCTGACGGTGATGGGGTAGCCCAGGGGCTGGTCCCGGGGCACGCCGTCGTCTCCGCGAGCGCCGAGGACGGGGTAGTCCATCGGGACCTGTTCCTGGCCGTCGACCGGGTAGACCAGCGGGTTGCTGCTGTGCTCGAGCGGCGGGTTGTCATAGGTCGACAGCGACGCGACGAGACCCTCGCGCACGGCCAGGCCCACGTCGCCTTGGTCCAGCTGCAGCACGAACTGTCGGGCGTAGGGGCTCGCCATCCACCCGTCCACGAGCTCGAACAGGTCGATGGTGTCGTCTTCGAGGTCGCCGTACCAGTACCCGTACTGCCCCAGGTCCATGGGGTAGTCGCTGGCCTCGATGCGATCGAGGGGCGTCACCCCGGTGAAACCCTCGGAGTCCGGGTCCTGCACACTGGTGGCCACGTCGTGGGTGATCATCCAGCTCAGGTGCCCTTCGGCAGCCTCCTGGAGGTTCGGCTCGACCCGCACCCGCCGCAGGCCGGCGAGGGTCCGGTAGCAGTTCATTCGCCGCACGCCCTCGGGCCCGTCGGTGGTGGCGTGGTGGTCGCCGCGCACCGAGTCCTGGCAGGCATCGTCGACCAGCTGGTAGCTGGCGCAGGCCATGGCCCACAGGGCGATCATGCCAGCGCCTGGGTCACCAGGCCCTCGCTCAGGTGCCAGAAGCGCTCCTGGGCCTGGACGGTGCGGGCCCGACGGCTCGCCTCGACGACCTGGCTGTCCGAGAAGTACGCGCCAGTGACGCCTGCCACGTGGGGAGAGAGCGCACAGTGCACCGACGTCTCGGCGCCGGTCTCGACGGTCGCCCCGGACATGCCGAAGCCCTCCCGGAGCAGCTTGGTGCTGATGACGCCAGGGTGCAGGCTGTTCGACGTGATGCCTTGGTCGGCCACCCGACGAGCCAGGGCGTTGGAGAACAGCACGTTCGCGAGCTTGCTCCACGCATAGGCCGGGTAGCCGCTCGAATCCCAGCCCTGGGCCAGCTGCAGGTCCTCCCACGGCACCCGCCCCCGGTTGTGGGCGATCGACGAGACCGTCACCACCCGGGCGTCCCGGCCCCGGGCCAGGGCCGGGAGCAGCTCTCGCGTGAGGAGAAACGGCGCCAGGTGGTTCACGGCCAGGGTCAGCTCGTAGCCGTCGGCGCTGAGTCGGCGCTCTCCCTTCACGAAGACACCGGCGTTGTTCAGCAGGACGTCCACAGCGCCGACCCGGTCCCGGACCTGGGCCGCCAGGTCGCGCACAGCCGCCAGGCTGGACAGGTCGGCGACGAAGCCCAGGCTGTCCCCGCCGACGGCTGTGCTCACGTCCCGGACCTTGGCCGGGTCGCGGCCGTGGACCAGGACTCGCGCGCCCTGGGCGGCCAGTGCATGGGCGGTGGCGCGGCCGATGCCATCGGTGGCGCCGGTCACGAGTACGGTGCGTGCAGGCATGATGGAGGTCCCTACCAGGTGCAGGTCAGCGACACGCTGCTGCAGGTGAAGTCCGAAGCGCTGGCGGTGGTGTAGCTGACCGCCGAAGGGCCCTGGCCCAGGGTGACGTCGTCGGGGGACGAGCCGGACAGAGGGGTCGCGACCGCGGTCAACGTGGACCGCCCGGTGAGCAGGATGCCCCCGCCGGTGTCGGTCGCGACGCTGTTGCTGAAGGTCACGGTGTCCAGGGTGCCGGTGCCGTCGGCGACAGCGAGCCCACCCCCTTGGCCGGCGGTGTTGTCGACCAGGTCCACCCGCGTCAGGCCATAGGTGTCCTCGTCGACCGCGATGCCCCCGCCGACGCCGCTGGTCGTGTTGCCAGACACGGTGGTGTCCTTGATCTTGGCGTCGCGGCTCAGCACCACGCCGCCGCCCAGCTCGGTCGCCGTGTTGCCCGAGATGACGCCGCCGGACCAGGTCCCCTCGTCGAGGATGAACAGCCCCCCACCGCCGACCGACGCCGTGTTGCCGTCGATGAGCGTGGTGGGGTCGGCGCTGACGCTCCAGTACCAGACCGAGCCGCCGCCGCCATAACCGGCCTCGTTGTCCTGGGACGTGACCCCCTCCAAGGTGGCGTGGAACAAGATGAAGGCACCACCGCCCCACGCGGCCTGGTTGGACTCGAAGACCGTGCCCGTGACCACGTCGGCGGCCGGGTACAGCCCCGTGCCGATCATGCCCGCGGCCCAGTCGGCCTGGTTGCCCCGCACGATGCAGTCCACCACCTCGATCCCGTCGGACTGGCCGGCATAGATGCCGCCGCCCCAGCGCTCACCGTCGTTCAGGGTGCCGTTGCCCCCGGTGATGGTCAGGCCCTCCAGCCGAGCCGTGGCGTTGCGGGTCACCTCGATGGTGCTGGCCTTGGGGGCGGGCGACGCGGCGTCGATCACCGTCTGCTCGGCGCCGTCGCGGCCGAGCAGGATGACGCTCCGCTCGATCTTCAGGGTCTCGGTGTAGGTCCCGGGACACAGGGTGATGGTCTCGCCTGGGGATGCGACGTCCAGGGCGTCCTGGATCGACGCCTCCAGGGAGCCGTCGGAGCGCTGGATCAGGCCCTCCTCGGTCGTGCCCTCGTCGCAGTCGTTGTCGATCCCGTCGCACAGCTCGGTGGCTCCCGGGTGCACCGTGGCGTCCTGGTCGTCGCAGTCGTCGCCCTCGGCGTAGCCGTCCAGGTCCGCGTCGACCGGTTCCCCGCCGGAGTCCTGGGTGTCGGTGCCGGTCTCGTGGGTGTCGCCGGAGTCCGTGGCCGGGGTCGCGGTGTCCACGGTGTCGGTGGCGCCCGTGTCGTCGGTGATGGACGCGCCACTGTCACCGGGCAAGGCGGTCGCCGTGTCGCCGGTCTCGTCGTCGCCGCAGGCGATCAGGGTCAGGAGCAGGAGCAGGAGCAGGGTCATCAGGCCTCCGCGTGCACGCCCGACACCTGGAGGGTGCGTCGGATCAGGCCCACGTCTTCAGGGGACAGGTCATAGAGCGCGTACACCAGCTCGTCCACCCGGCGCCGTGCCGCCTCGATCCGCCGCCGGACCACCAGCCCGTCCGCGCCACGCAGCCCGCCCAGCTCTCGGTGCAGCCTTTCGATGAGCGCGACCTGGGCCACCACCTGGGCGCCCAGCTCGGCGTCGCCCGGGCTGTCCGAGTCCAGCGCCCGGTAGGGCATGGCGTCGAGCTCGTTGGTCTGCACGTTGTTGTTGGTGCTGGTGATGCGGAAGCGCCACTGCCACAGCTCCGAGTTGAGCAACGCCACCAGGTAGGCCAGATCGCCTCCTCTCGACTGGATCGAGTTCGTCGAGTCTGCGAAGTAGGCGGGCGGCGCCATGATCAAGGCGATCAGCCGGCGGCTGTCGTCGACGCCGGTGATGCGCTGGGTGGCGATGCGGGGCGCACCCGCGACCTGGCGGCGCTTCGCTGCGGTCTTGGGCTTGGCGGAGGGCACGTAGAGGTCCTCGTCGAACCACTCCTGCCGGCCCTGGCTGGGGGGCTGCAGCACATAGGGCGCGATCTCGGCCCCCTTGAGCAGCCGGGCGCCCCCACTCTCGTCGGTGATGAACTCCCGGTAGATGGTCTGGTTGATCTCCCCCCGGGACAGCAGGAAGTCGTCGACGTCGCCCAGGCTGACCACGGCGGGGTGGGCGTGGAGCCGGGCACAGAGGGCCCAGGTGGCCTGGTCGGCCAGGGGGATCGGCTGCTTGACCGAGTCCAGCCGCGCCAGCTCCGATGGGTGCACCGTGCAGTGCCTCGGGCTGTCGTCGAAGCCGTCCCAGGGAAAGGTCTGCACGTCGATGGCCGGATCGCCTGCGGGCTCGTCGGCCCCCTTGCGCGTGCCCACGGTGACGACGGTGGACAGCTTGGCGTCCCGAAAGACCCGGCGAGCCGCGTTGTCCTTTTGAGGAAAGCAGTCCAGCGCCAGGTCCCGGGTGCCTTCGATCAGGTACCGCCGGGTCCCGGTCGTGCTCAGGTCCGCCAACAAGGACATGGGCAGGATCATGCCGAAGCGCCCGTCGGGCCGAGTCAGGCGCAGGCCCTGGACCACGAACATCCGGAAGAGGTTCTTCTTGCGGCCCAGCGACGGGGCCAGCGCCGTGCTGGTCTTGACGTAGTCCAGCAGCACGTCGTGAGGCCAGGAGGCCTTGCGCCGGTCCTTCTCGATCACGTCGTAGGGCGGGTTGCCGATGACACAGTCGAAGCCGCCCGCCGCCATCGTCTCTGGGAAGCCCACCGCCCAGTCGAAGGGCCGCGCAGCCAGCCAGTCCGGCGACGGGAGCTCCGGGTCCAGGTCCGTGGCGATCAAGGAGTTGCCGACCACGATGTTTCGGCTCAGGTCGGGGAGGATGCGGGTGTGGAACAGGGTCCGCTCCCCGTGGATCTCCTCGCGGGTGACGTCCTCGAGCGCCTTCATGCACAGGCTGAAGCGGCTCACCTCGACCGCCTGGTCGTCGATGTCGACCCCGAAGATGTTCTGGAGCAGGATGTCCCGCCGACAGCGCAGGGTCAGGCGCACCCACCGGCCCTCCTTCTTGAGGGCGATCCGGACCAGGGGCTGGTAGGCGTCGGGCACCTGCACGCGCCCGCGGGCATCGGTCCAGCCTTCGACCTGGGCGATGAAGAACGCCCGGTACCAGCGCACGATGCGTTCATAGGCCACGATCAGGAAGCTGCCGGAGCCACAGCTGGGGTCGAGCACCTTGAGCCGGCGGACCTGTTCCGGGGTGGTGCAGCTCGCCAGCGCGATCCCCACCGTGCGCTCGACGATGTTCTCCACGATGTGCCGCGGGGTGTAGAACACACCCCGGTTGCGGCGGACCTCGGGCTTCTCCACCACCCGCACGCCGTCTTCGGCCCGCTCGATGACCCGGCCCAGGAACTTCTCATAGGCGTAGCCGATGATCTCCACCGGCATCGCCGCCAGGGTGTAGGGCGCCCGGACCGGCCGAAGCTCCTCCAGGATCGGGCGCAGGGCCTGGTCATCCAGCGCAAGCCCCTCGAGCTCGTCTCGCTGGGCAAAAAGGCGCCCGTTGTACAGGGTGTTCAGGGGCCCCTCGAACACCCCCTGGCAGTGGCTGTAGAGCTCGGTGCTGCTCGGATCAGCTCTGGGCAGTCCCGCCAGGGCCTGGCTCAGGTGGTCGGTCTCCAGGCCCCGGTCGTGCAGCATCTTGGCGAACACGATGCGGTCCAGGACCAGCTGGGTGGCGGCGGTCAGGTAACGGTCCGAGAGTCCTGGGCTGCGGCGCTCGAAGCCCTGGGCGATCGCCAGGCGGAAGCGCTCGAGATCCCCCAGGAAGCGTTGGTCCGGGGAGACCCGGGCTCGGCGCTTGCTGACTGCGGTCACGGCCAGCGACAGCAACGAGCCCGCTGCCACGGCGTCCCGCTCAAAGGTGTCCCACAGCCGATCGAAGTCGTCGACGTACTGGGTGAACATCAGATCGAAGCCCGGCACCACGCGCTTGTTGTAGGCCTCGGGCGTGTTCAGCTGCAGAGGCTCCGGGTCCAGGCAGTCGAAGAGCCGGAACTCCTCGAAGTCGGTCAACAGCGCCAGCCGCACCCAGTTCTCCCGCCGGTCCGTCTCGCTGACCGTCGAGTGGGCGTAGCGATAGGTCTGCCGGATCCAGCGCACGTCCCGGGCCAGGTCGTACTTGGGGTGCTTGGCCTCGATGAACAGGTGGCGCCGCAGGCGGTAGGGCCGGTCGGGATCGGGCAAGCGCAGCAGGTAGTCGGGGGACTTGGCGCTGCCGTCGACCCACTGGGTGGCCTGGACCACGAACTCCTCGTGGTGTAGGGACAGGCCCTCGTTGTCGGTGTTCCAGTTCAGGGCCCGGAACAGGGGCTTGAGGTACTTGTCCTCGACCTGGGCTTCCTTGACGGCCCGGGTGGCCTTGATCTCCGGCAGCTCGGCCGCGAATTGGCGGACCAGCTTCTCGACCCGGGTCCGCGCTCTCGTCCTGGACAGGCGCCGGGCCACCTCAGGGTGCCTGGGTGAACAGGATCGGGCTGCCGATCGCCCCCATGCACCAGTCGGTCAGCCCGCCGTTCTCGCTCACCGCGTTCAGGCCCCGGTCGAGCAGGTCGGGCACGAAGAAGCTCGCCAGGCCCTCGTCGTCTGGCGGGAAGCACTGGAGCTTGTCGGCCTGCCACAGGACCGGATCGCAGTACAGGCCGTTCCAGAGCACGTCCTGGTCCACGAGCTCCAAGAAGACCTCGGCCAGGCCGGTGAAGTCCTCCTCGGCGGTGGCGGCGGACCGGAGCGCCAGGGTGCGCACCACGTCGGCCTGTTCCGCAGTGGCCCCCGGGGCGATCAGAGGCTCCAGGACCATGGGGTAGAACCAGTCGCCAGGCGCCACGGTGCGCGTGAGCGAGACGGTGGTGTCGTCGCCGACCACGTCCTGTTCGTGCCAGCGGGTGCCGAGCTCGGCCGTGGCCAGGGCCTCGTCGGTGGCCACTGCAGCCCCGCCGATGACCCGAAGCTGGCCGCCGTCGGCCCGGCCCACGCGCACGTCGAGGGTGAGCTCGGTCTCGCCGGCGAGCGGGATGGCGTCGCCCAGGCCATAGGTCGTGCCGTCCACGGTGACGCTCACCAGGACCTGGGCTGCGGCCGGGTTTCGGGAGATGAAGGTGTGGCGGTCCCGAATGCCCTGGACAACCCCAGCCTCGTCGGGCGTCCTGGCCCGTACATAGGTGGTGGGGAAGCCCGGCAACAGCACCACGTGGCGGTCGCTGCCGCCGATGACGGCCTTGTGCTGGCCGCGCATGAGCTGGGCCTCGACCCAGGCCAGCGACTGGAAGGCCGCGCCGCTCCCCTGGGCGTCGACCGCCCTGCGGTAGGTCGCGCTGGCGGCGATGCCGTGCTCGGCCTCCCACTCGTCCAGGTCCTGGGGGGTCGTGTCGGGCGCCATCAGGCCCCAGCCGGCGTTCCAGACCTCGACCCCGTCGTGGTCCCGGGTGTCCCAGGGCCACTTGATGCTGGGCAGGAAGGGGTGGTTCGGAGAGAAAGCCCCGCCCTGGTCGTGGGTGTGCTCGATGGCGGCGACCAGGTCGGCCAGAGACGTGGCGTCGTCGTCGGGATCGTGGTCGACGAACTCGGTGATGCCGTGGGCGCCGGCGTGTCCGTCGCTGCCGAATTCCTCGCCGCCGACCAGGATCAGAGCGTCGCTGTGGTAGTCGACGTCGTCCTGCTGGGCGACCGTGCGGTGGTCGGTGATCGACAGGTAGTCCAGGTGATCGTCGGCGTACTCGGGGTGGGCGTCCAGGAACACCGGGTCCGCCAGGTACTCGGCCAGGGCGATCACCGTTCCCACGTCCTCGCCGCCGCCGTCGTAGGTCGTGTGGGTGTGAAGGTCACCGCGCAGCCAGCCGTCGGCCCGGGCGACGATGCCGGCGGGGAAGCTCGCGACCGCGGAGTCGGCGGAGTCGTCGCCGGTGCCGTCACAACCGGCGAGCGCCAGGAGCGGGAGAGCGATCCACATGGGTCCTCCAGGGTGCGGCACCGTAGCCGCTGGATCGCTCAGCGACACCCCGAGAATCGCCTGGCTTGACGATTCGTCAGGAAACGTTATCTGACGATTCGTCAACTCATGGCCCGCCCCCCCGCCACCGCCAAGCGCCTGGACCTCGCCCGCCGAGCGGTCGCCGTGCTCCAGGCCGAAGGGGTCGACGTGTCGACCCAGCGCCTTGCCGATGCGCTGGCGGTCAAGCGGCCCACCCTGCTCTACCACTTCCCCACCCGCGCCCACATCGCCGAGCTGGCCCTCGAGGACCTGCTCCGGGAGCAGACCGCGTTCGTGCTGCCGCGGGTGTTGGCGTGCGAGCACCCGCTGGATCAGATCTACGCCCACGTGGTGGCGGTGCACGCCTTCCACAGCGGCCGGGAGGCACGGCTGGTGTTCCTGGCCCAGGCCATCGCCACCTGTGGCGAGGACCGCATGGCCGAGATCATCGCCGTGGGCAACACGGTCTTTGCCCCCTACCGCGAAGCCATGGCCCAGCGCCTCCGGGACGGCATCGCCGCCGGCACCGTCGCACCCGTGGACCCCGACGCCCTGATGGCAGTGGTCCGGGCCCTGATGGACGGGCTGGTGCTGCAGCGCGTGATGACCGGGCTGGACCTGGCACCCGTGCACGACCTGCTCTGGACCCAGCTGCTGCAACCTCTCAAGCGCAACCCCCTGGAGAACGCACCATGACCCCTCGCTTTCCGCACCAGGGCGCCGATCGCGCCCAGATCCTGGCAGACCTGACCCGGTCCAAGGCCCAGGACCTGCCCTACGACGGCCGCGCCTATGCCTTCATCTACGACGCCGGCGCCGAGCAGCGGGACCTGGCTCGTGAGGCCTTTGGCGCCTGCATGAACATCAACGGGCTGGACCCGACGGTCTTTCCCAGCGCCCGCCGGCTCGAGAACTTCGTGGTCGGCGCCATGCTGGAGCTGCTCCAGGCCCCGGAGGGCGCGGTCGGCACGGCGACGGCCGGCGGCACCGAGAGCGTGCTGCTGGCGATCAAGACCGCCCGGGACCACGCCCGCAAGCACAAGCCCCACATCACCGACCCCAAGATGCTCTTGCCAGAGACGGCCCACGCCTGCTTCCACAAGGGCAGCCACTACTTCGGCGTTCAGATGGTGCCGGTCCGGGTCGACCCGGTCACCTTTCGGGCCGACGTGGCCGACGCCCGGGCCAAGCTGACCGACGACGTGGTCCTGATCGTGGGCTCGGCACCGAGCTACGCCCACGGCGTCATCGACCCGATCGAAGAGCTCGCCGCCCTGGCCCTGGAGCACGGCTGCCTGATGCACGTCGATGCCTGCGTCGGCGGCTGCGTGCTGCCGTTCCTGCGGGACAACGGGGTCGACGTGGCGCCCTTCGACTTCGCGGTGCCGGGAGTGACCAGCATCTCGGCCGACCTGCACAAGTACGGCTTCGCGCCCAAGGGCATCTCCGTGATCCTGCAGCGGTCGGCCGAGCTCCGGGAGAGCCAGTACTACGCCTGTGCCCGGTGGAGCGGCTACGGCATCATCAACGCCACCACCCTGGGCTCCAAGAGCGTCGCGGCCCTGGGCGCTGCCTACGCGATCATGCGCTCCCTGGGCCGCGAGGGCTACCAGGAGCGGGCCCGTCGGATGTGGTCGGCCACCGGCGACCTGTGCGGTGCCATCGAGCAGCTCGACGGGGTCCGGCTGCTCGCCAAGCCGGACATGAACCTGTTCGCCTTCACCACGACCGACGGCGACGTGTTCGCCCTGTCGGACCGGCTCAATGCTCGGGGCTGGCACGTGCAGCCGACCTATGCCTTCGGGGCTTCCCCGGCCCACATCCACCTGACCCTGGACCCGAGCAATGCCGGGGGCGCCGGGGCGCTGGCCGCGGACCTGGCCGCGTGCCTAGTGGATCTGCCGCCGAACCAGGCGCCGCAAGCCCAGGTGGTCGCGATGCTGTCGATGCTCGGCAGCGGGGCAGACCTGGACGCGACGACGTTGATGGGGGCCCTGGGCATCACCGACGGCCAGCTCCCGGCTGAGTCGGCGGACATCCACCGGCTCATCAACGCGGCGCCGCCGGCGGTGCGGGAGCAGATCCTGAAGCTCTTCATCGGGGAGCTGTTCTCGTGAGGCCTCTGCGCATCGCCTATGGCCGGCTGTTCCACGAAGCCTGCGCCTGGTCTCCGCTGACCACCGAGCTGGCCGACTTCGAGCGGGTGCACCGGCTGGAAGGAGACGCCCTGGCCGCGGTCTGTCGCCTGCGAGGCAAGGAGCTCGAGGGGTACTTGGCCCACGCCGAGCTGACCGGGTTCGTGCAGGCCGCACGGCGGGCGGGCGGCGTCGAGACAGTGCCCCTGGCGTCGTCGCTGGCGATTCCCAGCGGGCCCGTGAGCCGGGCCTGCTTCGACTGGCTGGTGGACGACCTGGTGGCGCGGCTGGCCGCGGCGGGTCCCGTGGACGGGGTCTACCTGGCGCTGCACGGCTCGATGGAGGTGGTGGGCCTCGACGAGCCCCCCGAGGGCCTCCTGTTACGGCGGGTCCGGGAAATTGTGGGGCCCGACGCCGGCCTGGCCGTCAGCTACGACCTGCACGCCAACCTGACCGCCGACCTGGTGGATCCCGTCGACGTGCTCGTCGCCTACCGCACGAACCCGCACATGGACCTGCTCCAGACCGGGTGGCGGGCAGGCAGCCGGCTGGTGGACGCCATTCGTGGCACGACCCGGCCGGAGCACGCCTGGCGAAAGCTGCCGCTGGTGCTGGGCGGAGGCGCCACCATCCACTTCATGAAGCCCATGCGGGCGGTGTTCCGCTGGATGCGGCGGCTGGAGCGAGACCCTCGGGTCATCAGCGCCAGCCTGTTCATGGTCCACCCGTTCACGTCGGCGGACAACCTGGGCTGGGCCGCCCACGTGTGCACCGACGGGGACCCTGTGCTGGCGGCGGAGCTGGCGGACCAGCTGGCCGATCGGGCGTGGGCCCAGCGCCACGCGCCGCTGCCGCCGACCCGCTCGATGGACGAGGCCCTGGACGAGGTCCGGGAGAGTGCCTGGCGCAAGGCCGGGCCGCTGACGCTGGTGGACATGGACGACATCGTGGGAGCGGGGGCACCCGGAGGGAACACGCGCCTCCTGCAGACCCTGGCGCGGGATGACCGGGGGCTGCGCACGCTGATCCCAGTGCACGATCCGGCTGCGCTGGAAGCCGCGTGGGCGCTCGCCGACGGGTCCGAGACCACCCTCCAGATCACCGGGACCCCGGGCTATGGCCAACCCGGCGTGGCCCTGACCGGGCGGGTGGTCTGCCGCGACGAAGGCGACTTTGGCCGGGTGGTGCGCTTCGACACCGGCGCCTTCCACGTGGCCATCACCGAGCGGCCGCCGCTGCCGATCCATCCCCGGTTCTGGCGGGCCCTGGGCGTGAACCCGCGCCGGGCCGACGCCATCGTGCAGAAGAACTTCTTCCACTACCGCATCTTCTACGCCACCACGAGCTTCCGGCACCTGCCGGTGGTCAGCGCGGGCGCGACCAGCTTCGACCGGCTCCGGGAGCGGCAGTGGCCGGTGCCGAGCTACCCGAGCGCCGACCCTGCGGACTGGCGGGCGGGGGACGGGCTCTTGCGGGAGATGGGGCGGCGGGGCTGAGCCGACGAACGCTCTCGTCCGCCATCTGAGAGGAACACCCCTTCAGGGGCCGTCCAGCACCTCCTGCCAGGGCCTCCCGTCCAGGGTCAGGGCACCGATGGCCGCTCCCCCTGTGCGGCCGGACGTGAAGGCGACCGCCGCGTCGTGGTCTCGTAGGGCGTCCTCGAGGTCCAGGGCCGACGTCTCGGGCACGTAGTAGCGCAGGGGCGGCGCCACTTCGTCGGACCGCAGCCAGCCGTCGCAGCTGGGGGCGTCGTCACAGGTGACCTGGCGCACCTGAGGGGCACCCCCGGTTCCGCTCAGGCACAGGCAACAGCCGGGCTCCGGGAGGTCCTTGGCGCCACAGGTCCCGCTGTCCTGCCAGTCGAAGTCGAAGGCGTAGCGCAGGTAGTGACCGTGGAGCAGATCGCGGGGGTCGTACCCCTGGATGGGCACGGTCCAGCTGGGCCCGGTCCGGGTGGCCAGCTCGGCCTTGGCGACCAGGAGCGACAGCCCCACGACCGGCACGACGGCAGCGATCACGACGATGCGCTTCACGGGGCCTCCTGGGCCAGCTCGGCGCCGAAGTCCTGGCGCTTGCGGGCCCAGAGCCACGCCAGGCCGACCGTCAACAGGCCGCCGGACACCAGCCCGACGCCGGTGCTCAGCAAGGAGCCGAAGACCTCGAAGTAGACGACCAGCAGGCGGATCCCGATGACCGCGGTGGCCCCGTTGAGCAGCCACAGACGCCCGGCGCGGTAGGCGGCAAAGGCCACGCCGACCCACAGCGCCAGGAAGACCAGGGCCCCGACCAGGTCCAGGTCCCCGCCGGACAGCAGCGGCGGCAGGTAGGTGAGGGCCACCGTGGCGATGAGCAGAGCGCCGCCCGTGCGCAGGGCTGGGGTGCCCTGGAAGCGTGTCGCGACCAGGATCGCGGCGGCGGCGAGGCTCACACCGGCCGCCATCCACAGCCCGCCCAGCTCGGTCTCGTTCAGCCCGTCGTAGAAGAAGCCAGTGCAGGCGCTGGCCACGAACACGAGCTGGGCCCAGCCGGCCGCGTCGCAGGCCCGGGCCAGGGCCGGCCGCGCCTGCTGGAGCCAGGGCCAGCGGCCCGCGGCGACGCAGGCCAGGGCGATCCAGGGCGCGGCGCCGACGCCCAGCAGCTCTTCCAGGCCCGCGTCATCGACCCCGTAGACGAGCCAGGCGAACCAGGTGACCTCGACCGAGAGGATCGCGACCCAGGCGGCCACCCCACCCCGGGCCCGGGTCAGGAGCAGACCCGAGAGGACCAGCCACAGCGCCAGCGCCGTGTGGGCCTGGCCCCCCAGCTGGTAGACCTGCCCGACCAGAGCGATCGTGGCCAGGATGAGCCCGTGGGCCACCAGCACCAGGGTCTCCTTGAGCCATGCCGGACCGGTGCGCTCCAGGCGCACGACCCCTGCGCCCGCTGCGCCCACCAACGCCACGGCCACCGCCACCTTGAGCCGCCCCGGGATCGCATCCCAGTTGGACGCCACGATGCTGACCAGCCCGATGGCGATGGCCAGGCCGCCCAGCCCGGCGACGGCGTACAGGAAGGTCGGTCGATTGCGCCCGGCCTCGAAGTCCGCGATGGCGTCGGCCTGGTCCTGGGTGATCAGGCCCGCATCGGTCCAGCGGCGGGTCTTGGAGTCCAGGGCCATGGGCGGACCGTAGCAGTGGAAACCCTGCCCACCGGTGCGCCATTGTGCAGAGTGTTGCAGGACGGTGCACCACCGCAAGAGTGACACCGACCTGACCCACGGCGTCGTGGGGGGTGTGCATAGGGTCACCCATGCGAACCGATCTGGATCCGACCCAGGCCCGCAAGGGCCTCTTGCGCGAAGCGGCCGCCACCGTCGGCCATGGCTTGATGTTCGGCTTCGGCTTCCTACCCACCCGGCACAAGTCCCGACGGGCTCGGGACATCCACACCGTGGTGTTCGTGCACGGCCTGGCGGGGAACCGGGCCCAGTTCTTCCCGCTCCAGGGCTACCTGCGCTGGCAGGGCCACGGCCGCCAGTACAGCTACAACTACCGCTCCAAGGGCTCCATCGAGGAAAAGGGCGTGGAGCTGAAGCGGCACCTGGACGAGCACGTCAAGGGCGGCCGGATCACCCTCATCGCCCACTCCATGGGCGGTCTCGTGAGTCGGGTCTACCTGCAGATGCTCGGCGGCGATCGGCGGGTCGACACCCTCGTCACCCTGGGCACGCCCCACCTGGGCAGCCACGCCGCCCAGTGGATGCCCACGCCCCTGGTGAGGCAGCTCAAGCCCGACGGGCCCTTCCTGGCCCACCTGAATGGGCTGCCCGCGCCCCAGGGCGTGCGCTGTGTGAGCTTCGCGGCCACCGACGATCTGATGGTCCTGCCCGGCACGAACGCGCTGGGCTTCGGCGAGGAGGTCCTGCTGGAGGGCAAGGGCCACCTGGACATCCTGTTCAGCAAGGACGTCTTCCACCACGTGGGGCGGGTGCTGGACGAGCAGGAGGTGGGTCGGTCGCTGCCGACGGCGCGGGAGAGTCTGTAGATCAGGGACGCCAGCGGTAGCGCTGCCAGCCCAGGGTCTGCCGCAGATCTCCGGACAACAGCCCGGGGAAACGCGGGTCGCCTGCTGCAGCGGCGATCGCTTCGACACCTGTCGGTCAAGTCCCTTCGTACTTCCGCTTTCTGGACGATCTGGACCGCGGAGAGCTCAGATCAGCCCCAAAAAGGGCAGGTTTGGGCCGTCTGGAGGCAACGACAGGAAACTCAACCGGACTTGAGAGCGGGCACCGGAAATTCAACGCGACTTGAGCGGTCCAGGCCCTCGTTCATCCCGTCGCGAGCTGCCCGGCGCTCCACGCCTGGAGCGACGCCAACACATCCGCCGGCAAGGCGTTGCCCGCCAGGGCCACCGGGATCGACTCGGGCACACCCCCCTCGAGCTCGTAGGCCCGCCGCAGCGCTCGGTCCTGGTCCACGCCGCGAGCGAAGCGGTGGGGCGTGTACCCCTCGTAGGGCCCCACGCCGTCGCCCCAGGGAAGGCCGGTCCAGCCCTCGACCAGGCTCACGAAGGCGCGGTTCCAGACGCTCGCGAGCCGACCATAGGGCGTGCCTTCGCTGTCCCCATCCCGGTCCGTGACGTCGTTGTAGTGCGCCAGGAGAGCCACCGTGACCGCGTCGTGGTTGGCCAGATGCGGGGACGCGATCACCAGGGGCTGATCCAGGTCCAACACCGTGCCGTGGTCCGGACCGTCGTGGAGCAGGATCGACTCCGCGAGGGTCAGGGTCAGACGCAGCCGATCGGCCAGCTCGGCGCAGTAGTTCACGTCGACGTACTTCTCGTGGAAGTGCTCCGCGTGGTGGTGGAAATCGTAGCGGCTGTCGTCGCGCAGCCAGCCCACGCCGAGCTTGAGACCGTGGGTGTAGCCAGCGAGCACGTGGGACGAGAGCCGAGGCAGGTAGACCACGTGGTCGACCTCGCGGATGACCTTGGCCAGCATCATCGGCTCGGTCCACCAGGTGTCCGCGGGCAGCGTGCCCGCGAAGTACCCGTCGTCATAGGTCCGCTCGTCGAAGAACTCCGGTGTGGCGCCGCTGTCCTCGATGGCGGCCAAGAGCCCGTTCTGCGTCATCAGCGCCCGCGTGGAGCCGAAGCGCGCATCGCCCGGCGCCAGCCGCACGGCCTCGACGCCGCCCTGATCGCCCACCACCACCCGGCCAGCGCCCGCATCGAACAGCGCACCCACCAGACCCCGCACCGCGGCCGGCGCCGTGGTCGCGGGATGCACGTTGCCGGAGTTCGATGCCAGCTTCACAAAGACGCTGTCACCGGGCACGAGCCAGTTCAGGTCGAGCTCGGCCAGGGCGGAGCGCACCGCGGTCTCGCCGTCGCTGTCGAACCGACCCACCAGCACGCCCTCCTGGGCAAAGCTCCCCGTGGCCCGTGTGGGCAGACCGCAGCCGCCGAGCCCGAGGGGTAGCGGCAGGGCCAGCGTGGCAGACAGACTGCCGAGCAGTTCCCGGCGAGTCAGCGGTGGCGAGGGTCCGTCGGACTCGGGCATCCCAGGCTCCGGGCTGGATTCCGGAGAGGGTACCCTCAGGGCGCGACGATCGCCGCCAGCACCCGCTCCAGCACCCCGTTGTGCACCCGCTGTTCGCCGTGGGTCAACGGGCTATGTCCACCCCATGTCCGACGACGTCCGCCTGACCCAGTACAGCCACGGCGCTGGCTGAGGCTGCAAGCTCGCACCCGAGGTCCTCGGGTCCATCCTGGAGGGTCAGCTCGCTGGCCCCGCAGACGCGCGCCTGGTCGTGGGCAACGACACCCGCGACGACGCCGCCGTGGTCGACCTGGGCGATGGCCGCGGACTGGTCAGCACCACCGACTTCTTCATGCCCATCGTCGACGACGCCTTCGACTTCGGACGCATCGCCGCGGCCAATGCCCTGAGCGACGTCTACGCCATGGGCGGCACCCCCCTGGTCGCCATCGCGATCCTGGGCTGGCCGGTCGACAAGCTCCCCCCCCAGGTCGCCAACCGGGTCATCGCGGGGGGCCGAGCGACCTGTGCCCAAGCCGGCATCACGCTGGCCGGCGGCCACAGCATCGACAACCCGGAGCCGGTCTTCGGCCTGGCGGTCAACGGCCTGGTCCCGCTGGCCCACCTTCAGCGAAACGCCGGGGGCCGAGCTGGCGACCTGCTCTGGCTCACCAAGCCCCTGGGGCTCGGGATGCTGACCACCGCCGAGAAGCGCGGCAAGCTCGTCGACGCGGACCGCGGCCGGGCCACCCAGGTCATGACCGCCCTGAACAGCGTGGGGCCCGCCCTCGCTGGCCTGACCGGCGTGCACGCGCTGACCGACGTCACGGGCTTCGGCCTGGCGGGGCATTTGAGCGAGATGTGCGGCGACGCCCTGGGCGCGGCCGTCGAATTCGACGCCCTGCCCCGTGTCACCGACCTGCAGCCCTACCTGGACGCCGGCACCATCCCTGGGGGCACCCGCCGCAACGCCGCCAGCTATGCCAGCTGGGTGAGCGACCTGAGCCCGACCGAACAGGCGCTCCTGTTCGATCCCCAGACCAGCGGCGGCCTGTTGATCGCCGCCGCACCCGACGCCCGGGACGCGGTGGTCCAGGTCCTGGCCGACGCCGGTCTGGCAGACCACACCCAGCCCATCGGCCGCCTCACGGACCAGCAGGGACGCATCACCTGCTCGTAGTGCTAGGCTGATCGGACATGCGCGTCATCCACGTCATGTTCGACTCCCTGAACCGGCACCACCTGGGGCCCTACGGGTGCGACTGGACGGTCACCCCCAACTTCCGGCGCCTCGCCGAGCGAGCGGTCACCTTTGACCGCCACTACGTCGGCTCCATGCCCTGCATGCCGGCCCGCCGGGAGCTGCACACCGGGCGCTACAACTTCCTGCATCGCTCGTGGGGGCCCTTCGAGCCCTTCGACGACTCGATCCATGAGCAGCTGCGGGACGCCGGGGTCTACAGCCACCTGGTCAGCGACCACTACCACTACTGGGAGGACGGCGGCGCCACCTACCACCACCGCTACTCGTCCTGGGAGAACGTGCGCGGCCAGGAACACGACCGCTGGAAGGGCGTGGTCGATGGCCCGGAGCGACCGGAGCACCTGGGCAGCTGGTGCCCCAACCAAGCGGTCAACCGCCGCTGGATGCAGCGCGAGGAGGACACCCCTCAGGCCCGGACCTTCCAGCTGGGGCTGGACTTCATCCGCCAGAACCACACCGCCGACGACTGGCTGCTCCAGATCGAGACCTTCGACCCCCACGAGCCCTTCTTCACCCTGCACGGCTGGAAGGCCCACTACCCCCACCGCTGGGACGGGCCGCTGTTCGACTGGCCCAACTACGACCGGGTCCGGGAGTCCCGGGCCGCGGTCGAGCACATGCGCTTCGAGTACGCCGCCCTGTTGACCCAGTGCGACCACAGCCTGGGCCGGGTGCTCGACGTGATGGACGAGCTGGACCTGTGGCAGGACACCGTGCTGGTGGTGAACACCGATCACGGCTTCCTGCTGGGGGAGCACGACTGGTGGGCCAAGACCGCGTGCCCCTGGTACAACGAGATCGCCCACATCCCGCTGTTCATCTGGGACCCCCGCAGCGGCCGCAAGGGCACGCGCTTCGACCACCTGACCCAGACCATCGACCTGCCGGCGACCCTGCTCGAGGTGTTCGGCCAGCCGCTCCCCGAGCACATGCAAGGCCGCCCCCTGGGGCCGGCCGTCGCAGCCGATCACCCCGTCCGCGACTTCGGGCTGTTCGGCATCTTCGGCGGCCACGCGAACATCACCGACGGACACCGGGTCTACATGCGGGCCCCGCCGGGCGAGAACGGACCGCTGTTCCACTACACCCACATGCCGACCCACATGAACGCGCTCTTCTCGGTCGAAGAGCTGCGCCAGATGACCGTGCACCCGGGCTTCCCCTTCACCAAGGGCTGCCCGGTGATGAAGATCCCCGGGCGCGGCCAGCTCGCCTTTCACGACCTGACCACCCGGCTCTACGACCTGGCCACCGATCCCGCCCAGGAACACCCGCTCGACGATGGAGCGGGGGAGGCCCGCATGGTCACCGCACTGCGGGAACTCATGGCCGCCACCGCGGCCCCGCCGGAGCAATTTCAGCGCCTGGGCCTGTGATCGCTTCAGGTGGCCTGCCCTGGTCCTGCGGGACCAGCTCCGTCGCCAGTCCCCTGTCTCACAAGTTCGCGAGGTGAGTCGCGCCGCAATCGGCGCCGCTGGCAAGGCGCGGCGACGCCGTCGTGGCCGAGTCACGTCCAGGAGCCGGAACGCCGCCAGCGGCGTCGAGGGCAAGCGATTCGCCCGAGAACTTGTGAGACAGGGGACTACCGAGGGCCCGGCGCCGGCACCCAGTAGTCGCGGTCCGTCAGGCGGACCAGGGCACTCCCCTCCCCCTCGACCCGGACCAGGTATTGCTCCCAGGCGTCGAGCTGGTCTTCGGGCCCGATCACATAGAACACACCGCCCGCCACCTGGGCTGACGGCGCCCCATAGCCGGGCAGGACGCGCCCGTAGACCCCCTCGTGGCGGGCCTGGAGCTCGTCGGACAGGCCCGGTTCATCGGCCAGCGCCAAGAGCGCCTGGCGGAACCCGGCGATGGTCTCGGGATCCCGGCCGTCGACCAGGTCCCGGGCGATGGCCCGGCCCCGGGTCTCGTAGGCCACCGCCGCGCGGCTGTTGAAGGCCTGGGCCAGGGCGTAGCGAGTCTGGCCCTCGTCGGCGGTCGCGGCGGAGAGCTCGTCGATGACGAACTGCAGGGTCCGAGGCAGCTCCGGGGTGCGCTCGGCGTAGTAGCGCAGCAGGCCGGCCTGGGCGCTGGGGCGAGCCCCGTTGCTGTAGGCCAGACCGGCCGCCCAGGTCTTCATGAACAGGGTGTGGCTGCCGTGTCCGGCGAATCGCAGCCCCGTCAGGTAGTCCAGCAACACGTCCCGGTCCCGGTCGGACTCGGTGGCGCCGGGGGCCGAGTGGAGGTGCACCCCGCCCTGTCCCGCGGCGTGGACCAGCCCCACGAAGAGGGCGTCCGGGTCCTCACCGCGCTCGGCCAGGCGCGTCCGGATCAAGGGCTGGTCCGGCAGGGCGGAAGGGGCGACCGGTCCCTCGGACAACACGGACAGCAGGGGCGCCAGGTCCAGCCCGTCCAGGGTGCCCGGGGACCCGATCCCCCACAGCCGGGCCCCGCCGGTGACCAGGAGGCTGTCCCGCAGGGCGGTCAGGTCGTCGAGCACCTGGACCGGTGGCCGGGCCAGGTCCTGGGCCATCTGGCGGCACAGGTAGGCCCAGTCCTGGGTCAGCGCCGCGTCTGGCAGCCCGGGCAGCACCCGCTCCAGGGACAGGGCGGCCTCGGCCAGCCACGGGGCGACGCCCGCTGAAGGAGTCGCCACGCCCGCCGGCAGCTCGCCCCGGCCTTGCAAGCCTGCCAGCGCTTCGGTCAGCCCCCCGCGATCCAGCCGCTCTGGCAAGTCCGCCAGGGCGGTCAGAGCCCCCTGGACCTCGGACAGCTCGTCCCCGGCGTCCCGCAGCATCCACTGGACCCGGTGGGCATCGTGGCTTCGGGTCTGGAAGCTGTCGGCGCTGAGCAGGAGCCAGTCGTCCTGGTGGCGCCAGGCGATGGGGGGCCCCTGGACCCAGGACTCCTCGGACCGCGTTCGTGTCAGCGCCAGTGCCTCGACCCGCTCGTCGACCACGTCGCGGATCCGGGGCAGGTTGTCCAGCGTCCAGGTCGCGCCCAGCAGGGTGTCGCGAAGCCAGCCCAGGGCCAAGGCGGTCTCCAGGGGACTGGTGCCAGAGGCCTCGATGGCCAGCTCGACCCGCCCGGTGCGCGGGGTGGTGTCGAGCCAGGCACTCAGGGACAGGATCTCATTCTGGACCCGCTCCAGGACCGTGTCGTAGCCCAGCGCAACGCCTGCGACGGTCACGCCAACGTCGGTCAGCAGCGACGGCAGCAGCCCGACCAGGACCCGCTGCTCGTCGCTGACCGCGCGAAGATCCAGGGCCAGGCCCACTGCCGCACCGCTCATGGCGCTGAAGTGGCTTCGCACCCACGGCACCCCGCCGGCCAGGGTGTCCTGGCGCCAGTCCAGGGGGTCGTCGGCGGTCAGTGGCGGGGCATCGACCAGCGGCGGAACCTGGGTCGAGGCTGCCGCTTCGAGCACCGCGGTGGCCGCGTCGACCTGGGTCTGGTAGGCCGCCAGCGCCACCTGGGCGTCGTCGGAGCCAGACGCCGCCACCAGTCGCTCGGTCTCGGCATCGAGCCGGGCCTGCCGAGCCTGGTCCAGCTGGTCGAGCAGCCCATCGTCGGCCTGGCGCCACAGCACCGCCGGCTCCGAGCCCACCAGCCCCCAGTCCTCGAGCCAGCCGGCCCACACGTTGCCCTCGCCCTGGAGCGCGGCCCGCGCAGCATCGAGCTGAGGCGCCATGGTCAGGACCAGGCGCACGCCGTCCTGTTCGTGCAGGTGCCTCAGGTGGTCGAACCAGGCCGAGCCTGTGCCCCGCACGCCGAAGCGCGGCGGGGAGCCGACCCACTTGCGAAGGGACCGGGCCTGGGCCGTCAGCCGGCTCTCGGCCCTGCGGTTGAAGTCCAGGAGCCCCGGGTCGCCGGGCGCCCAGCTGGCGATGGTCTGCAGCTCGTCGAGCACGTGGGCACGCAGGTTCGCCGCGGCGGCGGCGTCGACCGCCGCGCCCGGGATCCCGCCGAAGCCCAGGAAGATCGGGTCCTGGACCAGGTCCCGAACCCAGGCGTAGACGTCGGTGGCGCCCACGTCGGCGACCCGGGTCTCGCTGTCCACCAGCCGGCGATACAGGTTGCTGTTCTCGGCGCCGGCCAGGGTGTCCAGGAACAGCTCCAGCCGCACCCGGCTGTCCAGATCCAGGGTCCGCCCCGCCGGCCAGACCAACACGACATCGGTGGGCTGCTGGGCATCCGCCGACGGGTAGGGCACCGGCGTCGGCCCAGCGGGCAGCTCGGGCCGCGGCGGCTCCACGTCGGCTTCGGTGGAAAAGTCTCGGTCCGTCGCCGTGGGCTGAAGCGCCACCAGCGAAGCCCCGATGGGCCCCAGGACCTGGTCCAGGGTGAGCTCTGGCGGCAACACCGCGATCATGCTCATGTTGCCCAGATGGTGGGTCGCGGCATGGAAGTCCCGGATGTGGGTCGGCGTCATCTCGCGAATGGCCGCCGGAAGGCCCCCCGCGTTGCGGCTCATCGGGTGGTCCGTGCCGTAGGCGACCTGGTTCAGCGCTCGCCAGAACCGTCCCCAGGGCCGGTTGTAGCTGCTGACCATCTCGTTGTAGACGGTGCCTTTCTCCTCTAGGCGCAGCTGGCCCTCGACGTCGGCGCTGACCCCGAAGTTGTGCACCTCGCGGGCGATCTCCTCGTCGGCGTAGTCCGGGTTCAGCAGCGCATCGAGCCGGTCGTGCAGCACCTCGAGGAAGACCTGGGGGCCGGCGGTGGTGTGCAGGTGGTAGACGGTGGTGAGCTGAGAGGTGTAGGCGCTGGACTCCACCAGGGCCATCTCGCCCCGGGTAGCCACGCCGCGCCCCTTGTTGCCCTTGCCCAACAACAGGTGCTCCTGGGTGTGAGGCTCCCCCCGGTCGCTGACCGGGGGCGTGTGCACGGCGACGAAGCCTTGGGGCGCGGTCTCCAGCTGGAGCAGGTCCAGCACGAAGCCTGTGTGCGGGTGATCGAATCGTGCGCCCAGGACCCGGTCCTGGTCGTCGGTGTAGAGCGCCTGGGCCTCGAAGCCCGAGAGCACGTCGCCTGGGGCCAGGGTGTCCAAGGTGGGCGGGGTCTCGGTCGGGGTGTGTCGCACACAGGCCATCAGCATCAGGGTGAGCACAAATCCTCCGTGCCGATCTGCCTATTCGGTCGCGCCCTCCGTGCCAGAGCACGACGGCCCGCCCCGTTTGAAGCGGGGCGGGCCGAGGGGAAGGCGTGTGCCGACTACTCGTGGGGCGGCGCCACGTAGGGGAAGCTGTACAGGAAGCTCAGGTCGTTCTCTGGCGGATTGAGCGGGAGCGCAGCCAGGGAGAGGGCGGAGCAGTCTTCGCCGCCACAGGTGCCCGGGGTCGCCAGGTCGAGCAGCACCACAGCCAGGGTCACGTCGATGACGGGATCCTCGAGCAGGCGACCGTTGGGGAAGCCGGCGTCGGCGGTGGTGTCGATCTTGAGCGTGTCGGGCACGACCAGCGGTGCGGCGGTCGTCACACAGTCCGACGCGGCACAGGCGTCGAAGCCCACGCTGGCCAGATCATCGTCCAGGGCGCTGTGCAGGGCCGTCACGCTGTCCACGATCTCGGTCACGAAGTCGCCGGCGGCATCGTCGATGGGATCGCTGTCGTTGTAGTCGTCCTTGCTGCTGATCACGGCAGTCGCGATGGCGGGCATGCCGATGCGGTCGATCCGCTCGTAGTCGGCGTAGTCGTCATTCAGGAAGGCGAAGTCGCCCGCGTTGGAGCCGTCCGAGCCGTCCGAGCCGTCGGCGCCATCCGCACCGTCAGACCCATCGGCGCCGTCCGAACCGTCGGCCCCGTCGTTGCCGTCGATGCCGTCGTCGCCGTCGATGCCGTCGTTGCCGTCGTTGCCGTCAGCCCCGTCGTTGCCGTCATTGCCAGCGTTGCCGTCGTTGCCGTCGTTGCCGTCGTTGCCGTCAGCGCCATTGGCACCATCAGCGCCGTCGGCGCCATCCATGCCGTCGATGCCATCGACCCCATCAGCGCCATCGGAGCCATCGGAGCCAGCGGGTCCTTCGCAGCCCATCAGGGCCAGAGGAGCGAAGAGGGAGATCGCGAAGAGTGTGTTGAGCTTCATGGTGTCCGTCTCCTTAGATGCGGCCGCTGGTGGCCCAGACCTGGATCGTGTCCGCGCCGTCCAGCGCGACCCCGAGGTCCATTTCGAGAGCGATGGTGGTCACGTTGGTACCAGCCAGGGAGTCGCGGGTGCTGTCGAAGTCCAGGGCGCCCGTGGCGAGGGTGTTCTGGTAGCCCTCGAGGTCGAAGAAGAAGGGATCGTCCCGAAGACCGACCCAGACCTTGCCGCCAGCGGCCTGGACGACTTGCTCGACCGGACCGACAACCGCGGCGCCGGTGCCCGGCAGGTTCGAGACCTGAACGCCCCACTCGCCCTGGCTGTCCGTCCCGAACTTGACGATGATGTCGATGTCGGACTCGTTGTCGCCGTCGTTGTCGATGTGGATGGCGTAGGCCACATCGGCGTCGTAGACCGCAGCGTCGCCGGGCATGCCCAGACCGGCCACCGTCAGGATGGTGGTCAGGGTGCCCTCGTCGTGCCACGCGAACAGGTCCGCGATGTCGGCTGCCGGATCGGCTCCCGCGATTGGCGCTTCAGCGTGATCCGCCGCGAACACGTTCGCGCCGAGGGTGAGTGTGATGAGCCCAGCCAGTGCGGCCGAGGTGCTGATCTTCCGGAGCTTCATGAGCTTCCTCCTTGAGTGCAGCGGTGGCTACGGCGGGATGCTCAAGGCGGATCAACGGGGGCTTGAAATCGTCGCTGTCTGGCCCACTCAGCGCCGATAGCTGATCGCACACCCGTAGCTGCGGGTCTTCGGCGTGCGTACCGGCGTGCCAGCGAACACGTCGGCCACGGCGTCCCGCAGGTAGTTGCGGGTCGGCGCGTCCTTGCGCCCGTCGTAGGAGATCTGGTCGTCGATGGCGCCGCGGTACACGATGGTCCAGGTCCGCGGGTCGATGACCAGGGTCTCCGTGGTCGAGACGATCTCCAGGGACCGGGCCATCTGTTGATCCCGGTCGACGAAGACCGGCAGCCCCGTCAGACCGTAGGCCGCGAGATCCGCCGCGATGGTCGCGGCGTCGTCCTGGGGGCTGGCATTGATCAGCATCAACGGCACACCCCGCGGGACCAGGTCCGCGGCCACGGCGGCGATCGTCGGGGCGTACTGCTGGAACACAGGACACGCATTGCCCTGGGCGATCAGCACGATCGCCGGGCTGTCCGCATGGTGTGCCAGAGCCACGGTCTGCCCGTCGACCCCCGGCCGGGCCCAGGACGACAGCGGGACCGCCACCGAGGCAGGCGCATCGACCGGCGACGGATCCGGCGGCGCCACGGCCACCGGCTGGCCACAGGCCATCAGCCACAGCCCGATCACCCAGAGCCCCCGTGCAGCCCCTCCAGGAAGTAGAACCGGGGCAGGTGCATCTCCTCGATGCGCTGGTTGCCGTTCTCGACCCAAGCGTCGGGGTCTGGGTTGATCGGGTTCTGGGCCGAGTTGTCGTAGATCATCTCCGTGACCAGCCGGGTGCCGGCCGGCAGCGGCTTGGGCTCGGCGAGCACCCAGTGGGGCTGGAACTTGTACTGGAAGAAGGGCACCGACACGAGCACCTCCTCGCGGCCATCCGGGTACACCGCGATGTAGCGAGCGCTGCGACCGCGACGGTGCATGTGGGGCACCACCTCGAGCAGGGTGATGTCCCGGTCCAGCTCGATCCCGGTGCGCACCCGGTGGTTCTTCTTGCCCGGGGGGATCTTGAACCCGGTCCGGTAGAAGCTCGCCCGCTTGACCTCGGTCCGGGGCAAGGCGTCGTCGTGCTCGTACATCAGCACTTTGATCTCGCTGGTCTCCTCCTTGCCGGTCAGGCCGTAGTGGATCTCCAGCACCAGCACCGAGCCCGCGGGCACCTTCAGCGCCATGCCGGGGGTGAAGTCCACCGTGCGCTTGGAGCGGCCATAGGTCATCAACACCCGCTCCTCGCTCAGCTCGCGGGCCCACAGGAAGCGCTCGTCGCGCTCGTCGGCCTCGTAGTGGTGGTGGTCGCCCTTGGTCTTGCGCAGCCGCAACATGTCGCTGCTCCCCCGGCGGAACCAGTCGTCCGTGGCCTCTGCCAGCGGCTTGTCCAACAGGATCACGTTGACATGGTGGGTGACTTCCAAGTTCAGCTTCAGCCGGATCCCGCGGATCCACAGGTCTTCCTCCAGCGGCTCGCTGACCTGGGCGTACTTGTACTGGTCCGGGCCCGCCGCCGGCAGCTCGTGGACCTCGGACATTCGGAACACCCGGTCCGGCTTGCCCCACCGCTCTCGCTTCGACGTGCTCGTGATCGCCGCGTTCAGCCCGGGCAGTGGGTCGGGCTCGGACCCGCGGGGCAGCCCGGCGTCGATCCAGGACACCAACGTGGCGAGCTGGTCCTGGGTGAAGCCGTGGCGGACCGCGCCGTAGTACGCGTCGTGCCCGCCCGGGGGCATCCGCTGGGTCCGCACGGTGCGGCGGATCATGGCCGACCAGCCCATCAGGGTGTCGTAGTCCGAGAACATGGGGATCTTGCGCCGGTCGCTGTGGCACTCCAAGCACAGGTCTTCGATGACGGGCACCACGTCTTCGGTGTAGGACAGCCCCTGGCCGTCGGCCCGGGGCAGCGGGCAGTCGGGGAAGCCGTCCTGGACGCGCTCCCAGGTGAAGGCCTCCAGATCGACCCGGACCACGTCGCCGGCGTGGCCCAGACCGACGGTGGGGGCCACCGTGGTGGTCGCGTCCATCAGGACCCGCACGTCCAGCCCAGCGGCCTCGACCAGGGCCCCCCACGCCTCGCGGTCCTCGTCGGGGTCTGCGGCCACCAGGAAGCGCAGCCCCTGGACCTCGGACACGCGACCCATCACCTCGTCGAGGCGGGCACAGTCCCGCGAAGCCCCGACCAGGGTCACGATGCCCTGGTCGGCGTAGTAGCCCAGTCCGTGGGAGTCTCCGCGATGGTCGATCAACCGGAAGTCGTCGAGCGCTCCCTGGGCGGCGACGGCCTGGACGGGCGCCGTCACGTGGGCCAGGGGCCCCGGCTCGGGGGACACCGCAGCGCCGCCCTGGAGCGCCCATGCACCCGCCGCGATCACCGCAGCCAGGACCGCCAGGAGGGTGCCCCGGCCCAAGCCACGCTGGCCCTGTTCACGCGCTGTCACAGGCCCACGCTATCACGGCCTCGTCGCGCACTCAGAGCGCGACGAGCAGCCCAGCGGCCACGGCGAGCATGGCGCCCAGACCCGCGGCCAGCCACAGCGCCAGGGACCGGGTGCCGTGGGTCATGGCCAGCGTGCTCTTGACCAGCGCGTTGGTGGACACGGCGATCACCACCGCCCACGCCGCGACGTCCAGCGAGAGCCCGCCGCTCCGCACCAGCTCGGCCACGGACAGCGAGATGGCGCTGGCGTCTGCAAGTCCTGCAGCGGCGCTCACCAGCCACACCCCCTGGGCCCCGAGCCACTGCTCCGCGAAGTGAGCGCCCGCCAGCACCGCCACGAACAACAAGGCGAACTTGAACGCCGGCCAGAACGAGTAGGGATTCGCCAGGGTCAGGGGCGACTCCGGATCGGCGTCGTCGCCGCGCTGGACCCGCTCGACCAGCAGTGGCCCCACGATGCCCACGATCGTGGCCGCCAGGAAGGGGATCGCCAGTTCCTGGGCCAGGCTGGGCTGGACCGCCCACACGAGCACCAGCAGCCGGGGGTACTGCACGGCGTTCGCCATCACCGCGGTCGCCCCCAGCAACCGGGACGACTCCGGCGCCTCCCGCGCCCGGTCGGCCAGGGACACGGTGACCGCCACCGTGGACACCAGCCCGCCGACCAGCGAGCCGACCTGCAGGCCCCGTCGGGGCCCGAGCACGCGGACGAGCAGGTAGCCCGAGTAGCTGATCGTCGAGACCAGGATGACCAGGAACCAGGCCTGGGTCGGGTTGAACAGCCCATCGGGGCCGATGGGCTCGTTGGGCAGCAGCGGAAAGACCACGAACACGACCGCCAGGAACTTCAACGTGTCGTAGAACTCGACCTCGGTGATCGAGCCGCGCACGAACCCGTGCAGTGCGTCCTTGGACGCCAACAGGATCACGACCACAATCGCCACAGCGATCACCAGGGTCTCGTGGGTCGCCACCAGGAAGCCGAGCCAGAAGGTCAGCAGGGCGGTCAGCTCGGTGGTCAGGCCCAGGCTGCGCTCGGTCTGGCGGTGGTAGCCGATGGCCATCATGACCACCAGCGCGGCGAAGATCAGGCTGGTGAAGAGGGTCTCGCCCAGCAGTGCCGCCACGGCGCCGAGCAGTGCCACCACCGGAAACGTGCGCACACCAGCGGACTTGGCGTCGCCCGGCTTGCGGCTCTTGTAGCGCTCCACCCCGATGAAGAGCCCGATGGCCAGGGCTTCGCCGAACACCTTGGCCAAGGCCAGATCGATGGTCTGCACGGCAGCATTCCCAGGTTGACGACGCGGCATCATCGCCCATCCGGTCCGCCGGACGGGGACCGCGGGATAGGATTCCCGCCCCGCAGGCCCCGGAGCCACCGTCCCCATGAGCGCCAACGCCTTCCTCGATCGCGTCTTCCAACACGTCCCCCGGGGCCGGGTCGCTCGGTTCCAGTTCGACAACTGGCGACAAGCGGGCCGGCCCACCTCCGAGGGCTTCGGAATGCTCCCCTCGTCGGGCATCGACGTGAACGCACTGGCGGCGCGGATCATGGACGTGGACCACTACGTGGGCAACGTGGACCACGTGGTCGAGTGCCGCAGCATCTCGGACAGCCGCTTCGTCGCCCCGGCCCAGGTCCGCTTCTA
>Ga0209992_10000356_pt1 | contig 62168 bp, 90 predicted proteins | sample 2SBtaG_2_FD_182564 | JGI IMG/M metagenome (GOLD analysis project Ga0209992, IMG submission 182564) | Deep subsurface microbial communities from Kolumbo volcano to uncover new lineages of life (NeLLi) - 2SBTROV12_ACTIVE470 metaG (SPAdes)... | ecosystem: Environmental > Aquatic > Marine >... | reverse complement strand
ATGTCTTATTTTCTCAAGCTGTAAGTGTAGGTGGAACAGCAATAGCTAAACACGAATGTAGAAAACAAACAAGTGCATCAATAGAAGTAACTAACACGAGTAGTAAGCCTTGTAAGATAATACAAATATATAAATAAAAATGTTAAAGAGGTTTTTAAAATATTTAGAAGATACTGGTAGATGTAATGCTTTGGTTGATACTTACGGAAGTGTTTTATTTTTAAGATATTTTTTATTCGGCGTTGAACCAGACGAAAAAGATATTGAAACTGGTAAAGTAAAAGCTAGATGGTTTCCTAATGTTTGGTTACATAGAATTAATGAATCTGAACATGGTGCTGACAGTAATACTTATCATAGACATCCTTGGAGAACTATGACCTATATTATTTCTGGTGGGTATAAAGAACACTTTGAAGGACAAAAAGGCACTTGGAGAAACAAAGGTGATATTGTTTTTAGAGATGATAAAATTAGACACTACATAGGTAAAACAAAAGATAACACTGTAACTCTTTTTTTCCACTGGTTTAGAAGCAGACCTAGCTGGAACTTTAAACCTAGTTTTTGTGAAACTGTTTGTGAACATTGTATCGAAACTAATGAAGGTGTTTGTAAAAAATCACAAGTTGAATTTAACTTTAAAGATTATGTAACAAAGTTAGATAAAGGAGAAATTCCAAAGTGGATTAAATACAACGCATCTGGAAAAAAACGCATTAATAGACGACAAAGGGCAGCTAAAAAATTAGGTGTTAAAAGTTTATCTTTAGTACAAATAGAAAAACTATTACAAGAAAGGTTTCAAGAAATCTAATGAGTATGACTAGATTATCAGGAGCTGAATTTAAATACTCTGAAAATGGAGCTTCAGCCACAAAAGATGATTATATAAAAGAGCTGGAGAGGTTTTATGAGTTATTTGTAGATTATCGGAATTTTACCGGTAAAGATATAAGAGATAAAGAAATGAAAATTTTATTGCTAAAATGGGAGGTTCGAAAACTAAAAAACAAACTAAACAACGAAAAACTTAAAGTTGACAACGGCCTTGATGTAAGTAAATTGAGTGATAGTTAATGAATTAGGAAAGGAAGAACTATGGACGAAAAAACAACTAAATACATTAACACAGTCATAAGTGTGCTAACTAGGCAAAGAAACGAAGCAATAGATTTAAACACAAAATTGCAGGCTGAACTTTCTTTGGTTAAAGCTGATTTGGCAGAAGCCACTAAAAAGGAAGAAAAGCCAAAAGAAGAAAAGCCAAAAGAAGAAAAAAAGGATAAATAATGGCAACAGAGGTCTGGTCACCAGTATTTGTTTTAGAGGCGATCAGCACCGATATTGCCGGAACTTTTGAAACTTCTGGTTTCGGAATGGTGGCTTTTGGTGTATCATCGTTTGGCGGTACACCCGATGTCGGCCGTGAATTTTGGTCCGCTATTAGTACATCTAGTACAACTGAATCATGGTCAGCGATCAGCACTACAACGGCTACTGAATCATGGTCTGAAATAAGTACCGCATAGGAGATTTTTATGGCAATAACACAAGCAATATGCGATTCATTTAAAGAGGAATTACTCGAGGGTACACATGACCTTGACGGTCATACGTTGAAGATGGCCCTTTATACATCGAGTGCGACACTCGGTTCAACGACAACGGCCTATTCAGCAACTAATGAATCAAGTGGAACAAATTATACTGCAGGCGGAGCAACGATTTCAAGTGTAACAGTTGCTAAGTCAACATCGACAACTTACGTTGATTTTGCCGACGTATCATGGTCAAGTGCAACGATCAGTGATGCTGCCGGTGCATTAATTTATAATTCATCAGCTAGTAACAAAGCAATCGCTGTAATTGATTTTGGTGCAACCAAGTCAGTTAGTAGTGGGACACTAACAGTGACGCTACCAGCCAACTCTGCATCAACAGCTATTATAAGGTTAAGCTAATGCCCTTAGCAAAAATGGCAGTACAACCCGGAGTGTTTAAGGATGACACAGTTTACTCTCAAGAAGGACGCTGGGTTGACTCTGAAAAAGTTAGGTTCGTAAAAGGTAGACCTGAAAAGATTGGTGGTTGGGCAAAATTAGACTCGGACAAAGTAGATTTATCTAATGATCAAAGTGGTGTTATTAGAACATTACTCCCATTCCGTGGACAAGTAGCAAATAACAAAAGATATATTGGAATTGGTTCATATAAAAAATTATTTTTATATGATGACGGTGGAGGAACTTTTGTAGATATTACCCCTGGATCAAGTTACACGGCCGGCGCACAACACACAACAATTAGTTCTGGTGTTTATACTTTCGCTGGTATTTGGACACTAGATACATTTGGTGAAGACTTAATAGGAGTTAATAAGATAGGTGGCAAGTTATATAAATTTGATTTAAGTGCATACCAAGGGGATGCAGCAACTAATGCGGCAGTGGTCAGTAATGCACCGTCAGCGGTTAACGGTGTGGTAGTCAATCAATCCTCACGTCAAGTTGTATGTTATGGAGCACATGATGGCTCGGCTAATGCACCCATGCGAGTAGCTTGGTCAGATCTAGAGGACGTAACAGATTGGACACCAACACTTGATAACTTTGCAGGAGCAATTGAATTACAAGGTGGTAATTTATTGCTTGGAGGCATTAGAACTAAAGGACAAATATTATTATTCTCTGATACTAGTGCTTTCTCTATGACATTTGTAGGGCAGCCTGACGTATTTCAATTTCAAGTACTAGCTGAGAATGCTGGCATTGTTGGACCACAAGCGTGTGTTGAACATAATGGTGTTGTTTATTGGATGGGCAATGATGGATTCTATATGTACAGTGGGCAAGTCCAAAATATACCGTGTCCAGTTGAGCGCCATGTATTTGATAATCTAACTAAACAACAAAAATTAAAATGCTTTGCAGGACTTAATGCAAAGTTTAATGAAGTGTGGTTCTTTTATCCAACAGGAGATACTGATGCATCAGATGATATTACTAATTATGTAATCTTTAATTATGCAGAACAAGTATGGTCAGTTGGCACAATGGTAAGAGGCGGATGGGCGCCTGAAGGAATCTATGATAATCCTTTAGCTAGTACGGTTTCTAACACAGCTACCTACATTTATAAACACGAATCAGGGACAGATGATGTTAGTTCTGCAATGACTGCATCTATTACGTCAGGAGATTACGACTTAGATCCAAACGGAGAAGAGATAATGTTTATTAATGATTTTATCCCAGATTTTAAAGACCAAGCAGAAGACGTAACTGTAACTTTAAAATTTAGAGATCATCCAAATGGTACACAGCGAACTGAAGAAACTGTCACATCAGCAACATCCACTACACATGCAAGTATGCGTGCACGTGGACGTCAAGTATCTATGGTAGTGTCAAGTGCAGCTACAAGTTCACATTGGCGACTAGGTGATGTTAGATTTAATATGCTGCCAGACGGGAAAAGAAATACATGAGTGATAAAAAATGTTCTAAGTGTGGTAATACGATTCCTGAAGGTAAAGACAATTGTGAGCACATGCAGTGTAGTTATTCAGAGATTAAGCTTGAAGAAAAAATGGGTGAGGAATAATGTCTGGTAATAGATATAAAAGAATGCCTAGATTCATGGGAAAAGATCGCGAATTAAAAATGTATCTTGATCAACTATCGGCTGAAATTGAAAAAGGTTTTTTAGAAGTAGATAGAGTAATCACAGAAGAAGATATGCTCGATTCAAACGCTCAACTTACATGGTTCTTTGAATAATGGCTCAGGAGTTTAAAAATTTTATTGCAACTACTAACACGACAGGAAGTGCGGTTACATTTTTAGAGTGCCCTACAGGGAAAACTTTAATTACTAGAACTATAACAGCATTTAATGATAATGCTAGTAACGCTACGCAAAAACTTCATTTGTTAGATAAGTCAGAAAGCACAACTGTAACCATCGTTCTTGGAGATCCAGACGGGTATGCTCTAAATAGTAAAAATACTGTTAATTGGACAACTAGAATTGTTCTAGAGGAAGGAGACAGAATTGGATTTGAAACAGATGTTAACGCACAAAGAATATCTGGAAATTATGTTCTACTTGATAGCTCGTCTCGAACTAAATATAAACATATTTCAAAAAAAGTGGAAACAGAAGATAGCTTTGTTAGTTTAGTAACTGCTCCAGCAGGGCACACTATAATTATAAAAAATCTAACTATAGCTAATATTTCAGGGACAAATGCCACCGGTACTGATAATGAGGTTCGTATGGTTGCCGACGACAATACATATGTTCCTATAGCACAAGGAACACTTAATAATGGTGTTCATACTAGTTTCACTGCAACTTTTGTTTTAGAGCCTGGGGATTCTCTCCAAGCTAGATTCACTGAGGAGCCATGGACATATGTTGTATTCTATCAAGAATTACCAATACCACAATTAAGGGCATAATAATGATTGAAAAACACGGAGAATACGGTAAATTGAGGTTATCATGGGCATAGGCAGTAAACTCAAGAAATTAGCAAAAAAAATTATACCAAAGGAGACTTCGAAATTAGCTCCTATTGTAGGTATATTTAACCCAGCAATTGGTGCTGCGTTAGGTGTCGCAGGAGGACTCAGAGAAGGTAATCTTGGCAAAGCAGCTCTTGGTGGATTAGGTGCGTACGGTATTGGGCGATTTGCTCAAGGCATGGGTGCACCATTAATTGGTGGAAATATGTCCGCAGGACTCGGAAGTTTCTTTAAAGGCATACCAGGTGTTTCTCAACTTGCAGCTTCTCCGTTTGGACAAGGTGTTGGTTCTTTCTTTGATAGAGTTGAAGGCTATGGAGGAGGAGTTAAATCTTTCCTTACAGGAACAGGAACAGGAACAGGAACAGGAACAGGAGCAGGAGCAGGAGCAGGTCAAGTACGGGTAGAGAATGCCGCCGGCGATCAATTCTTTACTTCTCGTGCATCGGCTGCAGCGGACCCAAGTTTAAAAGTTATTGGTGAAGGCCCTGCTAGTAGCATTGCTTCTGGAGAATGGTGGAAGGGAGGCGGAACTCCTGGCGAAGGACTTGGATCTGGTGTCTTTGCTGACAACCCAATATTAAGAAGTCTTATTGGTGGTGGACTAAGTTATTTAGAAGAACGTGAAGCAGAAAAAGAATGGGAAAAAATGATGGCAGAGTCGGGAGCAAAAACACCATTATCACAATTAGAAACTGATTATCCTCTTGCCACAGTAACTGGAACAGAGTATCCTTACGCTACAGGAGGTATCGCAAGACTATCTCGTGGTGGTCAACCAGCTATGGAAATGGACTACCGTGGTGGTGGTTTTATTCCTGTAGGTGCAAGAGAACGGGCAGATGACGTGCCTGCAAGATTATCTAAGAATGAATTTGTAATGACGGCTGACGCTGTACGGGCAGCGGGCGGCGGTAGTGTTAACAGAGGAGCAAAACGCATGTACAATTTAATGAATCAATTAGAGTCAAGAGCATAATGGCTATAGCACAAGAAGATTTCACAAGATTACCTACCTTTGCACAAGATGCCTATAAAAAGATATTTGGTCAAGCATCTGCTATTGCAGATAGACCTATTGATGCATCTGCACTAGCCCCGGGATTTGATCCTTATCAAGCACAGGCAGCAGGGCTATTAACTCAAGGTCTTGGTTCTTATGTTCCATACTTAGAGAAAGCTGCTCAATACGCGGGTCCACAAGGGGCAGATGCCTTCATGAATCCGTATACTCAAAATGTTGTAGATGCAACAACCCAACAATTACAAGAACAATTTGGACTACAACAAGCACAAGCTGACCAACGTGCTATACAGTCTGGATCCTTTGCTGGTAGTGGTACAAGGGGAGCTGTGTTTGATGCAGCACTTCAAGGAGAACAGTTTGATGTGCTTGGCAAAACTGTAGCTGATTTATATAGTCAAGGCTATGGTCAAGCCCAACAAGCAGGTCAAAACGCTGCTGGTATCATGGGCACTATTGGTCAACAAATGCAAGGACAACGACACGCTGATGTTAATGCACTATATAATCTTGGTGAACAACGAAGAGGTATTGGAGCACAACGAGCAATGTACGGCTATCAAATGCCAATGAACCAAGCTTCATTCTTACAGCAAGCCTATAGCGGCATGCCTACATGGCAAGCTCCACTGATGCCTAATCCAATGCAAATGGGCATAGCAGGTGCAGGTGTGATGGGTGGCTGGAGATAATGTATGCCAGGAGTATTTAAAAGATCATTATTTAAAGCACCAGTGTACGAACACTACGGCACAGGGATAGCTTCTGGTCTGGATGATAGACCGGGGTACGCGGCCGGCGGACGAATAGGTTATGCTGCAGGCAGCCCTGATCCAACTCAAGAAAATAAAATAGAAGGAATTGTTTCTGAAGGACTAGCTCAATCTGGGAAAGAGGCCTTGTTTGATGGTCAATGGAATGCTCCATTTGCAAACTGGCAAACGCTTAGTGTCTTAGGGCAAGAGTATCAAGTAGCTCTCTACAATGCGTTACAGGCAAATGGCATAACAACGGAGATGTGGAGAAAACTTCCAGAGGCACAAAAACAAGAACTTGCTCAAGAATTTGGAGACCAAGCATTTGAAATCATATCTCAAAAATATAATATTCCTATTGAGCAGTTAAATATTTCTTTTGGTGGAGATTTAGATAAAGATGGCAATAACTTTACCATAAACAACACAATAAAATCAATTAACACACAATTAATAAACACCCCATCAGGACAAATGGATAAACTTGTTCCAAAAATAGAGGCCTCTATTGAGAGCAGTTTAGGTGGTTTACAAGAAGATTTCCCTAATATAATGGATCCGCTTCCTTCTGTAGTAGCACAGGAAAAAACTGATGAAGAAGTACTTACTGGTGGGGAGACAGACCCCGGCCTACTCGACACAGGAGCGGGTCTAGGAACATTAGCCGGTCTTCCTGGCATTCAAACAGATGAAGGAAGAACAGCAGCTATTGATTATTTGAAACAAGCTCAAATGGAAACCGAGCTTCAAGACAAAGCAAGACGTCAAGCAATTGAGGCAGGCTTCATGAACTTAGGTGCTGCTGACCCTGTACAACCTTGGGAAGGAATGGGAAGAGCTACGTTCAGAGCATTTCAAGAACCTATGGCTGCGCTACGTGAACGAGAGTACCAACTTGGTCAAGACATGTACACAAACATTAGAGACCGAGTCACGGACGACGCTGTACGGCCAGATCAAGTTAAGTTTATGGAGCATTTAGCTGGAGATCCTTTAGCAATGAAGACAGCAAAAGAAATCTATGGTTCTTCTGCTTCAGGGGGTCTAGATCTTCAACAAGCGTATGCTATTGCAGAGGATATAGGTGACCAAGAACTTGCAACTATGTTTGGAGTGGAGGTAAGTGAGATCCAAGCAAATAGATCACAATATGTTTTAGAGCGTGCTAATCAAATTCAACAAATGAGCATAACGAATCCTGGTGCTTTAATGCAACAGACAATTAAAGATGGGGGCAGAGTAGGTTATCAACAAGGAGCTTTAGTTACTGATCCAAACGCTCAACCGGTTTCACAAGACATGGCTGCAGCACAACAAGGTGTTCCCCCACAACAAGGAATTGAGGCTACTGCACCAACCAATTTAACTTTTGAAGAATTACGCGCAGCATTACCTGATTATATTACGGATAATGTTGTACAACTGCTTGTAGAGGATAAAGCAGCATTATCAGAGTTTGTAGAAATTAAAACCCGTACTGAGGCAGACGACTTTGAAGACAAATATCGGGTTGAGTTAAATTTACCTGAGCAAGACGAGGAGATGATTCCTACAACTGAGTTCGCTTAGGAGGTTTCATGGGTGATAAAAGTAACTACTACTTTCAACACGGGACGAAAGGTCCAGAATTTAATAAGGCGGAGCAGTTTGCACTAGGACTTACTTCTGGTGGTCTTAAAATATTTGAAGGTATTGCTGAACTTGGAGCAGGCTTCATTGATTATGCTTTTGATACAAAGCTTCTAGATTACATAGAAAGAAACTTTCCAAAAATAAATGTTGACGACGGTGTTGGTAAATTCACTGAGCTTCTTGTTCAATATGGACTGCCTTATTTTGGTGCTGCAAAAATTGCAAGTAAACTGATAGGTTTAAAAAGACTAGACACTATCCGCAAAGGGACAGGGGTTTCTGGAGTTGCAACAAAGATGGGTTATTATGGAGGATTAGGGGTTATTACCGATCCATTTATTTCTACTAGTCGAGATGTTACTCTAGGGCAAGCGTTTGGTCTAAGCACAAAACCTGAAATAGAAGATTTAACAGGTCGTGCTAAAGCAGCAGCAACTCTGAAACAAAAAACAATTATGGGCATAGAAGCAGGCGCACTTGGTGCAGCTCTGCCTGTTGCTGGCGCGGGATTGAAAGGTGCGGTAGTAGGTGGTGCAAAAGTAGCTGCTCCAGTTGCTAAAGGCGTTAATTTTGCTATTGTTAATCCTTTAGCAAAAATTATTGCAGGAGACGCTGTTGGAACTAATGTTACACAACAATTGTTTCAAAAAATAACAAAAGGCACAAAAGATGCCGTAAACTTTACACGAGACAAACTTAACTTAGCCTCTATTGACGAAATTCGGTTGATCAGAAATCCTGAGACCTTTAGACAAAGAATGCAGCAAAAAATTATCAACAATCTTACTACGGCAGGAGCTCTTCCACGAAATGCTTTTGATATTAGAAAAATGGAAAGCACTCTCTTTTTAAAAGAAGGTAAGATACTTGATAATTTGACAAAAAATTTAAATAAGTCAATTGATAATATAATCACAAATAAAGAGCTTACTAAAGCAGAAACCATAACAGCGAGACAATCTATGTTCGATGATATTGGCAAAGTGTTAAGCAGAGACAAAGAAATAAGAGACTTGCCTAAAGGGCTTCAAGACTCAGTTCAATCTCTTAGAAATGGCCATGATGACCTTAAAAAAAGAATGGTAGACTTAATGCAAGCTGAAAATATTTTAACTTTGGAAGGGAAAAATCTGCTTAAGGCGCGTGCAAGACTGGACCCAGAAGAATACAAGAACCTATCTGCAATACTTAAAGACGGCGTTTCTGATGTAGTTGAGAAAGGACTATTAAGGTATTTAAACAGGGGAATACACAACAGTTATGCTGTTTTTCAAAGAGGAAAAAAATTTACTCCTGATGAAGCTTCTCTAAAAGGGGCTAGAGAGTATGTGTTCAAATATTTAAAAGAGCATGGAGATCACTTACCAGGAACTTCGGATTCTGTACTACGAAGTGAGGCACACGCACAGGTTGAAACATTCTTAAACCAAGCAAAAAACAGCCACACCGCTGAATATTTCTTTGATACCGCTTTACCTACATGGTTAATTAGGTCTGAAGCACGTCCTGGTGCTAAAATAACTTTTCTTGGAGAAGATGTGGTTGGTTTTGGAAGAGCAGCCAGACGAGAACTGCCTGACGAAATAGAAAAATTATTGGGTAAAGAAAGCGTAGAGCAGGGTATTTTAAATACGAACGTTGTTCTTGCTGATATTGTGGCCAAGAAAAACTATATTAACCAAATGCTTCAATTTAATAAAAGCATAGATACTGGAAAATTTATATTCACACCAGACTACAAAAGAGTCTTTGCGGAATTTAGCAAAGGTTTTGGTATTGAGATTAAAAATATTGCCGACCTAGAAAAAGCTCTTATTGCGAGAGGTACCCCGGACAAATTTGCAGGTAGAAAAATAAGGGAAATACTTCAGGGAGACGTTGCAAGACAATTTAGAGAACAGTATCCAACTTTGGCGGACAGGGCCCCAACCATGAGAGACATGGGTGAAGCTTTTAGAAGAAAAACGTCTGGGGAAGATCCATTTGGTTTATATTCCAAGATGATTAATCACTATGTTCCAGAAAATCTATTTGACGCATTGACAGGAGAAATGAAAGGCTTTGGCGCTGCTTGGGAAGCACTGCCTCTCTATAAAACTTTTTTAACATTTAAAGGTTTAACACAGGCAGGTAAAACAGTGTTCAGTCCAGTGACCCAAGTCAGGAACTTTACTTCAGCATCATTCTTCGCACTACATAATGGTCACATTGGAACTCCATTTGGCAAAAATCCGCATACATTTACAGATATTGTTCGCGCCCATCTAGATGAAGTGTTCCCTCCAGGAGTAAAAATTACAAAAGACTCCGCAAGGAAATACTTAGAACAAAGTAGATTACGGTCCATTGAATTAGGTGTTACACAAAGTAACCCGATGGCAAGAGAGATTGAAGATTTATTTGTTGATATAGCGGCAGGTAAATCTAGATACAGTTCAACACAAGCGATATTTAAAAAACTAATCGACAGCCCTACGTTCCAAAAATCTCAAGAGCTGTATATGAAAGGTGATGATATTTGGAAACATTTTGGTTGGTTATTTACTCAATCTCAACTAAGGCAGGCTCTTCCAAAAAACCCTGGGTTTAATGTAAGCGCTAGAAAACTTTATGCGGAGTTATTTAATAAAGAGTTTAATTTTACAACAGGAACTGGTGTTGCAAAAACTTATGACGAAGTAGTAGAGGAGTTTGCAGCACAGTTTGTTAAGAACACTTATCCAAACTATAACTACGTTCCTCAGTTTATAAAAGACATGAGAAGACTTCCTCTTGGTAACTTTATTTCCTTCCCAGCAGAGATACTAAGAACATCAGCAAACCTAATGAAGTTTTCAGCAAAAATGATGGCAAGTGAGAACCCTGTTATTAGGCAAATGGGTGCTAAGAGCTTTGTAGGTCAGGCCATGGGCTTCTCTACAGGAGCAACTTTAGCAACTGCGTCTCTGTCAGCTATTGGAATGAGTAGAGACGAGTACAACAGCTTTAGAGAAACACAAGTTCCAGAATGGAATAGATTTAGTGACCTAATTATGCTGTCCCGTGCTGACAAACCAGACGGCAATGTCGTCTATAGATATGTTCCATTCTCATATCAAAACCCATACGAATACTTACAAGCACCTTTCTACGCTCTCGCAGGAGAAATGGCTGCAGGGAAGAAAGTAGGGGCGGACTGGGACGATAGAGTTTTAAACGCCATGGGCTCTGCATTTATGCGAGTATTTGAACCATTTATCGATGAGTCTATTTTAACAGAATTACTAGCAGATGTTACTGTCAGAGGCGGACAACCTAGACGAGGAGGCAGAATTTACCCAGAAGGAGCCCCTGTAGGAGATAAATTGTGGGCAATGTTTGGCCATGTTATGGGTGGCATTCAACCGGGTATATTTACACAAGGTGGACGATTTATGCAGGCTGTTGCAGGAGAAAAAACAAGGTACGGAAAACAATATACTATTGGTGATGAAGCGCTAGCCGTGTTTGCTGGAGTTAGAGTATATGATGCGGACTTATCAAATAACTTAAACTTTTCTTATAACGATTTTGCAAGGATTGATCGGCAGAACACATCTCTTGCTAAGAGAAACTTTTTTGCAGAGAACGCTACTTTAGGTACAAGAGCTCTTGCATACGAAAACTATCTAGAAGATTCTTATAGATCTTACACTGAATTTAGGAAGATAACCGAAGACTTAAAAGCTCTAGGAATAAGCGACACTTACATTAAAAAGTTTTTAAAACAAAGAGGAGCAAAAAAACACATACAAAAAAGCATACGTCGAGGTCAATTTATTCCCCCTAACTATAAAACGTTCTATGAGGATGAGCGATTTAAAAAACTTGCGAAAAAACTTGGCGTATCACGAGCATCACTTTTCCCTAGAAGTGAGATGAGAAATATTTACTTTAACTATAGATATAGAGACTTACTACAATCGTTAAGTACTATTCGTTCACAAATAAGAAAAGAAAACCAACCAACACCGCCTACTCCTGCACCAGTAACCACGGCACAGGGACAAGGGACAACGGTACAAGGACCAGGTCTTGCTACTCCAGGAGCGATGGCAACAGGAACACAGACGCCTGGTCTAAGTGGTTCATTAAATCCTCCAACTAAAACTGTACGTGAACGTTTGGTGGAAAACGATCCTTTACTAAGGGACTTGGCGTGACCGACGAAGATACAAAGTATGCGTTAGAAGCGCATTTAAAAGAATGTCAACTGCGCTATGAAATATTTGAAGAGAAGTTAGATAATGTTCAAATACAGCAAGAACGAATCAATAAACACACATTTGAGTTAAGACAAATGATGACATGGTTTATGGGGGCCGCAGCTTCCTTTGCTGCTATCTCAATTATTCTTGGGATTATCTATGTTTTAGTGGAAGTGTTGTAGTCATCCATGCCTAATTGTCGCATAGACTCTTTAAATCTTTCGTCTCTAATCACAGGGAGTTTGTTTCTGTTCTTAATGTAGCCTTGAATCCACATACAGCCATCGTCATCTACTACCAGAAATACTATGCCGTCGTCTGGATAATCTCTTTGATTTGGGTTTAATTTTGCTCCAGATACTCGTGTCTTACCAACACCATTAATATAATTAAGTGCCTTAACATCTACTCTTAATAATTTTTTATTTTTCCTACTTTCTACAATTAAATCTATTTGTCCGTGTGATTCTACGTTTTTATAAACGTTGTATCCTTCTTTTAGCAGCTTAACAATTGCTGCATACTCAGAAATATTTCCTTTAGTATGACCAGGATTATCACTCAAAATACAACACCTATAACCATTCTTTTAGTTCTTCTCCCAATATCTCATTGGCAATATCAATCTTTTGTCGCAAAGCTTTCACAATTCTCTCATCTACAGAGTCTTTACATATAATATCAACATAAGTAACTTTATCCTTTTGACCAATCCTATGTGCCCTATCTTCGGACTGCAACCTTTTCTCTAGATCATAACTGTTAGAATAATACACAACAGTTGTTGCCGCTGTTAACGTAATTCCATACCCTCCAGTCTGTGGATTACCAATAAAAAATCTTACTTCAGAATCTTCATCTTGAAACTTGTCAATATTTCCTTGTCGTTGCTTCTGTTTTGTTGCACCGTAGTAGGTACAGAAGGAGCCTTCTCCATATCTCTTGCCTATTTCTTTACTAATTAGTTTTATATCTTCTACGTAGTTAGACCAAATAATAACCTTTCCTTCACACTCATCCAGAACCTCTAAAAGCTCACCTAATCTATTGCTTTTTACTGCCGTAATTGTGCCGTCGTCCGCCTTAAAATGACCACAAGTTATCTGCTGTAAACGAAGCATTTGAGTTAATACATTCATAGTAGAGCACACCTTGTTGTTTAGTTCAGCCAAAGCAATTTCTTTCATAGAGTTATATATTTTTTGTTGTTCTGGGGTCATTTCAATGGTTCGTTGTTGATATACCTTGTCTGGCAAATCAAGGCAGTCTGCTTTTAAAATTCTATAAGAAAACTTTGATACAACGTCGGACAGCTCATGTAAATTTCTGTAGCTATCTACGGGTCTTACAATGTTAACCTGTCTTCCATTAACATTTATTGTGCTCATGTTAGCATAACGCGACCTAAATGAATAAAACGACTCATGGCCAAGCAGTTCAGAGTCTAAGAAATTACATTGAGAATATAGGTCTAATGGGCTCTTTGTTACAGGGCTTCCTGTCATAATCCTTTTATATTGAGCATCCATTCCTACTGCTAAAATGTTTTTTGTTCTTGCAGCAGAAGGAGTCTTAATAGAAGTACTTTCATCTACAGCCATTAAAGTCTTGTAACCCCATAAAAATTTTTGTGCTTCTTCTCTTCCCGGTTTAGTTGAAAAAGCTTCAACATTCATAACAAAAAATGTTAAGCAAGGATCTCTTGTCTGTGAATATAGTTGACTCAACATCTCCTTGTCGTCCTTAGATCGAGAACTTGGAGCAACCCAATAAAAAGTTCGGCAGTTAATATGATTGGGTAAATGCTTAGGTATTTCCTGCGCTACCCAGTTTCTGTAAACCCCTTTAGGTGCTACAATAAGCGCCCCAGAAATCTTTCCTTCATCATAAAGCATAGCAATATTGTCCAATAAAATCTTAGACTTGCCTGTACCCATCTCACAAAAGAGAGCAAAATTTCTTTTTTTCCAACTCTTTTCAAGAGCATTAAGTTGGTGCTTATAGGGCTTTGTTTTAAATTTATATTTCATCTGTCTTGTCTTTCTTTCTAAAAACATTATAATAGGAATAATTTTTAATTAGTCAAGAAAGAAAAATATGACTGTTTATTGTGTGCAAGAACCGCCAGGAACATCAAGAGGAATGCCAAAAATGGATGTTATGAAGGCACTACCTTTTGGTAATGTAAAATTTTTATTTACAGAGCGAGCACAATTAGTATATAGTACAGGAGCGTTAGTACATGAGCTTAGAAAGAAACTTGAAAAATTTGATGATGAAGATTATTTATTGCTTGTGGGTGATCCTTCTATCATTGCTACTACTAGTGCTGTAGTAGCCGACATTAATAATGGAAAATTTAAAATGTTGAAATGGGATCGAGAATCTGGTAAGTACTATCCGTTAACAGTTAATTTATACCAGAAAGAAGATAATTATGACGAAGATAAATTTTGAGGAAGATAAGTTAGAGAGTGTCAGTAACGAAGACGCCTCAACAATAGGTGATCTGTGTCAACAACTTGTTGATGCTGAAACTGAAATTGATGCACTTAAAAAAGTGCTACAGCAAAAACAGGAACTTGCTTTAGAAATAAAACAAGTGAAAATTCCAGAGTGGATGAAAGACAAGAATTTGTCTCAATTGAAACTTAATGATGGAAGTTCTGTTGAAGTAAAGAATTTTTACGGTATTTCGATACCCAAAGACCCAGACGAAAAGTCTACGGCGTATCAATGGCTTCGTGACAATAACCTTGGTGATCTTATTAAAAATGAGATTGCCGCTAGGTTTGGTCGTAACGAAGACGGGAAGGCATTGGAGTTTTCCAAGTTAGCCACCGCCAATGGTTATGAGGTTCAACAAAGTTTAAAAGTTGAGCCCATGACCCTTAAAGCAACTCTTCGGGAACTGCATGAAAAAGGTGCGGCTCTACCACCCGAAGATCTTTTTAAAACGTTTGTGGGTAGACAAGCAAAAGTAGTTAGGAAAAAATAACGATGAATAACAAAGTAACAAAAACAAAGAAAAACGGCAATAGCGTTGCTGTGATAGGAGTTGATACTATGCTAGCAGACTCAAAGAACCTTAGTGGATTAGAACATGTTAATTCCTCTGATGATTTGGCTCTGCCATTTTTAAAAGTATTGAGTCAACTTTCTCCGCAGTGTAACAAAACCAGTAACAATTTTGTAGAAGAGGCCGAACCTGGCATGATATACAATACTGTTACCGGAAAACTCTATGACGGAGAAGAAGGAATAGACGTAATCCCTTGCCACTATAAAAGAGAGTTTATAGAATGGGGAGAACGTGGGAAAGGCACAGGGGCTCCTGTGGCTATTCATCCTGCAAACTATGACATTAGTCAAGCACCAAGAGATGCTAATTTTCAAAACAGATTACCAAATGGTAATATTGTAGAAGAGACAGCAAATCACTTTGTTTTGGTTTTAGATAAAGTAGGAGCAGAACAAGCTCTTATTACTATGAAATCAACTCAAAGAAAAGTTTCACGTAAATGGAACTCAATGATGCTTAGTCAAAAGATGCAAGGAAAAGATGGTGCACCTTTTACGCCACCTTCATACAGTCAAGTCTACAGATTAAAAACTGTGCCACAGTCCAACTCTAAAGGGACTTGGTTTGGATGGGAAATATTTAAAGTAGGTCCTGTTGAAGACGCGAGTTTGTATGATTCTGCAAAACTTTTTGCAAGTGGAGTTAATGCAAATAGTGTGAAAGTACAACACCAAGAAGAGACAAAACAAGTAGCATCGGGCAAAGACCCGTTCTAATTGATGGGGGCGACATTATTGTCGCCCCTCTCTTTTATGGTGATGTATGGAAGAATTAACTATTAGTAATATATTTAAGGGTAATGAAGACGCCTACGGCACCTTTATAGATTCCGGAGAAAAGGATCATAGGGGCAAAGCTAAAGGCACTTGTCGAACTTTGGCTTTAAAAGAAGGGCAAAAATTATCCGAAAGCAAAGAACTTTGGGACGCTCATTTAAAAGGAAAACAAAGTATTGGAGTTATACCTATTAACAAACAGAACGAATGTTATTGGGGGTGTATAGACATTGACTCTTACAAAGGATTTAATCACAAAGAACTTTTAACTAGTATTGAAAGAGCGAAGCTTCCATTTGTCGTGTTTAAATCAAAAAGTGGTGGCGCTCATGTGTATGGATTTTTTAAGAATCCTGTTAAAGCAAAAATATTAAGAAAACGATTAGCTGAAGCTTCAGCTTTGTTAGGGTTTAAAGGATCTGAAATTTTCCCTAAACAAAATGAATTGCCGAATGGATTTTTTGGCAACTATGTGAACACTCCTTACTTTAATGCCGAGAACACTGATCGTTATGCTATGAAATTAAATGGGGATGAGGTTGAAAAATTATCTCTTGAACAATTTTATGATCACTATCGTGAGAAAGTGATAGATGGCATAGATCAGTTTGTCATTAAAACCGACACTATTTTTCCAGAGGGTCCTCCTTGTAATAACTGTATTGCATTGAGAGGGTGTAGTGAAGGAGGAAGAAACAATTATTTATTTAATGTTGCGGTTATGTTGAAACGTATGAGTCAAGAGAATAATGAAGACTGGTTAGATAGACTAAGAGAAGTAAATGAGAAGTATTTGAAAACACCTCTTTCTAGAAAAGAAGTGGACAACATATATGGCTCTGTTGCAAACCACACTGAACACACTAATAACAGTGTTTTAGACGTTGACCTAGATGAAGAAACAAATCAAAGCTATCACTACCTATGTAAGCAAGAACCTCTTCAAAGCTATTGTGATAGAGGTGCTTGTGTAGGGAGAAAGTTTGGCGTAACACGGCCAACGAACATTGGTGACGAAGAGTTTCAAATAACACAGATACACAAAGTGTTAGATGACCCAATAATATATTACATAACATTTGAAAGTGGCATCGTGATGAAGGCTGAATTAAAAGAAATGACGGATCAAAAACTTTGGAGAGAAAAGGTCTTTGCTACATTAGATGCGAAACCTCCACGATTAGCGGTGAATGATTTTGATACTTTTATGAATGTGAGTATGAGAGAGCACTTAGAGGTGGTACAACTACCAGAAGGGGTGTCACGACTAGATCGCATTAGAGGTGCCATAGAAAACTGGTTGACGGGAACAGGCGCTGGGGACGATAAAGAAAGTATCTTAGCCGGTAATTCTTTTTATGATGTTAAAAAGAAAGTAGTTTGGTTTAGGTTTCAAGACTTAAGAGATGCTTTAGTCTCAACTAAAGATTTACGCGCCACACAAAATGACTCGACTATGCTTCTTGACTTTATAAAAAGAGGAGCAAAGAACGAGGCCGGAGAAAAAATTACAAATCCAGGTCTTGAAGCAAAAGACGGGAGGCTTAATGTAAATGGAAAAACAATATTTTGTTGGTATATAAAGGACACTGCTGTGGACATGACAATTACTGACATTGAACCTAAAGACATCATAAAGGAGGATGCATTTTAATGACGAAGATAAAGGAAGCAAAAAAGATATTTGGTCCGCCCGGAACAGGGAAGACAAATTATCTAATAGAAAAGGTTCTACACCTCAGAGACAAAGAGAAGCTGGCACCAAAAGATATTTGCTACATCACATTTACCAATAAAGGTATTGACGAAGTTAGAGAACGTTTAGGGGTCACTAAAAAGACAGAGGGCTATGAATCTTTTGCGACCATACATGGTCTTTGTAATAGGTACATTAAAGGACAAGAATCAAAACTTGTAGCTAGCTCTGATTTTGATTTCTGGGCGTCTAAAGAACGAGGAGATGTAAAGAAAGAGTTTGGCGGAGATATGGAAAACAATTTTATTGTTCAAGCATACAACTTACAAAGAGTTTCAAATATTCCCTTAACAGAAGCCTTTACAAAATTAAATGAAAGAAATTATAAGTGGAACAAGGTTGAATACTATGTGAAGAGTTGGGATAAATATAAAGAAAACAATAAGTTGCACGACTTTACAGATCAAATACTTTTTGCATTAAGTGTGGATGAGTTTCAACATTACAAGGCTGTGTTTCTTGATGAGGCACAGGACTCTTCGTGGTGTCAATGGCAAGTGATAAACAAACTGACAGGAAAAGGAACTGTTGAATATTTGTATCTTGCCGGAGATGATGACCAAGCAATCTTTGATTGGAACGGAGGAGATGTAAAATGTTTCTTAAAAGCCTATGCGTCTGTGTGTACTCCAGTATACTTAGAAGGTTCTTATAGACTTGCACATAACCACATTGAGTTTGCAAATATTATTAGTTCTCAAATAAAACAAAGAGAAAAAAAGACCTATGATGCTATTAAACCGGGTGTAGGAGAGTTAGGCTACACGGACAGCTTTTCAACTATTCCTTTAAACAATGAAGAGTCGTGGACCATTATGGTTACCGGATCAAGAATCATGGATGAAATGAAAGACCTATTAATTAAACGTAGATTGTGGTTCAAACAAATAACAGCGAGAGGATTTGTTCATTATCCTGTAGGTTCAAAAATTATTTCTGCTTTAAAATGCTATTTTGATCTGCAGCAAGGAAAGTATGTTACCAAGTCTGACTTATTTAACTACAGACAACTGGTTAAACCTAAAAACTTTAAGCCTAAACAATGGGAAACATTAGATCAAGACCAGCTTTATAGTTCAAAACAATTGGAAGAAATGTTTGAGTTTGATTTTTCAGTTGATTGGAAAGATAATTTTTCTGACATAAAGAATCCAGAGTGGCAAAGAAAACGTCGTTATATTATAGAATGTATAAATAAAGGTGTGGACATCTTTACTAAAAGTCCAAAGATAAAACTATCCACTATACATGGAATGAAAGGTGGCGAAGACGACAACACTGTGGTTGTAGGCAATATGGAAAAACCGTTCTTTGATAAATACACCAGTCATAATTATATAGAGAAGGACTCAGTGCTTCGTATCTTCTATGTGGCATGTACTCGATCTAAGAAAAATATGTATGTATATATGTGTCCAAGTTTGCAATATCGCTTCGATTTTGATAGAGTGTTTAAAGCGTATAACGAAAGACAAAAAGTAGCATAAATGAAGAAAAAGAAACATGATCCGGTGAATCACCCGTCACATTATAATCAAGGTGATATTGGTTGCATCGAGGCAATTAAAGCGTGTCAAGGTTATGGACATAGATACTACTTACAAGGCTCAGCTATAAAATATATCTGGCGCCATGAATGGAAGAAAAAACCAGTAGAAGATTTAGATAAAGCTATCTGGTTTTTAAATAGATTAAAAGAGGAGTATAAATGAAAACCAATCTTAAGCCCTGGACTGAGTGGGTCCCAGAAGAAAACTTTCCCGATCTTTCTAAAGAAGAAAGTCTCGCAGTCGACTTAGAGACTTGTGATACTGACTTAATAACTCATGGTTCTGGTTGGGCCACTGGTAATGGATACATTACAGGTTTTGCACTTGCCACAAAAGACTGGCAGGGTTATTACCCTGTTGCTCATGCAGAAGGAAATCTCGATGCAGAGAAAGTAATAGCGTGGGTTAAGAAAACTTTAAGTTATGGTATGCCAAAAATATTTCATAATGCTTCCTATGATATGGGCTGGCTTCAAGCATCAGGTATAACCGTTAATGGTACTATACATGACACAATGATTTCAAGTGCTTTGATTGACGAACATAGATTCTCCTATACTTTGAATAGTTTAGCAAAAGACAAACTTGGTAAAGGAAAGGATGAAGACGTTCTTATTGACTTTGCTAAGTCAAAAGGAATCGATCCTAAGAAAGAAATGTATAAGATGCCAGCAATGTATGTTGGAGAATATGCAGAATACGACGCGCGATTAACTTATGATCTATTCTTTCACAACGAACGAGAGATCGAGAAACAAGGGCTACATAAGATATATGATTTAGAGACTAGACTTCAGCCGTGCTTGATTAAAATGCGAGCAAACGGTGTTCGCGTTGATCTAGAGGCCGCTGAGAAAGCAAAGAAAGATTTGATTACAGAAGAAGAAGCAGCGCTTTATGAAATCAAGAAACTATCTGGAGTGGATGTTAATATCTGGGCTGCGGCTTCTGTGGCGAAAGCTTTTGATAACTTAAAAATTAAATACAAACAAACCACGACAGGAAAGCCTAGTTTCACTAAAAACTTTCTACTGCAACACGACTCAGAGATTGCACAACTTATCATTAAGGCCAGAGAAACTAATAAGGCTCATACAACCTTTATTGATAGTATCTTACGCCATCAACATAAGGGTCGTATCCACTCAGAGATACACCAAATGCGTAGTGATGACAGAGGTACAGTGACCGGGCGCTTTAGTTATAGTAAGCCAAACCTACAGCAGATCCCAGCCCGTAATCCAAAGATTAAGAATAAGATTCGTTCTCTCTTCATCCCGGAACACGGTCAACGGTGGGGAAGTTTTGACTACTCACAGCAAGAACCAAGACTCGTGGTCCACTTTGCTGAGCGAATCAATGAGGCTGAAGGTTTTAATTATACCTCTAAACGTCCTGTAATGGGCACTAAAGAGTTTATTACAGGGTATCGTGGAGGGGATGCAGATTTTCATAAGATGGTTGCGAAAATGGCGGGCATTGATAGGAAGATTGCTAAGACAATTAATCTTGGATTGTTCTATGGCATGGGAAAAGGAAAACTCAAAGAGCAGTTAGGTATTGATGAAGAAACTGCAGAGGTTCTTATTAATGACTACAACGAAAAAGTTCCTTTTGTTAAAAGACTTTCACAGCGAGCAATGGACTCAATGGATAACAAGGGATACGTGACCACGATCTACGGCCGACGGTGCCGGTTCTTTGGTTATGTTCCGGTCAGGTGGGGTGCAAGTGGTTTTTGGAAAACAGAAAAAGAAGCAGAAGAAGATGTTGGTAAGTATGGTTATAAGAAAGCTTACACTTACAAAGCATTAAATAAGTTAATTCAAGGGTCTGCGGCCGATCAAACAAAGAAAGCAATGGTGGACTTATATGAGCAAGATGGTATCATACCTCATATACAAGTTCACGATGAATTAAATATTTCTATTGAGGGCGAGGAACAGGCCAAACGAATTGTCGAAAAAATGGAGAACTGTATAAAACTACATGTGCCAAGTCGAGTTGATTACAAATTAGCAAATAACTGGGGTGAAGCAAAAGATGACTAAGACGTGTGCAACGTGTGGCGAAGAATTTACAGTGTTGACGCCGGTCGCTTTCAAGATAAAGAAGTACTGTTCGGCAAGATGTAGTAAAGGTTATTATAACACGAGCAACGCAAGGAGAAAACAAAACACGGATGGCAAAGAAATCGAACGTCGTTGATGTTTCATTGTGCCCGAGTTGTGCTCGCTTAACCACTATGAAGAAGATACAGAAAGACAATTATTTTTGTCGTTTATGTAATCAGAAGTTTAAACAATATACAAACGGGAGACTTCTATATATTCCTCTCGCTGTTGCTGACGCAATGGAACGAACCAAAGAGCAGCTTAAATTTGAATTTGAACAAGAGATGGATCTAGACATGGGAATGGGGCTGACTTTTGAACCAGAATTCGAAGACGACCTTGACAAAGAGTAATTAATACCCCATATTATAATTATCAGTAGCTTGATAAGTGCTGACACAAACAATTAACTGCTTAAAAGGAGGGTTATTATGACTTTTGACTTATCACCATTATTACGTTCTAGCGTTGGATTTGATGCATTTGACAAAATGTTTGACAATATGTTCAAGCATGGGGACACTGCGACAACTTATCCGCCCTATAATATAATAAAATCTAACAACAATTACACTATCACCATGGCCGTAGCTGGTTTTGCCGAGAAGGATATTGACGTATCCGTTGAGGATAACGAGCTCATTATTAGTGGTGAGGTGCCTAAACAGGACAACGAACCAGAGTTCCTGCATCGTGGCATAGCCGCGCGCAACTTTAGAAGATCATTTAAACTAGCTGAAACTATCAAAGTTGGTAGTGCAAGCTACAAGGATGGACTGTTGCATATATATCTCGAACGAGAGGTTCCGGAGCACCAACGCCCTAGAAAAATTAAGATCGATTCTTAAAGTCTATAGCGTTAAAGACTTCGCCGATAATGGTGGCTGGTCTGCCGTCGGAATGGTATGTTGCACAGGCCTTTAGTTCTTCTAAAGGTACCCCATTTTGTAGGGCTACAGATAGAATACGGCCTATCTCTGTTAGTGTGTCATGACGTTCTGTTCCGACCTTACCGCCGCCATTAATCCAGACTTCTTTCACTTCACCATTGCAGAATGATGTGGTCAGCCTATATGGTGTACCATTTGCATCCCTAATATCGAAGGCATACGCCGGTCTTCTGTCTGTTAATTGTTCTCTCATAAAATACTCTTTCTTATTGACATTTTACACTAATCTACTATAAGTTGGAGTAGATTACAACAAAATATGGAGGATTCCATGGTTTTTGATGATAATTTCCCGTTTCAAGACATAGTCTTGGCGAGTGAAACAGTAAAACTGCAGCAAGAAGTTCAAATGCTGAAACAGCAGAATCGCGAACTACGCAGTAGAAACCACGAGCTAAAGGTTTCTTTAAAGCAAGCAGTTGGACCGGACCCACAATACGGGAGTATATAAACTATAACATATAGAAAGGTAAAAGGATGCCCGACATTCTAAAATATAATTCTGTCTCTGTAAATAAGCATACTTATAAGGAGTTGCGTGCAGTGGCCAAAGCACTATCTGAAAAACTTGGGATGAAGATGTCTATTTCGAAGACAATCGAACATCTTGCGACACAAAAAGCAAAGCAGATGAAGCTGAATGGCCATTCAAAATCTTAAGTCGCTTATAAAGGAGAAATATTCCTATGCTGCTGTTCGACGCAAGAAAGTGGATGGCAAACGCTATTACGAAGGCGAGAACAAGCTTCTCCCGTCTGTTACCACGGTCCTCTCCGCCACCAAGGACGACCGGGACCAGAAAGGTCTACAGGCGTGGCGCAATAGAGTTGGCGAAGAGAAGGCAGAGGCGATTAAGAATCAAGCAGCGGCAGTTGGAACAGCAATGCACAAATTCCTCGAATGCCATATCGAAGGAGTAGGCTACGATGACATCACCAACATCGGAGTCATTGGTAAGCGTATGGCAAAACTCATAATTGAGTCCGGTCTTCCTTCCATGGACGAATATTGGGGAACCGAAGTACCCCTGTACTACCCCACGTTCTACGGAGGGACGGCCGATTGTACTGGAGTTTGGCGCGATCAGCCGGCAGTCATTGACTTTAAGCAGACAAATAAGCCGAAAAAGGAAGAGTGGATTGAGGATTATTTTATTCAACTTGCGGCATATATCATGGCGCACGATGCGTTGTATAAGACTAAAATGGAGGCTGGAGTGATACTTATGGCGTCAAGAGGTATGACTTTACAAATGTTTACGCTCAACGGCCAACGGTTGGATGATTATAAATATAAATGGTTAAAAAGGTGTGAAAAATATTATAACCTGGAAGGATGACTTGGAAACTTTTTATACAGATAACGGTTATCGCTCTGCTGACAACGGTTGCTATACAACAGACAACGATTATCAGACAGCATACATCTTACTTAGATGCAGACTGGTGCTCGGCAGAAATTGACACGTTGCGCAAGCATGTGGATGAGATACATACTGTATTAGTTAATGACCAAGAGGTAGTATCAAAATAGATGAACTGTTGGAGTTGTGGTAACGAATTAATTTGGGGCGGTGATCACGACACTGAGTGGGAAGAGAATGAAAACGAACAACATATGATTATGACGATCTTATCGTGCCCTAAATGCACGGCAGAGGTAATTGTGTATCATGGAAACAAAGAATAGATGTACATACATATAGCCCAAGTACAATATTTTATGAAAAAGTTAGGGATACCGAGAGGGTTTAGTCTTGAAACTTTAAGGAAGAATAGACGAAAAGGTAAATTTAATGTACCTTATATTAAAGTTGGAAACACTCCGTACTTTAAAGATGAAGACATTTTAGAATGGTTAGAAAAGCAAAAGAATGGCTAAGAGAAGTAAGTTTTATAGTAGTGACCATATTACTAAGAAGAGAATTAAACGGCCCGGAAGACACGCAAAACGGCCTAATAAAAAGTTTAGTAAGAAAAAATATAGAGGACAAGGAAAGAAGAAATGACCCAAAATAAAGAATACAAAGAATTTATGGATAAAACCTACAGTAAGGAGAAGCTTCGTGACTGGAGCAAAGAAAAGCCTGTGTCTAGATGGAATACTAGGCATTTACTCCAAGTATTACAAAATTTTGCTAAAGGGCCTAAGGGCGCTGAAGCGAAGGTTGTCGTGGCTCTACCGAAAGGTCGTGCTCCAGGCCAAGATAACTTTGAAATAACCGAAATAAAACTGGTTGATAACCCAATGATAGGAACGAAAGAGAGGCACTTTTTAGTGATATTTTTACAATGATAGATAGAACAGACGAAGAAACTCTGTACAAGAGAATAGAAAAGGTTGAAAAGCTATTGCGACAAGACTTGTCCCAAGGTGCAAGACGCATCTGGACTGGTAAGCTGAGGGATTTACAAGAACTGCGGTGGCAGAAGGCTAATGAGAGGATCGAAGCCCTTGCCAGATTTGGTGGGGCGTTTATTGAATTCTAAGGACAAAACTTTTGATGAGTTTTGGGAAGAGGAAGACAAGTTGTGGAAGTTAAGTATGCAAGAATCGTTCAGGCAAAGGAACGAGAGATTGAAAAAATTAAAAAAGGAGGACTTAATGGTTGATCTTTGTCCATGGTGCATGCATGAAGGTCAATGGATCATGGTCCACGGGCATTATCAATGCCCCAACTGTTGCAAAAATGTCACAGAATGCTGTCAAGGGGAGATAATGGAGTCTGAAAAGTAGTTACTAGGGTTTTTTTACCAAATTGATTTTTATGGGATAAAAAAAAATAAAATGGACGTAATTAAGTAATTTTAATGATTTTAATGCTTAACTTATTGAATAATAATAGTAAAATAATTACTTTTACAAGTAATTTTAAAGTAATTTTTAGAGGTTTGAAGTAATTTTCTTGTAGTCGTGAGTGCCAAATTGTAAAATTGTCAATTAGAGATTTAGTAAAAAAACCCTAGTAGAGTATAATGAGTGTAATTAAAAGTAAATTAGTGAAGAAATCAAAACCAGTAGTTGTTAAATCAGCCAAGGTAAAGTCATATCCGACCTCAGTTAAGGTAGGATATAGGGATATTAAGATAGAGTATGTACGCCCGGACTTTAAGACTGATGATATGACAGAAAGCTACGGGGAGTATCGTGCGCGCGAGGGTCGTATATTAGTACAGCATGATCTCTGCGGGCAGGAACGCTGCAACACAACATTTCATGAAATTATGCACGCTGCAGCCTATGTTTCAGGTTTAAATCAGGCTAATGGCCCTCTTAAAGATGATGATGCGGAGGAACTTGTTGTAAATCAACTATCTAATTTTATGATGGGGGTGTTTAGAGATAATCCTTGGCTATTGGACATGTTGAAAAAGCACATGAATAAGACTTAATTTAAAAGTTCACGCTTGCGCTTGACAGTTCTTTTATTTTTTGTTTCTTCTTCCATTTCTGAAAATTCTGCATCAACTATTTTTGGATTGAATTGGTCGGCTATCGCTTGAAGCTCCTTGCGTATTTCTTCTGGTGTTAATTGGTCAATTTTTCCATGCTTGATAATTTTTTGGTCTATGTAAAGGCCACCCGCTTTTCCACGAGCAATTTCAGCTTGAACTGCGCTTGCGTATGAGCCATTTTCCAACGCCTGTTGTTTAATTTGTTCTAAATCTCTCATGTGAGTTTCAAGGGAAACCCTATATTTTTCGTTTACCTCTTTTCTTAATTTAGTGATTTCTTGTACGACAAGGGGATAATAATTGGGGTTTTGTAGCTCAGAAGCAGTTGATCTTGCTCTATCTTTGGCATATCCACTCTCTATTGCACAGTCGGTTGCTGTTTTTCTACCCTCATTATATACTAGTAGTTGAACAAATTTGACTTGTTGTGGGGTTAAATGTTTCCTTCTCGACATATAGTATGTTTTTCCTCTTAGCATACCATATATAGTAGCTGTGAATAAAGTCAATTTTTTTAAAAAAAAACATAAAATGCTATTGACTGTGGGAAACAAATCAGATTAAACTTTGAAAATTTTAAAGATATAGGAAGAATGATAGAAAAATTGCACATAACTAAAAAGGATATTGGGCGCAAAGTGTTCACCATAGCAAAGTCAGAATACACTACTAAATATTATAAAGTCCTTGCAAATGATGAAGGTCAGGCAACAGACATTCTTTACGAGGCAAGAGAAATCAGTAGCCAAGATAAAGACGAGGTAATGCACTTTGACGAGGAAATTTTATTTAAGGGTCGTATAGAAAATTTTGACAGTATAGTAGTAAACGAGATTGATGAGATAACGGAAAATGATTTTGATAAAGACCCTACATTAAGTGATTGGTACTATGAGGGGGAGCATTAAATGAACACTAAACCAAACATGAACACTTATTTAGATTATGATGTAGTCATAAAAATTAATGGAGAAACCCATAATGTAGTTTTAAGTGAAATTACCTATTCAAGCATTGAACAAGATATATGGGATTATTTAGAAGATGAACACTAAGCAGAAACTTTATAATATTTATTTTGATTATCTAGGTGATGGTAAGCCCCCAAAATATATATGCACAACAAATAATCTTGATAGGTGGTTAAAAGAAAATAATGAGAATAGGCCTTATGATGAAGCGCCAGAAAAACTTGACGATTTTATAATAGAAGATTGCGAACTTTATTTTTACGAGGGAAAAACAAAATGAATATAAGTTTAAATTTTAATACATTAAATTACGATACAATAAAAAAGATAAGAAAAGCGATTACTGAAAATTTAATGGACGAAGAATATATTGATAATTCTGATAATTCATATTATGGAGCCTCAGAAATTATTACCATAGAATTATGCAAACATTTAAAAATAAAAAATATTGAAGAATAAAAGTCTTTCAAATTTAAACGAGGATTAAAACTTTTAACATGACTGATAGTAGAGTACCCGCTGAAATAGGTAAAAATGACAAAGAAATTTAGAGTATATATCTCGGAGCATTGTTCGTTTTCAAAAATTATTGAGGCGAAGAACGAGGAAGAAGCAAGAGATAAAGGTTTTATCGACTTTAATATGGAAGATAGTATGAGTTTAAAAAGTAGTTGGGATTTTGAGGACGGTGAGGGAACTACCGTGTTTGATGTAGAGGAGTATAAAGAAAATGAAAAACATTGGTTAGATGACGAAGAGGTCAAATGAATAAAGAAAAATTAATAACACTAAACGAAAGAGAGGCAACAAATGACTAAACTAAGAATGAATGACGAGTATAGGAAGAAAATCCTCAATCGTTATATCGAACACGCAGAAAGCGAGGACACTCAAGAGAAACAAGCATATCTTGATGTTAAGGCAGAAATACATGACTTGTATCAAGAAACTTTTGACCTTGCTAAAGATGTAGTTTCAACAGCATATCCACAAGATGATGTTGATACTTGTAGAACACTCAAGAAAAAATACGGACAACCTTTAGATGTTGTAGCAAAAGACAAATGCTTTTATTTCTCTTATGCACATGAAACCCAAATAGATGAAAATGAGTATGAGGCGCGAGAGTTATCGGAACATTTTGACTTTGGTTTGTTTGGTAATTGTAATAGTGGCGACTATGACGGAAGCGAGAGTGGTAGAAAGTTTGCTTATGCTTTATATCGTGATGAACTGAAAGCTAAAGACTGCAACCCAGATATCTTTCCACAACAAGCTGAAAACCAAGACAACCCACACAAATCACAAACTTGTGAGGCGAATGACAGGGCTTTAGGTTATTCAGGCTACTCAGGACATAATTCTGATAGGGATAATAATGTAGGAATTGCTAAAGGCTTTGATAAACAATGGTACTTGGATATAATTGGCACTAGCCATTGTAGGTCTAGAACTATTGCTTGTAGTAAAGCTGAGTTTGATACCTTTCAAATGTTTAAGAAGAAGAAAGCACAGTTAATCTCGGCCCATGCTACTTGGATAGATACCATAACTGCACAGAAAAAAGCTATGGCTACGGGTTTAAAAGCTTATCGCTATTTAACTGAGGGGGTTGAGTTAATGAGTGAACTCGGTGTTGATTGTGATGAAGCTGACTTAATCAAAGTTAATTCAACGGGCCTAACAATGTATAACCCTCAAAATCTCGCTAGTATGATACAAGGCATGAAGAACAAAACTATGACGAGAGAACAAAAGATTGCTGAGAGATTAAAGTATGATACAGTTGTTGTATCTACTGATACTCCCGTTCAAGACGCAGTAAATAATTTACTCAGCGAAATTGAAACTAATTCCTCAGATTAATACATGGGGAAGTATAAAAACCAAATGTTTGATATAGCTGAGAATAGAATTGATACTCAGATAGGTTATTTACTGAAAGGTTTGATTACAGTAGATGAGGCACTAGAGGATTTACTTAACGATCCTCTAGTGCCAATATTTTTTGACAAGTGTTTACTCAGCAAAATAATTTCGTTTGAACTTAGACAAGGGAGTAGTGTTCAATGAAAACTTTTATGTTCCGTTGGCGGTGGTACAAGTTTCTTTGTAATTTTTTGAATAGGAGAAAGAAATGATACACGCATTTAGAAAAGGCAAAGCTTATATTTGCCAAAATCCAAGTTGTAAAAAGAAATTTTATAAATATGGATATGCCTCAAGTAATACTATTAGATATGTTTATGGCGCAAGTGAGGAAGAATTAAACCCATTGTTAGACGCAATAGAACTCGAGGGACATTGGCGACGAAGCGGGGAGTCTCCTGTTTATTATAGTTGGAGTGGGGAATGGTGTCAAACTATGAGGCCCACCAGACCTGATAAATATGGCCCATACTTTCACTCTCAATCGTGTATGTATGATTGGATAGGGGATAATATAGTTGCTATTCATAGCATTTTACTTGCACAAAATAATAATAGGAATACTTGAACTATGACACTTGACATAGGAAAAGACAGACAGTTTGAATATAACATAGATCAGGACTACCAGACTAATTTTGATAGGTGGGTTCGTTGGGTTAATAGAGAAAGAAGATTTTATAAAGAAGAAGAAATTGACATGAAGAAAGCTGAAGAAGAATTTAAAGTGTTGTATGGGAGTATTTAGATGAATTTTTTTGATGTATTTAGTATAGTAATTCCAATATGTGCGTTTGCATATTTTGGACTACATTTATTGAATTGGGCTTTTGGAGTTTAAGATATTCCGTAGATATACGGATAGAGAGAATAAGTTAGAGATAGCTAGGACTAGTCTAAGGGATAAGCACGCAAGCTGACTAACCTGATTTATTCTCTCGCTAAAATATTCAGTTGTGTTGGATACACCATAGCTGAAAGAGAAAGAAATCATGACTGTTTTATATTTACGCATACTTTCTCTCTCGACATACTAGATAGCATATGTTATCTAGTAAAACCTTGTATGGTTAAAGTTAGGTGTTCCGTTGAATAATGAGTGGAAAAAAAGAAACAAAATTTTGGAAACTCGTTAAACAACGGACACCAAAAATTCGTTGGAATAGAATAGAAAATTCTGTTAGTCAAGGTTTCCCAGACCTTATTGGAAGCGCTGAAAACTCTCACTTTTTTTCGGTGGAACTTAAAGTAGCAAACGACAAGGGAATTGTGTCATTTTCACCACACCAAATCGCTTGGCATAGAGTAAATCATGGCTCTAAATTTATTCTGGTTCAGACCCTCTTTCCGTTGTCCGTAAAACTTTTTCAATCATCTTTTGCTTGTATGCCGAGAGTAAAATTAACTGACCACGACCCGTTGTTCGTTGTCCATGATACGCATGACCTTAAACAATGGACAACGATCCAAGAACATTTAATTAAATAAAGCTTGACAGTTGCATTTTTGCAACAAATTACGCATGACGATTCAAGGGCCCACCCGCCCCGAACCACGCTTGACGGTTCATGGGCCCACCCACCAAAAAAAAAAAATAAAATAAAAAAAGGGAGAGTTTAACTCTCCCTTTTAGGTCCAAGCCCTGATTTAATAGAGCTCCTCAATCCATTTTGAATTTGGTCCAGTTGAATGATCAGTGATTTCTGTGTCAAATTCATAAGGCATGTAAAAGATGCAAGAGCCATCATCAAAGCGGATCAATAGCTCTTCAGTTGCGCCCATGTAAGCCACAGATTCCTCGATATTGTCTGTAAAATCTTTAGCCGTTGTTATAAGAATATTTTCTTCTGAGCCAACAATCTCTGGAAAAATAATTTCGCCCTCGCAACTAAAATTCCATTTTAGATTAAGATTTTTAGCTTGGCTAAAAATCTTTCTTGGTAAACTTGCGTTCACACCGTATTGATTTTTTTCTGTATTCATTTGCTTTCTCCTTGATAGTTAAAGTTATCCCATAATATACAGTAAACAACGTAAGATGACAAGAATTATTTTTTTAACGCATGACGGTTCACGGGCCCTCCCACCTATATACGCATGACGGTTCACGGGCCCACCCGCCCTAAAAAATGTTTCACGTGAAACAATCCGTTTTCCGTTGTCTGATGTAGGTGTTGCATAAATGTTACAGTAGATAAAATAATTAATTTTAGTGGTTGCATATCCCATAAAATACTTTAAGCTGGAGATAACTTTAACTTAAACAAGGAGATAAAAAATGGGATATACTCATTATTGGCGACAGCTACGAGATTTCACAGATTCGGAGTGGAACGAGTTAGCGCGATTAACTAGACTAATTACGGAGGGGTGGCCTGCAAGGAATTTAACAGCGGCTCTTGACCCTGCTGAGTTCAACATAGATAACGAAGAAATTCGTTTCAATGGTATAGGTGAAAACGGACATGAAACCTTTATACTGACCAAGAAGAAACGAGCCAAGGACGATTACGATATGTCCTACGATAGACAAGGAGCCCTTGGGTTCTGCAAGACAGCACGCAAGCCTTACGATAAATATGTGGTTGCTGTTCTTTGTGCGTTGTACACTATGGATAATAATAAGTCTATTATATCTGAGATTACAAGCGACGGACGAGCTGAGGACTGGAACGAGGGTCTAGAATACGCTGTCCGTTCAACAAGACAGCTTCACATGACTTGCCCTATTTTAAACAGTGTAAGTCTTTCTTATCTAGACTACTTAGACCAAAAACTTATTAAAGAATCGACAGGTTAAATCTCCCGACCGTCAACCGTAGACAACGAACTACGGTTGACGCTTGACGGCTAACGGGCCCACCCGCCGACCACGCTTGACGGCTAACGGGCCCACCCTCCCTAAAATAATTAATTTTAGGGGTTGCATTTATCCCATAAAATACTATAATTAAGTTAACTTTAATTTAAACAAGGAGATACAAATGTTGACTAAAAGTGAAAAGAAAGAAAAAAGCTGTGCTGACCTTGTCCGTAGTGAATGGCTCATTAGAGAAGAGGAACTAGAAAAGTATGAAAACAATGGCTGGGACGACTTCCATGAATATGGGCTTGACTTTTCTTATGTTGAACCAAATACATTTGAAGGCCAGACCAGAGGGTATTGGCGCTTCCAATTGTCCTGGGGTGGCCCGTCAGATGAAATACGGTTCTATGTTAAAGAACAAGACAACGGACCGACAGAACTTGAGAAGGCAGAGTACTGGTATATGAATTGGTTTGACGGTGCTTCGGAAGATGTAACGCAGTCACTCGTTATTAATTCTTTGTGGGGCATGTCTAATTGGGTCGCTGTTCAATACGAAAGAGTTAATAGAGGTTAAATCTTCTGATCGTCAGCCGTGGACAATGAACCACGGCTGACGCTTGACGGCTAACGGGCCCACCCTCCCTAAAAAAAAAAATAAAAATCAATATATAGTATGTATCAGTGAGATACATACAAGAGCTATATTAAACAATGTACTTTACATTATGGGACATATCTATATATTAAACAATGTAGCAATAATGCTACATAACTTTAACCATAGGAGATAATTATGGAAACAATAAAACACACAGACATTCATAACCTTGAAATGTTTGAAAACGATGTTGTTACTTCTTTAATAGATGAAGAAGTTAACGGCGTTACTTATCACGGTCAGGATGTGATCGTAAACAATGTAAGAGTTGGTTCATTTACCAAAGCTTACAAAATCAATAGAACTGATGAAATGTTAACAGCGGCCAATGAACATATTTTAGAATCTGGCATTGCTACTGATAATGTAGAAGTTGAAGATAAGAAATGGGCCTTTGGTGGCGTTAATCAAAGAACTATTACTTTTAAAGATGCTGTCATTGATCCAGTTCGAAACGATGAGATTAACCCGCAAATGATTTTCATTAATAGTTATAATGGAACTCGTAAAGCAATGATCGCATTCGGTCTTATTAGAATGATTTGTTCTAATGGTATGATAGATGTTGAAGGGCATGTTCAATTTAGAAAACATACTAATAATGATATACTTGCACAAGAGTATAGCAAAATTGGTGATTTCAAATTAACAGTTGATAACAGCATGAAACAACTTCAGTCAATGAATGATACAGTTGTAACTATGGATCAAGTAAGAACAGCGTTAAAAGAAACCATTGCTAAAAATGAAGTTAAAGAAAATACGTTAATGGAATATATCGAAAACAACAATCGAGGTTCTGTTAATGAAACCAATCTTTACGTTGTGTACAATGGGTTGACTGAATGGGCTACTCACCATGAAGCAAGAGCAACCGCCGATATGAATGAAGTCTATTTGAATAGACAAGCCGAGCTTACAAAACTTTGGAAGACGCCACAGTTCGAAGCCTTAGCGGCATAAATCACCACAGGCGTAGTTTAGAATCATTCTAAATTACGCCTGTTTTTTTATGGGCCCACCCTCCCTTATCCGTAGGGTACCTGTAAAACTTGAACTGAATGACGGATTAATGTAAGATGTCGACACCCCCTTTTGGTATTATGGATGTTAATAGTTACGTATTTATATAGCAATTTAGACATAGAATATGAGTAAATTAGGTTTAGAAGAAAGACTAAAAGAAATCATTACTGAACCAAAACTTTTGGACAGTATGACCTCCCACGAACAAAAAAGATTCTTTCAGCTCTATCAGCAAAACGAAAAATCAAAATTAAACGCAGAAGCACAGCTAGATTTCATGTCTTTTGTTAAAGTCGTTTGGCCGGGATTCGTGGAAGGGACCCATCATAGAATCATAGCGGAAAAATTTAATAAAATTGCAAATGGGACCCTAAAGAGGCTCATAGTAAATATGCCACCACGTCATACAAAATCTGAATTTGCATCATTTATGTTACCGGCATTTATCATGGGTCGTAATCCGATGACCAAGATAATTCAAACGTCGCACACTGCAGAGCTCTCACAGAGATTTGGTCGTAAAACAAAACAATTAATCGATTCATCAGAATACAAAGATATTTTTCCAGAGACGGGACTCCAAGCAGATTCTAAGGCTGCAGGTAGATGGGATACCAGTGAGGGGGGAGAGTATTTTGCGGCTGGTGTTGGTGGAGCCATCACGGGCCGTGGTGCGGATTTATTAATTATTGATGATCCACACTCGGAGCAAGATGCGTTATCAGAAACAGCAATGGAGAATGCTTATGAGTGGTATACATCTGGTCCTCGTCAAAGGCTTCAGCCCGGCGGTGCAATTGTATTAGTTATGACAAGATGGAGTACAATTGATTTAACAGGAAAACTTATTTCTGCACAAACAGAACCAAAATCCGATCAATGGGAAGTTGTAGAGTTTCCAGCAGTGATGGATAGCGGTACACCCACATGGCCGGAGTATTGGAAGTTATCTGAACTTGAATCAGTTAAAGCATCTTTAGCTATTACAAAATGGAACGCGCAGTGGATGCAACGGCCAACGTCCGAGGAAGGTGCAATACTTAAACGTGAATGGTGGAACGAGTGGGCACCAAAAGAAATTCCTGACTTACATTACATTATCCAAAGTTATGATACTGCATACAGTAAAAAAGAAACTGCTGACTTCAGTGCTATTACCACATGGGGAGTGTTCACGCCCGACGGTGCACGGCCAGCGCTCATTTTACTTGATGCCCGTCGTGGGCGGTGGGAGTTCCCTGAACTAAAGGAGATTGCCTTACAAGAGTATAATTATTGGGAACCAGAGATGGTGTTAATTGAAGCGAAAGCAAGTGGTATGCCATTGTCCGACGAACTACGGCGCACGGGCATTCCTGTAACTAATTATACTCCATCTAGAGGTAATGATAAGCACTCCAGAGTTAACTCTATTGCTCCGATGTTTGAGTCAGGTATGGTGTATTATCCTAAGGATAGACGGTTCGCTGAAGAAGTCATTGAAGAATGTGCAGCATTTCCTTTCGGTGAACACGATGATTATGTTGACACAGTAACCCAATCTCTGTTAAGGTTCAGACAATCAGGTTTGATTCAATTACGTATGGACTACGAGGACGAACCTGTTGACATAAGACCACGGGTCTATTATTAAGGAGAACTATTATGGTAAAAATTAAAATTCCTAAGAAGCCACCGAAGATCCCAAAGATTCCGAAGATTCCGAAGGTTCCGAAGACGCCAAAGAAACCAAAAGTAACTAAACCTAAAAAGCCTCCAGGAACAGTAAAAGGTCCTTCTAAAAAAGCTATTGTAGGTGGCGTTGTAGCCGCTGGACTAGGAACAGGTATTGGTTTGTATATGAAGAATCGCGATAAAGATGCTGCTGCTTCTTCTCCTAAGAACGAACAACCTGGACGTGGTGGAAAGCAACCATATAAACCTTATGAGAAACCTACACGACCTTACGGTAAAAAAGGACTACGCTCTGGACCTAAAAAGAAAAGAAAACTATCTTTAGATCCAGCAGTTAAATATTCAAAAGGTGTTGTTAGAGACAGCAAAGGTAAAGTGGTAAGACACAAGAAACTAACCGCAGCTGAGATCAGGGAGCGACAAAAGAATAGGTAATGGTTAAAGTTAAGCTTCCTAAGAAGCCACCGAAGATTCCAAAGATCCCAAAGATTCCTAAGAAGCCGAAGTCAAAACCAAAAGCTTCTCGTCCTAAGACACCTCCGGGCAAAACGAAACCCGGACCTAAAACAGCTAACCCTGCTAATGCTCCTGTAACTCAGTCGTTTGCAAAGACGACAAAAACAAAAGCGTTTAAGAACATGAGTGGGGCTGAAAAGACTGCTGCCGTAAAACAATATTGGGGTAATAAAGCTGCTGTACAAAGAAAAGTTAAAAAAAGAACTAAAGGCATCTCTCAACCAAATCGAGGCAAAGCTTTCAAAGCTGCTCACTTATACAACATGGGCGATAAAGAAGGAGCCTTTAAGATTTACCGTGCTATTATGAGAGAAGGCCGAAGAAAAAAACCACCACTAAAACCTAAACCTAAGAAGGGTAAATAGTCATGGTAAAAATTATTAGCAAGGTCAAAATTCCTAAAAAACCACCGAAGATTCCAACGATCCCAAAGATTCCGAAGACGCCAAAGAAACCAAAAAAAGTTTCCGCTGGACCGAAGAAGAAAAGGAAGTTGACAAAAAAGAAGAAGTCTGGTCCTGGACCGAAGAAGAAAAAGAAACTATCAAAAAAGAAGGTAGCAGGAGATATGCACCCTGATGTGACCTCAGGAATTTCTTTTGGTGCCCCTAAGAAAAAAGATTTGGGCTTTGTTTTGGAAGGAATGGATGATGTGGTGACTGGGCCTCATATGGGAATAGGGAAAAAAATTGGACTTGGTGCTGCAGGCACTGCAGGCGCAGCAGGAGCAATTAGTGCGTTTGCGGGCGGCAAGGAAAGTCCTATACCACGAAAAAGATTTGGTGGACGAATTTATAAACGAGGAGGAAGGGTGAAATAATATGCCTAAAGTTGGAAAAACACACTACCCATACACTAAAGCTGGTTATGCAGCCGCAGCCAAAGCAAGAACCAAAAAGAATAAAAAGAAATCTAAAGGCAAGAATAAGTAAGTAGTTGCTAATTAACTCTTGCAAAAATGGTTTCTTTAGGTAAAACTTGTAAGAACTGCGAACATAACTGTCATTGTAGTCATGGCGGTTCATGCCGCACTCTAGATTGTGAGTGCATTCTTTGTGAACACAATGCTCTGGACGAGTTTTGGAGCAGCTTAGGAAAACCTATTAATGATATTAACAAAAAAAAGAAAAAATATTAAACATGAGTTGGTCTAGTAGTCGCCCATCACAGCTTATTCAATTGTTAGATGATGCAATTACTTCTGGTGATGATGATTTAGCAGAGATAATTCGATTAGACTTGTACAGAGAGTTTGGAATTGAAAGGGCCGATGGCGGTCGTGTGGGAATGAATACAGGAGGATCAACAGGAGGATCAACAGGAGGACTACCTACTGTTGCTTCTGTACTAGGACTACAATCATTATCCGCTCAACAGAACCCAACTTCAACTCCAGATTTAGATGCTTTAGGATTACAAAGTTTATTACCACCACGGCCTGATTTAGCAGCGATGACACAACAAGCTGGCAATCCAATGAATGTACCTATTCCATACAACTATGGATATGGACCTAGTGCTGATTTTGGTCGTAGAAATCTTGATGCTTTAACTTACACTGGAGATGATACATACCCAATGCTGCAAGATATTTTTGGTCAAGACGCAGGAACGTTAACGCAAGAACAACTAGACGCAAGACTTGCTGAGCAACAAGGAAATCTTTCATCAACATATCAATCACAAATAGATGCGAGAGCAGAAGCTATGCAACAAGCACAAGCGCAGCATGCTGCAGCTCTTGCCGAACAACAAGCATCTGCTGCTTCCGCTTCCTCACAAGCACAATCACAAGAGGCGGCGCTCCAAGCACAACTTGCAGAACTTCGAGAACAACTTGCAGCAGCACAAAATGTACAGCCACAAATTCAATACGTCCCACAATACGTCCCACAATACCTCTTAAGACCACCAGGTATTGGCGGCAGTTGTTTCGTTGCAGGCACACTTGTAACTATGGAAGATGGTACATTGAAGAAGATTGAAGAAGTTGAGATAGGAGATAAAGTCAAAGGTGAAGAGGGTGTTAATATGGTAACTGACTATGATCATCCTCCACTAGGAGATAGAAAATTATATTCTATCAATAACGGAGATGCCTTCGTAACTTCTGAACACCCATTCAAAACACTGGAAGGTTGGAAATCTATTAACCCAGAAGATACAGCAAAAGAAACTGACCTAGATGTTAAAAAACTAGACGTTGGGGATATTATAATTACTGGAAAAGACGACGTTAAAGTTGATAGTATAGAAGAGCACGATGGAAACGCTGAAGATACTGTCTATAACTTCATACTGAACGGAGACCGAACTTACTATGCAGACGGCTACCTTGTACATAATAAAGGCGGCGGTAGTGGTGGTTGCTTCGTTGAAGGCACACCAATCGATATGGCTGATGGTACAACAAAAGAAATTACTGGTATTCGTGTTGGAGAAGAAACTAAAGGCGGACGAGTTATTGCAAAACTAGAATTTGAATCAACAAAAATTTATAACTACCAAGGTGTGTATGTTTCTGGAACACATTTAGTTCGTGAAGGCAACGAAATGGTAGAGGTACAAAATAGTAAGCATGGAATATTAACTGATCGCATTGAACCTGTGTATTGTTTCGAGACAACAAACAATAGAATCTGGGTACAAGGCATTGAGTTTGGTGACTACTTAACTGGTTCTCAAAAAGACTGGGAGCCATACATAGAAATGATGAGAAAGAAAGTAAATGCTGAGATACAAGACAGACATCAAGAAGTCTGATATCGCCGGCCTAGGTTTATTTGCCGGTGAAGATATTCCGAAAGGAAGTGTTATTGCGTTGTGGTGTCCTGACGTAGATCATGGTACGAAGACCTTAGAAGAATATCTAGACTACCGTATTCATAAAGCAGATGATCACGTATTTCAAATGACGTGCTGTCGTTGGTTAGATGATTTATTTGTTTATGGGTATGAGGTTCGAGAAGATGGGTATATTAATCATTCGTTTGACCCTTCTATGCTATATTATTTAGGGATATGTTTCGCTAGAAAAGAGATTAAAAAAGGAGATGAGCTTACAATAAACTTTGAATATATACTCACGGACAACGATCCATGGTCTTTTGTTGATAGTAAAACAGGAAAAAAGGTAGATGGAATGACCTCTGAACAATATTACAGAGACGCCGCTCAAAAGTTGTGGGAAGTATTTAAGGGTTGAGTGTAGCTATAATTAATATTATATTATGGTAGGGAAGAACATATGGCAACAATAGACTCAGCAGTATTAGAAGGCGGGATAGCAGGAGCTAAACCTAACGTCAAAATACCAAAAATTACTTCTATACCAAACATTGCAAAAGGTGCTGGCTCAAAAGCTTTATCACTAGGTTTAGGTTTGCCCGCTATTCTTTATGACGTTATGGCAGGGGATATGGGAGAGTCAAATCCCATAACTGGAACTCACCCTCATGAGCGGGCGGGTCCAGAGAATTACGGTTTAGACTATGATGAACCTATACCAGCACTAGATGGTTGGACCTATAGAGAAGCAATGAATAGTCCAGAATGGGCAGCTGCTGCAGAAGAGCAAGACATGAGTGTGTACGAGTTGTTGGATTTTGTTTTGCATAATTCATTCGTTGCCCCGAAAGAAGGGCCAGCTGAGCCCGGAGTTTTCCCCATGGAAACTTTAGAAGAGTATTATGGTGACACGCCGTGGTTTGAAGAGTATAAAGAAGATGTTCCTTTTGGACACTCTGCACAAAGAGCTTTTACTAAAACCTACCAAGATTTTATAGGTAGCCCACTAGAAAAGATAACAGGGGGCATAGGCGCGTTGTTTAAAAATAAGGAGTAATTTATGCCAGTAGATAAAGATATGCCACTAACAGAACAAATGAAGTTTGACTTAGAGGCAGAAAATATTTCACCAGAAGAAATAGAGCTATTAGAAGGTGATCAACAGCTTGATCCCGATGGTGGGGCAACGATTACATTTGGTAATCAAATGCAAGCACCACAAGGACACTTCTCAAATTTAGCTGATACTTTAGACGAGGGTGATTTAGCAGTTATTGCTGATGAACTATTAGAAGCATACGAGGGAGATAAAGATTCACGTGCAGATTGGTCATCAACCTATGCTGAAGGACTTGGTCTTCTAGGAATGAAGTATGAAGACAGAACTGATCCTTTTCCAGGAGCGTCTGGTGTATCTCACCCATTGCTTGCAGAATCAGTAACACAATTTCAAGCACAATCTTACAAAGAATTATTTCCTGCGGGTGGCCCTGTTAAAACACAAATAATGGGAGATGCAAACCCACAAGTTGAAGCACAATCAAAACGTGTTAAGGAATTTATGAATTATCAACTTTCTCATGTCATGGAAGAATACGAACCCGAACTTGATCAAATGTTATTTCATCTTCCCTTATCAGGTTCGGCGTTCCGTAAAGTATACTTTGATGATAAACTAGGGCGACCAGTTTCTAAATTTGTGTCTTCAGAAGATTTAGTTGTTCCTTATGATGCAACTGATCTGCTTACATGTATGCGTATAACTCATGTTATTAAGATGCCAGCTAATGATGTACTTAAGTATCAAGCGTCTGGATTTTATAGAGACATGGATTTATTTGACCCGTCAGAACCAGAAGCAGATGCAGTCGAAGAAAAAATAGGGGAGCTAGAAGGAACACGACGTGTTTATACAAAAGATAAAATACACACAATTTTAGAAATACACACTGATTTAGATCTTCCTGGTTATGAAGATGTTACACAAGGAGGAGAAGCTTCTGGCATTAGTCTTCCATACATTGTCAGTATTGATGAGAGCTCGTCACAAATACTTTCTATTAGAAGAAACTGGAACGAACAAGATCAACTTAAAAATAAAAAACAATATTTTGTACATTATAAATTTTTACCAGGACTTGGTTTTTACGGCTTTGGTCTTATCCACATGTTGGGTGGTCTTACAAAATCTGCAACTTCAATTTTACGTCAGCTTATTGATGCGGGAACTCTTTCTAATTTACCTGCAGGATTTAAAGCTCGTGGACTTAGAATTAGAGATGACGACCAACCACTAGTACCAGGTGAATTTAGAGATGTTGATGCTCCTTCAGGAGAAATTAGAAACTCTTTAGTACCATTACCGTACAAAGAACCTTCCGGAACACTTTATCAGTTACTTGGCTTTGTAATTGAAAGTGGCAAAGCATTTGCTGCTGTTGCTGATATGAAACTTGGTGAAGGCAATGAAGTTAATCCTGTTGGCACAACGATGGCCTTACTAGAGCGTGGAATGAAAGTTATGTCTGCAATTCATAAAAGAATGCACTCAGCTCAAGGAAAAGAATTTAAATTACTTGCACAATTATTTGCAGACACATTACCACCAGTTTATCCATATCAAGTTGTTGGTGGTAACCAAGCAATTAAAGCGCAAGATTTTGATCAACGTATCGATGTAATACCTGTATCTGATCCAAATATTTTTTCAATTACACAAAGAGTAACACTTGCTCAACAACAGTTGCAGTTAGCACAAGCTGCCCCACAAATGCATAATATACATGAGGCTTATAGAAGAATGTATGAAGCAATGGGTGTGCAAAATGTAGAAGCTCTATTACCACCACCACCTCAACCGCAACCAAAAGATCCTGCACTAGAGAATGCTGAGTTAACTGCTGGAATGACAGCGCAGGCATTTCCAGGTCAAGATCATGACGCCCATATTGTAGCGCATATTGCATTACTTGGTAGTCTTGTTGTTAAATCTAATCCACAAGCATTTGCAAATACGCAGGCACATATTATGCAACATATATCACTAAAAGCTCAAGAAGAAGTACAGCAACAAATGGCTCCACAATTACAACAAATGCAACAACAAGGACAACAAATGTCTCCTCAGCAACAACAAGTAATGCAACAAACAATGATGGAAATGCAAAAAGCTATCGCAAAACGACAAGCAGAATTAATTACTGAATACATGGAAAATATTGATGAACTTGTGAATGATGCTCAAGAAGATCCTTTAGTTAAATTAAAAGAATTAGAACTAGCCATTAAATCTAGAGACTCTGACAGACAGTTAAAAGAGTCTCAAGCAAAACTCTCTGTGGAAAAAGAGAAGATGGAAAATAAGGAGAAAATTGACCAAGATAAAATTGATCAGCAAAATGCGGCCACAGCTATTCGATCAGCAATTGCTATTGAGAAACTTGATAAGGACGCTGAACATAGAGTACTAGACAAAGCTGAAAAAATAACTGACAACATAAAAGACGCGTTCACTAATGGAGGAGCTAAGTAATGGCTGGACCTGGAGATAGAGGTAGGCAAGGCAGGGCAGGGGCACCAGGACATGGTGCTTCAGCTCAAGGTCCTGCTGGCGGGCAAGGTCAAGGTACTACAGGGGGTTCAAATGTTGGCCAGGGTATGTTTGGTCCAACTTCTGATACAGAGAGTCCAGGTCATCCTAGTAATCAAACTAATGTCTCATCTGAAACAGATATTGCAGAAAAATGGGGTTTTGTTAGTAGAATGCAAAAGGAAGCAGATAAGAATAAGCCTATTAAGACTAAAGATATTGTATCGCTCTATAATACATTAAAAGAACAAGACATTAATCCTAATGAGGTAAGTATTAAAAATTTTGAAAAAGGGCCACTTGCACAAAAAAATGTTGTAATGCATGACCAGCAAAGAATTGCTCAATTTGGAGCACTACCTTCTTTTGGTCTTTCGGGACTCTTATCTAAATTTGCAGGTATTGATACCAGAGGTTTAGTACTGAGTCCGTCCTTATCTGGAGAGCTAGATAGAGGAGGCGAACATAATAGGGGCAGAGCACTTACACCAGCTGACCCTCTTTATTTACAGACGGCGGGGGCACAACAAGGAGTAACGCAAGATGTTGCCACAGGAGTGCCTGCAACAGGTATAGCCTCTTCATTAAGTACAGGTGCAACGGGACAACAAATTGGAAATTCTTGGCTTCCTCCAGTACACAATCCTCCAGTATATAATCAAGGTGGCCGTGTAGGTATGATGCATGGCGGAATGATGCCAAGTAATGGTATGGCAATGAGTGAATCACCAACTGTTGTAATGAGTGTTGCAAAATCTGGAATAGGTAGTATATTAGATAAATATAAACAAATTAGGGCGGAGCTATAGTTATGGTATACAAACGTGAATTAAAGAGAAAATCACCTAAAGGTGGTGAAGAACAAAGACAGTCAGAGGCTGTTAAAAGAATGTCTCCTGAGGAAAAAAGAAACTATTATATGAAAAAGAGGATGGAGCGGATGTTTGAGAATAGCAGGCTTGTTCCAGCCACGAAAAGATCTTCTAAAACAAAACCTAAAAGAAAACTAAAACCTAAAAGAGAACTAAAACCAAAAATGCCTAGCCCAAGTCCTTCTCCAGCGCTAAAATGGGACCAACTGACCCCTGCACAAAAGTTGAAGGCTATGGAGCTTTTCAATAGAAAAAAATCAAAAGGGTTTAAGGCAGCAAAAAAAGGCGGAAGGATCACTAAGAAAAAAGGTGGCAGAGTTAGGTAATGCGAATTATCCCTTACTCAAAGAAAATGATGGACGCACTACGTAGAGGTGGTTTTAAGCAAGGGCGCAAAGGCTCTCTTGGTTACGATATTATTAAACGAAAAGGCAAAAAAGTTATAGAAATACATGGACCAATGAGTCCAAAAATAGATTAAAATGGTGTTTTCTTTAGTAGGAGTTAAAGGCGGAAAGACAGTCGGCATAGCAAAAGGTGGTAAACCAAGCTATAAACGCAAGAAAAAAAGAAAGGTAAGAACAAAAAATGGACGGATTATGGCTGGGCGATAAGATATTACGTCTTATTCGCGACAAGAAAGAGCAAACAACGAATTTTGTAATGCAAGGAAGCACTACAGAACGTAATGATTATAACTATATGATTGGAAAGTTTCGAGTTCTTGAAGAAATCGAGGATGAAATTAAAGAAATACTAGATAAAGGAGAAAAAAGTGAGTGATTTAATTTTACCAGAGCGCATGGCTAAAGCTAGACGCAAACAAAAGGCAAAAATAGACGAAGAAGGCAAAACTGCTGCTGAAATAGAGCAAAAACAGCAAGAAGTTGAAGATATTTATGGTGAAAGGGAATCAAAGTACATTGATCCTGATAATATTGATGAAAATATAGCTGAAAAGCTACCAAAACCTACTGGTTGGCGTGTATTAATATTACCTTATTTAGGTGCTGAAAAGAGTAAAGGCGGTATTATATTAACTGATCAAGCACGTGAAAGAGAGCAATTAGCAACCGTTTGCGGTTATGTGTTGGCCACTGGCCCTGATGCGTATGCCGATACAAATAAGTTCCCTGATGGACCATGGTGCAAAAAGGGTGATTGGGTGATCTTTGCACGTTATGCGGGGTCAAGATTAAAAATTGATGGTGGTGATTTAAGACTCTTGAATGATGATGAAATACTTGCTATAATACAGGATCCGACTGACATACTACATATGTAAGTCATCTTGCAAATTAATTAACCATGGAGAACAAGAACCATGCCAGAGGCACAAAAAGAAGTAAAAGAGGAACAACTAGTTCCCATTGACACCAGCGGAGATTCCGTTGATGTTGAATTAGAAGAATCTAAAGTAAATCCAGCAGAAGAGGAAAGTAATGATGATAAATCTTTACAAGACAGTACTGTCGCCGATAACGCAGTTGAGGAATCTGACGTCAGCGATGATGTTCAAGAGGATGAAGAACAACGGCCAACGGACGACGGTGAGCATAAAGAGTACAGCGACAAAGTCCAAAAAAGGATAGCAAAGTTAGTTGGAAAATTACGCGAGTCTGAACGTCGTGAAGAAGCGGCTTTGAAATATGCTAACGGTTTGAAAACAAAATCAGAGGACTTAGAGAAAAAATATTCTGAAACAAATCAAAACTATGTTTCAAGTTTAGAGTCCGAATCAGTTGCTCAAATTGAGGAAGCTAAAATAAAACTTAAAAAAGCAATTGAAGAACAAAATGTAGATATACAGGCAGAAGCACAGAGTGCTTTAGCTAAAGCAACTTTAAATGCTGAACGAGCAAAAATTCAAAAAGAAGCTCTTGAGCAACAAGCTAAAACTTTTCAAGAGCAAAAACAAACAACAAATCAACCGGTATACACACCACCACAGCAACAGGCTGCACCACCTGATCCAAAAGCAACAGCATGGGCAGAAGCAAATGAGTGGTTTGGTCAAGATGAAGCAATGACATATACGGCATTTGCAATTCATAGAAAACTGGTTGAAGACGAAGGATATGACCCACGAACTGACGAATATTATGGGGAAGTGGACCGTAGACTTCGAGCACAATTTCCAAATAAATTTAAAACAGAAAAACCCAAGAAAAAGGTTGACCAGACAGTGGCACCTGCGGTAAAATCAGTTTCCAAACCAGGAAAACGAACTGTGAGACTCACATCCTCACAGGTTGCAATCGCTAAAAAACTAGGTGTGCCATTAGAAGAATACGCTAAATACGTGAAGGAGTAGCATATGAATAAAAAAACAAGAACCTCACGCTCATCTCAAACAAGAGAAAAAACTGCCAGAAGGCAGCCTTGGCGACCACCATCTAGGTTGGACGCGCCTGAGCCACCGGCCGGATTTCAATATCGTTGGATTCGTGCTGAAGTCATGGGACAAGAAGACAAAAAGAACGTAGCATCTCGAATGAGAGAAGGTTACGAACCAGTTAGACTGGAAGAACTTGGAGACTTCGATGCCCCGACTGTTGAAGATGGCACTATGAAAGGCGTTGTTTCAGTAGGTGGATTACTGCTAGCCAAAATACCTAAAGAGATTGTTGATGAACGAAATGCATATTATTCTCAACAAACTGAAGATCAACAGGCAGCTGTTGATAATAATCTTCTAAGGGAGCAGCATCCTAGTATGCCTATAGACAATCCAAATAGGCAATCGAGAGTAAGCTTTGGCGGTGCAAAAGAATCTAAATAGATTTTACACCTAACAACATTGTTCAAAGATTTGGATTAATAACAACTAATAATTTATTAGTCTAAGGAGGACTATAATTATGGCAAATAAAGACGCAGCCTTCGGGTTTAGACCCACAAGGCATTTAAGCGGCGGTGACATTCGTACTAACGAATACACTATTGCGACTGGATTTGGCACTGCTATATATACTAATCAACCAGTGGTTGGTGTAACAGCAGGCGGAATTCAACACGCAATTGACACCTCTACAGGAACAGTTGGACTGATCCTGGGTACTTTTGGTGGTGTTCAGTATACGGATGGAACAACCGACGAACCTACGTTTAAGTCTTATTGGAAAGCTTCTACTTCAGCTACTGATATACTTGCGTATGTATATGACGATCCTTCGATCGTCTTTGAAGTTCAGCACTCTGGAACTGGCACAGCAGCTATGAATTTCGGTGGTTTTGATTATGTAGGGTTAAGTGGAAACACTGACACTGGTATTTCAAAAGCCGAACTTGATACGTCAACTGTGACTACTTCTGGAAACTTCCAGCAATTAGGAGTTTCTAAGGATCCAGACAATAGCGATGTAGCATCTGCAAATTGTAATGCTTATGCAGTCGTTAATGGTTCTGAACATCAACTTAACTCAGCAACAACTCTAGGTTAATAGGAGGATTTAGAATATGGCTATAAACAGAGCACAACTTGCTAAAGAGTTGGAACCTGGTCTGAATGCACTATTTGGACTAGAGTACGCACAATACGAAAACCAACATGCTGAAATTTTTGACACAGAGAATTCTGACAGAGCTTTTGAAGAAGAAGTTATGTTATCAGGATTCGGTGCAGCATCAGTTAAGCCTGAAGGAACTTCAGTTAACTTTGATTCTGCTTCTGAGTCATTCACAGCACGTTACACACATGAGACAGTGGCATTAGCTTTCTCAATAACTGAAGAGGCTGTAGAGGATAACCTTTACGATAAAGTCAGCACTCGTTATACGAAAGCACTTGCACGTTCTATGGCTCACACGAAACAGGTAAAATCTGCTAATGTTCTTAACAGAGCGTTTAACAGTTCTTACACTGGTGGTGACTCAAAAGAACTTTGTGCAACTGACCACGGTACTACTGGTGGAGACGTTAAAAACGAGCTTACAACAGCTGCAGACCTTAACGAAACATCACTAGAGCAAGCATTAATTGATATTGCTGCTTTGACTGATGATAGAGGTCTAAAAGTTGCTGCTAAAGCACGTAAGTTGATCATCCCATCAGCACTACAGTTTACTGCTGAAAGACTTATGAAGTCTGCAGGTAGAACTGGAACTGCTGATAATGACATCAATGCAGTGAAAAGTATGGGCATGGTTCCGGAAGGTTATGTGGTAAACAACTACTTAACTGATACAGATGCATTCTTTATTAAAACGGATGTACCTAACGGAATGAAACATTTCCAAAGAGCAGCAGTAGCTACTTCTATGGAAGGTGATTTCGAAACTGGTAACGTTAAATACAAAGCTAGGGAAAGATACAGCTTCGGTTGGTCTGACTGGAGAGGTATTTTCGGTTCACCGGGTGCTTAATTCTTAAAAGCAAAGAACAAATTAAGGGCGGCTTCGGCCGCCCTTTTTATTTGCATTTAAGAATTTAAAAGAGTATATTCATTGCACTGCGATTAATTTAGTTAATGTAGACGCACGCAGTCGACTGCCTAGAGGACTACATTAACAAAACTAGGAGGATTAAAAATATGGCAAACCCACATTTTCAAAACATAATAAATTGGGCTGGTAATACTGTTGCAACAAAGCATAAGAAGGACCAACCAATGTTCCCACCAATACCATCAGATCAAACATCTTATGGTTATTTTAATGACTTTTTTACATACACTGCAACTGATTGGACTGTTACGTCAACTGACGGTGGTAGTGATTCAGGAGAAGTTATTCAAGCAACAAGTTCAGCCGGAGGAGCGTTAATCGTTACAACTAACGATGCAGATAACGATTCGGAAGAACTGCAACTAAAAGGCGAAGGCTTTAAATTAAGCACTAGTAAAAGAGCTTACTTTTCAGCTAGATTTAAATTAAGTGATGCTACACAATCTGACATGCTTATCGGATTAACAATTACAGACACAACTGCAATAGATGCTGTTTCAGATGGTGTTTGGTTTGGAAAAGATGACGGCGACGCTAATTTAGATTTTGTTGTAGAAAAAAACGGTACAGAAACTGAATCTGCTGCTATTGCTACATTGTCAGATGACACATTTGTAACTGCAACTTGGTTTATTGATCCAGATAGAGGGTCTGTTTATTATTCAATTAATAATGCAGAACCTACAGCTGTATCTAATAGTAATTTACCAGATGACGAAGAGCTAACTGTAACAATAGCTATTCAAGCTGGTGCAGCTGCTGCTAAATCAGTAGTTGTTGATTACGTAACAGCAATTATCGAAAGATAATAATAATTAATGTGGGCCTTCGGGCCCACAGTTTCTTGATTAAGGAGGGAAACATATGGCAGATACAGTAACAGGACCAACGATCCTACAACAAAACGATAATCGTGTTACGATTAAAATAGTTAATCAATCAGACGGAACAGGCGCAACAACCGTATTCGGTGATGTTTCAGCAATGGCTGCGAGAGAAGATGGGACTTCTGTAGCACACTTAGCATTACTTAGAATTTGGTTTTCTTGTCAAGGCGGAGATGGAGGAGACTCTTATGCTCGTTTAGATGAAGAAGATGATGATGGTGATATTCCAATTATTGGATTAACTGGAACCGGCTATTGGGATTTTAGAGAGTTTGGAGGAATACCAGCTGATAAATCATCTAATACAAATCAGAGCGATGTTAATCTTGTAGTTCCAGGTGCCGCTGATAGTGGCAATATGTATACAATTATAGCTGAATTCCAAAAGATTTATTAGGAGTAATATATGGCTGTATCAGGATCTACAGATTTTAATCTGGACGCTGCTGAAGTTATTCAAGAAGCTTACGAACGCTGTGGCTTACAAGAAATAAGCGGTAAAGACTTACGTACAGCTGTACGTAGTATGAACCTTCTTATGGCTGAATGGGCCAATCGTGGTCTTAATTTATGGACTGTAACTCTTGGTACACAATCAACAACTGCTAGTGATAAAGATTATTCTTTAGATGCTAATGTTATTGATATTTTAGAAGCATCGGTAAGAGATTCAAATGACGATGATGTAACATTATCTAGAATTAGCCGTGCAGATTATGAGATGCTGCCAAGTAAAGATTCAGAAGGTAAACCTTCTCAGTTCTATTTGGAAAGAACAACTACACCAACTTTATATGTGTACCCAACACCTGATGTATCTACCTATACAATAAGGTATTATTATCTAAAAAGATTAGACGACATTGATGCACCTACTGATGACCCTAATGTACCTTTTAGATTTTTACCTTGTTTAACTGCTGGTATGGCTTATTATATCGCGATGAAAAAGGCTCCTCAGATGATGCCACATTTAAAACAGGTATATGAGGAAGAGTTTAAAAGGGCTATGGATGAAGATAGAGACAGAGCTAGTTTTAGTGCTGTACCTGGAAGAGCTTACTTTAATAATTATTAACAGGAGGAACCAAAAATGGACAAACTTAATGAACTAAAAGACTGGATCATGAATCTTGATAACAAGAAAAAGATCGCTATTGCTGCAGTTGTTGTTATTATAGTTATTGCTATTGTAGCAAGCTAATGGAACCTAGATCTTCGACAGATTATATGGTTATCCATTGTGCAGCGACTAAACCTAGTATGGACATAGGCGCTGACACGATTCGTGATTGGCATGTCAATGGCAATGGATGGCGTGATATAGGCTATCATCTTGTAATAAGAAGAAATGGAGATGTTGAAAAAGGTCGTGACATTAATGATTCTGGCGCACACGCTGCCGGATACAATTCTAAAAGTATTGGTCTGTGCTTGGTGGGTGGCATGGCTGAAGATAATTCTGCTGAAGATAATTTTACTGCACAACAATGGACTAGTTTATTAGCAACAGTTAAAGAATTGTTAGCAGATTTTCCTGATGCTAAAGTTATTGGTCATAATGAAATAAGTGAAAAAGAATGTCCTTCTTTTGATGTTCAAAAATGGAAGGGAGACAATTTATGATATTAGATGTATTAAAACTAGCAGTTGGTGCTGGTACACATATTATGAAAAACAGACAAAAGCGTAAGATGCTTGAGTCTGATGCTGCTATGGTTCATGCACAGAAGATGGCGAACGGTGAAATTGAATACCAACAAGTTATAAGAAAATCACAAGACAATGGATGGAAAGACGAGTTCGTTTTGATTTTAATTTCGCTCCCGATTTTACTTTTAATATGGAGTGTCTTTAGTGATGATCCAATGATTAAAGATAAAATAGATATATTCTTTGTACAGTTTGCAGCTCTCCCGATGTGGTACCAGATGCTATTTGTAGGCGTCGTGGGCAGTATATACGGACTCAAGGGCGTAGATATTTTCAAGAACAATCAGAAAAAATGATTGCGGGGCTAAATGTATTTCATCATTACGGCAATGTTGTTCTTTTCAGGGACAGATACTATTATTTATACCCAGTATGATAAAGCGACTTTTGACTCAGTTCCGGCTTGTCAAGAATTTCTTTTTCAAAATAAAGTACAGTTAACTTTAGACTTATTAGAAAACCACAATAAAAATGGTGATATGAAAGGCTTTGAGTACTTCTGCGAGTCACGGTATTTAGTACCGACACCAGAAGGGCCGGAAGTATGATTGATTTTTTAGGTTACGGAGTGTATGTTTTTTATTTAGCTATTTTAATATTAATGTATAATTACCAAAAAAGGATATAAATATGGCTAAAGATACTCACGTAACAAAAGACGGCAGAACAGTTAAGAAAGGTTTGTACTATTACATGAACCAACGTAAGAAAAAAGGTACAAGTAGAAAAGGTAAAGGAACCGTAAGCGAAAAAGCATTAAAAGCATCTGCTAAAACTGCAAAGAAACCAAAGAAAAAAAAGAAGTCTAGCTAATGGCAACAAAGCGGGAAACATCTATTAGAAGAACCACTGGCAAAGGCGGTAATTATCGCAAAACCAAAGCTGGTGCAGGCATGACTAAAAAAGGTGTTGCTGCATACAGAAGAGCAAACCCTGGAAGCAAATTAAAAACAGCAGTTACAGGTAAAGTTAAAAAAGGTAGTAAGGCAGCAAAAAGACGTAAGTCTTATTGTGCAAGATCAGCAGGACAATTAAGAAGATCATCAGAAAAAACTAAAAACGATCCTAATTCTAGAATTAGACAAGCTAGGCGTAGGTGGAATTGTTAAATGAAGCTCTCGGACTCGACGCAAATTTCACTCCCGGCTCGTAACCTTTTAGCCATCCTAGCTGCAGTCGCAATAGGCACAATGAGCTTTTTCTCGATTCAGGAAAGGTTAAATACCCTGGAGACAACTCAACAGCTAATGGCACAAGATATGGAAGCTGCTAATGAATTTATTTCCGGCGTCCCCAAAGGCACCATGGTCAGTCCACAGATAAACGAGCTCTACATGTTGGTGGAATGGCTGTCAAAAACACAAGAAGAACTTCGTACTCATGTTAATAAAGAGGTTCCAGAGATTGCAAAACTAAATATGCAACTACAATTTATAGAAGAACGTATGATAGATGTTGAGATGTTAATTGATAAGATAAGACAGAACGGAATATCACATGATTGAGACACTATTCGCAGTACTACTTATAACTAACGGTTCCATAATAGAGACGGTGCCAACTGAGGGAATGGCTGATTGTCTTAAGACCAAGCGCGTAGCTATGCAAAACATAGGACCCGATCAAGAGGGAATATTCATGCAGTGCGTTCAGGTGGAAGCCGAGGTCGAGATGGACATGGGGAGGAAGAGAATTGTCAAAATCCTCACAGAAAACCCAACGGGGAATTAAAAAATATTTTAACCTAGATAACATAGTAGATACAGGAGTAGATGTATCTCTTGTTGTATTTGATGTTTTATCTAGTCCTATTCTTATTGTAATGCGTGTAGTGAGGTGGTTTTTAAATGAGTTTGTATTAGGACATATTAAAAGATTTATAAAATTTATAGTCAGAATTTTTATTAAATATTAAATTTTATAAAAAATAATATGCATAAATCTAAAGATGTTGTATAAATAAGTATCACTAGCAACGTCTACCACAGAGGTGTCGGGACAAGTGCACAGTTGCTAGTGGTAATGATTTATTCCAGGGGGAGTTCAGTGAAAAACATTCTTATTATTGTAGGTGTAACTGTAGCTATGCTATGGGTATTTGGTGCTTTAATGAATTCAGCGATGGCAGATGTTACTAATACAGGCGCCACGACAAATGATCAGGTAAACTCAACAGGTTCAAATACCGCTATCACAGGTGGATACGAAAGTACTTCGAGCACGACATATCAAACAGGAAGTTCTAGCAACACTACAAGCACTTCTACAACAAACAACAATTCTTATACTGGCGACACTAGAACAGTTCCATCAGCATCAGCACCTGGAATTTCAGCCATGTCGCAAGACCTTTGCACTGTAGGGGTCGCTGCTGGAATACAAAAACCTTTATTAGGAATGTCAGTTGGTATTACAAAGCGTGATATGAATTGTGAAAGAATGAAACTATCTAAACTATTATTTGATTTTAACATGAAAGTTGCGGCTGTATCTATACTTTGTCAGGATGCCAGAGTGTTTTCAGCCATGGCTCATGCGGGAACACCGTGCCCGTTCAATGGTAAAATAGGAGGAGACGCTCTAGAAGAATGGAATAAGTATGACCAAGAAAGACCAGACTACGAAGAGTACACAAAAACTTTAAGATACATGGAAAAAGTTGATGCAAAGATTACGGAGGCAATGGATGATAAGGAAGCATATATCGTTGATGGCAGCGGTAATCCTGTTCAGCTCGGCAGCGAATAGTCAGACTGTAACTATTGAAGACACACCCAACCCAGGCGACACTACGACTGTAACGACTATTACAACAGGTAATCCTGTAGTCACTAATAATTTATTATCTCAACAATGGAATGATGGTACTTGGACAGGAACTATGTTTCCAGATAGTTCTGATATAAATGAAAATATATACTTGACTGGTAAGGACGGGGCGTTCGCAGAATCTACACTTAACTCTCAAGACATTTTAACAGAACAAGAACTGCAACAAGGTTTAACTTCAACCCTAACAGCTAAGGTCAGGTGGTGGAATCAGTGGGAGAGCACTATTGAAATGCGTCAAACCGCAACAAACGGTATTGATACAACTACTCAAAGTATAATTTTGGAAGATACAACTAATCATAATAATCAATTTAATTCACACTCTAATACTTTAATTATTGCACCAGATGCAGAAAACTCACACGGCACATTAACTACAAGATTTACATTTGATATAGATAATGCTGCAGGTAATTGGAACAACGGCCACAGTGGTCCAGATATTATAGAACCTGACTTAAGGCTTAGCTATTCGGCATTAAGTTCAACTACTATTACTGATGTAACTTATTGTTATGAAAAATTTCCACCTACTTGCCCCGCACAAGAAGAGATAGCAGGCATTGAAACTTTCTTAGATACTTTTGAAGACGACCTATATCTAGAAGATATATATCAATATGAAGAACCAGGCATACTTGAGTTTGTAGATATTGAATACTCATTCAATACTGAAATCTTTGAGGAAGAAGAATTTGAAATACAAGAGGACTATTTAACACTTGATGAATTTTTTTTTGAAGACGGTTATTATCAAGACGACTATTACGAAGACGTTTTCATGGAAGAATTTATTCCAGAAACTCTTGCCTTTGAAGAAATAGAATACTTCGAAGAATTCGATATGGCCGAACTACCCCCAATGGAAGAAATGTACTTTGAGGAAGAAATGTACTTCGATGATGAAATTTACATGGAAGCATTTACTGATGAGGCATTCATAGAAGAGTTTGATGAAATGTTCGAAGATATGCCAATGGAAGAATTTGATATGGAAATGGCGGAAGAGATGTTTGAAGAAGTATTTGAAGAATATTTTGAAGAAGAGCCTCCTATGGAAATGGTAGAAGAAATAATTGAAGAACCGATAGAAGAAGATATAATAGAGGAAGAGCCTATGGACGAACCTCCGATGGAGAAAGTAGCGTCCGTTGACAATGAACCGCAAACGGAGAAACCTGATGAAGTTGAAGAACAACCCAGTAGCGAAAGCCCTATTGCAGACGAGCCGGAGGAAACAGCAGACGTTGCCGAACAAGAAGAAGCAGACGAGGAGCCAACTGAGCTCGCAGTTGATCAAGGAAGTCCAACTAAAGAACCAGATCCTGTATCAGAAGATGTTCAAGGAGAACCAGAGTTAGAAACTGAGCTTGACGTTAAATTAGCGGCAATTGAAAATGTCATTAAATCACAGATAAAGAACACCGTACAACGGACAACGGCCACTCTTAATGTAATCAATGAAATTGTAAGTCGAGAGATGATCTCTCAGCAACCAGATATGTCAAGCTATTTTAATATGAACGCAGCGTTGTTTGATACTAAGCAATTACCTAGCGGAAATCCTGCATTCTTCAATCAAATCAGTCTAGACACATACGATTATACCATTTATAATGATCAGGTTGCTATGGTCACGAATATGGTCGGCCAAGATCCTGTGGTCCAGCATGAGAAGAAAATGCGGGATATCAACAGCAGGAAAACTAAGGTTTTAATAGAATTGAAGGAGATGTTAAATGCCAGATCTAATTAATAAGTTATCATCATATGCAGCGCTGATTGGTGTTATAGGAGCTATCGGTGGAGGCTTTTATGCATGGGGAGAATTTAATACAAGATTATCAGCAATAGAAGAACAAGAGTTTGTAGTTAATCAAACTGTTGATTTAACTGATACACATGATCGTATAGTTTTAGGTGATAAAGAAACAATGGAGGCAATACGTTCTCTTGGGGCAGCACTTGAAAGTTTAAGAGGCGACATTGCAATTAATGCAAAGGCAATAGAATTTAACGGGATAATAATTGAAGAAGCGATAGCTCGATCAGAAAATCCATTGGCAAATTAATATGGCACGAGCAAGAGGAAAATACTCAAAAGCTATATCGGATAGAAGTGGGGTTGCTTTTCCCTATAAAGAAATGGTAAAAGAATGGAATGGTTCCTTTGTTCATAAATCTGAATATGAAGGTAAACATCCGCAGCTAGAGCCGGGACCAGTTGCTGCTGATGCACAGGCATTGGAAAATGCAAGGCCAAAAGAAGCACACACAGTAACAGCTAGTATTGGTCGAGGTGCAGAAGCAAGATTTGAAGTGGCTGCATCAGGTAGCACAAAACCTGCAGATCCAATACCAGATTTAATTATGAAATTTGAGATGGGGACAGTTACTGTTTCTACATCGTAGTGAGGAATTATGACAACTTATGCAATACTAAAAGCAGATTTAATTGATCTAACAGAAAATAACAGTTCTGATTTTGCAACTGAAAGTGATCAATTTATTGATACTGTTGAATTACGATTATCAAGAGAGTTAAGAAACTGTCCAGAATTATATAAACACCAAACAGCTTCATTAACTATTGGTGATGCATATATAACTAAACCAAGTGATTTAATTACCATGATATCATTTAGTTTATTATCAGCAGCATCTAAAAGAACAGCAATTGAATATAGAGATGTTAGTTTTATTAATGAGTATTGGCCTACACGGTCAAGTACAGGAGCACCAAAGTTTTATGCAGACTGGAATGATGATGTGTTTATTGTTGCACCAACACCAAGTGCGGCGCTTACAATTGAAATGAATTATAGGAAAAGATTTGAAGCATTATCTGGTTCAAATACTACAAACTGGTTAACAGTAAACGCATACGATTTACTTTTATACGGCTGTTTAATTGAAGCTGCTATTTATGATAAAAATCCGCAGATGATGCAGATATATGAAAAACGTTATCAAGAAGCATTAATGTCGGTTAATGCTGAACTTGAAAATCGTAGAGCAGATCAATCTAATAAAGGATAAGTATGGCATTAGTATTAGACGATAGAGTTCGGGAAACGTCAACCACTACAGGTACAGGCACTTTAAATTTAGATGGAGCTGTTAGTGGATTTCAAACTTTTGTTGCAGGTGTTGGTAATAGCAACACAACTTATTATGCAATTATTCATAGAACAGAAGCAGAATGGGAATTAGGGGTAGGAACAGTTACAGACGCATCGACGGACACACTTGCAAGAACAACAGTACTTTCAAGTTCTAACAGTGATAGTGCAGTAAGTTTTAGTGCTGGTACTAAAGATGTATTTGTAACACAACCAGCGAGTAAAGCAGTTTATGAAGACGCAGGTGCTGATGTAACACTACCTGATGATTTAATACTTGGATCTGATTCTGCAGTATTAAAGTTTGGTGCTGATTCTGACACAACTTTGACTCACACAGATGGAACTGGTCTAACATTAAACTCAACTAATAAACTAACATTCCAAGACACAGGAACATATATTTATTCAAATGCAGATGGAGACTTAGATGTTGTATCTGATGGTACAGCTGTTGATTCTATTAATTTAGAATCTGCCGGAGGTATTACATTAGATGCTGGCACCGCAGGTAGTGGTGTTATCTATGAAGACGATGGTACAGAAATGATGCGTATTCACAACTCTAGTAGTGACGTTATTATAGAATCAAAAGTATCAAACAAAGACATAATATTTAAAGTTAACGATGGCGGCTCTTCTACAGAAGTTGCAAGATTTGATGGTGATGTTTCTGCATTACTTATGGCATCTGGTAAAGAACTAAGGTTTGCTGATTCAGGAGAAAAGATATCAGGTAATGGCACAAACCTGACATTAAACTCAGGAGCTGACATTAACTTAACAGCAACTACTGATATTAATGTTCCTGCAAATGTAGGTGTAACGTTTGGTGACGACGCTGAAAAAATAGAAGGCGATGGCACAGACCTTACAATTAGCGGTAATAACATAAATCTTACAGCCACAGCTGATGTAGTAATTCCTGCAAACGTTGGTGTTACATTTGGTAGTGGTGAAAAAATAGAAGGTGATAGCACAGACTTAACTATTACTTCAGGAGGAGCTCTTAATTTAACAGCTACTACTGACGTAGTCATTCCTGCAAATGTTGGAATAACATTTGGCACAGGTGAAAAAATTGAAGGAGATAGCACAGATCTAACGGTTACTTCAGGAGGAGCTCTTAATTTAACAGCTACTACTGATGTAGTCATTCCTGCAAACGTTGGAATAACGTTTGGAACCGGAGAAAAAATTGAAGGCGATAGTACAGATCTAACGGTTACTTCAGGAGGAGCTCTTAATCTAACAGCTACTACTGATGTAGTTATTCCAGCTAATGTTGGCATAACATTTGGAACAGGCGAAAAGATAGAAGGTGATAACACAGATTTAACTGTAACATCTGGTGCTAAAATTAATTTAAATGCAACTTCTGACGTTCACATTCCAAACGATGTTGGAATAGTATTTGGTGGAGCAAGTGAAAAAATTGAAGGTGATGGCACAGACCTAGTTATTTCTGCAAACAACTTAACAGTTGATGCAGCAGCAGATATTATTTTAGATGCAGCCGGTAATAATTTAACATTTAAATCTGACGGTACATCTATTTTAGATATTGCAGATAATTCTAGTGATGTAGAGTTAACAGTAAGTGTTGCTGATAAAAACTTTGCTGTTAAAGGAACAGACGGATCGTCTGCAATCACAGCTCTTGATATTGATATGGCTCTTGCTGGTAAGGCCACATTTAATGGTGCGGTGGTAGTTGGTGGTAATTTAACGGTCAATGGTACAACGTCAACTGTAAATAGTACAACAATGACGGTCGACGATCCGATCATTACATTAGGTGGAGATAGTGCTCCAGGATCTGATGACAATAAAGATAGAGGTGTTGAATTTAGATACCATGATGGTTCTTCGGCCCGTATTGGTTTTATGGGCTATGATGATAGTGCTACTGGATTTACATTTTTAACTGCTGCTAGTAACTCTTCAGAAGTATTTAGTGGAACAGCTGCTAAACTAATTGCAGGTGAATTAGATATTTCAGGCGATGTTGCAGTAGGAGATGACTTAAGTTTAGATTCAGACGCTGCAGTATTAAATTTTGGTGCTGATTCAGATGTTAATTTAACTCACGTTGCTGATACAGGATTACTTTTAAATGCTGCTATGGTTATTCAGTTTAGAGATTCTGGTTTAACTATTGGATCAAATGCTGACGGTGACTTAGATATAGTTTCAGACGGAACAGCAGTAGACTCAATTAATATTGAATCTGCTGGGGGTATTACATTAGACGCAGGTACTGCCGGTAGTGGTGTTATTTATGAAGATGATGGCACAGAAATGTTACGAATACATAACTCATCAAGTGATGTAATTTTAGAAGCAAAAGTTCAAGATAAAGATATTTTATTTAAAGGGGATGATGGTGGATCCGGTATAACTGCTTTAACATTAGATATGTCAGCAGCGGGAGCAGCTACATTTAACGATAAAATAGTTGCGACTGAATTAGATATATCAGGTGATGTTGCAGTAGGAGACGATTTAAGTTTAGATTCAGATGCCGCGGTATTAAACTTTGGAGCTGATTCAGATGTTAGCTTAACTCACGTTGCAGACACAGCACTATTATTAAATAGTTCAAGACAGTTACAGTTTGGTGATTCTGGCACGTACATACATCAATCAGCAGATGGTGTTTTGGATTTAGTTTCTGATACAGAAATAGAAATTAATGCAACAACAATAGATATAAATGGTAATGTAGAAGTATCAGGAGACTTGACCGTATCTGGTGATGACATCACCATGGGCACAAATACTAGTGGCGCAGCTTTAATTGCTGATGGTACTAATTTTAATCCTGTTGTTATTTCAGGCGATATTGCTATTGCAACAAATGGAGCAGCCTCTATACAAGCTAATTCAGTTGATGGAACACATATTGCTTTAGGATCAGATGCTGCTGGTGACATTATGTACTATAATGGAACTAACTATGTAAGATTAGCTAAAGGAGACGATGATCAAGTATTAACTTTATCTTCAGGAATACCATCTTGGGCAGCTGGTGGAGGAGGAGGTTCTTCAGCAGCTGATGATATTACTGCTGGTGATGCTGCCGTTACTATTACAACAAGTTCAGGAAATATTACTATAGATGCACAAGCAAATGATTCGGATATTATACTTAAAGGAACAGATGGAGGTGCAGACACAACCTTCTTAACTATTGATGGTTCTGATGCGGGAACATTGATAGCAAATCACAATTTAGAACTAGGGACTGATAGTTCAGAAATTTTATTTGGTGCAGATAACGAAGTTAAATTAATTCATAATGCAGATAAAGGACTTATATTAAAACACACAGCTACTGCTGATGACAAACCAGTAATACTTACACTACAAACTGGAGAGACTGATATAGCGGCTGATGATGTTATTGGTAAGATAGAATTCCAAGCACCTGATGAAGGTACTGGAACAGACGCTATCTTAGTTGCAGCAGGGATACAAGCTGTATCAGAAGGCGACTTTAGTTCCTCTAATAATGCTACTAAGTTAAGTTTCTTAACTGGAGCATCAGAGGCTGCAGCAGAAAAAATGTCACTTAGTTCTGCTGGATTGCTAACAATTGCTGATGATCTTGTAATTAAAGATGGTGGAACTATTGGTGTTTCTAGTGATGCAGATGCTATAACTATTGCATCAAATGGTGCGGTTACTTTGACACAAGCGCTTGCTGGAACATCAGCAGATTTTGATGGTGGAGTTACAATTGACAACATAACAATTGATGGAACAGAAATAGATTTATCTTCAGGTGATTTAACTTTAGATGTTGAAGGTGATATTGTTTTAGATGCAAATGGAGCAGATATTCATTTATATGATAACGGTTCTGCTTTTGGCAGGTTTACAAACTCAAGTAGTGATTTAGTAATACAAGTTGCTACTCAAGACAAAGATATATTATTTAAAGGTGATGACGGAGGCTCTGCAATTACTGGTGTTCAATTTGACATGTCAGATGCGGGGGCAATAATTTCAAAAGGTAATGTTACAGCTTTTGGTTCTCCATCAGATATAAGATTAAAAGAAAATATTGAAGTTATTCCAAATGCTCTTGATAAAGTATCGCAGCTGCAAGGTATTACATTTAATTATAAAAAAGATGGTAGAAAGTCTACAGGGTTGATTGCACAAGAATTAGAAAAAGTATTACCAGAAGTTGTTTATGACACACACGAAATTGATAATGACGACGAAAAATTTAAAGCTGTTAGATATGGAAATGTTGTTGGATTACTTGTTGAAGCAATTAAAGAATTAAAAGCTGAGGTTAAAGAATTAAAGGAGGCTAAATAATGACAATTACGTCATCCGGAGTAATTTCCATTAATTCACTTGTAGGCGAATACGGAGGATCCGCTCCTCACGCTATGAATGAATATTATCGCGGAGGTTCATTAGTTGCAAACCATTCTAATAATGGAAATGTGCCGACATCAGGAACAATTGATTTACAAGATTTTTATGGAGCAAATAATACAAGCCCTAATGATTTAGTTTGTGTAATTACTCCTGATGAAGAAACCGGCAAATATCCTGATACTGGTTATTCTGCTGGTGAGGGTTTTGGAAGTGCGTCAGATGCTACTATTAATGTGGGAGGAACATCATACACTCTTGTTGACGCACAAAATTCAGCTGCTATACTTTATCAATCTAAAATAGCGTTTTCTGGAGGCGCACAACCCGCTATATCTCATGTAACTATTTCAAGTAGTCAAGCAACAAGTTCAGCTCGTGCTTTATCATTTAATAGTTCAGGCAATTATTTTACATTTGCTGATGAAGACCCTGAAGCTAGACTGGAAACACACGATGGTGTTGCAACAACTCTTACATTCACAGCATCATAATGATTTTAGAATATACAAAAACTCAAGTGATTGCAGTAGAAAATGGGTGTGAACACATAGTTAATGGTGTTGTCCGTTTTGATGATTTAATACGAACTGATTATACACCTACTAACTTTTCAGCAGAACCTAAAAACTTTTTGCTAAGAGATAAGCATGATGAATGGGATATAAAACATAGAGCAGCAGAAGAAAAAATACACAAAGAATGGCTAGAAGAACTTGGATATGAAACTGCTGTCTACAAAGTTAATTTTGATACTCACGAAATAGAGCATCATCCAATTATTTACCTTTCAAGCCAAGTACCAAATGTGGAAAGTGAAACTTTGTGAGAAGCGCAAGACCTATTTTTCCTTTATTCTTTGTTGTAAGTGATGAACTTAAAAATATTAATAATAAAGAAATTATAAAAGAGATAACAAAGAGTAAACCTTTAAGCAGCAATATTCATTTAACAAGAAATGAAGATATTGGATTATCAAAAAATAAAAGCTGTAAAAATTTATTAAAACAACTTGATAAAATGTTTAAAGAAATGGAAAAAGGAGTAGTCCTTGAATGTGAAGAACTATGGGGCCAAATAACAACTAAAAATATGTGTTGTGGCTTACACACTCATTACAATGCAAAACAACCAAATAGAAATGGGTATTCTTTTGTTTACTACGCTAGCGCCAAAAAAGATTGTGGAAATTTAGTTTTTGATTTAGAGTATGGACAAAAAAGATATGACACAGATATTGAACCAAAAACAGGATTATTAATTATCTTTCCATTAAATATTAAACACTACACTAGAAGAAATACAACCGACAATGAAAGAGTTGCAGTTGCAGGAAATTATATAGTAACAGGAAAAAGAAATGACAGTAATTAGTACAGTATTATTTGATAAAACTTATTCAAAAGTATTAGACGATAATTTACAAATTTGTGTTTCAAAAGATACAACAGCAGGACAAGAGCTTTCTCGAACAAAACTTTATGAAAAGTTACAGTCAGATTTACATTCTACACTTTTAAATGGAAAAGAAAACGTAACTGCAAATGGTCAGAATTATGTTTTAGTCGAAGGTAAAAAGTCTATTACTTGGGAATGGGATGATGAACCTATTACAGAAAGTGATTTAGATGAACTTACAACATATCTAAATAGTCTTGATGAAACAGTTCAAATTTTTAGAGATTTTGAAAATAAAACATATAAAGTAACATTTAAATATCTTGGAGAAAATTCTAGCTGGAATCCAATTTCATTTGCTTATGGATTAAAAGTACACAAAGCAAAAGTAAAGATTGAACAAGATGATTCAATTTTATTTTGTATTCAAAGAAAAAATAACATTACTGATTGGAATATTAGACATATAGATTTAAGTTCGGATCAAGTATTTGACGTAGAAAAAATTGGAAGTAATGTTTGTTATGTTTTATTTTCTCAAGCTGTAAGTGTAGGTGGAACAGTAATAGCTAAACACGAATGTAGAAAACAAACAAGTGCATCAATAGAAGTAACTAACACGAGTAGTAAGCCTTGTAAGATAATACAAATATATAAATAAAAATGTTAAAGAGGTTTTTAAAATATTTA
>Ga0209992_10000355_pt1 | contig 62193 bp, 60 predicted proteins | sample 2SBtaG_2_FD_182564 | JGI IMG/M metagenome (GOLD analysis project Ga0209992, IMG submission 182564) | Deep subsurface microbial communities from Kolumbo volcano to uncover new lineages of life (NeLLi) - 2SBTROV12_ACTIVE470 metaG (SPAdes)... | ecosystem: Environmental > Aquatic > Marine >... | reverse complement strand
TTTTTAGAGAATTTTTTACAGAATTTCTAATTAAAAGAATGATACTCAAAATTCCTGCAGCAGAAATTAAAGAGACACCAGAATAAACAGTAATGTGTTGTATAGTCCAAAAGAATTCAGGTTCTTTGAGTAAATGAGATACTGCATCCCAAAATCCTCCTGAAACTGTTATTACAGGACCCAATACTGCAAGGATTGAAACAAATGAAATCAAAGTGGTGGATTGAACAATTATAGAATTAGAAAATCTAGAGATTAGGTTCATTGAATCGTCTTTTTAAGAGTAGTATTTGAAATCTTGGAAATTTATCAGATTAAAAAATTGGATTTTGTGAGTAATTTTCCCAATTAACTATATTAGAACATAAAATGTATGAAAATTATGAGTCCTGGAATTGGATTAATGAAGAGAAGGCTAGAAAAAGAAAAAGATGCAATAGCTCTTGCAGTATCAGGAATTGCAAAAAAATATGATGTAAAACCAGATACCATCAAAACTCTTGAGACAAAATATCACGATGATGCAGGAGATTGGTATGTTGCATTAGGATGGGATGAAAAAAAGGCAATTATTCAAATGGATTCAGTTTTAGGAACAATAACGGAAATTAAAGAAATTTAATTATACAATAATATTTTAAAAATAATATGACTAGTGCAATTGTTCTTGGGGGTTCCAGAGGAATTGGTAAAGCAATTTCTGATGCACTCAAATCAATAGACATTGATGTTTTTACAGCCTCCAAGAATGATATCGATACTTCAGATTTGAAGAGTGTAAAAGAATTTGTAAAAAATCATGATCAAACAGATATTTTAATTCTTAACACAGGAGGTCCAGAACCAAAACACTTCTTAGAAATTACTGAAGATGATTGGAAATTATATCATAATCAATTATTTTTAGGATTTTGCACAATTTTACAGAATATAAAAATTAATGATAAAGGATACATATTTTTGATTAGCTCAAATGTAATAAAAGAACCAAATCCAAAATTAATTATTTCATCAGCGTATCGTGCAGCATTTAGTGAAATATTTAAAATATTAAGCAAAAATTATGCTCAAAAAAATATTAGTTGTATCAATATTGCACCAGGTCCAATTAATACAGACAGAACAAAAGAATTAATAGAAAATGTAAAAAAATTTGAAAAATCTTTACCAATGAAGAGATTAGGTGAGCCTGAAGAGATTGGAAATTTTGTTAAAGCAATTATTGAGAATGAAATAAAATATCTAACAGGTGTTACAATTAACTTTGATGGTGCAAATTCAAACTGTATTTTTTAAAATTATTTTTTAAACTCAACATTTGGTGTATCAGGTTGACCTGCTATTGCTATTAATCCACCATCACGAAGTTGTTGTAATAATTGCATGACTTCTTTTTCAACTTGCTTTCTTTGCAATCCAGTCTGTTGAGCAAAAACTTCTACAAGTTCCGTTACTTTACGCTGCCCATTACATGATTTCCAAAAATCAACTATTGCCTGATTTACCATAAAGCCTTGATCATATTCATTTGCCAACACCATAGAACCGTCTTCTTGTTGTACTAGTTTCCCAACACCCTGTGGTAATGCGGTTTCATAATTGATTGGTGCAGGAGTATTCATAGCAGCACCCATATTTTTAATTTTTAATTTTCCTTCTTCAGTCATTTTATCCATTGACCAGGCAGGTTCCCATACAATGTTTATTTTGACATTATTTACTCCAGGAACTTTTTTTGCAAATCTAGTTGCATCTTCTACTAGAGTTTCATGAAGTGGACATCCCTGAGTAGTCATAGTCATTTTAATATTAACGTCATTATTTTCTGTAACATCAATTCCATAAATTAATCCCATTTCTACAATATTTAGTGGAACTTCAGGATCCATACACTGCTTCAATGATTCTTCAATTGCTTGTGCAGAAACAGTACTCATATTGATATGAAGAATTTGAAAAACAATAAAAACTTTCTATTAATTAGCTTTGAATAATTTTGGAATTGATTCATCATAAGGTGCAACAGCCACGCCTTTTTCAGTAATAATTCCAGATATTAATTCAGGTGGAGTCATATCAAATGCAGGATTTATGACACGGATGTCATCAGGGGCTGTTTTTTTATCCCCTATTCCGGTAACTTCACTACCTTTTCGCATTTCTATAATAACATCATCTGCTTTAGTGTCCAAATCAATTGTAGATAGTGGTGCTGCAACATAAAATGGGATTCCATGTAGTTTTGCCATAGTTGCTACTTGATAAGTTCCAATTTTGTTAAAAACATGACCAGTTTTTACAATCCTATCAGCTCCAACTACAACTTTGTTTACAAGACCATTTGCCATGGAATATCCAACTGCAGTGTCTGGAATCAAACTAACATCAAACCCATCATGTTTTAACTCAAAAGCAGTTAATCTTGAACCTTGTTGAATTGGTCTAGTTTCAGTTGCAATTACTTTAATATTTTTTCCACTTTCTCTTGTTGCACGAATTACACCTAATGCCGTTCCATATGCAACAGTAGCTAATGCACCTGCATTACAATGAGTCATAATTGTATCATTATCATTAAATAAAATAGAACCATTTCTTCCCATGGTCTTATTAATTTCAATATCTTCATCTGCTAATTGTTTAGCTTTAGAAATCACTAATTCTCTAATTTGTTCAATAGAATCTCCAGTCTTTGCAACATTCATGATTTTTTCTAATCCCCAACCTAAATTTACAGCAGTAGGTCTAGTAGCAAATAGAATATTTTTTGCATTTTCTAAATCAGATAATAATCCATCTTTACTTGTTGCGTTACTTTGTAAAACTGCTAAAGCTAATCCAAATGCTCCAGATACACCAATTGCAGGTGCACCTCTGACAACTAGAGTGCTAATTGCATCTGCAACTTGGTTAAAATCATCATATTCAACTAAAACAAGTTGATTTGGTAATTTTGTCTGGTCAATCATGACTACTTTGTTATTTTTCCATTCAACTGTTCTTAAGGAATTATTTGGAATAAGATTAACCATTTTAAAACAAGTTTTTTGATTCCATATTTAAAATATCCAACAGTATTTCAGAGTTTTGAAACATTATAATTTCATGAAAAATTCAGATTTGTGATGATAGAATACAAAGATTTAGAAAAAAATGATGTGTCTGGAATGTATAAAATTTATGATAAATGGCCAAAAATTGCTGATGAAGTTTTTAGAACAGATTTTAAAAAAATGGAATTTGAAAATATTGATCACATAATTTTTGCAGGTATGGGTGGTTCTGGTGCTATTGGAGACGCATTTGCAAGCATTTTATCAAAAACAAAAATTCATGTTTCTGTCATAAAAGGATATTTACTTCCAAATACTGTAAATTCAAAATCATTGGTAATTACTACAAGTATTTCAGGTAATACTGTAGAAACTCTATCCATTTTAAATTCTGCAAATAAAAAAGGATGTAAAATTATTGCAATCGCTTCAGGAGGAAAAATGGAAGAATTTTGTAATAAGGAAAAAATAGATTTCAGAAAAATTTCTGAAATACATTCCCCAAGATCGTCATTTGTAAAATTCTTTTATGCATTATTGAAAATTTTAAAACCAATATTACCAATAACAAATGAAGATATTATTGAATCTATTAAAAAAATGGAAGAATTAAATAATAATATTTCATCTGAGAATCTTTCTAATAATAATTCTGCATTAGAACTAGCAAAATGGATTTCTGGAATTCCATTAATTTATTATCCATGGGGATTAAATGCATCTGCAATTAGGTTTAAAAATTCATTACAAGAAAATTCAAAAGTACATGTAATCATAGAAGATATAATCGAATCATCTCATAACGGAATAATATCTTGGGAAAAAACTTCAAAAGTACAACCAATTTTATTACAAGGCAAAGATGATCATAGTAAAACAAAAGAGCGATGGAAAATTATCAAAAATTATTTTAATGAAAATAATATTAAATATTATAATGTATTTTCAGAGGAAGGAAATATTCTTTCAAAAATCATAAATTTAATCTATTTTTTTGATTTCGTATCAATTTACAAAGCTATTTTATCAAATACGGATCCAAGTCCTGTCAAATCTATTGAATATATTAAAAAAAAAATAGAAAATAATCATTAAAATAATCATTAAAATAATCATTAAAATAATCATTAAAATAATCATTTAATCTTCAGAACAAGTTGCATCATATTTCCCCAAAATGGAACATTGACAAAATTCCCTAAACGTATAGATCGCATTATTTTTTTATAATCTTTTAATGGATTTGCATATGGTGTATCAATATAAGGATACGAGATATGTTCAATTTCAAAATTATAAAGTTTACAAAGACGTTCAATTGAAAATTTATTGAAAATTAATTTATGAGATTTTTCATCAAAAAGATTCCATTTTTCTTTAAACAAATAATATAGAAAAGAATCAGAATTAGGAAGACTGAAGAAGAAAAATTTTGTTTTACGTTTAGAAATATGATGCAATTTCTTTAATGTATCTTGTAATTCTAAGCCTAAAAATTGGAACGAGCCACGAAAAATTATGGCATCAAATTTAATTTTAGATTCAAATTCAAGTAAATTACTAGATTCAAATTTAATTTTAGGGAATTTTTTCTTGGCATTTTTAATTGCCATCTCATCAGGATCAATTCCAAAAAGATTGTAGATGCCTACTTGATTTAATTTATTTAAGAAAATACCATCTGAACAACCAACATCAAGTATGTTACCTTTAGAAATAATATTTGATAAAAAGTTGGAATCAATTTCATATTGTTTTAATCTTAATTTAAAATGAGAAGAAGTATGATTACGAAATTTATTATAATTTTTGAAATAACTAGTGTTTTGAGATCTAGTTTTTATAAATTGTAAATTACAAGAAATACATTTCTCGATTTTTTGTTTTTGTAATTTTTGTGTTTTAATATTTTTAGACGAACACAAAGGACAACTAGTAATAATGGAGTTGTTTTTTAAATTCAAATTATAAATTGATTGTAAATTATATGATAAAAATTGATCTAATTTTTTGGTTTAATTAAATTATGTTCAAAAAGAATTTTTGCTGCATTTACAAGTTTTGAAAAATCTATATTTGATTTAATAGAAATATCTAGAAGAGAATTATCACCATCAGATTGATTTAGAATCCATAAGAAAGTTTCATTCAGATGTTTTGAATTTTTAGATGCTCCAATTAAATTATAAAGTCCTCTTTTTCCAAGATTAGGCTCACATTTAGGATTGACATTAATAAAAGTTTGATTATTTTCTAAAATATTATCATCATTTGAATATTTTTTTAAAGAATTTTTATCATTATTGATTACATGATCATATTCATAATTTGAGGATATACTAGAGAAAGTTTGATTATTTTCTAAAATATCAATAACATTTGAATACATTTTGAAGGAATCAGTAAGTGATTTAGAATTCATAAATTCTAAATTATCTGCAGAAGTATGATATTCAGGGAATTTTCCATAAATTGTTCTCACCAATGATCCAATAGGCATGTTAAATCCCATGGAACAAAATTGTCGCTCATCACTTCCCGTGGGGAAAAAATTTTGTAAAGTATATTCACTTTTAGAATCTTCTAAAACCTTCTGAACAATATGATCAATCATTGAATTTCCCATACGTGATTTTTTATATGTAAAACAACCAGAATCTCCTAAACATGTTGCCACAAGACCACCCTTAATTTTCCCAATGTTATTTTCATTAATACTAAGCCAAGTAATTGCGCCTATTGTTTCAGGAATAAATAAGAATCTATACGAATACTTTAATTTTTTATGTTTCAATAATTTAGCGAGAAATGTTAGAATAGAAATTCCAGTTAAGTTATCATTACACATTGAAGGGTGGCAAACATAAGTGGAAAAAAGAATTTCATCATTTTTTTCACCTTGGAAAAACAATTCACCATAACTTAATGAACCATCTTCAAGTGTAGAGTCAATAAATACTTCATATTCACCATCTCCTAATTTTAAATAATCATTATATGATAAACAAAATCCCCAATTTTCTTGATAATATGATGTTTTATAGGGAATCCAATCAGGGTGTTTTTCTATTGTGTAAAGATGGTTTTTTAATTCATCAAATGAAAGTTTTTTATGAATTGGAATACTATATTGCAAAATATGTAAATTTGATTTCTTAAAGTCAATTATTTTTTCACCTTTTGAATTTTTTACATATGCATCACGTATGTTCCATTCTTTAGGAACTATCCAATCAAAAACTTTGGTTCCTGTAGGAACTTCTTTAATTTCAAGCGGAATATGATGTTTAATTAATTCAAGTGTATTTCTAGTTCCATTTCCAGTGATACTTCTACAAATAGGAAATAATTCATTTATGAATGAAAATAATTCATTATTTACATCATCAATATTATTTTGATTTGAATGATTTGTAGACATTATTTCAAATTCTTTTCTAACCAAAAAAATTCAATGTTATAATTATTTTTTTCAAAGATTTTACGACTACCAATATTTTCAACTTGAACTTTTGCAATTAATTTTGATATTCCAAGTAATTTTGCCTCTTTTTCTACAAGTCCTAAGGCATATGATGCAATTCCTTTATTTTGAAAATCTTTTTTTAGCATAATCCCTACATCAAAATTTAATAGTCTCAGATATCCTACAATTTCACCATTAAGAGTTATCATCCAATGATGAAATTTAGGGTTATTTTTTTGATGTTCTAGATATTCATAGTGTTCAGATTTTGTTAGAGGTTTAGTTTGTAGATCGAAATTGGTGAAAAAATTATTTCTCAAAGACAAAATAAAATCCCAATCAGATTGTGTGACAGATCTTAGATTTACGTTCAATTAATGAATGTGTTATAATTGATTTATTATTGTTATCGAAAATAGCAGAATTAAAGTAACTTGAAAAAGAAAGGAAAAATATGACTAAATTGAAAATTGGGAATTCTTACATTGGTGAAAATAAACCAGCCTACATAATTGCTGAAGCAGGCATTAACCACAATGGAAAATTAAAAAATGGTCTAAAAATGATAGATAGTGCAAAAAAATCAGGTGCAAATGCAATTAAGTTTCAGACATTTTTAGCAAAAGACCTAACCTCAGAAAAATCAAAATATTTTGAACTTTTTAAAAAATTAGAATTATCTAATGAGGACTTTAAAAAACTAAATGATTATGCCAATAAGAAAAAAATTCAATTTTTTTCAACTCCATTTAGTTTTGACGCAGTTGATCTTCTAGTGGAATTGAATGTTCCAGCTATCAAAATAGCATCAGGAGATCTTACAAATATTCCATTAATAAAATATGCAAGTTCAAAGAAAAAACCAATGATTTTATCAACGGGTATGGCCAAAATATCAGAAATTAAGGATGCGGTTAAATCAGTAAGATCTCAAAAAAATAATAAAATTGTAATTTTACATAGTATATCCTCATATCCAAGTCCATTAAATGAAGTAAATCTAAATAGTATTAAGAGTCTGCAAAAATCATTTAGAAATGTAATTGGATTTTCTGACAATGGAGACGATCTTTTGATACCCGTAATTGCAGTAGCTTTAGGTGCCAAAATAATTGAGAAACATTTTACTTTAAATAAAAATTTTATTGGTCCTGATCATTCTATATCAGCAAATCCCAAAGAATTCATGGATTTGGTAAAAAATATTCGAAAAACAGAAGAAGTTCTTGGTAACGGAATAAAAAAATGTCAACCATCTGAACTACAAAACATAGTAGAAGCACGAAGAAGTATTACGGCAAAAGTGGAAATTTCACAAGGAGAGAAAATTAAGAAAGAATTTATCGATTTTAAACGTCCAGCAACTGGAATTGCACCAAAATTTATAAAAAAGGTTTTAGGTAAAACTACAAAAAAAAATATTTTTAAAGATGAATCTATCAAATGGGATGAATTGTCATAACTATTTTATCATTAAAGAATAAAAAAATGAAAATTCTTTTTCGAACCTCTGGTGGTCGTGCTTCAAAAAAAGAATTAGGATTTGGACATATTTTTCGTTCAATAAATTTATCAAAAAAATTTCCAAACCATAAAAAATTTTTCCTAATAGAAGATTATGGAGGAGTTAAATCAGTTTTTGAAAAAAATAAAATTAAAAATTCTACTTATTTACCAAAAAATATCATACTTGAAAAAGATATAATCATAACAAAAAAAATCCTACAAAAGGAAGACATTGACATTTTAATTGTAGACAAATATGATATTGATGTCAAATTTTTTAAAGAAATTTCAAATAAAGTAAAAATTGTATATGTTTCAGATTTAAAAGAAATCCAATTTCCTGTAGATTTAGTAATTAATGGATTTATAGGATTTCAGAATAAAATTGTAAAAAATAAGTATGGTAAAAAATGTCTAATTGGACCAAAATATCAGATAATTAATGAGAAATTTGATGTAAACAAATCTAAAAAAAAATCAATCGATCTATTAGTAACTTTTGGTGGATTTGATGAGATGGGTTTGACAGAATTTGTTTTTAAAAGATGGTTAAATATGAACAATAAATTCAAAATAAAAATTATTTTAGGACCAGGTACAAAAGAATCAAAATTTATCCAGAAATATAAGAAAAAATATTCAAAATTATTAATTATTGAAAAACAAACTACAAAAATGCATTCTGAGATACAAAAGGCAAAATTTGGTTTGTGTGCAGGAGGAATTACATCATATGAATTTGCCAGAGTGAATGTTCCTTTTGGAATAATTTGCATGAATAAACACCAAAAATTAACAGCAAAAGAATGGCAAAAAAGAGGAATTGCAAAGAATTTAGGTGGTTATGACTCAAAGTTAACTAAAAATCTAGATAATTTTCTAAAATTAATTTCTACAAATAAATTATTGTCAAAAAAAAATAAAACTATTGTTGATGGTCGTGGTGCAGAAAGAATTCAAAAAGAGATTATTAAATTAAAAGATTGAAAAATTATTTTATAATTGATGATATAACATATTCAATTTGTTTTTGATTCATCATAGGGTAAATTGGTAAACACAAAATTTGATTTTTTAATTTATTAGCATTTGGAAAATTTAAAACTTTGTATTTATTTTTATTATAAGACATTAAATGTAATGGGTGGTATTGAACACTTGTACCAATACTTTTTTTATGTAATTTTTTAAATAATTCATCTCTAGTTAAATGATATTCTTTTTCTATTTTTATTGAATAAAGATGGAATATGTGATTTCTATTTGATTTAACCATAGGTAATGAAATACCTTTTATATTTTTGAGTAATTTATTATATTGATTTGCAATTTTAATTCTTAATGTATTAATTTTATTTATCCTGTTTAGTTGTGAAAGTCCAAGAGATGAACGAATTTCATCTAGTCTATAATTATAACCTAAATCAACTATATCATATTTCCAAGTATTGGATTTTTCTCTTTGATTAGGTGTAATATCCATACCTTGAGAACGAAGCTGCTGCATTTTTTTATGGAATTTATTTTTATTTGTAGTAATCATTCCACCTTCTCCAGTGGTAATAATTTTAGTCGGATAGAAACTAAAACAACCAATATCACCAATACTTCCACACATTGTTTTCCCAAATTTTGATCCAAGTGCATGAGCACAATCTTCAATGATCGATAAATGTTTAGATTTAGCTATAGTTTTTAATTCATCCATGTCACATGATTGACCACCATAATGAACAGGGATTATAGCCTTGGTTTTTTTAGAAATATGTTTTTTAATTGAGTCAATTGAAATGTTAAAGGTTTGAGGATCTACATCTACAAGCACTACCTTTGCACCACAATAAATAACTGAATTAGCAGTTGCTGCAAAAGTAAACGTTGGAACGATTACTTCGTCTCCTGGACCTAAATTCAAGGCCCGGGTTGCAAGATGAAGTGCCTGAGTGGCACTACCAACACCAAGAGCATATTTTGAATTAATATAATGTTTGAATTTGTTTTCAAATTTAGATAAAAATGGTCCATTGGTAAGCCAACGATTTTCAAGAGATTTCAAAACATTATTTTTATCATCATTGGTTATCCAGGGTTCAAAATATGGAACTTTCATAAATATTCAAAGAAACTAGTTGAATATAATCAATTATCATTTTGATCAGATTTAATTATTTGGTTATTTCGGTCTAAAAATTCTACTAAAGTAGGATAGTCAATGAAAGAATTTTCTTGATATAAACTTGAAAATATTTTTTGCATTATAATATAATCTTCAATTGTATCTACAGATAATTTCCAACTGGGTCGTGATAGATTTTTAGGTGCATTAATTTCTTGAATATTAAATAAATTTGGATTTTTTGTAATAAAATATGTTACATGTTCTAGACTTTGTGGATCTTTTTGAGTTTCATATAGTTTGGTTAAAGTAGAAAATGTAAATATTTCACAAGTAGAATAACCATAAGGATATGTCAGATGTAAACAATTTGATGCATAATCACAATGAGAATTTTTACATAAATTTATCAAATTATCAATAATCTTTGGATTGACTAATGGATTATCAGATGTTAATCTAATTATTAAATCTGCATTAAATTTTTTTGCACATTTATAAAATCTCTCTAAAACATTTTCAGAACTACCTCTAAAACAATCTATTTTCAATTTTTTTGCAAAAGAATCAACTACATCATCTTCTTGTAAATCAGTTGTTGCGATAACTATTTTTCCAATCATTTTTGAATGTTTTAAAAAATCTACTATATGTTGAAGAATAGGTTTTTCATTCAATTCCTTCATAATTTTACCAGGAAATCTACTAGAACCCATTCTAGCTTGAATAATAGCAATAGTAGTCATTGATTTTATAAATAAAATAACTGATTAATAGATTTTATAATTTTTTGAAATATATTCATAAAAAAGATTAGAATATTATATATTGAAAAAATAATTATATAAGAAATGATAAAATTGGAAGCTAAATTGAAAATTGAATTAAAAAATAAAACTATTCTAATTTCTGGAGGTGCAGGAAGTATTGGATTTCATTTGACTAAAAGATTATTGGATTATCCCATAAAATCAATAAGAATTTTAGATATTGATGAAAATGCATTATTTCAACTGAGTAGAAAATTAAATAATCCAAAAATAAGACTGTTACTTGGAAATATTTTAGATAAAGAAAGAGTTAATTTAGCTATGAATGATGTTGATTTTATTTTTCATTTAGCAGCAATAAAAAATATTGAAATTTCTGAATTCAATCCTATTGAGACAATTGACTCAAACATTAATGGAACTGTAAATTTAATTAAAAGTGCAATGAGAAATAAACCAAAAAAATTTATCAACATTAGTACGGATAAAGCAGTTGAACCTACAACATTATATGGAACAACAAAATTACTAAATGAAAAATTAGTAACATGGGCAGGTCAACATAATGAAAAAATAAAATTTGCCACCGTTAGATTAGGTAATGTATTTGAAAGTAGAGGTAATGTATTTGATGTATGGAATGAAGAAATGAAAAATGATAATTCAATTTCAGTAACAGATCCAAATATGGAAAGATATTATTTTCATGTTAATGACGCTGTTGAGTTTATCTTAAATTCCATTCCATTAGTCAATCATGGTGAAATAATTGTTCCTAAAATGAAATTGTATAAAATTAAAGATTTAGCATCTAAAGTGTCAAAAAAACAAAAAATTATCGGAGTAAGAAAAGGAGAGAAAATTAGAGAAAAATTACTTACTAAACATGAACAAAAATCAGCTAAAAACATGAAAAAAATATGGATTATTAAACCCGATGTGGTATAACAAATAACAGAAATTAAATTAAAATCAAATTACTAAATTCCTTTTATGTACTTAACAAATGAATTAGATGCATTACCAGGATTAGCTAAATACGATTGAACAAATTCTTTTCCTTTTTGAATTTGATTTTCTTTAAATTTCTTATCAAATAAAATTGAATTAATTGCGGATTTTAATTCTAGTGGAGTGTAAACAGGTTGAGTAATTTTATTTTTAATAATAACATCATCTTGATACAAATCAGGATTAGTCATAATTGTTATAGTAGGTTTCCCTAGAATCATAGATTCTAAGAGAATAGTTGAAAAGCCCATATTGATAAGAACTTCACAATTTTGTAGTAAATCAATAATATATTGAGTTTTATACACAGGGATCAAAGGATTGATTTCATTTATTATTTTTTGAACATCATATGTTGGAATTGCACCAGGATGAAGCTTAATTATTAATTTCTTATTTTTAATATCATTTAAAATTTGACAAGATTCTTTAAAAAATAATTTATGTTCTTCTGAAATATTAGTGTCATAATTAGATAAATTCCAAGGAGACCAAGTAAAACTAGAAGCTAAAAGAAGAGTATTATCATTATGAATTTTTGGAATATTGAATAGTTTATCATATCTAGGATTTCCAATAACTGCTATTTTTTTATCATTTATTTCTTCGTAATCAAATAGATATCTTTTTTCATATATACTCCAGACGGCATAAGATAAATTATCTTGTTGTTTTTGTCGATCTAATTTTAAATATTTAGACCATGAATCGGTAAGCGGATCCAATCCATGTTGTAATCTAATTGCAGGAATTCCATATTTTTTTGCAACATATAATACAGATAATTGATAAACATTTTGATAAAGTGTGACCACATTTTTAATATTGACATTAGAAAAAAAACAAAGAGATGATTCAATTACATGTATAGCCTTATGAAAATTAATTTTACATATGTGGATAAATTCATGTTTAATTAAATTCCAAAAATTTACATCATCATAAGAAAAAAATTCAAAGTTTTCATTATTTAATAAATTTTCTAAATTTTTATCAATTTTAAATTGGATTTCTACTATTTTTTTTTTTGTTTCTTTAGTATTAAATTTATACAAACTTGATACTTTTGATTTGGAATTTTTAATTATAGATAAATTCTTAATATTCCAAGATGTTGTAACTTCATCATTTAACAACAAAACATTACTAAATTTTACAGATAATGCATTTAAAAAAGTATCATAAGGTTTTGGTGTTAAATCTAATAATAAAATAGTTTCATCTTGTTTATTAGATTCATTAAATTTAACATTAAATGTATTGTTTAATATAAATTCAAAAATTCTTGCAATTTTAGTTGCAGTAGAACGTGGTAACCAAAAATTAATTGATTTTGATCCTATGTTTATTGGTAAAGCTACTTTATCATAAGATGTATTGTTTTTAGAAACAATTGGTAATTTGGATTTTGATAAATTATTAATAAAATTAAAAAATGAACAAATATTTAACAGTGAACTATTTGCAATTATATTTTTAGGTTTTTCTTTATCTAAAATATTTTTTATTCCAATAATTTTCTTTAATTGTTTTAGAAAGAATAAGTTAAGTTCAAATTCAATCATTGATCCTAAATTCATGTCTTCATAAACAAATTCTTGTGCTAGATCTTGTTTATACCAATTTTGAGATAATTTGATAGATAAATTATTAATAATTTTTTTATCATTTTCTAAATAATCTTCTATTAATGTGTGATCAATTTTTTTTGCATCTAATAAATTATGAGAGTGTATATCAAAAGAGATTATTTTGAAATTTGAATGAAAAATATTTGATGTAAAATCAGGAATTTTATTTTCATCACAAAAGATTAATGAATCAACCATAATAAGATCTAAATGAAAGATTTTTTACATTCATTTAAACTAATTTTATATATATAGAAAATATTACAACAATACACATCTTGAAAAAAATTCTTTTAATTACCCCTCCATCTCCATTTTTGCTTTCAGATAAGGCAATTGTTCCTTTAGGGATTTTGTATGTTGCTAGTGCACTAAGAGAACAAGGGTATCATGTTGAAGTGTTGGATTTAACTGGAAAAACAAATTACGAGAATGAAGTAAAAAAATATGCAGCAAAATCTTATGATGCATTTGGTCTTACAGGTACAAGTCCTGATATCGGTCAAGCAATTCAAATTTTAGAGTTAATTAAAGGAGTAAACCCAAAAAATAAAGTCATTTTAGGGGGTCCACATGCATCAGTAGCTCCACAAATTTCTAAAGATTATGATTTTGATAAAATTGTGGTAGGGGATGGATGGTCAGGTGCAAAAATAGCAATCGAAGATAATTCTGATGAAAAATTAATTTTTGCTCCCATGTTAGAAAATTTTGATGATGCTCCATTTCCAGCACGTGATCTTATTGACATGAATAGTTACGAGTATTACATTAGAGGTGTTCGTGCAACAAATGTAATGACACAACTTGGTTGTCCATATGGATGTGTATTTTGTTCAGGTAGAGCTCAACCAGAATATAGAAAAATGAGATTACGTACTATTCCAAATGTAATGAAAGAATTAGATATGTTGCATGATAAGTATGGTTATGATTGTTTTATGTTATATGATGATGAAGTAAATATTGTAAAAAAACGAACGTTAGAACTTATGCAAGAATTTAAAAAACGAGGTTATAGATTTAGAGCATACATCAAAGCTAATCTATTTGATGATGAAACTGCTAAAGCAATGGCTGAAGGAGGTGCATTGGAACTTTCTACAGGAGTTGAGTCAGGCAGTGATAAAATTCTCAAAATAATACAAAAAGGAACTACTTATGAAATAAATAAAAAATTTGTTCAAATTTGTAGAAAATATAATATTTTTGCTAAAGCTTTTATGATTTTAGGTTTACCAGGTGAAACTTACGAAGATGCTATGCTGACAAAAAAATGGATTCTAGATGCTAAACCGGATTATTTTAATCTAGGAATCAATACACCTTATCCAGGTGCACCACAATACGATCAAAAAGAAAATTTTGATATTGATTATAATAAAATTGATTATTCAAAAGAACAAGTATCATATTCAATGCATGGAGTAAAAAAATGGAAATCATGGGTTAGAACATCTTCTTTATCATCTGAAGAATTAGTTCATTTAAGAGATGAAATAGAAAGTGAATGTAGAAAAACGTTAGGATTCAAACATGAACCAGGAGAAGGAGGTCATGGAAGTAAAGAAAGTCCATACGAATTAAGCATGGGTCAAAGTCCAAGTGAAGAACAATTATTAAAAATACAAAAATTTGAACGTGGGGATTCATTTAGAGATGGATAACATTTACTTAATCCACTTTTCTTGAATTTCTTTTATTTGTTTTAATTCATCATCTTTTAATTTTATGTCTGATGAATTCGCATTCAAAATTACATGTTTTTCTGAACTTGAACCAGGAATACACACTGAAATTTCTTTGTAACTTAAAACATATGCAATTGCAATTTGTGCTATACTTCTATTCTTAGTTTGTAAAAATTTAAATTGATTTGCTTTTTTTATTTTTTCTTTAATAATTTTGTTTGAATAACTTATTCGTCTAATATCATTTTTTGCAAATTGATGATTTTCATTATATTTTCCAGATAAAAATCCTTGTCCTAAAGGTTCAGAAATAATAATTCCAATATTATTTTTTTTAGCATGCGACAATAATTCTATTGTTGGTTTGTAATCAATCAATGAAAAATAGAATTGTAATGTATCAACAAATCCACTATCAATTAATTTTTTTCCTATTTCATAATCTAATCCTATAGAAACTCCACAAAATGAAGCTAATCCATCATCTTTAATTTTTTTAAATACTTTTTTTAATTCATGTAATTCTGTTTCATTTTTAGGAGGTTTATGTGCTTGAAATAATGTAATTTTCTTTGTTTGTAATCTACACAAACTACGTTTTATTGATGATAAAAGATATTCATAGGATAAATCAATTTCTACAGGTAAGGGTGTGTTCTGAGCGGGAATTATCCCACCTTTTGTAAAAATATTTATTTTTTTCTTAATATTTTTTATCTCATTACCAATTCGTTTTTCACTATTTCCTAATGAATAAGTATCAGCAGTATCAAATACATTAATTCCCATTTTGATGGCAGTTTGAATTATTTTTGATGCGGTATTTTTATGGACTTGTCCATAAGTTAAAGGAATTCCATTAATTGTTGTTTCACCACCTAATTCCCAACAACCTAATCCTACTTCAGATACATTCAACTTTGTTTTTCCTAATCTTCGATAATTCATTTTAATTAGATGTACTTATTTTTTGACTTATAAATTCACTTTAAAAAAATTTTAGAAAATATTTAAGTTATTTCTTAATTCAAATTATTTCATGGAAGACTCTTTTGATAATAGAAATAAAAATTATATTAAAAAAATGAATCATGATAAATTATTAAAAAAATTATCTAAAAAATGGTTTATGAATGTAAATAGATATGAATATGGAAAACATTTTTCATGGTTGGGACGTCCCATAATACAATTTCCTCAAGATATCATTGCTTTTCAGGAAATAATTTGGAAAATAAAACCTGATTTAATTATAGAAACAGGAATAGCTCGTGGTGGATCTTTAATTTTTTTATCATCAATGCTAAAATTAATTGGGAATGGGATTGTTTTAGGAATAGATATCGCACTTCGTCCACATAATGAACGTGAAATTAAAAAACATTCAATGTTTAAGCGAATAAAAATTTTAAAGGGGTCATCAATAGAACCAAAAATTTTCAATCAAGCCAAAAAAATTTCAAAAAATAAAAAAAAAGTTATGGTAATTCTCGACTCTGATCATAGTAAAGAACATGTTTTAAAAGAATTAATTTTATATTCGCAACTTGTTTCTAAAGGAAGTTATATCATAGTATGTGATACAATTATTCAAGATTTTCCTAAAAATTGGTTTGTCAAAAATGGAATTGATCGTCCTTGGAATAAATCAAATAATCCAAAAACAGCAGTTTGGGAATTTCTAAAAAAAAATAAGCGTTTTAAAATAGATAAATCTATTGAAGATAAATTACTAATTACTACAGCACCTGATGGTTTTTTAAAATGTATTAAAAATTAAAATTTCTTTTTCCAGATCATTTTAATTGTTATACTAAAATTTATTATTAAGAAATTTCATTATACAAAATAGTTTGAGGTAACATTTTAAGTTCATGTTTAGAATTGTAATTATATGAAATCAGTAATTTTGGCAGGTGGATATGGGACTAGAATGAATGAAGAAACAAAAAATAAACCTAAACCTATGATAAAAATTGGTGAGAAGCCAATTCTTTGGCACATTATGAAAACATACTCAGTGTATGGGATAAAGGATTTTGTAATTTGTTGTGGTTATAAAGGTGAAGAAATAAAAAAATATTTTCTAGATTCATTTGATATACAGAATATTCATAAAAATCAAAATCATGTTGAAATGACAGTAAATACAGAATCACAACTTTGGAACATAACACTTGTAGATACAGGACTTGATACAATGACTGGTGGGAGATTAAAGCGTGTTGAAAAATATGTAGGTAACGATACATTTCATTTTACTTATGGAGATACTCTAAATGATGTAAACATAGAAAATCTTTTGAAATTCCATAAAAAAAATAAATCTGTTTGTACGGTAACTGCATGTAGACCACAAGAAAAGTACGGAGTATTAATCATTGAAAATAATAGAATTATTGAGTTTAAAGAAAAACCAGTTAGTAAAAATTGGGTGAATGGCGGTTATTTTGTTTTAGAGCCTTCGGTTTTTGACTTAATTCATAACGATAAAACTATTTGGGAAAAACAACCACTGGAAACACTTGTTAGGAAAAATCAATTTTATGCATTCAAACATAATGGATTTTATCAACCAATGGATACAATAAGTGAAAAAAATAGATTAAATGATTTATGGAAATTAAATGAAGCGCCTTGGAAAGTTTGGTAATTTATGTAATTATTTTAATTTTGTAGAATATAATATTTAGGGGAAGAACAAATAAAATTTATGAAAATTTTAGTAATTGGTGGTAGTGGACCTATTGGTTACAATATTTCAAAATATTTTTCTCATAAAGATTATGAAGTTCATTCTACTTATTATAAGAATAAAATAATTGGAAAAAAATATTATCAACTAGATATAACAAATAATGAAAAAACAGTTGAATTAATTAAAAAAATAAATCCAGAAATTCTAATTCATTGTGCAGCATTGGCAGGAGTAGATTTAGCAGAAAAAAATCATCAACTAGCAGATACTGTAACCGTAGAAGGTACAAAGAATGTGATAGAAGGATGTAAAATAATTAAAAGTAAATGCATTTATGTTTCTACTAGTTTTGTATACAATAATAAAAATAATATGGGTTTTGAAAATGATAAAGCTGTACCCAATACATATTATGGAAAAACAAAACTAAGATCTGAAGAAGAAGTAATAAGTTCAGATTTAGAACATCTTATTTTACGAACAGATCAACCATATTATTGGACAGAAAAATGGCAAAAAGAAAATTCAGTAATGAGAGTATTGAAAAATTTACGCAATGAAACTAAATTAAATGAAGTAATTGATTGGTTTAATGTACCAACTTTTATTCCGGATTTTGTTAAAGCGATAGATATTCTTATTCAAAAAAATAAAAATGGTATTTTTAATGTAGTAGGAAATAATTTTGTAAATAGATATGAATGGTCTTGTAAAGTGGCAGAAATTTTTGGTTTAGATAAAAATTTAATCACTCCAATTAAATCACAAAGTTTAGATTTAAAGATTGAAAGACCCAATATAAATATCAGTAATAAAAAACTTATTCAAGAAACAGGAATTGAAATGAAAGGAATCATTGAAGGTGCAAAAAAAATGTATTCAGAATCCTTAAACATGAAATAGATTATTATTTTATCGATCTGAAAAATCTGGCCAGGATTTATCTTTCTCAGATATAGAATGCACTGGTAGTGGCCACTTTATTTGAAAATTAGGATCATTCCACCTAATTCCTTGTTCATGTTCTGGTGAATAAAATTGAGATACTTGATAAATTAACTCTGTATTTTCTTCAAGAGTTTGAATTCCATTAGCACATCCTTCAGGAATATATCTCCAAAAATATTGATTTTCAGATAAAATTATAGATTCCCATTGTTTGAATGTAGGAGAGTTTGGTCTAGTATCAACGGTTACACTAAATACACTACCTTTAGTACAACGTATTAGTTTTACTTCTTCAAAAGGTTTCAATTGATAATGTAATCCTTTCAAAGTTCCTTTATTCTTTGTAAAATTAACATTACATTGTACAATTTTAGAATTTATTCCATTTTTTTCAAACTCATTTACATCATAGGTTCTTCCAAAAAAACCACGTTCATCTTCTTTTTTTTCAATTTCTATATTTAATGCCTGAAAAATTTTTGTAGGTAAAAAAATCATAATTTTCTAAATATCATAAAATTTAATGGGTTTTATTGGTTTTTAATATCTAAATAAATTTCCCATTAATAGAATTGTCCTCAAAAAGTATTTTATTATTTTTAATATGATTATACCATTTTAAAGTGATAGTTTTCTCACCATAATCCAAAGAACCATCTTTAAGGGATAGAAAAATTTCTTTTGATGTGTCTTTTACATTATTTTTTGCCTTAAATCCAAGAACATTTTGGATTTTATCAAATGATGCAAAATATGATCGTTCATCAGGTGTATTACTTATTTCTAATTCAGAATTAGGATCTAAAGCAGATCCAACTTCTTTTGCTAAGTCAGAAATGATATAATTTTGTTCATTAGAACCAACATTAAAAATCTGCCCATTAATTTTTGAAATAGTAGTATTAAGAAGTAATTTGTAAGCTTGTATTGCATCCTTAATGTGTACAAATGGTCTTTTATTATTACCCCCAAAAATTGTAATTTTTTTATTTTTAAAAAAATCCAAAACCATACCATTAACAGCTAAATCAAATCTCATTCTAGGAGATATTCCATAAACACTAGAGAATCTGAGTGCAGTTACAGAAAAATCATTGTTTCCTAGTGGAAGTATATCAATTTCAGCTTTTCTATTGGCTTTTGAGTATGCAGTAAGTGGAGATATTGTGGATTCTTCATTAGCAGTTTCTTTTTGTTGGCCGTAAATACTTGCACTTGAAGCCAAAACATATTGCGGAACACCTGCTGCTTTACTCAATTTAGCAACACGAAGTCTACCCATATGGTTAATATCATAAGTTTTTTCAGGTTCTAGATCACCTACTGGATCATTCGACAATGCAGCAAGATCCATTACCACATCTATATTTTTGAGTACTTTTGGATCAAACCATCTAATATCATCTTTTATTAATTCAAGATTATCTTCAAATCTTTTTGATTTAAAATATTCATCACCAAAGAAAAATCTATCTAGACATTTTACATGATGTCCTTCTTCAATTAATGAAGGTATTAAAATAGACCCAACATATCCGGCCCCTCCAGTTATCAATATGTTAAATCTTTTCATCATTATTTACAATATTAAGTCTTAATTTAATCTTTAAAATTATTTTCAAACTTTGAATATATCAAAATATGATTTTGGTTTTAAAAAAAATATTTAGGATTAGATCATCATTAGTTTTTATTTCATATATAAAATATGTTTTAAAATTTATTTTTTGATATAATAATTATAAATTTGATCATATCTATTTTTAGTTCAAATTTATGTTTAGTATAAATTCTTGCTTGTTTTATGAATTTAATATTTTTTGAATAATATCTGATAATTCATTACTTGATTTTATCTTAAAAAATTTACATCCTGCTGCTTTTGCTGCTTCAATATCAGTATCATTATCACCTATCATCCAACTTTGATGTAAATTTAATTGTAAAACTTTTGCTGCTTTTAACAACATACCAGGTTTAGGTTTTCTACATTTACAATTTTCATCAGGTTTATGTGGACAATAAAAAAAATGATCAATTTGTGTTCCATTTTTTTTAAGAAATTTTTGAATTGTAGAATGTATTGCTGATACGTTATGATGAGTAGTAAAACCACGATTAATTGCAGATTGATTTGAAATTACAACTATGATGAAACCAGCATTTTTTAGTTTTTTAATTGGTTCAACAATATTTGGAAATATTTCCAATTCTGAAACAGTTTTTACATAATCTTTTTTTTCTTTATTTAATACACCATCACGATCAAAAAAAACAGCTTGTTTTTTTTCATTCATATGTAAATAAGGGCTTTCCAATTTTTCTAATTGAAGAAATTATACAATGACATAATACAACATGAAGTGATTCAATCTGTAACATATCATTAGTAGGAGTCATAATACAAACATTACAAAATTTTTTCATTTTACCACCAGATTTACCGGTTAATCCTATACAAATAGCACCAGATTTTTTACCATATTGAAATGCTTTAAGAAGATTTTTTGAATTTCCACTTCCACTAAAACCAATTATCAGATCTCCTTTACTAAGTTGATTCTTTAATTGTTCAACAAAAATATCATCGTATGTGGCATCATTTGACCATGCAAGTATAACAGGTATATTATCAGTTAATGAAAATACTTGAAATCGTTTATCACCCTTTGTTATGGCTGTTTTTAATAAATCTGAAGTAAAATGTGAAGCAGTAGAACCTGAACCACCATTTCCCATCATAAAAATTTTTTTCCCCTTGTTTCTTGCCTCAATCAATAACTCAGTGAATTCAATTATTTTACTATGATCAAGAATTATTTCTTCCAGTAAACTCTTTTGAGTTTTTAAAAAATCACTTATCAATTCTTTCAATGTTATTTATTATGATTTTGTTATAGATTTAAGATTTGTTTTTTATTTATTTTTCCCTTAGAAATATATTTTTCAATATCTAAAACTTTTGGTCCACTATTATAAAATTCAAATTTTACTTGTTTTAACCCTTTAGATTCCATATAATTAATGATTTTTTTTTGTTTATTTTTTTCACAGTAAAGTAATAAGTGACCTCCTCCTCCAGCTCCAGTAAGTTTTCCACCAGATGCTCCCAACATAAATGCTTTTTTATACAATCTATCAATTTTTGGATTTGATACTTTAGTTGAAAATTTTCTTTTTAGGTTCCACCCTTCATTAAGAAGTTCTGCAAATTTCTCTATATCAGAATTTTTAAGGGATTCATAAGTTAAAATGCCTAAATCATTAGTACTATGTAAAGCTGAAATAGTTTGAGGATCTTTATCATTAATTCTTTTTATTTGATCAATTAAAATTTCAGCACTTTTTCTTGTGGTTCCCATAAAAAATAGCAATAAATTAGATTCAAGTTCTTTTTTAGTAGAATTATTCAACTTTATTGGACTAACAGTAGTTTTTTGTTTAGAAAATTTAATGTGATTGAAACCTCCAAATGAGGTTATGTATTCATCTTGTCTACCAAGTGGCCAATGAAGGATATTTCTAGCAATAAAATAAGCAGTTTCAGCAAGTTTAGTCTTGTTCCATTTTTCTCGTTTAGAAAATAACAATGTATTTAACAAATTTACCATTAATGAACTAGAACCTCCCAAACCTGATCCTGCAGCAACATCACTAAAAAGAATTGTATTAATTCCAGTTTTATATTTTAGATATTTTATTGTTGATGATGCAATTTCATTGCCATCTTCAACTGCAATTTTTCCAAAAAATTTTGAAGTAAAATGTTTTTTTAAATCAGGTGAAAAAACTTGAAATAAATTATCTTTACTAGGATGAACAATAGCATAAGTGAATTGGTTAATAGTGGTTGATACTACATTTCCATTAAATTGATTATAATATTCTGGTAAATCAGTTCCACCTCCTGCAAAACTTATTCGAACTGGTGTAATTCCAATAATCATATCAAATGTTATTTAATCAATAGTAAATATAAGTTAAAATAGATATTTACAAAAAATGGTTTAATTAAAAAATTTAATGAAATAATAAAATCAAAATGAATTTACATTAAATATCTTTAATAGCATATATCAAACCATAGTACCCTGGTTTAAAATTATTTTTAAAATCATCATTTGATGAATATTTTTTGTTGCGTTTTTCAAAATCATTACGGGTTTTTAATCTAAATATTCTCAAATATTTTCCAATAAATCCAGTGGAAATGGGAGATGTATTTGAAACTTTAAATCCACACTTTTTTAATTTTTCTTTTAAATCTAAATAACCATGATGGTATTCTATCAATATTTGATCAAATCTATTCAAAGTTTCATTAGATGCTGAAAGAATTGATTCGTATTCGCATCCTTCACAATCTATTTTAAGAATAGAATTATTTGGAACGTCAAAATCACTAATGATTTGTTGTAATGAATAGATAGGGATATCTTTACCAATATTAGATAACTGCAATCTACTATCTACATCACTTTTTATATCAGGATCTAGTTTAATGCTACCAGAATTACCAGAACAGCCAGCTAAAAAGATACTGCAATTTTCACTAAAAGAATTTTCTTCAATATTTTTTTGTGCAAAACAAAAATTATTGTAAAAAGGTTCAAACCCAATTACTCGTTTAGCACCTTTTATGGAGAAATAAATAGAAGAATCACCTATGTTTGCCCCAATATCCACTACAGTTTTTCCTTTAACATTTAGTGCATCATAGTCATTTTTAATAAATACTGAATATACATCTCCATTCTCAATTCCATTATGAATAATTATTTTCTCTTTTTCAGAAATCAAACCTGAATTTTTTTGAATAGTTATTTGATCTGTTAAAAAATCTTGTTCTAATTTTTGGTTATGTAAATTGGCTGTTAAAGCAGTTGAGCGAGCAGATAAAACAAGTGAATCATTGTTTTTTAGAATAACTTTAATTTTTTTATTATTATTTAAAAATCCCAGAAATACTTGAAAAAAATTTGTATAAACTTTTTGAAATTTAAAAAATAAGATTAAAATTTGTATTACATGAAAAATATTTGCAGAAATTTTTTGATAATTGTGAATATTGCTTTGTTTCATATTTAACTATATTATTGTCTTTTTTACATTATATTAAATTAATTTAAGATATAAAAGAATGAAATCTGATAGATATTTTGAATCATTATTTTAAATTTCTAATTTTTCTACATTATATGATTTTTAAAAATAAAATATGAAATCAACCAGATCTTAATTATTAACATGTGTCTAAAATAGATTTAAAAATTGAATAAAAATCCAAATATATTTGTCAGGGAAATTAATCAGTAAGGATATGAGTGATACAAAAATACCAAAAGTATCTATGGGCCTTCCAGTATTTAATGGAGAACAATTTATTCTCAAAAGAATTGAAAATCTACTTGCACAGACTTTTACTGATTTTGAATTGATTATTTCAGATAATTGTTCAACAGATTCTACATATGAAATTTGTAAAAAATTTGTTGCAAAAGATTCAAGAATTCGTTGTATTCGTCAAAAAAAGAATATTGGAGGAATAAATAATTTTAATGCAGTTTTAAAAGAAGCAAAAGGAAAATATTTTTTATGGGTTGCAGTTGATGATCTTATACTTCCAGAATTTTTAGAAAAAAATGTCAATATTCTGGATTCTAAGAAAAATGTTGTTTGTAGTTCAAGTAAAATGAAAATGTTTGGAGATTTTACTGACTGGTTACAAATAAAACAAAATGATTCAATATTTACAAAAATTGAAAAAAAAATAAAAAAAAACTTTTCTAATTTAGATACTTTTCCAGCATCAGGTAATTATGAATCAAGAGTGACTAAATTTTTACAAAATTGTAATCATAATCAAATATTTTATGGTCTATATAGAAAAAATATTTTAGACAAGTGTTTCATAAATGATTTGTTTATTGCTTTTGATACAGCATATGCTTTGAGTGTTTTAAAATATGGAGAACATTTTGTCATTAATAAAATTTTAATGTATGTTTTTGATGGTGGTGAATCAAGAAGTGGGATGATATCAGTAATTAAATCCTATAGTAATAATTTGTTTGAAGTAATTTTTCCATATATGAGATTAACAACATATTGTAAAAATCAAATAGGTACAAAAATATTTTTAAAAAATATAAATTTCTTTATAAAATTAAATGGTATTGGTTTAATCTCTTTATCAGTAGACATCATACGTCAATTTAAAAAATCTTCATGAGGGGTAAAATCAGTTGATAGATTTTTTGAAATATATAAAGAATATCTATGCAAAATCAAAAGGATTATTTTCTCTAGGTTTTGCCACAATTGTTTCAAATGGAATAGGGGGTTTATTTTGGCTATATATGGCATCAGTGTTAGGTACAGAAGATTATGGAAAAGTTAGTTACTTAATTTCAATTGCAGTAATTGCATCAACAATATCACTTGCTGGAATGTCAAATACCATGATTGTGTATAGGGCAAAAGGGGAAAAAATTCAGTCAGTAACATATTTGATAGGTACTATTTCTCCTATTGTTACTTCAATAGTATTATTTTTCATTTTTTTAGAAGATCTAAGTGTAAGTTTGTATGTAATAGGATATGTTATGTTTACTCTAGTTACATCAGAATTAATTGGTTTAAAATTATATGTTAAATATTCAAAATTTATTATTCTTCAAAAAATACTTTTTGTATTATTAGCATTAGGTTTTTATCATTTAATAGGATTTCAAGGACTAATTTTGGGAATAGCTATTTCATTTTTTCCATTTGCAATAATAATCATTAAAACATTCAAGATAGAAAAAATTAAATTTTCAATTTTGAAAAATAAGTATAAATTTATTGTAAACAGTTATCTTTTAGATTTAACAAATGCATTTAATGGATCATTAGATAAAATTATCATTGCACCAATTCTTGGCTATGTATTATTAGGAAATTATCAACTAGGTATACAGTTTATAGCGCTTTTAAGTATATTCCCAGGAATTTTTTATCAATATATTCTACCTCAAGATGCAGGAGGAAGTTCAACAAAAATAATTAAAAAAATTATGATTTTAATTTCTATCCTTCTTAGTGTAGGAAGTATAATTTTATCACCATTAATTATTCCATTATTTTTTACAAGTTTCACAGAAGTAATTGAAATTATACAAATAATGAGTTTTTCAATTGTATCATCATCAATAATTTCAGCTTATGTTTCAAAATATCTAGGTCTTACCAAAAGTAAGATTGTAATTTTAGGTTCTGGAATTTATTTAGTCGTACAAATTCCTGCATTAATTATTTTAGGTGAATATTGGGGCGTAAATGGTGCTGCATTTTCGGTACTAATTGCATCAATAATACACGCTACATACTTTGTCATAATTGATCAATTTTTAAAAATTAAAGAAAATAATAATATTAAATAATTTTTTTATTGAAAATAATTAATATTCTTAAATACAATTATAACTAAAAAAGATATCATAATAAAATTTTATTTAGAGATATCTGTATCAATTATATTAATTTTAGAATTCAAATTATATTTTAATATAAAATCCCTAAATCAATAAATTAAAATAAATATTTGTTATTTAATAATTACTACATTGATTAATGGGTTATGTGAAAAAGAATATAATTTATGAATAGTTTATAACATGTTATTCAAAAATTGAGTAAAATGGATAATGAAGAATTAATATCACAAATTAATAGTTTAGTGAAAAAATATTTTAAAAATAATTCATATAGTTTTAAACCAGGTAAATCTAAAATCCCTTTAGCTGTTCCATCATATAATCATGAAGAAGTAACAGAGGCAATAGATTCATTATTGAGTACTATGGTGACCATGGGAAATAAAGTTAAGCAATTTGAAGAAAAATTTGCAAAATATATTGGTACAAAACATGCCATCATGGTAAACTCAGGTTCTTCTGCAAATTTATTATCTTTAGCAATTTTAACAAATCCTTCATTTTCTCAAAAATTAAATTTTAATGATGAAGTAATCACTCCTGCACTTACATGGTCAACAACTGTATATCCAATGATAAATAATGGACTCAAACCGGTGTTTGTTGATGTTGATCCACAAACTTTTTGTTTAGATGAAAATAAAATCGAAGATGCAATTACTAAAAAAACTAAAGCCATAATGCCTGTTCATCTTTTAGGAAATACTGCAAATATATCAAAAATTAAAGAGATTGCAAAGCATCATGATTTGTTTATTATAGAAGATTCTTGTGAAGCTCATGGTTCTGAATTTAATGGGGAAAAAATAGGTTCCTATGGAGATATGTCTACTTTTAGTTTCTTTCTGTCACATCATATAACTACAATTGAAGGTGGAATGATGTTAACTAATAATGATGAACTATACGAACTTGGAAAAGCCTTACGAGCTTTTGGATGGATACGAGATTTAAATGAAAAAGAAAAAATTAAAAATGAATTTCCAGATATTGATCCACATTTTTTATTCTCAAATCTTGGTTTTAATTTACGACCAACAGAAATTCAAGGTGCATTTGGAATTCATCAAATTAACAAATTAGAAGAATTTATCAAAATACGAATAAATAATGCACAGTATTGGAACCAAAAACTTTCAAAATATTCATCATACATTCAACTCCCAAAAGAATTACCAAATTCACGTCATGTTTATTTTGGTTATTCTATTATAGTTAAAAAAAATGCACCATTTTCATCTAAACAATTTGGAGAATTTTTAGAATCTAAAAATATCGAAGTAAGGCCAATTATGGCAGGAAATATTGTTGAACAACCTTCATCAAAACTGTATAATCATAGAATATCAAATAATCTTATCAATTCAACTCATATAATGAAAAATGGTTTATTTTTACCAAATCATCATATGATTAAAGAGTTAGAACGACAGTATATTGCAGATATAATTTCAGATTTTATAGAAAATCATACTTAAGAAAAGAATTAACTCTAATTTTTCATTTAGCGTTTAGTTGAAATTTCTTGTTCTGCCATGGCCGCATCCCATGGAAATTGCTCTCCTTTAATCCAATTTTCCCATCTAGAAATATCTTCTTCTACCATTATTTTTACTAATTTTTGAAATTTGATTTTAGGATTCCATCCAAATTTTTTACTTGCTTTTTTTGAATCACCTCTTAAATTTTCTACATCAAAAGGTCTTAGATTATCTTTTGATGATTTAATTTTTGTAGATGAGATACATGCAATCTTACATGCTTCTTCTACAAATTCTTTAACACTGTGATTTTCTCCAGTTGCTAATACATAATCATCTGGGTTTTTTTGTTGTAACATTAACCACATACCTTCAATAAATTCAGGAGCATATCCCCAATCTCTTTTAGCATTCATATTTCCCAATTTCAAATTTTTTGTTAATCCAAGAGAAATTTTTGCTACACCATTTGAAATTTTCCTTGTAACAAATTCTAAACCACGTATAGGTGATTCATGATTAAATAAAATCCCATTTACTGCATACATCCCATAGCTTTTTCGATACAAATTTGTCATCCAAAAACCATATAATTTTGCAATTGCATAAGGACTAGAAGGTTTAAAATTAGTTAATTCATTTTGGATGTTTTGATTTTGTTCTCCGTATAATTCACTTGAAGAAGCTTGATAGAATTTAATTTTTTTATCGAATTTTTTTATTTCATCAAGCATTCGAGTAACTCCGATTCCAGTGATACTAGTAGTATACAATGGTTGAGAAAAAGATACTCCAACAAAACTCTGTGCAGCTAAGTGATAAATCTCACTAGGTTGTGAAATTTTTAGAGCATTTGCAATTGATGCAGAATCTGAAATTTCACCAGGAATTAAATTTACTTTATTAAATATATCAAGATATTGTAATCTCCAAAAATTTGGAGTTGATAATCTTCTAAATGTTCCATATACATCATATCCTTTATCAATTAATAATTTAGCAAGATATGCACCGTCTTGTCCTGTAACGCCTGTAATTAATGCTCGTTTCATTTTAAAACCTCTTAATGTACAATGTTAATATGTCGTTAAAAATATATCTTAAATTAAAATAGTGTTGATATTATTTGAAACGAATTTTAATTATTGGTCATAGTGGATTTTTAGGAACTAAACTGGTAGAATCTCTTATTTCAAAATATGAAATAATTGGATTATCTAAAAAAATTAAAAATAGTAAAATACAAGAAATTGAAAAAGATCTATCAAAAATTGTATCTAAAGATTTTAAAAATATTTTTTGTGTGATTCATTTAGCAGCAATAACAAATCCAAAATTTTGTGAAGATTTTCCAGATAAGTGTATTACGACAAATGTGTTAGGGACTCAAAAAGTTTTAGAATTAGCAAGGAAAAATAATTGTAAATTAATTTATGCAAGTACTAGTCACGTATATGGAATTCCTAAAAAAATACCAATTTCTGAAGTAACAAAAACTTCTGCAAACTCAATTTACTCTGGAAGTAAATTAGCTGGGGAGATTCTTTGTGAGTCATATGCAAAACAATATGATATGGATATTACTATCGCTAGAATTTTTTCAGTTTATGGTCCAGGAGGTAAAAATCATTATGTTTTATCAAATTTAATGATGCAATTAAAAGATTCAAATATTATTGAATTAGGAAATATAAATTCTAAACGTGATTTTATTTTTATTTCAGATGTAATTGATGCAGTTGAAATTATTTTAAAAAATATGAAAGGGTTCAATACCTATAATATTGGTAGTGGAAAAAGTAAATCATTATTGGAAATTTGTAAAATCATTGAAAAATTAACTAATAAAAAAATTATTATAAAAAGTAACTTAAAATTAAAAAGAAAATTTGATCCTTCCAATATTGTTTCTGATAGTTCAAAACTAAAAAAATTAGGATGGAAACCTCAAATTTCATTAAATACGGGTTTAAAAAAAATATTAATGGATTAGAGAATAAAGCATAACCTAAAGGAAAAAATTAATTATGGTACATTAAATTTGAATAAAATTCTTCGATCATGGATGCAGTTTGTCTCCAATCATATTTCTTAGGAGTCATTATAAGACCATTATTTGTAAATTGTTCAATTAATTTAGGATTATCTAAAATATAATCCAAAGTTTCTCCTAAAGATTCAGAATTTTCTTCTTTTACAAGTTTTCCAGTAACCATATCTGTAATAATCTCAGAATTTTCTTCAATATCAAATGCAACTACAGGGACTCCTGCTGCAGATGCTTCAGCAAGAGATAAAGAAAAAATATCATTTAATGAAGGGTGGACAAATATGGATGATTTTGAAAGAATTTCCATTTTTTCTTTCTCTGTAATCCACCCCGTAAAAGTGACCCTATTTTTTATATTCAATTTTTTTACAAGATTTTTTAAAAATGATAATTGTCCATAGTCTGGACCAGCAATAATTAAATTTGTGTCACTGTTATGCATTCCAGCAAATGCTTTGATCAATAAATCTACATTTTTAGTTTTAGTCAGTCTTCCAACATATGTAATAGTCTTATCAATTCTCTTTGAAAAATCTAATTTTAAATCAGAATTCACCCCTAATATTGCTACATCAATCTGATTTTCATTTATCCCAGATTCAATTAAGTGATCTTTTTCAGCAAATGAACAAGCGATAAATTTTGAAATTCTATTTTTATATCTAAACATAAAAATATTATGAATTTTTTTGAGATAATTTAATGGAAATGCATTAAACTCAGTTATACTCCCATGAGGACTAATTAGTAAAGGAGCGCGTATATGATTTTTCTTAAGTGTTAGAAAATCTGTTAAATGTATTGGATAATCAAATGCATGTATAATATCAAAATCATTAAAAAAACCATCATGTAATAATTTACTTAAATCGGACATAAAATAATACTGTGGAAAAATTTTGGTGGTTGAAAGTTGAACCAATCGATCACATTCAATATCAACATCACCTTGAGTTGTCAAAATAGTTACTTCATTTTTTTCCCTCAGAAATGGAACTATATTTTTAAGAACTTTGTAAGTTCCAGATCTAGCTTGGATGGAAGTAGATGTAAGTAAAATTTTCATTTAAATTTTCCTATTTTTTAGTATTCAAAATAAGTTATAAGAATCTTCAATTACACATACATTCAAAAATATTTTCATTATATTTCATCAACAGTCAAATATATTCTGTAATAGAATATTTTTTCCATAATTTAGAATCCAAACTCATATCAATATTTAATTTAGGTCCAGAGTAATTTTCCATAGTAATAGGTTTTACATTAGGAGTTGTTATTTTTGCTAATTCATACATTGAAATTTTTTTATTTCCTGTGATATGTAAAATTCCTCCAAATTTTTCAGGTATAATTTCTACTATGGCTTTTGCTACCTGATCTGCAAATAAGTAAGTACTAAATCTATCAGTAAAAGCTTCAGGATATGGCCAAGGTTTTCGTGCAACATAATTTGTTCTAATTATTAAATAATTATTCAAAGTTTCAACTTCTTTTTCAGCAAGTAATTTTGTTAAACCATAAAAATTTACAGGGTAAGGAATTGAATTTTCCAAAAACATACCATCTTTTCCATTAAATACACACGGTGTACTAATTAAAATAAATTTTATTTGAGGATATTTTTTAATAGCATTAACCAAATTTTTAGTATTGTTAAAATTTATTTGTAAAGCATACGATTTATCGTCCTCGCAATCCTTGATGCTATGTAACGCATCTACATGAATTATGGTATCTATATCATTATTGGACAAATAATTTTCTATGTCACTTTTAGATGTTAAATCAATTTCATGTGAATCCGGACATAATGTAGTAGAAAGAAGTTTTTTTAGTTCTAAAGATAATGGTTTATTTTTACCAGTGATAAGAGTGGTCATATTAGAAATTATTTTGAAAAGGCTGTAAATGTTTCTATATAGATATAGATTATCAGAATATTTTTCCTTGTAAAATATTTACAACTTTTCGAGATGTTGAACCATCGCCAAGAGCTTTATGCCAATCCCAATTTTTATCCGACGAAGTAATTGTCATGACAGAATCAACCAGTTTTTGAGTACTTAATCCAGATAAAATAGTAGAACCAATTTCAATTAATTCTGGACGTTCAGTACTTTCACGTAATGTAACACATGGAGTTTTAAAAAATGAAGCATCTTCAGAAACAGTTCCAGAATCTGTAATTATACAAAATGCATATTTTTCTAATTTAGAAAATTCAAAAAATCCCACAGGTGGGATTATTTTTATACCTTTAGGAATTTTTTGGTTAGACAATTTACTAGTTGTTCTTGGATGCATTGGATAAATTATTAATTTTTGGAATTTTGTATAAACTTCTCCTAATCCTTTAAAGATCTGTTTTAATGTATTAGGATCATCTACATTTTCACTACGATGTGAAGTTACAAGAATATACTCATTATCTGTCAAATCAAGATTATTGAGAATATCGCTATTCTCAATTCTGTTAACATTATGGGATAGAATTTCTACTATAGGATTTCCTACAACATAAATCGAACGAGAATGAACATCTTCTCGGATTAAATTTTGTTTTGAATTATAAGTGTAAACCATATTAACTGATGAAAGATGATCGATAATTTTTCTATTCCTTTCTTCAGGCATTCTTGAGTCATAAGAGCGCATACCTGCTTCAATATGAGTAGTTTTGATTCCAAGGTTGGCAGCAGAAAGAGCAGATAATCCACTATTTACATCACCTAATAAAAATAAAAGATCAGGTTTTTCTTTTATCATAACATCATGAGATTTTTTGATAATATCAGATACTTCTAAACCATATTGTCCAGTTTTAATCTTCAAATTATAATCAGGTTTCCTCACTTTCATATCTTTAAAGAAAATTGAACTCATTTCTGAGGTATAATTTTGATTAGTAAATACAATAGTATGATCAAAATGCTTGTCAAGTAATGGAATAATTCTACTTAGTTTAATAATTTCAGGACGTGTTCCCATTACTGTCATTACCTTCATGACTTTTGATTAAAATAATGGGATTAAAAAGGTATTTTCAAGAATTGTGTGATTAAACTTATAAATTTAGATTATTAAGCCGATTTGATTGAATTATTCATCGATAATAAATAATAAAAATATTCTGATTACTGGAGGGACTGGAAGTTTTGGTAGACAAATAATTTTAGAATTGATGAATCTTAAACCAAATACAATTAAAATTTTCAGCAGAGATGAAGATAAACAATATTCAATGCAGCAAGAGCTAAGTGGAAAACCAATATTAAAAAAAATTGAGTTTTTGATAGGAGATGTTAGAGATTATGATCGTTTGTATTCAGTAATGAAGAATGTGGATGTTGTATTTCATGCAGCTGCATTAAAACAAGTACCCACTGTAGAAAAACATCCCTATGAAGCTGTAAAAACCAATATTTTGGGAACATATAACATAGTAAAAGCTACTGTTGCAAGAGATGTGAAAAAAGTTGTTGCTATTAGTACTGACAAAGCAGTAAAACCAGTTAATGCAATGGGGATGACAAAAGCATTACAAGAAAAAATTATTCTTTCAGATGATCTAGAAAAAAATGATACAATTTTTTCATGTGTAAGATATGGTAATGTTTTAGGAAGTAGAGGGAGTGTTATTCCAGTATGGGATAGAAAAATTGCAGAAAAAAAGCCTCTTCCAGTAACACATCCGGAAATGACTAGATTTATGCTAACATTAAATGAAGCTATTGATCTTGTATTTCATTCTTTAAAATATTCTAAAGGAGGAGAAATATTTGTGAAAAAAGCTCCTTCTGTTAAAATTAACGATTTAGCAAAAGCATACGCAGAATTAAAAACGGGTAAAAAGAATTACCCAATAAAATATATCGGAATAAGAGCTGGAGAAAAATTACATGAAATACTTGTTTCAAGTGAAGAAATGAGGCATACAATTAATGAAAAAAATCATTTTGTTATAAAAAAACAGAAACTTTTTGATATGGATATTAAAAAAAGAGGAAATAAATTTACAGATTATGGTTCAAATAATGTAAAAGAATTATCTAATACAAATTTGAAAAAACTCTTAAAATCGTTAAAATGGATTGCATAATTAATTCAAAAAATTATATTTTATGAGTTTTTTATTATCAACATAAAAAAATAGCTCATATGGATTAGAATTACAAAATTAGTGGAGTTTTCATAGTAATAATTTCTGCTTTTTTAGAGTATTGGAAATTATTATATTTCTCAAAATGTTTTTTGGCAAATAATTCAAAGTCTGAATCATATTTAGAATCATAATAGATGTTTGATTTCCAATATTGTCTAAACACATCAATAGATGGAAAAGTAATTTGATTTACAAATTCATCAAATTTTACATCATGAAAATTTATTTTTGCATATTCTTCTATACCTTGCATAAATTCAGTATTAGCAAATTTTTTTAAGGAATCAGGAATAGTCATGAATTGTTCCAAAAAATCCCACCAATCTTTGTTGTTATCAGAATATGGCCCAATAATTGAAATCCTGCCATTTGATTTTAAAATTTTTTTTAAATTATTTAATAATTTTATTTCATTTTTTGTATAATAGAATGCATAGACAGAATAAATTAGATCAAAAGAATTTTTAGGAAAAATATTTGTTTGAGCAATATCATCCATACTCATCGTAAAAAATTTTATCTTTGGGAAAATATTTTTACTCAAATCAATTGATCTTGTTATCATTTCTTTATCATAATCAAGTGCAAAACAACAATTCTCATCTTTTATAAAACTGGAAACGTCTCTTATGTGAGTACCATCCCCACAACCAATATCAAGAATTTTTTCACTTTGTTTTAATTCTAATTGTTGAGGGATCCATTCTCTTAGATTGTTGTTTCCATATTTTGTGTTTATATCTACACGAGTTGCAACATTACTAGTAGTATCAATAAACTCATCAGTTGTTTTACCCATAACAAAATTCTAAAAATCTTGTATTTATTTATAGTTTAGAATTATTTTTTCAGATAGAAATTATTTTATGTTCTTTAAGATAATTCAAAACAAATTCTATTGTTTTTTGTATTTCTGGTCGTACTAATTCACGTTCATGAGTAAGAAATGCAACAAATCCATGATTAGATAAACAATGATCAATTAATTTGCAGATCTTTACATCAGAAAAATTTTCATTAACTAAGGTTTCTATTCTAAAATGTGAACGAATGAATTGAATTTCATTAAATTTAACATGCCCATTAGAAGTTAGATCTGATTTCATATCATCATTTAATCTATAAGCAATTGCAGGTTTATCAGTAGTAAACAAAGAATGAACGTTTTTTGTTTTAAAGTAGCTAGATAATTCATACGATTCAGTAAAAAAGTGTAATCTCAGAAATTCAGATTTTGAGAAACTACCAGAAAATCTTTTAATTTCCTCATAAATAGAATCAAATATCTGTATTTGTTGTTCTGGTGTTTGAGCATATGGTGGAGAATCATAATCTAATGCATGAGGACCAAAACGTAACCAAGAATTATTTAGAAATATTTCTTTATATTCATCTGAAACCTCATTAAGGGTTCTTAATTTATTGTTGATTTTATTTTGATAAAAACAATAAAGATCAAAATTCGTATTATATTTTACATGAATCATTTCTAAAAATTTAAAAAAATAATGAGAAAAGAAATTATCAGAAGAATCAGAAACTTCAATTAAAGAATCAAAGACATCATCAATAGAAAAATGATAAAAAGGTTTTTTACAATTAGACATAATATATTAAAAAAATTACTATAATTTATTTTTAATTTGTTATTTACATATCAAAATAAACTTCGAGATTATAATTTTGTAAGTGTAAGAGATTTAAATTTTGTAATTAACGATTTAACTAAAATATTCCAATCATGGTTTTGGGTAACATATGAATATCCAAATGTTCCTAATTTTTCTAGATAATTTTTATCAGATATTAAATTAGATAGCTTTTTAACGAATTGATTAGAATCTACGTAAATTATTCCATAACTGTCGTCAGGTAAAAATTCTTTTGTACCTTTAAGTGGGGTAGATAAAACAGGTTTTTTACAAGCAAAGTATTCCAAAATTTTACTTGGTAAAATTCTATTTGTTAAATAATTAATCTCAAATGGTTGAATACAAATATCAGCTAATGAAAGATACAATGGAACTTTTTGTTGAAAAATAAATCCAGTCATAATTACAAAAGATTCCAAGTTATGTTTTTGTATTAATGACTTTAAATGATTGAAATCAGGACCACCACCTACAATTACTAATTTAACATTTTTTGTTTTATCCAATATTTTATTAAAGTTTAAGATTATTGAACGCAATCCTGAAAATGTAAATAGTGTTCCTATGAACATTATTACTATTTCATCATGAATTTGGAGTTCATTGGCTAGATCATTATTTTTTAACATTGGTTGAAAAATTTTAGTGTTTATTCCCAATGGAAAAACTTTTGTATTTTCTTTCTTAGCACCCATTTCTAATGCATAAGATAAGAGGTTAGGGATAATAGGTAAAACTAATGAAGAATTTTGAAAAATTTTTTTTTCATATTTTTTTACAAGTTGACGGATTATAGGGTATTTTACAAAACCATGTACAATATCTAAAACACGGAAAACTATTGGGATTTTTAATTCATTTGCAATTTTTATTGTTTGAATTCCACTAGTTGCTACAGAATATAATAATATTATATCAATTTTATTTTTAATGATTGTTTTTTTGATAATTCTTTTGCAATTAAAAAAATATGTTAAACGATTTAATCCTTTAATTAATAATGATGGAGGTCTTATCAATGTGATAGAGGCATCAGGATATATTCTATAATAATTTTTAATTATAGTTGTTTTTAATCCATTAATTAGATTTTTTGGATTAGGTTCTTGACAATCAATAACGTATACATTATGATTATTTAATGAAAACAACTCAGCTAAATGATGTGGTTCAAAAATTACTTTTTTTTCCCAGTCAATTTCATGAATTATTAAAATATTCAATATTTTTCATCTTTATAATATAATTAATTTTTTTCTCGAATAACATTTACCGTGGAAAATAAAATAATAGATGTCATTAATAACACAGTACCAAAAATTATAGTTCCAACACCTAACACAGCAGGACCTAAAAGAATTTGTCTTGTTGCAGAAAACCCTTGAATTGTCATTATTGTAAATATTAATCCGATTGTAAGAAAAATAATACCAGGCAATCCATAGAATTTTAGTGGGTGTTCAATTGAAATAAATTTTAGTGTGCTTAATGTTACAGAAGCACCATGTGAAATAGGATGTTGTGTTGAAGTGTCACCGTCATATGAAACAATTATTGGAACTTCGGCAAGTTTGAATCCTTTTTTACTTGATTTCATAAGAATTTCATTTGATATACCCATTCCTTGTTCAGAAGGAGTAATTTCAGAGAGAATGTTTTTTCCATATGCTCTAAAACCACTTTGAGAATCAGTTACAGATTCTTCCAAAGAAGAATTGGCAAGTTTGGTAATCATTTTGATTCCAATTTTTCTATATTTTGGCATATTTTCTTGAGTTCCATCAAGAAATCTAGAACCAATCACTAAATCTGCTTGGTTTTTAATTATTGGATCTGCAACAGGTAAAACGTCATCAATTCTATGTTGACCATCAGAATCTAATGTAATTAGCATATCAGAATCTAATTCTCGTGCTTTAAGAAAGAGGGATTGTATAGCACCACCATAACCCATATTTCGTTGATGATTTATTACCACAGCTCCCATTTTCTCTGCTATTTTTCCAGTATTATCAGTAGATCCATCATTACAAACAATTACAGTATCTACTATTTCGCTTAATTTTAGAATAATTCCAGAAATATTTTTTTCTTCATTATAAGCTGGAATTCCCACTGTAATCTTCAAAATTAGTCACTTTGTATCTTTTTTGAGCATCTTATATCCATTATAATACATTTTCAAATCTTCAAAAGACCTAATTTTCAATATTTTTTGAAATATGTATGAGGGTCTAAAATAATATTCGTGATATGCTTTTTTGGCCCAGACAGCCAAATCATCAGCAGATAAATTTTTTGTTGTAAGAACTGGGGCCTGAACACCACCAGAACCAACACCAGAATATACAAATTTATCCCAAGTATCATCTAATTGAATCATACCAGATTTTACTGCCTCATCATACAATTTATTTCCAGGAAATGGCATTGTGATAGCAAATTGTGCATAAGTACAGTTTAATTTTTTTGCAAAATCGATAGTTTTACGAATAGTTTCAGGAGTTTCTTTTGGCAAACCAATCATAAAATATCCCACAGTTTCAATTTTTGCTTTGTGTGTCCATTTAATAGCATCTTCAGCTTGTTGTAGTGTTGCCGTTCCTCCCTTAATTTCATGAATAAATTCACCATGTTCAATTCCATATGACATCATTCGACATCCAGCCTTTTTCATTGCAAAAAGCATTTCTTGATCTACCAAATCAACTCTAGTTTCAGCATCCCATACTAAATTAAAACCAAGTTTTTCAGGAGCCATAGCATCCAAAAGTTTCATAGTTGCTTTTCTATTAAGAGACATTACATCATCATAAAATGTTAGTTCTTCTATTCCGTATTCTGAATGTAAATATTTTATGTGATCAACTACATATTCAGGAGTTTGATTTCTGAATTGTAAACCAAAACTATTTTCTCGATTACAATAATTACAAAAAAATGGGCATCCTCTACTCCACATTATACTAGACCATTTTTTCCCAATACTTTTTGGTGGATGTGGATGATATCCATCTGGGAAATGAGGTAGTTTATGATATGCAGGATATGGTAACTCATCCATATTTTTAATATAAGAGCGAGGTTGGGTTGGAACAATTTTGCCATTCTTTCTAATAAACAGTCCAGGGATATCTTCTATAGGATTTCCCGAAACAATCTCTTTAATTTGTCCTTCACTTTCATCATATGAAATAATATCTAAAGCTGAGCATTTTTTCATGGTAATATCAGCAAGAACTGCATGAGGTCCTCCTAAAACTGTAAGAATTGATGGGTTTACTTCTTTTACTGCAATTGCAGCTTCTAGAGCAGGATTTGCAAAAGGGGTAAACGCACTAAATCCAACTAAATCAGGATTATGTTTTTTTACAGCCATTTTTACATCGTAAACATAATTTTCTGAAAAATTACCATCAAGAATATCTAATACATTTACATCATCTAATCTTTCTAATACACCTGCAAGATATGCCAATCCCAATGGGGGTTGAGGATGAGGATCAGCATCAGACCCACCTTGTAAAGCATTAGAACCTGTAGGAGGTCTAGTAAGAAGAATTTGTTTATATTTCAATAAAATTGTCTAATGTAAAATCTATTTAAACATAATATTTTTTGCAAAACTTCTTGTTTTTAACAAAAATTCATTAATAAAAGAATCTAAAATTACTTAAAAAGTAGTTGAAAGATTTGAATTATAGGCATAAAAAAAATGAATTAGGATTAGAAAATTATTTCAATAAATTATCAAAATTTCCAATTCTAGGTTTATTATTAATTGGGATTAGTGCAATTGTAATTAGATTAATATTTTTTCAAAATGATATAATTTTTGCTTCAGATAATCTTCGTTATTTCACATATGCAATTGATGTAAGTTTAACTGGAAAATCACTCACCGCATCTTTACCAAATGATGGATGGCCATTATTTCTTTCAATATTTTTTAAATTTTTAGATTCTAAAAATTTTCTTGATTATATGAATTTACAAAGTTATCTTACAATAATTTTTTCTACAATTACAATAATTCCTTTATATGTTTTAGCAAAAAAATTTGTTCGTACATCATTTGCATTAATTTGTACGGTATTATTTGTATTTGAACCGCGAATCATTCAAAATTCATTGACAGGTGCAACGGATCCTCTATTCATTTTACTTATTGTAACTAGTCTATCATTAATTGTACAAAAGAATAAATATATAATTTGTAGTGCATTTGTTACAGTATCTTTAGCATCTGTAGTCAGAGTTGAAGGATTGTTTTTAATTCCTGCATTATGTTTAATATTTTTTTTAAGGTTTAGAATAACAAAAAAAAGTTTCTTACAATTCATAATCTTTCTATCAATTGCTTTTTTAATATTATTACCATTTGGTATACAAAGAATTGAGAATTCAGGAAATGATTTTCTCATAGGTAGAATCATATTAGAATCACAGTCATTTTCAGAAAAAACACAAAATGATTCCAATGATATATTTTTAAAAATAGGAGAAAGTGTTTACATATTTATAGGATTTTTAGGAAAATTAATGATTCCATATTTAGGAATATTTGTACCCATAGGAATAATTCTATTTCTTAAAGAAAAGAGTATTCAAAAATTTCTCCTAATTATTCCAATATCATTTATGATATTACCAAGTTTGTATGCGTTTACTGTTCCAGCGTTAGACAGTAGATATCTTTTTCCAATTTTGCCAATTTTGTGTATATTTGGTGCATATTCATGTATGAAATTTTATGAAAAGTTGAAATGGAAAAAAGAGGTAATTGGAATAATATTTGTTATAGTAATAGTTTCATCAGGATTATTTTTCGATTATAAAAATAACGATATTGAAAAACAAAAAGATTTTTTAAAATTATCAAGTGAAATAAATAAAAAAACAGATGTTATTCTTTATGTAAATTCTCCAATTAATCCATATTTAAAAGCGATACAACTATTAGAGTTGAAGGAATTTCCAATAACCAGTTCACATTGGTATAATGATGAAAAAACAAAAACTATCAAATATGATAGTATTCAAGATTTTTTTCTAGAAATTAAGAAAAATGAGATTACACATATTGTTTTTGATGAAAATATAGACAATCCAATTATTTTAAAACAAATATTTGATAATTATGATGAATATGAAAATTTGAACAAGATATTTGATTCGCATGACAATGGATTTAATTATAAAATTGAAATTTTTGAAATAAAATAAAAATAATTTTAAAAATATATAAATTCTAATTTGATGATTTATTTATATAATGTTATAATTAGTTATTAGATCATTTTACAATGTACTTTTATCGATTTGTTCCTTTAGAGATTCTTTTAATTTAGATAATTCATTTATTTCATCTTCAGAAAGTTTTTCTTGATTTGTAATTTTTGGAATTAATTCAATCAATTTTACATAACTAGAAAGAAGTAAATCGGTATTTGTAAGCATTCGTCTCCAATGAGGATTTGCTTCAATGTTGATATCAGCTTCAGCTTTGAACGCAGCGGTTTTTTTATAATGTATATAACCAGCAGAAACTAATACAGGAATTCCAATTCCCGAAACAATTACAATGTATTGCAAAAATGTAGGGAATATTATCGATAATTGGGGATAATTTTCTATTGCAAGAAAATATGTTACAGTTAATGTATTAATTGCAGCAAAAATAAATGCAAAATAAGTTGCCCATCCCATTCTGAAATAATACCATGCACGAAAAAAATAATTTTTTTCCATAATCTATTCATTTCCGGTTAGATTTAATCATAATTTAAAGAGTAGGCTTATTCTAAACATTATTTTTATTATTCAAAAATTTGAAATTTTTTATTAGGCACAATTCATTTAAAATCATATTAAAAATTAAATAATTTTATTTCTTTTGTCCAGTTACACTAATTCCACTTTCAATTTCATTGAAATGTATAATTTTTACTTTAGAATCTTTGTACCATTTTTTTATTTCTATAGGGGTATGTCGATATGCATACTTTGGAGAATACCAATCAAAATTGACACCTATACTTCTTTCAAGATTATTTGAAGGATCCCAAAAACATTTCAAAAAATGCCAATAAACGAATCTTTGAACATCATACGTTCCAGCCTTTATTCCAAGAATTGGAATATCATTTGGTATAATGATTTTCTTTTTTAAATCTGAAAGACTCTTACCCAAAATTGCCATATCTTTAGAAAATTTCATACAATCATCAAATGACATGTTAGTAGTTGTTTTTCTAATCTGATCATCAGAAAATTCACGAGCAGGGGCTTTTTTATTATAAACATAAATGGATATTTCACCAGTTTTTTTAAGATATTTTGTTAAATATTTGAAAGATGTTTCAGTATTTTTTGTATGATGTAATACTTGATCAGATAAAATATAATCAAAGAAATTTTTTTTAAACGGTAATTTTCTTAGGTCTGCTTGGAAAAAATGAATATTAGATTTTTTACCATATTTTTTAAATGCAAAATCTATACTTTCACTAGCATCTATAGCAAAAACTGTAGATGATTGATGTATAGAAAGTAAATTAGCAGTGTTTCCTATTCCAGTACCTGCTTCTAGAACAAATTTTTTTGTTTTCATGAAATGAGTAAACTGTTTTATTGAATTCCATCCAAATCTATCAAAAAGCCATTTTTTTTGAAAATCAATCCAATCTTTTTCTTGATGGTTTGAATGATGTTTTTTCCATTTTGCTGAAAAAGAGTCTTCAGTTTTTACAAAATTTTTTGCAGTGTCTTTTACAAACCTAGGAATTCCATTTTTGATGGGAAATATTTCCTTACATTTTTTACAGGAAAATTTACCTTCAATAATATTATTCCTAGTTTTTTTGTTTGATTTTAGAGATAATTCACCATGACATAAAGGACATTCAAGATATTCTAAAATTGTAATATTCATAATTTGATGAAAAAATTGGATTAATTAAAGTGTTAGATAGAAGAATAGTTAAAGTATCAACTAAATTACAACAGTAAGATTAATTTTCAAATAAATTGAATAGGAAATGGATTGAAATTGTTAATTGGAGGTTCACCCTCAAAATTATTTCATTTAAAAGAATTTCAAAATGCTTTGATAAAATTAGGAGTAGAATGTAAATTAGTTATAGATACTGATATTTGTAATGGTTTTCCTAGCCGTAAAATTTCGGACTGGTTTCAAACTAAAAAGAAATTTGATCAGTTAATTTCTGAATTTAAACCTGATGCAGTGTTTGTAGATAGACAATTACATTTTACATTGAGATCTATTGAAGCAAAATTACCTACATTTATTCATCTTCGTGGAGATTATTGGGCAGAAGAAAAATGGTTTAAAGAAACAATAAAAAATCCTCTACAAAGATTAATAGTATTTTTTAAAAATAGAATAGGAATACGTTGTTTTAACAACACTACTGCTATAATACCATTATGTATATATCTAAAAAAAATCGTGAAAGAAAACTATCCTGATAAAAAAATTCACATTTTACAAAGTGGAATCAATTCAGATAGATGGTATACATCAAAAGGAATGGAACTCAAACATCCATGTGTTGGATTACTTCAAGGAGCTGTAATTTGGGGAAAGGCACAAGAGATGCTTATTTTACAAAAAGTGTTAGAATCCATGCCTAATGTTACATTTTATTGGGTTGGAGATGGTCCATACCGTGATAAAATTTTACCTATTTTAGAAAAATATGATAATTTCAAATGGTTAGGAGCGTTAGAATATCCAGATAAAGTTAGAGAATATTTAACAGAAATTGATGTTTATGCATTAGTAAGTGGAATTGACATGTCACCATTAACACTACAAGAAGCACAACTAATGAAAAAACCTGTTGTCGCAACAAATGTTGGAGGAATTCCAGAATTGATGAAAAATAATGAAACCGGATTTTTAGTTGAAAAAGGTAATGCAATAGAATTGATTGAAAAAATATCATTATTGATAAATGATAAAGAAAGAAGAGAAATAATGGGTAATGCAGGTAAAAAATTTGTAGAAGAGAATTTTAGTTGGGACAAAATTGCAAAAGAATTTCTTAATATTTTAAAAGAACATGGAATAAAATAATGAAATTGTTAATTGGAGGTTCACCCTCAAAATTATTTCATTTAAAAGAATTTCAAAATGCTTTGATAAAATTAGGAGTAGAATGTAAATTAGTTATAGATACTGATATTTGTAATGGTTTTCCTAGCCGTAAAATTTCGGACTGGTTTCAAACTAAAAAGAAATTTGATCAGTTAATTTCTGAATTTAAACCTGATGCAGTGTTTGTAGATAGACAATTACATTTTACATTGAGATCTATTGAAGCAAAATTACCTACATTTATTCATCTTCGTGGAGATTATTGGGCAGAAGAAAAATGGTTTAAAGAAACAATAAAAAATCCTCTACAAAGATTAATAGTATTTTTTAAAAATAGAATAGGAATACGTTGTTTTAACAACACTACTGCTATAATACCATTATGTATATATCTAAAAAAAATCGTGAAAGAAAACTATCCTGATAAAAAAATTCACATTTTACAAAGTGGAATCAATTCAGATAGATGGTATACATCAAAAGGAATGGAACTCAAACATCCATGTGTTGGATTACTTCAAGGAGCTGTAATTTGGGGAAAGGCACAAGAGATGCTTATTTTACAAAAAGTGTTAGAATCCATGCCTAATGTTACATTTTATTGGGTTGGAGATGGTCCATACCGTGATAAAATTTTACCTATTTTAGAAAAATATGATAATTTCAAATGGTTAGGAGCGTTAGAATATCCAGATAAAGTTAGAGAATATTTAACAGAAATTGATGTTTATGCATTAGTAAGTGGAATTGACATGTCACCATTAACACTACAAGAAGCACAACTAATGAAAAAACCTGTTGTCGCAACAAATGTTGGAGGAATTCCAGAATTGATGAAAAATAATGAAACCGGATTTTTAGTTGAAAAAGGTAATGCAATAGAATTGATTGAAAAAATATCATTATTGATAAATGATAAAGAAAGAAGAGAAATAATGGGTAATGCAGGTAAAAAATTTGTAGAAGAGAATTTTAGTTGGGACAAAATTGCAAAAGAATTTCTTAATATTTTAAAAGAACATGGAATAAAATAAATTATGAAAGTTTAGTTTTTGCATTCATTTCTTTGGTGATAAATATTCTATACCATATTTCAAGAGATAATAAACCTAAAAATTTATTCACATATTTTACATCAAGTTCTGGTTTTTTAATATGAGAAGATATCCATTCTTTGTTTATCCAACCATCTTCAACAATTCTTGCATTATCCAGATATGAATTACAAAGATCTTTTCCAATTGAATTCCAAAGATTGATGGTATTTACTGAAAAACCAAGTTTTTCTTTTGATACTAATGATTCACATTCATATTTTGATATTAGTTCTCGTAATGGAAGTTTCCCCATGTTTTTATGTGAATTATATTTTAATTTAGGAGATAAGTGAGAAGTATACGAAATTAGTTTAGATTCAAGAATAGGTGTCACAGGTTCAAGATTAAAAAATTGATTGATTTTATTGCCAATAATTGAAAAATTATATAATAATTTCCCGTTATAATCTGCTAAAAATACTTGATTTAGAGGAGATAATGAATTATCAAAAAAAGGCTGAAAAATTGAATGAATTGATTTCCAGGAGAAATTAGTTTTTTGATTGAAGATGTTTTCTTGATCAAGCACCCAATCACGTTCATGACATGACAAATATGCTTGAATTTTCTCAAAAGGAGTTGAATCTGATTTGATTAATGATAAAAATTTAGAATATCGAAAAGTATAACCACCAAATAATTCATCACCGCCATCACCAGATGCCAAAAAATTTGATTTATCTTTAGCATTTTTTGCTATATAATACCAATGAATATCCCAAAAAGGTAATCTAATTATGCTTATTGCTGCTGGCAATTCTAAAAGGTAATTATCTAAAGAAATAATTTCATGTTCGGCTTCAAAAAAATCAGCTATTTTTTTTGCTGTATTTGTTTCATCAATACTATGAGCAAATTTTATAGAAATTGCATTTATTTTTAAATCTGGAAATGTTTTACGAATTAGACCTAAAACAAGTGTAGAATCTATCCCTCCACTAAGAGAGATAGTCAAATTCTTTGCAGTAGCAAGTTTTGTTTGAATTGAATTTTTTAAACTATTTTCAATAAAGTTAAGATCATATGGTTGTGATGATGAAAAATCATTTGAATCTAAAACAGGTAATGTAGTTTTTTGTGATGGATCATAACGTAAAGTTAGAACATTTCTAATTAAATTAGAAATATTTTTTTGATTAAATTTTTCCTCTTCCAATTCCACGATATACTAATCCAACTTTTTTAGATGCTTGTTGATCAATTATACATTTAGAATCTATAATAATTGGAGTTTTCATTTTAGATTTTAAGAAAATAGGATCAAGATCATGAAATTCATTATGAGCAGTAACAAGAATTAAGGCATCAGATTTTTGTAATGCTTCAATTAAATTAGACTCTGTTTGTAAACCAAAAACTTTTGTTGATTTAAAATATGGATCATAGATTAATACATTGGTTTGTAATTTTTGTAATTTTTCTATGATTACTTGTGCAGGAGTAATTTGTATATCTTTAACGTCTGGTTTATAAGAAATTCCTAAAACCAATACATTAGAATTTTCTAATGGTTTATCAAATTCATCAAATGCGTCATGTAATAATTCTATTATATGATTAGGCATACTTTCGTTGATAATACGTCCAGTTTCAACAGATTTTAGAGTATCAAAACCCAACTTTTTTGCTAAATTTATCATCTGGTAAGAATTAACAGGTAAACAAGGACCTCCCACTCCAGGACCTGCATAATGTACCTGAAAATTATATTTTGATTTTGCAGCTTCCAAAACTGTCATGATATCAATTCCAACTTTTTCAAATAAAATGGCCAGTTCATTTACAAATGCAATATTAAGATCTCGAAAAACATTAGTAGTTAATTTAACTGCATTTGCAGTTTTACAATTGGGCATTGGAATCAAATCAACAGTAAAGACATGTTTGTAAATTTTCATAATTGTGTTAGCTGTTTTTTCATCAATTGCACCAACTAATCTAGGAAGTTTTCCAAAATCGATCATTATTTGACCAGGATTTGCTGTTTCTGGACATACACCTATTGCGAAATCTTTTCCAGCTATGGGTTTTTTTCCAGAACTTTCAATAGCATTAATTAAATCATTTTCAATAAATCCAGGTTCAACCGTACTCTCAATAATAACTAATGAGTCTTTATTCAATAATTCACCTAATTGTTTTCCTACTGACAATAATGCAGAATAATCAGGTATATTGTTTTCATCCATTGGTGTAGGTAAAGATAAGACTATTACATCTGAAATAGGTACAACATCTTGAATTTTTGTAGATGCATGAAATTTTTTATTTGTGACTTTTTCAAAAATTACATCATATCCAGGTTCATCTTTAAGAGGAAAAATTTTTGAATTGATCATTTCTACTAATTTAGAATTAATATCCACTCCAACTGTTGATAAACCTGAATTTGCAAATGATAATGCAGTTGGTAATCCTATTCTTCCAATCCCAATTATACAAATAGAAATATTTTCAGATTGAATTGATTCAATTAATTCATTTTCATTTAATTTCATTATTTTTGGTTTTTGTTCCATTTTATCTCTAGTAATAGCTAGCAAAATTTACCTGTTTATTTATTCTTGTCTTGAAAAATCAAAACTTAAACAATGAGTAATTTCAAGGGATTTATGAAATTTGCAGTAACAGGAGGTGCCGGATTTGTTGGTAATAACATTGTAAGATTATTAGTTTCAAAAGGACATTCAGTCGTAGTAATTGATAATTTACACACAGGTAAAAAAGAAAATTTGGAAGGAATTTTTGAAAAAATCCAATTTTATGAGATAGATATTCGTGATATTAAGAAAATGGAACAAATTTTGAAAGGTGTTGATGGTATTTTTCATGAAGCTGCATTAACAATTGTGCAAGAATCATTTCAAAAAGAAAAAGAGTATTATGATGTAAATGTTAATGGAACTGAAAATATTTTTAAAATTGCAAAAAAATTTGAAAAAAAAGTAGTTTTTGCAAGTTCATCAAGCATATACGGAGACACTAAACAAATTCCAATAAACGAAGGTTTTGAACGGAAACCAATTAATCCATATGGACAAACGAAATTAGAAGATGAATATTTAGCTGAAAGATATTCAAGTAATGGATTAAAAGTGATAGGACTCAGATATTTCAACATATTTGGAAAAGGACAAACTGGAAGCTATGCAGGTGTTATCACACAATTTATAAGAAAATTACAAGATCATCAACGTCCAATAATTTTTGGTGACGGATTACAAATGAGAGATTTTATTTATGTATCAGATATTGCTGAAGCAAATCTTTGTGCTATGTTAAGTGAAACAAACTCTGGATTTTTTAATATTGGAACAGGTGTTGGTGTTAAAATAGTAGATCTTGCAAACAGTATGATAAATATTTTCGGTGAAAAATTTGAACCAATTTTTGAAGATTCATTAAAAGGTGATGTAAAAATTAGTCAAGCAGATATTTCAATTACTAAAAAAATATTAAATTGGAAATCAGAAATTAATTTAGAAGAAGGATTAAAAAAATTTGTTTTGAAATAATTTCAAGGAATTTTTTTAAAAATTCAATATAGAAATCAATTGTGAACTAGTTTTAACATAAAAAACACAATTGTTAGTTTTTATATAAATAAATTATTGATAGAAAATAAATTTTTTAATTTACATACGTATGATTGATTAAAACTCTATCAAAAAAACAGCTACTGCAACACTATTTTCATGACTAATAGAACAAATAGAAGAATAATCAGAATAATTTTTTAAATTTACATGTGGAACATTATTTTTATGAAATGTTTCAATTTCTAAAAGATTAATTTTTGTTTTTAATGCTTTGATAACTGCTTCTTTTAATGCAAATTTTCCAGCAAAATGAGTATAAGGTTCCTTAAATTTTGTACAATAATCAATTTCATTTTTTGTAAAAATTTTTTTGTAAAATTCTATATTTTCAGGAAAATTCTTTAATGAAAATCGATTTATTTCAACAACATCAATTCCAATAGCAAATTTTTCTATCAATAAGTAAAAACATATGCAGAATTATTTATACTCCACCAATATTGAATAATTTTATGGACGTAAAAAATGAAATAAAGAAAATTTTCTTTGATGTTTTTGCAAATTTAAACGATAAAAATTTCAATTTTAATGAAAAACAAGAAGATTATTTGAATTGGGACTCATTTGCACATTTAGAATTAATGACAGGTACTGAAACAAAATTTAATATTAAAATTTCACCAGAAGATGCTCTTTCGATTAGAACTGCTCAAGAACTATTGGAGTTAGTTCAATCACGCATATGACAACCATAATAGATTATTTAGAGAAAAATAAACAAAATTATCCCAAAAAGATCTTTTTACAAACTGAATCTCATAAAATTACTTATGAAGAGATGTACAATAAAGTATGTAATTTTGAAGTGGGATTGAATCAGTTTAAAAAAAAATCAATAATATCCATAATGTTTGAAAATTCTATAGAATTTGTAATTTCATATTTAGGAATTATTAAATCAGGTAAAATTGTTCACATAATTTCTCCATCAATTAGTAAAAAAAACTTCATAAAACAAATTGAATCATGTAATCCAAAAATGATTTTATCACTAAATAAATTCATTAATGAATTTAAAAATGAAAAAAATACAATTAATTTTTTAGATTTTTATGAATTTGAAAAAGAGAATTATGAGAATAATAAAAATGAAAATTCAGACATTGCATCTTTAATCTATACTTCAGGTACAACTTCATCACCAAAAGGTGTACAAATAAAACATTCCAATATTGAATTTACTACACAAAATATTATCAAGGTTTTAGATTATAGTAATTGTGATGTTGATGTGATTCCTTTACCGTTATCTCATTCATTTGGATTAGGATGTTTACATACCAGTCTTTATATTGGTTCAACAGTATTTTTATACAAAAATTCGATGAATATTTTAGATATTCTAAATTCAATTAAAAAAAATAATGCCACTACATTTGCTGCAGTTCCAGCTACACTTACTACACTTGTGAATAATTTTCCAGAAAAATTTACTGAAAAATGTATGGGATTGAGATTGATTATTACAAATAGTACAAAAATTCCTAAAGATACAATTCATAAAATTTTAAATTTATTACCAAATACAAAATTTGTTACATATTATGGATTAACAGAAGCTTCAAGATCAACATTTATGATTTTTAATGAAAATGAAAATAAAAAAGAATCAGTTGGAAAGGCAGCACCTGATGTAAAGATAAAAATAATTCAAGAAAAAGGTGATTCAAAACAAGGTGAAATATACATTAAAGGAAAAAATGTAATAGAAAATTATTGGAATTCAGAATTTTCTGAGAATCTTACTGAGGGATGGTTAAAAACTGGAGATTTGGGATTCTTAGATAAAGAAGGATTCTTGTATCTTACTGGACGTAAAGATTACATCATAAATATTTCAGGAGAAAAGGTTAATCCTTTAGAAATTGAAGAGGTTGTTAAAACATTAGAAAATATAGATGAGGTTATTGCAATAGGAATAGATCATAAGATGTTTGGACAAGTTATAAAATTATTGGTAAAAATCAAAGAGGGTAAAAAAGTGGACTCATCAGATATTCTCTCCCATTGTAAACAAAATTTAGAGAGATTCAAAGTACCTATGGAAGTGGAATTTGTGCCTGATTTTCCAAGAAATGAGTATGGTAAAATAATAAGGTTCAAGATTAAAGAAAATAATAATGAAAATAGTTGAAAAAAATAAAATTTCACTTCTTCTTGAATTAAAACCATTCAAAAATAATCAGGAAGAAAAAAATAAAATTTTTGTTGATGCAATGAAAGAATCAATAATTCATCATACAAAAAATTCAATTGAATTTAAAAAAATTTGTAAAAATCAAGAATTTGATTTTAAAGAAAATTTTCAAATAGAACAAATTCCATATTTTCCCGTATCAATATTCAAAAAATTTAACTTAATTTCAATACCGGAAGATAATATATTTAAAACAATTTTTTCTAGTGCTACAACTAGTAAAATACCATCAAAAATTATTTTAGATAGAATTACATCAAAACGACAGACTAAAGCACTTGTTTCAATAATGTCTGATTTTCTTCACGAAAAAATGGATTTTTTTATTTTGGATACAAAAGAAACAATTTCATCAAGAGATGAAGTGAAATCACGCTCTTCAGCTATTAGAGGATTTTTACCATTTATGAAATCAATCAAATTTACATTACATGAAGATTTAACAATTAATGATTTAGAATTACAAAATATTAAAGATCAAAATCAATATTGTTTTTTTGGATTCACTTGGTTGATATATAAAATTATAAAAGAAAATAAAAACAATAAAAATATTAAAAAATATTTATCTAAATTAAAATCTCCATATATTTTACATTTAGGAGGTTGGAAAAAATTAGCAGACATGAATATATCACGTGAAGAATTTTATGAAGAAATTTGTGAATTTTTTAATACAAAAAAAAATAGGATAATAGATATCTATGGAATGACAGAACAATTAGGAACAATATATCCTGATTGTGAATTTGGGAACAAACATGTTTCTGTATATTCTGATATAATTATTAGAAATCCTTTAACTCTAAAAAATGAAGAAGATGGGAAATCTGGATTAATTCAATTAATTTCTCCAATTCCACATAGTTATCCAGGAATTTCAATCCTTTCAGACGATTTTGGACATTTGGAAGGAATAGATGATTGTTCATGTGGTAGAAAAGGAAAATATTTTAGATTTGACAAACGTTCAGAGTCTGCAGATTTGAAAGGATGTGGAGATACAATTGACTAAGATTTTACTATCTGAAGGAATTATTTCAAATCAGGAAACTGAATCTATTCAAAAAATTGTAGATAATGTAAATAATCAAAGACAGTGGCTTCATTCACAACATATTGATGATCTTTTAGAATTCATAGACAAATTAGGACAATATTGGGCAAAAATATTTTCTAAAGAAATTGGGATTAACTCAAAACATTTGATCTTATATTTATCTAAAAAAAATCTTGGTAAAAAATTAGATATTGCATTACGAGGTGATCATATTGTTCTAGAAAAATTTTTAGACTTTTCGGATCCTGAATTATTGTTTCATGCTCAACCAAGAGGAATAGTAGTGCACTGGATTGCAGGAAATGTAGACATTTTAGGAATTTTTTCAGTAATTCAAGCACTTATCACAAAAAATGTTTCAATAATTAAGGCACCATCAAAATTTGATTTATTGGTAAAATTAATTGAAAGTATCAAGGAAATTAATACTGAAAAAATTTTGGGAAAAGATTTACTAAAATGTATAGAAATTGTTTACGTAGATAGAAATGATCTAAAAAATCAAGAATTACTATCAAATAATGCAGACGTAAGAATTGCATGGGGTGGAGAAGAAGCTGTTAATTCAATTACAACACTTCCCAAATCCCCATTTACAGAAGATATTATCTATGGTCCAAAATATTCATACGCAATAATAGATGAAAAATCATTATCAGAAAATTTTGAAAAAATTGCTCGACGAATAGCAATTGATGTAAGTATGTTTGATCAATATGCTTGTTCATCACCTCATACAGTGTTTGTTGATACAAATAATGAACAAATAATCAATGATTTTACAGAAAAAATTGCAAAATCATTAGATGATGTTAACAGAATTCTTGTTCCGAAAAGAGAAATCACCCCAGAAAAATCTTTGGAAATTCTAGATATAAGAACAGAATATGGAATTATAGGAAATGTTAGATCATCTAAAGGAACTGAATGGACTGTGATTTCTTCTGATGAAAAAAATCTTGCAAAACCAACTTTTTCTAGAGTGATTCACGTAAGAAAGTTGGATAAAGAAAGTTTACAAAAAGAAAATTCTTCACGTAAAATTCAAACCATAGCCATAGTAATGGAACAAGAAAAAAGATTTGAACTCATAGATAATCTAACTCTTTTAGCAGGAGACAGGTGCCCAAATGTTGGAAATATGAGTCTATTTGACTCACCATGGGATGGCATGTTTGGAATGGATAGAATGGTAAGATGGATTACTACCTATAAAAACGGATAAAATTAATACTAATTTTATTTTAGAAAAACAATTGTCTGAAAATAAAATCATTATTTTTGGTACTGGTGAATTTGCTCAAGAAATTTTCCTATATCTAAAGGAATTCAGCAAATTTAATGTTGTAGCATTTACAATTCATAAAGAATTCATAAAAGAAAAAATATTATTTGAAAAACCTATAATTGCATTTGAAGAGATAGAAAATCATTTTTCTATAAATGACTTATCAATGTTAATCTGTGTTGGTTTTTCTAAAATGAATAAAAAAAGAGAGAAAATATTTCATGAAGTAAAGAAAAAAGGATACAAATTAGAAAATTTTATTCATCCATCAAATCATGTTTGGGATGAATTTGAAATTGGGGAAAATTGTATTATTTTAGAAAATAATGTAATTAGACCACATGTTAAAATTGGAAATGATGTAATTATAGAAAACAATAATGTAATTAGTCATCATACTATAATCAAAGATCATTGCTACATTACATCACAAACAATTGTTGCAGGTCATGTAACAATAGAACCAAATTGCTATTTGGGCATAAATTGTACAATAAGAAATAGAATCAAACTTGAAAAAGAATGTATCATAGGAGCAGGTGCAGTAATTTTAAAAAATGCAAAAGAAAAAGAAGTATACTCAGCAAATACTATAAGATTATCAGGTAAAAGTGATGAATTGGATTTCTAAAAAATGCAATACGTTTTCCTTAGTCATGATGTAGATTGGAAAAAACAAGGGCCAGGAACAGAGCATATTTTAGCTAGAAAAGAAAGATTTGATTCACAATTATTTGAAAAAACACCTTTAGAAAAAATGTATTATAATTTTCCAGAGTATATAGAGATCGAAGAAAAATATAATACTAAATCAACATTCTTTTTCAGAACAATATATGAAAATGGTAATGTTTTTGATTATGAAGATGAAATCAGATCATTAAATAAAAATGGTTGGGAAATTGGACTACATTTAGATCCATCATCAGTAAAAGATATTGAAAAAATTCGTAATGAAAAAAATATTATTGAAAAAATATTACATAATAAAATTTTTGGAAATAGAGTTCATTATTTAAAAACAGACAAACAATTACCAGAAAAATTAAATGAATTAGGATTTATTTATGATTCTTCAGTAAAAAAATCAAAAGATGATTTTAAAGATGACATAGGACATTATAATCAAAATGGGATCATAGAATTTCCTATTTCAATAATGGATGCTTATCTTTTTACATATATGAAAATTAAAGAAGAAAAGATTATTTCACTTTTTGATGACATATTAAAATATTCCAGAAAAATTAATTCCGATTTTAACATTATCTCACTTTTATGGCACGATAATGTTCTAAAAATGAAAGGAGGTAGAATATATCCTAAAATTTTAGAATTTTTATCATCACAGGATGATGTAATTATGTGTAATGGGATTGAATTAACTAAGATAATAAAATCTGAATTCAAATAATTTTGATTTACAAAAAATTAATCATTTATTATCATCACTTTAGCAATTCCATCAAGAATTAATTCATTTTTTTGATTAGTGATAGTAGTTTTTATAGAAATAATTTTAGTAGCAGGACTTTTATCAATTATTATACCTTCTATAGTTATTTTATCTTCTATAAAACAGGGTAATGTGAAATTTAGTGTTTGAGAAAAATATAATGAATTTTTTCCTGGCAAATACATTCCAACAAGTCTAGATAAAAAAGATGCCAATAACATTCCATGACATATCCTTTTCTTGAATTTTGTTTTTACAGCAAAATCTTCAGTCATATGTAATGGATTAAAATCTCCTGAAATTTCTGCAAAATCTGAAACAAGTTTTTCTGACATTAAAATTTCAAATTTTTCTTTTGTGCCTATGTCAATTGAATCAAATGTATATTCCAAAGGTGTTTTAATCAAATGAAATTCCTTTATTCTTCAAATGTTTTTTTATATCAATTATTGTTGTTACATCCATAGCCTCATTAATTGTAAATTTTACATCAAATCCTGTTTCTAATTCATGAAGCAATACATATCCATTAAACGAAGTCCAATTTTCTATATTTTCTGGACCCATAGAATCATCTATAGATGAAATAGGGATATTCATTACTTTAGAAATTATTTCATAGAGTTTTTTTGACATATTCAAATCTCTAGATCCAAATAGTCTGGATATGGTAATATTGATTTTATCATATATATCCAATGATCATCTTGTTTTTTAAAATTAGAGTTAGGTAAAAAATCTTCAATTGGTTTATTTTTTTGAGTTGGGATAAATTGTGATTTGATTTGTTTAACATTTTCTTTTTTTGCTTTATTAACAATATAAATAAAAATCCCTTTTTCAATATCCCTACCCATTACTCTACAACTTAATAGTAAAGTATCAATATTCCAAATTAGTTTAGATTCTTTTTTAATTATAAAAACTCCAGTAATTCCATTATCACCAAATTTATCTTCAACATTTACATATCCTACAAAAAAATTAGGATCAGTCATCATGGTACTGATTTCTGATTCTTTGTATCTTTTTGTGGTTAAATTAAATTGATTTGTTTTTAAAATTAATTGAGATACTCTAGGTAATGAAAAAGCATCAACTTTTTTTATAATTATTTTTAAATTTAATTTTTTTAAAAATGCTTTAAGATCAGGAGTAGAATTTTGTAGTTCACTTCTCATTTTTTGTTGAGTATACATTTTTGCTCTTTGTTTATCTTCTTCAGTAATTTTCAAATGACTAAATTCAATCATATTTAATAGAAATTTTGAATATAATGAAGGATCATCAGGTAATTCAGGTACATATACCTCAGGAAGAACAGATTTCACAAATTCTCTATTTACTTTATCATCATCTAAAAAAACAAAACTATCTAATCCAATATTAAGATCTTTAGCAATCTCTTTGATATTTGATACTTTATCATGCCAATTAATTCGAATTGAAGAAAAATTGTTTTCTTTAAGAATCATGTATGGGTGTTCTCTAATAATTTGTATGCCATCTTCAAAGTTGTTTTTGCTGTTAATTGCTAAAATAATTCCTTGTTGATTTAATGAAAGTAATGTTTTCTGGAATTCCAAAAAAGCATTTCCAGGAGGTTCTGGACCAAGTTTAATTCCATTAAATCCATCTTCACCTACTATTCCACCCCATAAAGTATTATCAAGATCTAAAACTAAACATTTCTTAGTTAAACCTAGAAAAGATACAATAAATTTCATTAATTCTTGTCCAAAACAAGGCAAAAAAATCATAGATATTCGAATATCACCAAAAAAATATTGTCTTGGATCAAAAATATTTTCTTCACCAAATTTAGAAATAAATGAATTAAAATTTAGAATTTCTATTTTTTCAGATTTTTTGTAATTAGAAATCAATTTTGTATTAAACTCTTGTATCATTTCAGATAAATTATATTCTAATTTTGATTCAGAAATACCATATGATGAACTACTTGGAACATTAAGATTAGATAAAACCATAGTTGCATCAGAATTACTTACAAAATAATTTATTAAATTTTTTAATTCCAAAATTTTTTCATCAATAAAAATTTTTTTTTGTTGAATAGATTTTGAAAATGGAAAATGATATAATTCATCAAAAATGGTTCTTGAATCAATTATCAAAAATACAATATCAGGTTTAAATTTATAGAAACTACTATTTTTGTTTAAAATTTCTTGGGAATATTGATTATATGGGCTTTCATAAACAGATGCAGAGATATTCAATTCGGAAGATTTTACTTGAATAATCTCTTTTAATCCATTTATAGTAAAACTGGATAATAATGCAATTTTAATTTTTTTAGGAAAACTTTTTCCAACTAATTCATTGGATTTATTAATAAAATAAGAAAGTGTTTTTTCAGAATTCATTATAATATTTCATAATTTTTCATATTAATTAATTAATTGAAAAATGATTAAATCATATTAATTTAAAATTTAAAATAAATAAAATCTTCAGAATTCCCATCATAAAAAAAGAAAATTACAAGTAAAATAATAGTCAAAAATGAAAACAAGTAATAATTATTTAAGGAAATTCGTTGAATCAAATTTCCTAAACGAAATGAAATGGTATGTAAAATTATAAACAATATGATCAAACCAGATTCAAATTTATGTGCACGTAAAAATCCAATGGTATTTTCAATTTGAAAATCCCAAATTAGAAATTTTTGCATTGAATAAATCATTAAATCAGTATCTTCAACTCTAAAAGAAATCCATGCAAAAAATATTAGATATTGTGTGAATAGTATGGAAATAATTCTTCCTATTTTTGTTTTAAAAAATATATTGTTTGCAAAAGTTGGAGATCTTTTTCGAATGAATGTTTCAAATGCAACATAAACTCCATGGATTAATCCAAAAATTATAAAATTCCATCCAGCACCATGCCATAATCCTAATATAAGAAAAGTTACTAAAATACCTGAAATTAAAACAAAATCAGAACCTATTTTTCTATATACTAATGGCAAAAAGAGATAATCTCGTACCCAACTTGACAAACTAATGTGCCATCTCCTCCAAAATTCAGAAGGGGAAGTTGCAAAGAAGGGTTTATTGAAATTAGCAGGAATTTTGAATCCTAAAATTAATGCTGCACCAATCGCAATATCAGAATATCCAGAAAAATCACCATAAACTTGAATTCCAAATCCGATTGTACCCCAAATTATTGTAAAAGATTCTAAACCAATGGGCATTGCAAATATTTCATTTACCATAGGGGCAATATTATCTGCAAAGAACATTTTTTTGAAGAATCCTAACGCCATCATGGTAACTCCAATCCTTATAGCTGATTTTTCTATAGTGATTAAACGTAATTTAGAAATTTTCAGTTTTTCAATTTTTTCATTTAACTGTGGAAGAAAATCTTTTGCCCTAAGAATTGGTCCAGCTACAATTTGTGGAAAGAACGAAACAAAAATTGTAAATTCACTAAAGGATTTACTTGGTTTTAACTGACCTCGATAGATATCTACAGTGTACGTAATAGTTTGGAACGTATAAAATGAAATTCCAATAGGCAATGCTAAATTAAGAAATGGAATGTCATCTACTAAATTAATATAATTTCCCATTATATTGAATTGCGCAATTGCAAAATCAGAGTATTTAAAAAATCCTAATAATCCCAAATTTCCTACAAGACTTGTAGCTAAAAGGAATTTTTTACGTCGAGTAGATTTTGATTTCCAAATTTCTTTTCCAACATAAAAATCCAACATTGTACTAAAAATCAAAAGTAAAATCAGGTAGTTACTTGACCAATAAAAAAAGAAATAACTTGCGCCAAGGAGAAAAAGATGATGGAAATATCTATTTTTAAAAATTACAAAAATAATTAAAACAACAATAAAGAAAATAATAAATTCTATAGAATTAAAAAGCAACTATCTTAATTCCTCTAAAATTATATTTGCAATATCATCACTAAAAATAGATGCAGAATCACTTACAACTATATGAGTAGGATTTCTCCATATTTCTAAATCAGAATATTTTTCTGTTAATGAATATATTTTTAGATGACTATTTTCAGTAATATCTATTAGAATTTTTTTAAAAGATGATTTTTCTGATTGGCTAATTTGATCATAGAAATATTTGTGTTGTGGTGTAGTAAATAAAATTACTTTTATATTATTTTTATCTAATTTATTTAATATTTCTTTAAGAGCAGATAATTCTACATTTTCACTAGGATGTTTAATTTCTACAGGTTTTGTTTCAGATATTGCAAGGGATTTTAATTCATCATCTTCCATTACATTGAAATCTCGATTATAATCAAATCTAAAAAATGGAGCTTTTACATAATCTTGAGAATTTATTGTAATACCACGAATTTCTTTTAAAGAAATTAATTTTGGAGAAAAACCAGGCTGTAAAATTGGAATTTCTGTATTTTGGTTTTTTAACCAATTTTTGAATAATATTGATGGATCAGGTAAAGGTTGTTGTGTTTTAATCTGAGGTGAATTAACTGATTGGATTTCTGAAAAGTCTCTCGCAGATATTCCATACACAACAATTTCAGGTTCTGATGAAATTAATAGATCAATATTTTGAATTTCTCGTTGTGGTCTATTTGCCATTTTTGAAAGATTGAAAACTTCAAATTCTTGATTGTTTTTTGATAAAAAATCTTCAATAAAAAAAGGATTTAATGCACTAATTTGACTTCCTCCAACTAAAAATATTTTATTTTCAATTTTCTGAATCGATGAATAATATTTTTTTTCATCTTCAATTAGAGCATTTTTTTGTTCTTCATGAAAAATCTGAATTAAAACAAAAAAAATACTAAATGATACTACAAATGAAAGAGAAATCAGCAATAATAATTTTTTCATGTACTCACAGAAAATACGTACAGTAAATATTATTTCTGATTAAATAATAAAAACTAAATCTAGATGATTTACTTATATTATCTTATAAAATACCTAATTTAATACAATCTAGAGTAAATTTATCCTCAATTCAAAATTAAAAATTTGGTTTTATCGTAATTTCAAAAATTATTTTAATAGATTTTCATAAAAATTGACATATTTTGATAATAAATTTTCCCAGGAATAATTTTTTATGACCAATTCAAAAGCATTTTCAGTCATAATTTTTATTTTTAAATCATCAGTCAATAATGAATTTATAGATTCAATTAATGCTAAAGGATTTTCAGGTGGGATCAAAATTCCAGTTTTATTATGATTAATTATTTCTGGAATACCACCAACATTTGTTGCTATCACAGGAATTTTAAAATAATTTGCTTCATGAATTGTTTGAGGAATACTTTCAATTCTAGATGGAATAATTAACACTGATGAACGTTTTAATTCAAGCATTGCTTCTTCCCAAGGAGTATTTGTACAGTATACGACTTTTCCATTAATTTTATCTTCTACAGATTTTAAAATGTCGATTCCTTTTTCAAAACTATTTCTACCTAAAAAAAGAATTTGGTTTTTAATTTTAGGTGTTTCTGGTATGTTTTCTAATTTTTGAAAATCTGTAGGTGCAGGAAGATGAATTACTTCTAAATTTAATTTTTTTTTATAATCTGTTTTTACTTTAAATGAATCAGTTGTTAATACATCAGCCCATTGTAATACTTGTTTTTCTCTACTTGATACAAGAGAAGTTAAGGAATTAGAATGAATGAATCCAATTTGTTCTGAATATACTCCATGAACAGATAAGATTTTTTTCTTTGCTTTAATATATCTCATAATAAATGCTGAAGGAACATTAAATGCATGAACAATATCATATGATTCTTTTTTCAATAATGCTTTTGTAATTCCAAATATTGTGTATGATGGATTTTTTAATTTTTTAATAGGTATATGAGGAACATGCATTAATTCAATATCAAAACCTATTTTTCTTAGTTTTTGAGCAACTCTATTTGCATGTCCACCAATTCCTCCTGAATAACGTGGTGCAATAAATAATATTTTCATATTATCAAGAAATGAATGTTGTAATTTAATTTTTTAATTAATATTATTACCTAAAATCCCATCAAAAAACTGTTATTATATTAAATATCTAAAAAATTTTGTATGTATATATTATAAAATGTAGTAATATATTATAGAATATTTAATGTAAATAAAGTGTTGACATAATACTTTGTAATCAATCCCCATAAGAAATTGATACATTTTGTTTTGATTCATCTGGTTTTAATTTTCCATAAATATCATATAATCTACCGTTAATTCCTCTATTTTCAATAATAAGATCATTTGAAAATCGTACTTTTCCATTATTGTTATTTTCTTCTACTTGATAACCATCAGATTTCCAAATTGCGCCAGATAATTGTAATGCATCTTGAGATCTATATTGAAAAACTAATAATCTTCTATCTTTATCATTTTTTTTAGGTTCAGAAGAATGAAGTGTCAAACAATGATGGAATGTCACATCACCTGCATTACATTTTAAAATAACTGATTTATTTTCATCTATTTTTTCTTCATCGGTACAATGGTACACAAATTTATCATCATTACAATGTGATAAAACTCCTAATTCATGACTCTGAGGAATAACTTTTAGAGGACCAGAATCAATTTCTTCATCATCAAGATGAATTACACATGCAATTAAATCAAAATTTGTATGTGGGAAAAATGAGAAATCTTGATGCCACTTTATACCTCCAATAGTTTTATTTTTTTTAGGTTTCACTGCAAATTTTGAATGTTGTAATTCTATTGGATTACCTATCAGATTTCTAGTAATTTCACAAATTTGTTTATCATTTACAAGTTTCTCGATAATAGGATGAGAAAATATGATATCGTTCTGATATGCTTCAAATTTATCATCATTATATTTTAAATTACCATTCTCAATTGCTTCATTAATTCCATTTAAAATAATATTTAGATTTTCAGCATTAATAAGATCATTAAAACCTACAACACCAAATTTTTGATAATAGGATATAGCTTCTTCTTTTTGTTTAACAGAAAAATTCCAAGAAATTTCAGTCATTATCTAATTTCTCATAATTAATCACATTTTTAAGCTCTTGGATAAATTTTTAAATTCCTAGACGAAAAGTTTTGTTTAATTAAAAATTTAAGATATTTAATCACATTGTTGCTTGTGCTGCATCATGGAACATTTGACTTTTAGCACAACCAGCAGCTAATTCATCACCAGCACCACGTCTCATTAGTCCTCTGTACAGACAGTCTTCGAGTTTGACATCTTCTCTTTGTTCCCATTCCTCAACAGTAACTGAGAATTTCTTTTGAATTCTGTCTCTATACCATTCTGGAATTACATTAAAGGCACAAAATGGAACTATTCTAAGATCTGGAGTTACGTAATGAATATCACATCTTTGTAGTCTTTCCAAATCTTCATTGTATTTGTCTTGAAAGTGCATCATACCAAGGAATAATCCTTTTACGTGCCATGAACCAATTGAATCAAATGATCTCTTCATAAGAATATTACCAAACATTTTTGCTAAATCTAATCCTGCTGGTTGTTTTTTAGAATCAACAAAACCTTTGAGTTTTCTTACAACTTCAAGCATTGTAAAGTACTTGTTTTTACCAGAACGAATCTCTTCTGCTTTATCTTCAAATAATTCAA
>Ga0209992_10000354_pt1 | contig 62231 bp, 44 predicted proteins | sample 2SBtaG_2_FD_182564 | JGI IMG/M metagenome (GOLD analysis project Ga0209992, IMG submission 182564) | Deep subsurface microbial communities from Kolumbo volcano to uncover new lineages of life (NeLLi) - 2SBTROV12_ACTIVE470 metaG (SPAdes)... | ecosystem: Environmental > Aquatic > Marine >... | reverse complement strand
TACCGGCGCGGTCGGTGCGTCGCCGCCGGACCGCGTGACGAAGCCCCGCTCCTCGAGGAACCGCTGCACGACGTGCTCGTCCTTCCGGCGGTCGAACGCGATCTCGTTCGGTGGTCCCAGCTCGAGCTTGCGGCGGTGGCCTCGAGGGAACCGGAGCAGGAACTTTGCGTAGAGCAGCTCGCCGCGGCCCAGCTCGAGCAGGCCGAGATCGTCCAGGTCGTCGAGGACGTCTTCGCTGTTGATGCTGATCACGGACCGGCGACGGTGGTGGAGGGCCACCCGGAGCGCGACCAGCTCGACGCTGCGCAGGCCCGGCGTCGGCGCTAGCGCGTCGCGCCCCCGCGCGACCAGCGGCTCAAGCGTGACGACGGGCCGCTCGGCGACGGCGTCCGGGTCGCCGAACAGCGCTTCGCCGAAGCGTGTGAGGTACTCCGCGCGCGCCCCGCGATCCCGCGCCTTCACCATCAGACGGCCAGTCCGGAGGTCGAAGGCGGCGAGGTCGGACGCGCGGGGCTGAAACGTCACGGCGGCTTCGGTGTCGCCCTCCACCGCGGGCTCCGTCTTCCACGGATCGCCGCGGTGGATCGGCAGGTAGACCCGCTCCTCGTCTCGGAAGACCAGGACGCGGCAGAAGTCGCCGCGCCCGCGGCCCTGCCAGTACCGTCCGACGCGCTCGGTGAGCTCCGCGATGGACTCGGGAGACGGGAGCTGCATCGCCAGGCCCTCGCGGACCGGGTACTCGCGGACAAGGCCCGACCGCGCCGCCTGCCGCTTGATCTCCGCCTCCTCGAAGCGATCGCGTTGCTCGACCCAGACTCGGATCGCAAGGCTCAGCGGGCTCAGGCCGCGGGCGGGCCAGTCCGGCCCGCCGTTCGTGGCCTCCAGCCGCCCCAGGATCGCGTCGAGGCCGGGCTCATCGGCCATGTCCTCGATCCGGTCCAGGGCGTCCAGCAGCCCCCGTGGGAGCCGCGCTCGGCCGCTCCCGACCATCTGCACGAGCGCGAGCCCGAGCTCCTCGTCCCCGAGGTCCCGGAGATCCAGCCCCAGCCCGGAGCACTCCCGCCCCCAGGGCGCGAGGAGATCCCTCAGCAACCCGCCCGGCACGCCTCGAACCGCGTCGAGCTGCCCCACCACTCCGAACCCATCGCCGCGCACGTACGTCTCCTCAGAAGACGCTCGGGTGGTGGAGCGGACAGCTCCAGCGGGGTTCAACAGCTCCTTCTCCGAGCCGCTCCACCAGCCGAGCAGATCAACATACACTGAACGGATGTATAGTGTTTCGCGACGGCGATCTTCTTGAGATCCGGTCCGGCGGGGGCAAGCCGTCGAGTTATGTCAACTTATCCGGGGTCCTCGGTCCTACCGGGGGCAGGCCACCCAGGAGTCCAGATGCCACGCCCGAAGTCCCGCACCGCCAGCCGCTCCAGCCGCCGCCGGAGCGACGAGCCCGCCAAGGCCACCGTTCGCCGCGCCGTCCTCTACGCGCGCGTCTCCAGCAAGGACCAGGAGAAGGAGGGCTTCTCGATCCCCGCGCAGACCCGGCTGCTCAAGGACTACGCCGAGGCGAACGGCATCGAAGTGGTGAAGGAGTTCGTGGACGTCGAGACCGCGAAGCGCGCCGGCCGACGCAACTTCGGCGAGATGCTCAAGTACCTGAAGAAGCGCGGCCCGGCCTGCCGCATCGTCCTCGTCGAGAAGACCGACCGGCTCTACCGCAACCTCAAGGACTGGGTGACGCTCGACGGGACCGACCTGGAGATCCACCTGGTCAAGGAGAACGTCGTCCTCAGCGACGACAGCCGCAGCTCCGAGAAGTTCATGCACGGCATCAAGGTCCTGATGGCGAAGAACTACATCGACAACCTCAGCGAGGAGGTCACCAAGGGGATGCGGGAGAAGGCCCGGCAGGGCATGTGGCCCTCCCGCGCACCCCTCGGCTACCTCAACACCAAGGCGCCGGGCGGCGCCAAGATCATCGAGCCGGACCCTGAGCGGGCGCCGATGGTCATCAGGCTCTTCGAGTGGGGAGCGACGGGGGAGTTCTCCCTGCGGGAGCTCGCCGAGATGGCCAACAACGCCGGCATGCGGACGAAGCGCGGCGCGAGGCTGAAGCCCCGGATGCACGTCCACCGGATGCTCCACAACCCGATGTATACGGGCGAGTTCCAGTGGGACGGCGAGTGGTACACGGGCACCTACCAGCCGCTGATCAGCGTGGACCTGTTCGACAAGGTCCAGGACGCCCTGGCCGACCGCTACAACGGCCAGCGGCACAAGAGCCGCCACAACTTCGCCTTCAACGGCCTGGTGAAGTGCCGCGAGTGCGGCTGCTCGATGACCGGCCAGCTCAACAAGGGCAAGTACATCTACTACTCGTGCACCCGCAACCGGGGCGAGTGCAGCCAGAACAAGTACATCCGCGAGGAGGAGTTCGAGCGGCAGTTCGTCCAGGCGCTCCGGGTGCTCCGCTTTGACCCCGAGGTCCTGGAGGAGATGAAGCGGACCCTCCGGGAGTCCTTCGAGGACCGCAAGGCGTTCCGGGAGGAGTCCGTGGCCCGGCTCCGCGCCCGGCACGACCAGCTCCAGGCCCACATCGAGTCCATGTACGTGGACAAGCTCGAGGGCCGCGTGGACAACGCCTTCTTCGACAAGATGCACCGGCGCTGGCGCTCCGAGCAGACCGAGCTCGTCCGCTCGATGGGCGAGCACGACACCGCTGACGCCGTCTGCGTCGAGGAGGGGATCCGGCTGATGGACTTCGCCTCGATGCTGCCGACGGCCTTCGCCCAGGAGTCAGCGCACGAGAAGGGGAGGATGCTGAAACACGTGAACTCTAACTCCACGTGGGCCGACGGACGGCTCGAAGTCGAGTTCGCGCAACCCTTCGACATCCTTGCCGAAATGGCCAAATCCCAGAACGACGAAGCCCCCTCGGACACGGGGTCCGAGGGGGCGACGTCTCATTTGGTACTCCCAAGGGGAATCGAACCCCTGTCTCCGCCGTGAGAGGGCGGTGTCCTAACCGCTAGACGATGGGAGCACTTGTCTTAGTGCGTGATGGTTGAGGCGGTAGGACTTGAACCTACAACCGCCTGATTCAGAGTCAGGTGATCTGCCAATTGATCTACGCCTCAATGTAAAGAGCGGCGCCTTGCGGCGAAGCGGAGGGATTTCTAATCGGGGCTCGCGGGACTGTCAAGGACCGACCCGCGCGAAAGCTGCCGTGGCGCGCTCAGCGCTTCTTCTTCGCGCCCCACCGGTAGTCGCGCCGGATCGTCGACTTCTTCTCCATCGACGACCGGCCGGGCAGCTTGATCGTCGTGATGTTCTGGATCACCACCAGGTGCGGCCGCAGCGTGTCGGGCTCCACGACGGCTTCGATGAACTCGGTGCGCTCGCAGGACACCGTGTCGAGGATGTGGACCATCTCGGCCGTGTCCGCCGTCCCCTTCAGCATCGCGGGGAGGCCCTCCACCTCGTCCTCCGTGCAGCCCCTCACCGCCCCCGGTCGCTCGCCCGTCACCGTCACGCTCAGGTGGTGCGAGCCCACCGGGTCCGCCACCGGGCCGAGGTGCTCGAGGCGGAGGATCCGCCCGTCGGGCAGCTTGGCCTTCACCGCCCGGTTCATCGAGCGGTCCCGGCCCGTCCAGTACCCGACCACCGCGTTCCACTCGTGGATCGCCGCCGCGGACTGCGCGTCGTCTCCGCCCGCGAACTCGGCCACGCCCCGCCCGCTGAGCTCCACCGGTCGCGCCGGCGCGGCCCGCAGCTCCTCGATCACGTCGCCTGCGAGGGTCCCCTCGACGAGCTTCACTTCGACGTTCTTGCCCGTGAGCTCGAACCCGTCCTCGGCCGTCGCGAGCGTGAGGTCGTAGGTGCGCCGGACCTTCACCCCGTCGTACTGCTCCGAGGACTCCACCCGGACCGTGCCGGGCTCCCAGCCGAAAGTGAACGGCAGGCCCGCGAACGCGGTCGCCGCGGACAGCGTGAGCCCCGTGAGCAGCGCCCAGAACTGCCTCATCGCCATGTGTACTCCCACTTCTTGACCGTCGACTGCTCGCGCGGCTCGTACCCGGGAAACGTGAGCTTGGTGGTGACCATCTCCACCTCGAGGTGGGGCCGCAGCGTGCGGGGATCCACCACCGACTCGGTCACGGTCTCCTCCTCACACCGGGTTCCGTTCACCATCTCGGCGGCTTCCTGCTCGGAGCGACCCTTGATGGTCAGGCCCACGCGGAGGTTCTCCAGCAGCTCCGAATCGCATCCTCGGACGGCGTCCCGCGTCGCGCCGGTGAGTCTCATGCTCCGGTGCACGAAGCCCTTCGGCTCGTCCACCGATCCCACGTACTCGAGCAGCATCGACCGCCCGTCGCCGGCGGTTCTGCGCAGCGCCTTGCCGGGGGAGAGGTTCACCCCCACCCAAGACGCGACCTCCTCGTTCCAGGTTTCGAGGAGGCTGGTCGCCGAGTCCGCTTGATGCTCCGCCGCCGCATCGACGAGCGCCTGCAGACCTTCGTCATCCAACCGGGGCGGCGTCTTCGCGGCCTCGATCTCGGTCACGCGCACCGCTCGTCCCTTCGCATTCAGGACCAGCTCGAGCACTGGGGAAACGTCCGAGAGAAGCTGCGCGCGCTCCCGAGTCAGCCCCTCGCCCGACGCCGAAACGAAGCGTTCTCGGTCGTACCGGATCCCCCAACCGTCGCCGATCCGCCGGACGTGCATCTCGTACGTCGACTCCGTCTGGATGTGGCCGTCCCAAGTCGCGCGCACCTCCGCGCTGCCCGTGGGCCACCCGAACACGAACCCCTGCCCCGCCTCGGCGGGCAGCGCCACCAAGACCGCGAGCGCGGCCGCGATCCACCAGCGCATCACCAGCTCCCCTCGTTGGCCATCGACGCCCACGGCTCCTTCACCTCGAGCGCGCCTCCCCGCTGCAGCAGCTCGACGGAGTGGCCGTCGGGGCTCTTCACGAACGCCATGCGGCCGTCCCGCGGGGGGCGATTGATGGTCACGCCGTGCTCACGCAGGCGCTCGCAGACGGCGTAGATGTCGTCCACGGCGTAGGCGAGGTGGCCGAAGAAGCGACCGGTCGCGTAGGCGTCCTCCTGGTCCCAGTTGTGGGTCAGCTCGATCTCGGGGGCGCCCGGCGCCGCGGCGAGGAAGACGAGCGTGAAGCGGCCTCGCTCGGAGTCGCGACGGCGGGTCTCGACGAGGCCGAGCTTGGTGCAGAAGAAGTCGAGCGCGGCCTCCAGATCGCGGACGCGCAGCATCGTGTGCAGGTACTCCATGGGGCGATTCTACCGAGGTCGCCGGTCAGCCTCCTCGACGGAGGGCGCGGAACAGGACGCCGTGGCCGATCAGCGCGGACGCCACGAGGACGGTCGGGAGCCAGATGTAGGGGAAGTGGGCGATCCACACATTGGGGGGGTCGGTGACGATCTGCTGGAAGGGCGACGGCATCGACAGCATCCCCGTGCCCACCACCACCGCCAGCAGCCCGAGCCCCATCACGTTCCACAGGTGCAGCACGACCTTCGGCACGCGGCCCGCGAGGGGGATCAGGAGGCACGCCGTGAGCCCCGTGACGATGTCGTAGTTGTGCCCGCTCCAGGACATCTCCAGGGGCGCGACGCCCTCCATCGCCGCCCGGTGGATGATGAGCTCCACGAGCACGCGGAAGCCCTGGAAGCCCACGATGAGGCCGAGGGGGAGCGCCGCGAGCTTGCCGCCGTAGTCCTCCGAGCGGACGAACCAGGCCACGCCGACGACGGCCAGGATCAGCAGAGGGAGAGGCCGCGGGGGGTCGAAGTGGGCGAGCAGCCCCGCCCCCGCCAGCCCGCCCGTGAGGACCATCCACGCGCCGACCCCGCCGAGGAACCTCGGGACGCTCGCGCCCGCCCGCGCCAGCCCCGCCGCGAGGATGACGACCGTGAGGACGCTCACCATCACGAAGTCGAGGATCAGGGTGAGGGTCGGTTCGACGGGCAACGGCATCCGGGCACGCTACCCCAGCCGCGCGGGGCGAGCCCGGGGCCCTCAGTCGCAGTTCACCTCGAGCGTGAACGCCCCCTGGTCGCCCGCGAACCCGTCGACGACCAGCGTGTAGCTCGCCCCCGCCCGGGACTCGAAGGTGCCCGAGTTGAAGATGCGCGTGACCAGGTCCGCGGGAGAGCACGTGCCCTCGTCCTGCTCGAGGATGAGGATGTCCAGGTCGTACAGCGACGGCGTGGGGTTCACGAACCCGATCTCGACCTCGCCGCCGGTCCCCGTCCAGGTGTAGCCGACCTCGGGCCCGTGGTAGTTGCCCACGACGCTCGGGTACCCGTTGAGCACGTCCGACCGACCGTGAGTGGACGACGTGTCGCCACTCACGCTCCCGCCGCAGGCGATCTCACCCACCACTCCGCACTGCGCGGCCGGACGGGAGCCCGTGATCGAGATCACCACCCGGCCCTCGGCCAGCAGGGTTCCGTCGGTGTCGTAGGCGCGGGCCACCAGGAGGCGGTCGAGCCCCTCCTCGTGGAACGCGTACATCAGCATGAAGTCGGGCCCCGGGGCCCGGGACTCGCCGCTCCACGTGTCCCGCAGGACGTAGCCGTCGACCTCGTAGGTGACGTACGCGACGTTCTCCACGTCGGTGGACGCCCGGAACTCCATCACGAGGTCGCCGTGCTCGGTCCACAGGGGCGTGAGGGACGCGGTCTGCTCGACGTTCACGCGGACGCTGTGGGTCGCCAGGAGCGTGCCGTACGCCGAGATGTTCTTCGCCGTGAGCGTGCGCTCCCCGCCGGTGTAGACGGCCACCGTCGCGTCGGCGGGGTTGTCGGTCCGCGGCTCCGCGAGGCGCTCGGCCCCCGACCAGAACTCGATCCGCTGCCCCGAGACGCGCGCGGCCCGGACCGACAGCGGGTTGCCCACCGTGTCGCCGTCGTGAGGCGTGAGGAACTGCACCGAGGCCCAGGGGTACGGCCCGCCCGAGCCGGAGTCGGTGGGGGGCGTGCTGCTGCCGCCCGGGGCGCCCGCCGGCTCTTCGCCCAGGGGCTCGGGGGGCGTCGACGAACCCGACCCTTCCTCCGCCGGCGGCTCGGGATCGGAGACCGGCGCGCCCCCGTCGACGTCCGTGAGCTGGTGGTACCAGAGGGGCAGGGAGGTGTACCCGTTGCTCGTCCCGACGGCCTGCTCGAACGCCGCCGCGGAGTAGCGGATGCCCCGGCCGATGGAGGCCGACCAGCCGTACGGGAATCCGCCCTTCCAGGTCTGGGTCCACCGCCCGGCGGGGTCGTTCACGAGGTACTGGGAACCCGTGAAGCCGCGCGCCACGACGACGTGCCCGTAGCCGGTCATGTAGCCGTGCACGATCACCGGCTTGCCCTGGGCCAGGAGCGCGCGCATGCCCTCGATCGTCCCGTCGCGGCGGGGGGTCAGGCGGGCCGTGAGGCCCGCCTCGGAGGCGAGCGTGTTGAACACTTGGGCGAGGCCCTCGGGCGACTGGGCGAGGTCCTTGCCGAAGCGGGCCGTGATCGTGTCGGGCGTCCCCGACCAGCCGAGCCACTTCAGGACCATCGCGATCGACGTGTTCTGGCAGGAGGCCGACGGGTGCAGCGCGTTGGCATACTGATAGAAGTACGGGACCGAGGGGACCGAGCCGTCGCGGGGGGTGGAGCGCGCGCCCGAGGGCACGTCGACGTCCTCCGGGGCGCCCGACGGGACGACGCAGTCCCGCCGCTCCGTGAAGCAGCGGGCCGCCTCCAGCCACGCCGCGGCGGGGAAGCGCGCGCCGAGCGCGGCGGTGCGGACGTGGGCCGAGTCGAGCGGGATGTCGTGCCTGAGCGAGAGCCACGCCGCGGCGCGGGCGGAGCCCTCGAGGAGGGGCGGGGTCCACTGCGCGAAGCCGTCCGACGGGGCCGCCAGGCGCACGACGACCGCGCCGTGATCCACACCTTCGACCGTGGGGACGGCCTGCTCCGACGTCGCCGCCTGGAGCACCGCTCCGTCCGACCGACGCACGACGAGGTGCGCGCCCATCGCGCCGCTGCCCACCGCGTCGAGGGAGCGGGCCCAGGACCCGTGAGTGGGGCGCAGGTCGATGGTCTCGATCGCGGCCGGCCCGGGATCCCGGGGCATAGCCGCGCCCGCGGACACCACCCCCAACGCCAAGGGGTACTGCGGCGCTCCGCTGGATCGAACGTCCGCGGCGGCGGGGAGGTCTTCGATCCGGCGTGGCGCCACGACGACCACGTCGGGCTCGTCGCGCTCGTCCAGCTCGGAGGTGGGCGCGATCAGCCCCCCCTGGAGCACGGCGAACACCTCGCTCGCAAACGCGTCCCCCAGAGCCGACGTAGAGAGCCCCGGGAACGAGGCCACGGCGGGCCACCAAGCGGCGGCCAGGGGGCCTGCCTCGGGCGCCTCGATGACGCGCGCCTCGTGCAGGAGGGCGGCTCCGGCCACCACGTCGCCGGCGCGGTCCGCGGACAGCTGCGCCTCGGTCAGGCCGGTGATCGCCATCGCGCGGCGGAGGTCGGCCGCGTCCAGCGCGAACCACCCGAACGCCGCGGGGAGGCCCTCCGCCGCGGGGTCGACCTCACCCAGCGCGCTCGTGACCCAGGCCGTCGCTTCGAGCAGATCGGCGGGCACGTCGAAGGCCGCGGCGACCGCCTCGAACAGCTCCTCGGCGGGCAGCTCGGCCCACTCCGCGAGCCGCTCCGGGTCGACGTCCACCACGACGTCGTGGGGGCCGGCCACGTTCGGAGCCGGGGTCGTGGTGGGGGCCGATCCGGGGTCGCCGAAGATGTCGCCGTAGCAACCGGCGGCCCCGAGGAGGAGCGTGGAGACGAGGACGAGGCGGGCCGTCGAGAGAGGCATCGAGAGATCTCCGCGGCGGGGCCCGGCGACGGACCCCATCCGAGGGAGACGCTAGAGAGCGACGCGTCACAGGCGTGGAACAACGACCGGCGGCGAGGTCACAGCCCGGCTCCGGGGGACTCACCGAACGACGGTGGCGGGACGGTCGACCTTGCTCAGCTCGCGCGCTTCGTGAGCCTCGTCCAGGTACTTCTGCGCGTACTCGGCCCGGCCTGCGTCGATCTCGCACTGCGCGCCGCGCTCGAGGAGGCGCACGTGGTCGGTCCGCACCCCCGCCTCTTGGAGCTGCGCCAGCGCCTCGTCGAGCAGTCGACGTCCCTCGTCCTCGTCGCCCCGGGCGTACGCGATCTGGGCGAGCACCCCCCGGGAGAACCCGATCAGCCGCGGCTGCCCCAGCGCCGTGGCGAGCTCCAGCGCGAGGTTCAGGTGCCGCTCGGCGTGGTCCAGTCGACCCAGCTCCAGGTACAGGTCGCCGAGGTTCGCCCGGGCCGACACCTCGAGGCGCTTGTCGGCGACCTCCAGCGCGATCCCCAGCGCCTTCTCCAGGGGCTCACGGGCAGCCGCCGGTCGATGCTCGGCTTCGTACGCCCCGAGGTTGGCCAGGGTGTATCCCTCGCCGAGGCGGTGCCCGAGGGTGCGACGCAGCGCCAACGCCTTCTCGAACTCCTCGCTCGCGGTCTCGGCCCCCGACAGCGCAGACAGCGTCGCCAGCCGCTCGAGGAGGTCGGCCTCCACCGACCGCGCCCCGATCGAGCGCGCCGACTCGAGCGCCGCCACGAAGAGCGACCGGGCGCGCACCGGGCGACTGCGATCCAGGGCCTGTCGACCGAGGTGCTCGAGGGCCCGGCACTCGGTGCGGGCGTCCCCGACGGCGCGCAGCAGCTCCACGGCGGCGTCGAGGTGCTCCTTCGCGTCCCGCCCGCGGCCCGCCGACCTCAGGATCACCCCCAGGGTGGTCTTCGCCCGCCCGATCTCCCGTGTGCCGCCCATCTCTTCGGCTTCGGCGAGGGCCGCGTGGGCGAGGTCGATCGCGTCGGCCGTCCCCCGCGTGGCCGCGCCGCTCGCCCGCAGACGGAGACACTCCGCCCGCACGCCGGGCTCCTGGGTGAGCTCGAGGACCTGCTCGAGGCGCCGGCCGGCCTGGTCGGCCTTGCCCGCGGCGAAGAGCGCCCCCGCGCGATCGATGTGCAGCGCGGCCGCGAGCTCCGCGTCCAGGCCCGGCATGGCGAGCACGCGGTCCGCGATCTCCCCTCCCCCAAGCACCGGCCCTCGGAACCGCGCCAAGGCGAGCAGCGCGCGGGCACACCCCGCGGCGACGTCCGGGAGGCCCATGGCGGGGACCCGCTCGGCGGCGAGGCGCAGGTCGTCCCGGGCACTCTCCAGCCGCCCCAGGGCCTGCGCGCCCCCCTGATCGTCGAGGGCCGACACGGCGGCGCGTGAGCCGAGGCGGGCGAACCAACGGGCGTGGCGCTCCTCGGCCTCGAGCGGCGGGCCGGCGGAGCGGGCGAGCTCCCGGACCGCGTGCAGCAACCGGAGCGCGGGGGTCCCGCCGTCGTCGGGCTCCAGCTGCTGGACGAGCGAGAGGTCGCAGAGGCGACGAAGGACCTGCAGCGGCTGACCGGACTTCGGGCGCACGACCCACTCGGCGGCCTCCACGGAGAAGCGGCCCGCGAACACGGAGGCTTGCGTGAGCGCGTCGCGCTCGGTCTCGTTCAGCAGGTCCCAGGAGGACGCGAAGGCAGCCGCGAGCGACGCATGCCGCGCTTCTGCAGCGTCCGAGCGGAGCAGATCCAGCTGCCGATCGAGCCGGGTGAGCAGATCCTCGGGAGCCAGGAAGCCGGCCCAGGAGGAGGCCATCTCGATCGCCAGCGGCAGGCCGTCCAGGCGCGTGAGCACCGGCGTGAGCCGGGCGGGGTCCCGGTAGCCGTCGAGCATCGCCGTCCCCGCCCGCGCGTGGAAGAGCCGGGTGGCGGCGTCCACGCCGAGAGGCCTCAGGGCCTCCACCCGCTCGCCCTGCACGCCCAGCGCGCGGCGACAGGTCGAGAGGACGGCGAGGCCCGGCGTCCCCTCGATCCAGTCCGCGGGGAGGTGATCGAGGGCGGCCGCCGACGCGTCGAGGTCGTCCAGGACCAAGAGCACACGCCCGCGCCCGCGGAGGGCCGCCGAGACCGCCTCCACGACGTCCCCGTCGGCGGCGTCCGGATCGATGTGCAGGGCCGTCGCCACGGCGCCCGCGACGTGCTCACGGGTGCGCGCGACCTCGGCCCCGGCGCGGCGCACCTCGTCGAACTCCCCGCTCTCCGCCGCGGCGTGAGCGACCTCCAGCGCGAGCCTGCTCTTCCCCACCCCGGCCGGGCCCGTGAGCGTGACCAGCCGCCCCGGGGCGAGGGCGGCCAGCACGCGCGTCGCGTCCGCCTCACGCCCGTGGATCGTCGACGGCGCCTCGGGAAGCTCGTGGACGGCGCGGCGCTCGCTCTCGGGGATGCTGCCCTCGACGGTGGGCTCCTCCGGGCGCGGGTCCCCCGCCTTGAATCGGTAGCCGGCGCCCACGACCGTGAGCAGGTGGTCGGGGTCCGACGGGTCCCGCTCGACCTTGCCGCGGAGGCGCCCCATCGTCGTCTTGACGGTCCGTGAGACCACGCCGCCGCGGTAGCCCCACACCTCCCTGAGCAGCTCGCGCTGGGGCACCACCCGGCCCGCCTGCGAGGACAGGTAGGCGATCAGGCGCACCTCCGTGGGCGTGAGCGTGCGCTCCTCGCCCGGCCACCGCGCGCAGCGGGCGTCGAAGTCGACGACGCACCCGGCGAGGTGCAGCTTCGGGAGGCGGGGGAGGTCGTCCACGAGCGCAGGCTACCGAGCGAGCGGGGGAGGCGTCACCGTGGGGGCAGAACGACGCCGGAGAGTCCCCAGCGGTCGTCGATGGTCACGCCCACGTGCGCCGCCGCCGTCGTCATCGGATCCATGTGCGTGATCGCCCCGCCGCCCTCGAGCTCTCCGTGGTCCCAGCCGGGCCCGTGCATCAGCACCGGGATCGTCCGGTTGTCGGCGTCCAGGCCCCCGTGCCCGGTCCCGCTGCCGCCGTGGTCGGTGGTGACCGCCACGAACCAGGCCTCGTCGTCCGGGCGCGCCTCCACCGCCCGCATCATCCGGCCGATGCGCACGTCCTGGGCCTCGATGGCGGCGAGGTACTCGGGGTTGTCCGCCGAGAAGCCCGTGGAGTGTCCGGCCCCGTCCACGTCGTCCAGGTGGACGAAGTGGAGCGCGTGGGCGCCCGCCGTCACGTAGTCGGCCATCGCGTCCGTGACCTCGTCGTCGACGCCGATCGCCTGGTCCGTGAGGGCGCCGGCTTCGATGAGCCCCGTGAGGATCGGCACCCAGTGGATCGCGGCCACGGTCGGGATGCCCGCCTCGCTCGCCCGCAGCAGCCAGGTGGGCGTGCCCGCCACGCGGTTGTCCCAGCCGTCGTTGCTCACGATGCCGTGATCGACGACCTCGAAGCCCGTGAGGATCGACGTCCACCCCGGCCCGGACACGGTGGGGCCGGTGAGCTGGGTCGTCCCGTCCAGGGTCCACGCGCCGGTCGCCATGAGCGCGTCCATCTCGGGCGTGTCGGCGGCGGCGAGGGCGTCGGCGCGCACCCCGTCCAGCCCGATCACCAGGGCCTTCGGGACGCTCGGGGGCTCGGCTTCGGGCCCCGAGGGGCACCCCGTGAGGGCGAGGACGAGCAGGATCGGGACGGGTCGCATGGGGCCTCCGCGCGCATTCTGCCGGGTTCCCGCCGGGGGTCACAGCGAGGTCACGGAGAAGTGGAGGACCCATTGTGGCCCCCCCGTCACCGGCGTCCGGGTGGACTGACCACGTCAATCGACTGCAACAACCCGCAGCCCTGGACGGACCCATGTCTCGACCCACGATCTCCCGCAGCACCCTCCGCCTCATCCACCGCCTCGCCCTGACGTCGCTCCTCGGCGCGGCCGTGGGCTGCGGCTTCACCGACCAGCGCGAGCCCGCCCCCGAGGCCGTCGCCTGGGACCCGCCGGCCCCCTCGGACGACGACTTCGAGCGCACCCCCGGCTGGGACCCGGCCGCCGATGAGCACGACATCGACCGCGACGGCCTCGTGAACTCCGAGGACGACGACGACGACGGCGACGGCATCCCCGACGCGGTGGAGGGCGACGAGGACCCGGATCGCGACGGGCTCCCCAACCGCGTGGACAGCGACAGCGACGGCGACGGCATCGACGACGACTACGAGGCCGGGTTCCCCGCCCACACCCCGGTGGACTCGGACGGCGACGGCACGCCCGACTTCCTGGACGTGGACAGCGACGGCGACGGCATCTCCGACCGCGTGGAGGGCCCCGGGGACTTCGACCTGGACGGCGTCTCCAACTACCTGGACGACGACTCCGACGGCGACGGGTTCTCCGATCGGACCGAGGGCGCCGACGACATCGACGGCGACGGGCGACCCAACTTCCTGGACCTCGACTCCGACGGCGACGCGCAGCGCGACGACGAGGACGACGACTTCGACGGCGACGGCGTCGACAACGACGACGAAGGCACCGGGGACAGAGACGGGGACGGTGTTCCGGACTCCATGGACATGGACTCGGACGGCGACGGCATCCCCGACGAGGTGGAGCTCGCCGCGGCCGACCCGGACGTGGACGGCGACGGTGTCTCGAACCACCTGGACGGCGACAGCGACGGCGACGACATCCCCGACTTCTCCGAGACCGACGCGGACTGGGACGGGGACGGCGTGGGCAACTACCTGGACACCGACGTGGACGGCGACGGCGTGCTCGACGTGGACGACCCGGACTACGACGGCGACGGCATCTCCAACGAGGACGAGTGGGGCGGCCCCCTGAGCGGACCGCCGATGGACACGGACGCCGACGGCGCGCCCGACTGGGGCGATCGCGACAGCGACGGCGACGGCATCGAGGACGACGTGGAGGGGACGGGCGATCCCGACGGCGACGGTCGGCCCAACTACACCGACCCCGACAGCGACGGCGACGGCATCCTCGACGTGGACGAGGGCGAGATCGACTACGACGGCGACGGCGTCCCCAGCTTCCTGGACGACGACAGCGACGGCGACGGCCTGCTCGACCGCTGGGAGGGCTCCGAGGACACCGACGGCGACGGACGCATCGACTCCAACGACGTGGACAGCGACGGCGACGGCACCTCCGACGCCGAGGACGACGACGTCGACGGCGACGGCATCGGCAACGACGTGGAGGGCGCGAACGCGACCCCGCCCACCGACAACGACTCGGACGGGATCCCGGACTTCCTCGACGAGGACTCGGACAACGACGGCATCCCGGACTCGGCCGAGGGCAGCGCGGACGCGGACGGCGACGGCGCCCCCAACTACCTGGACGGCGACAGCGACGGCGACGGCGTGCCCGACGACAGCGAGTCCTACGACGACATCGACGGCGACGGCATCCCCAACTTCCTGGACCCGGACTCCGACGGCGACGGCACCCCCGACTCCGACGACGAGGACTTCGACGGCGACGGCGTGCCCGACGACGTCGAGGGCTGGGGCGACGTGGACGGGGACTCCATCCCCGACTCTTGGGACCAGGACGCCGACAACGACGGCATCCCCGACAGCCAGGACACGGACCCGCTGGACGACGACGCCGACGGCGACGGCTTCACGGACCTGCAGGAAGAGCTCTGCGGCACCGACCCGGAGAATCCCCAGGAGTCCTGCGACGCCTTCACCACGCAGATCCCCGCGGGCGAGATCTCGGACGTGACCGTGACCTACGACACGCAGATCCAGCTCGGCGACGTGATGTTCATCCTCGACGAGACGGGCTCGATGCAGGGCACCCTGGACGACGTGGCGGGGAACTTCTCGCAGGTGGTCACCGAGGCCGGCGGGCTCATCCCCGACCTCACCTTCGGCGTGGCCTCGCACGACGACTACGTGAGCGGCGTCATGGGCGAAGCCCCGGACAAGCCGTACCACCACCGCGTCCAGCAGACGACCGATCTGGGCCTCGTGCAGCAGGCGCTCGACAGCCTCGAGGCGGGCGGCGGCCTCGACTGGCCCGAGTCGTCGATCGAGTCGCTCTACCAGGCGGCCACCGGCATCGGCTACGACATGAACTGCGACGGCCTGTACGACCCCGACACGGACGTCCTGCCGTTCCTGGCGTCGCCCCTGGATCCCTTCGGCGGGCTCGCGGGCGAGACCTACGACCCGTCCATCCCCGGCGGCGGCACGCTCGGCGGCAACGGGTTCCGTGAAGGCGCCGTCCCCATCTTCGTGTACGCGACCGACGCCGAGGTCCGCAACGCCTTCGACCCCTACGGTGAAGGCCCCAAGGCGGAGGTCGTGGGCGCGTGCTCCGCCGACGCGGCGGCCCCGATGCTGCAGGCCGCCCTGGCCGACGTGAACGGTCGCACGATCGGCGTGCCCGCGGCGACGACCGACCCGGTGGAGGCCATGAAGATGGTCGCGCTCTGGACCGACTCGGGCCTCGACCTGAACGGCGACGGCGCGATCACGGACGACGAGCTGATGGTCTACCCGTCGGACGGCTACGAGATCGTCACCCAGGTGCTGACGGGCATCGAGGAGTTCACGGTGAACGTGACCTACGACCTGACCATGACGCCGGAGGATCCCGAGGGCGCCGTCGTGACGGTGTCCCCCGCGAGCTACGACGACGTGCCCGCGCTCAACAGCGTGACGTTCACCTTCAGCCTCGCGCCGGAGACGGCCGACGACGCCGCCTCGATGTTCAGCGACTCGGTGTACGTCGTGCCCACGACCCTGTACGGAGACGACGGCGTCGTGCTCGCGACCTGGGACCTCAGCTTCGTGGTGACGCCCCCCGGCGCGGACCCGGAGTAAAATCGGAGGCGCGTGGAAGACGAAGCCCCCACCATCGTCGGGCCGATCCGGCCCTTGCCCGAGCCCGCGGAGGTTCGGCTGGAGCCGGTCGAACCCGACATCGGCACGACGGCCCCGGCGCGAGAGCCGCGTCGGGGCCATCGTTCGTCGCTGCACGCGGAGGAGGTCGGCCGCGCCCGGTCCATGGGGTGGGCCCTCGGGATCATCACGGGCATCTGCGCCGTGACCCTCCCGTTCATGGGGGGCGTGCCCGCCATCCGCGCGACGACCTCCGCCACGACCGCCGCCCTGAGCCTCTTCTCCTTCGCGGTCGTGTGGATCGTGCGCGACGAGAAGGCGTGGACGCGAGGCCTGTTCCGGACCTGGGGGGCGCTCGCGGTCGCCGCCTCGACGCTGTGCGAGTTCCACCTGGGCGTCTTCTCGCCGACGCCCCTGGCGGTGACCCTGGGCATCTCGTTCTTCGGCCGCGGCAACGACCGGCTGGGGGGGCTCGTCATCTGCCTCGCCGCCACCGTCGCCTACTTCGTGATGTCGGCGCTCATGACCGCGGGGCTGCTCTCGGACCCCGGCTTGTTCAGCGCGGCGGACGCGTCCATGGGGGCGAAGCTCTGGATGACGGGCATGGTGCCGCTCGTGCTCGGGGCGACCCTCCTGGACGGGCGCACCGCGCGCTCCACCCTGCGCCGGGTGATGAAGCAGGCGAGCGACGCTTCGCGGAGAGCCGAGCGCAAGGAAGCGCAGTTCGAGGAGGTCCTCCAGGAGCTCGACGCCATGGGCACGCGGCGAGGCTCGAAGGGCAGCTACACGGGCAAGGTCCTCGGAGGGTGGCGCCTGGGCGCGCTGATCGGACGGGGCGCGGTGGGGGAGGTCTACGCCTCGGTGCACGGGGACGGCCGCCGGGGGGCGGTCAAGGTGCTGGACGAGCGGATGGCGACGGAGCCCGGCATCGTCTCGCGCTTCCTTCAGGAGGGGGAGATCGCCGCGTCGTTGAGCTCCCCGCACGTGGTCCGCGTGCACGAGATCGGGGTCGCGGCCGACGGGGGCCCGCCCTTCATCGCCATGGATCTGCTCCGCGGGAAGACCCTGAGCGAGCTGCTGAGGGCGGAGGGGGCCCTGAGCGTCGAGGAGACCGTGAAGCTCGCCCGGGACGTGGGGCAGGGGCTCGACGACGCCCACGCGGGCGGGGTCATCCACCGCGACATCAAGCCCGGGAACCTCTTCCGCGCCGAGACGCCCGGCGGACCGGTGTGGAAGGTGCTCGACTTCGGGGTCAGCAAGCTCTGGCACTCGGAGGGGACCCTCACGCAGCACGACGTCGTGGGCACGCCCGCCTACATGTCGCCCGAACAGGCCCTCAGCAACCCGGTCACCACCGCGACGGACATCTACGGGCTGGGCGCGGTCCTCTATCGCGCGCTCACGGGCCGACCCCCGGCCTCGGGACGTACGGCGGTGGAGACCCTGCTGCGGGTCGTGGACAAGCGACCGGTCCGCCCCGGCGACCTGTCCCTCGACGTGAACCTCGACCTCGAGGCCGCCCTCGTGATCGCGATGGCCGTGGAGCCGACCCGCCGCTTCCCCAACGGCGCGGCGCTGGGGCGCGCGTTCGAAGCCGCGGCGAAGGGCCGGCTGCCCTCGGGCCTGCGGAAGCTCGCGGTCGGACTGCTCGCCGAGACCCCCTGGCGCCCGCTCATCGAATGACGCCGTCGCTCCGCCGCGGGGCGGTTCGGGCGGCCTTGGTCGCGGTGGTCGTGATCGTCGCGGTGGCCCACGTGCAGCGCATCGACTGGCTCCCCGCCGGCCTCGGCGGCCACGAGTTCGGCTTCTCGGGCGGCGACGACTGGGACGCCCGGCTGCACGCCGCGGCCATGGGGGAGGTCGCGATCCGACGGGCGCGACTGCTGCACTGGGACCCGTTCGCAGGCTTCGGGTCGCCGCTCCTGGCCAACCCCGAGGGGTTCCTCCTCCACCCCGCCTTCGCCGTGGGGACCGCCTTCGGCACCTGGTTCACCGGCCTCACGGCGCTGTACTGGACGTCGCTTCTCCTGCTCTTCGGGGGCTCCGCAGCGCTCGCGCGGCGCCTCGAGCTCCCCGCCGTGACGGGCATCGTGCCCGCGATGTTCTTCGTGGGGAGCTGGGAGTGGTCGGCGCGCCTGGCGAGCGGGCACCTGTTCGTGCTGGGCGCCGCCACCTGGCCGGGGGCGCTGGCCTGCGCTCACGCGGCCATGGACGTCGACCGCGGCCGGGAGGGCCGCCTGCTCCTGGGGGCCGCCGCGGGCCTGCTGCTGGGCTCGGCGCTCCTCGGGGGCAGCCACTACGCGATGCCGATGGGGCTCCTGCTCGTGCTCCTGGTCGTCTGGGCGGCGGGCGCGCCCCGAGGCCCGGTCTTCGCCCTGGCCGCGCTGCTCTGGGTGCCTCTCCTCGGCCACGACGGGCCCTCGTTCGCGCGCCGGGTGCTGGAGGCGGCGATCGGGGTCGCCCTGCTCCTCGGCCTCCGCGACCGCCCCCGAGAGAAGGTGGAGACGGCCGCGGGCACGGCGCTGGGGCTCCTCGCGTCCACCGGGATGCTCGTCCTCACGGGCGTGCTCGCGGTGTCGACCCAGGGGCGGCTCGACTGGGGGACGGCGGCGTCGACCGACGACCTGCTCGCGGAGGGGCTGCCCTGGGCGACCAGCGCCCGACTGGAGGCGATCGCCTGGCTCCCCGACCCCCTCCTGTGGGTCCTCGTCCTCCTCGGCACGGTCGGCCTCCTCGCGCGCCGCCCCGCCCTGGGCCTCGTCGTCGCGGCGGGCGCGGCGGCGGCCTTCACCCAGGGGTCGGAGTGGAAGCCGTGGCTGTTCTGGACCGGGCTGCCCGGCACCGCCGCCCTCGGCGCGCACGGCCGCTGGTCGTGGGTCCTCCTGATGTTCCCCATGCTCGGCCTGCCCGCGCTCGCGGCGATGGCAGCCGAGCGGGCGGCGGCCGGCCACGCGAGGGTCCGCACGATGTCGGCCGCGGCCGCGTTCGCCGTGGCGGGGGCCGTCGCATGGTGGATCCACGTGCCGCTCACCGCCAATCCGCCCCCGACGCCCCGGGGCCCGGCGCCCCTCCCGACCGACGCGGGGACCGTCCGGGGCGTGATGGTCGACGGGGACCACCCCATGGCCCTCTCCGTGGTGGAGGGCAGCCTGCGGGCCCGGCGGGAGGCCTTCGACTACGGGCGGATGGTCCCGCCCGCGGGCGCCCACGGCAGGCTCGTCTGGGGGCTGTCGAACGGGTGTCCCGTGCCCGCCCCGCCCTCCGTGCGCGTCGCGGCCGACGTGGAAGGCTGGCGGGTCGAGGGCCCGGCCGGGTACGGGCTCGTGATCGCCCAGCGCGCCGTGCCGGGCTGGAGCTGCGACGGCGCGGAGATCGTCGACGGCTGGCTCGCGCTCTCCCCCGAGTGCCAGGAGCGCCCCGGCCTGGTCCTGCACGGCGCCGCGAATCGGCCCCCCGACCACGACCTCGGCGATCCGCCGCCGGAGCAGCAGTGGCTCACGCTGGAGCTGGCCGACGCGGGCGTGGCCCGATGCACCTGGCGCAGTCCCGGCTTCGGGGCCGGCCTCGTGGCCCAAGGCGGCGCGATCCTCGTGCTCCTCGGGGTGGGCGGGGTCGCGATCAGGAAGAGGCGATCCAGCGCACCGGCACCACCACCGGACCCGCCGGCCCCAGGGTGATCCCCAGCCGCGGACGCGGCACCCGCGCGGTCGGAGCGACCGCCAGCACCTGCAGCATCGTGCCGAGCGCGACCCGCAGCTGAAGGAACGACGTCGAGCGACCGGGGCAGCGCCGGGGGCCGAGCCCGAAACCGCACAGCGCCTCCCGCGCCCGGGCCGCCTCGGCGCCGAGGAACCGCTCGGGGCGGAAGGCGTCGGGGCGGTCGTAGTAGTCGGGGTGACGCTGGGTCGCCCAGACCAGCGCGACCACGAGCGCCCCCTCCCGCACGGCCACGTCCCCGAGCGTGGTCGCGCGCGCCGCCTGGCGACCGATCGCCCACACCGGGGGGTGCAGCCGGAGGGTCTCCCGGACCGTCGCCTCGAGGACATCCGACGCGAGGAGATCGGCCCCGCTCCCCGAGGTGGGGAGCCCGTCGACCGGCTCGCGCGCGACGTGGATCAGCGCCGCGGGGAGCACCGAGGCGATCGGGTCCCCGCCCACCAGGTAGAAGGCCAGCAGCTCGTCGGTGACCCACTCCGGCGACGCCCCCGCCGCCGCGGCCCGCGCTCGGAGCAGCGCCCCCAGGCTGCCCGACGGCGCCGCCGCCAACGCCTCCTCGCCGAGCAGCGCCCGGGCGGCCGCGGCGGTCTCCTTCGCGACTCGTGGAGACACCCACGGCCGGTTCACCGCTTCGTCCAGCGCCAGCAGCGACGCGACCGCGCCCGGCACCCGAGGACCCTCCGGCCCCAGGAGCGACGCCAGGAAGAGGCGGGCGGCGACGCGACGCGCCAAGGCGTGCAGGTCGACGGCCTGCGGGCGGGCCTCGATCTCGGGGGCGACGGCGGCGCGCACCGCGGCGACGATCACGTCGGGGTCGAGGCCGTGCGCGTGGGCACGGAGGGCCTCGACGACCGGCCCCCGACGACGTCGCCAGGTGGCCCCCACGTCGCCCCCGAGGGTGCCGCCGGTCACGTCGCGGAAGGCGCCGAAGAGGCGGAAGCTCCCGGCCGCCCCGCGCATCCCCTCGTCGCCGCTCTTCACGAAGTCTTCGGGACGATCGCGGAGCACCTGCGCGACGTGCTCCGGATGCACCGCGATCACGGGCCCCCGCCCGACCGGCAGCAGGTGGAACGGGCTCTCGCGACGACCCCGGGCCGCCAGCCACCGAAGGCCCGCTTCGTCGATCACCCCTCGGATGGCTCCTCCCGCCGTTCGCACCGAGCGCTCCCTCAGGATGGCTGGAGGACGCCGAACCGGCCAGCGGCCCGGGCCGATCTTTCCTACCCTGCCTCGGTGGGAGCCAGGACATGACGCCGAAGGTTCGGTTGGCGGTGGGGACGGTCGCGTCGGTCGCTCTGCTCGCCGTGCTCGTCCGCTTCGTGCCGGTGGACGAGGTCGTGGCGACGCTCGCGGGGGCCCGAACCGATCTCCTGCTGTGCGTCCTCGGGCTGCACCTCGTGATCCTCTTGCTGCGCGTCCACCGCTGGGCGGTCATCGCCGAACAGGGCGAGCCGCTGAGCCGGGCGCAGCGGACCCTCGCCTTCGACTCCCTCTTCTTCAGCTGGCTCGCCAACTTCGCCCTCCCCGCGAAGGCGGGCGACCTCGCGCGGCCCCTCGTGTACGCCCAGGCAAGCGGACGCCCCTACTCCGAGCTGCTGGGGGCGACGGTGCTGGAGCGGGTGCTCGACCTCGCCTGCCTCGGCGTCGGCTTCGCGGCGGCCATGTGGCTCCTCCCCACCCCGGACGGCATGCCCGACTGGCTGCGATCCATCGGCGTCCTCGCGGCGCTGGCGGCGGCGGGCGTCGTGGGGGGCCTGCAGCTCCTCCGAGGGGTGACTCGGTTCTCGGAAGCCGGGGACGGCCTCCGCGCCAAGGTCGCCCGGGAGGCCAACCGCTTCCGCGACGGGCTCGTGCTCCTGGACCGCCCCCGCGTCCTCGCCCGGGCCGTCGCCTGGTCCGTCGTGATCTGGATCATCGAGGCGTTCTCGATCGGCGTCCTCATCGAGGCGTGCCACGCGGACGCGACCGCCTCGGCGTCGGTCGCCGTGGTCGTGGCCATCGCCCTGGCCGTCCCGATCCCGAGCGCCCCCGGACAGCTCGGCGTGGCCCAGTGGGTCAGCCTCGCGATCCTGCAGCCCTACGGGATCCCCGCCGACGCCGCGGTGGCCGTGAGCCTCCTCGACACCGCCACCGCGCTCTGCTGGGTCGTCCCCTTCGGCCTGTTCGCGATGATCCGACGCTCGGCGCTCACCACTCTGCGGGAGGCCGAGCCCGAGTGACTCAGGGTCGCTCGGTCATCCGGAACACCCACACCTGCCCCTGCGGTCCACGGCTCAGCGCGGGCTCCGGGCCCCCGCCCCGAGGGAGGATCCCGAGGGGCTCCCAGGAGTAGGAAGCGCGCAGCACCAGCCACGACTCGTGGCGCACGCCCGACACCGCGCCGTCGGAGGCGTCGATCCCCCACACGACGCAGCCCCCGTGGTCGTCCCACCGTCGTCGAACGGAGTCCCGATCCCGAAGGTCCTTGGGCGGGTGACAGTGCTCCCACCGCCCGCAGACGTCGCCGTCCTGGGCGTAGCTCGCGCACCCCCGCTCCACCCCGGGCACGAGCGCCTGCGCGGGCGCGGCCGCCCCCACCGGCAGAGGGACGTCCCCCTCCCTTCCGTAGCGGTCGCCCAGGTCCGCCAGCACGCCCCCGCAGGCCAGGACGACGGCCCCCACCCCCACGGTCGCGAGGGCCGCACCCACCGGTCGAAGGCCCCGACGTGCGGCGATCTCCACGACGTTCCAGGCGCCCACGGCGACGATCGCCGCCCCCACCGTGCTCGCCGCGAGGAGGTGCCGAGGGCCGAAGTCCATGAAGAGGCCGGCCGGGAACAGCCCCGCGAGGCCGATCGCCCAGAGCACGCCCACCATCCGACGGCGCTCGGCCACGAGCCAAGAGCACGCAGCGAGCACCCACGCGGCAGGCGAGTCGAGGGGACGGAACAGCTCGGCGACGGCGAGGTGCTCCCCGAGGAAGCGCAGCCCCACGTGATAGTCCTCCCGAGCCGCCACCTCGCTCATGGCGGCGAGGGTCGGGGGCGCCAGGAACGCCGAGGCGATCGCCAGGCCCGGGGCCCAGCGCCGCCACTGGCGGACGATCCCCGCCCCCCCGAAATCGATCGGCACGACGGCCGTGGCCAGGACCGCCCCCGCGATCTCGGGTCTCAGGTACAGAGTGACGGCGCCCGCGGCGAACCAGGCCGCGAAGGTGAGCCGGGACGGCCCCCGGGCCACCAGGACCGACAGCAGCAAGGTGGCGCAGAAGGCGACGTGCGCCGACGCGACGTGGAACCCGTGGACCCTCCAGTACGCCAGGTCCGGGTGCACGACCAGGAGCGCCCCCGTGAGCAGCCCGATCGCGCGCGAGCCGGTCAGGAGCCGCAGGGCCCGCGCCGCGAGCAGAGGCCCCCAGACCCCGATGAGCAGGGCGACTCCGACGAACGCCGCGTGGCTCGATCCCGCGACCTTCCCGGCCCCCGAGTAGATCGCCCGATGCAGGGGGTGGACCTCGAGCCGGTGGAACCCCGCGGCCGCCTCCCCGCCCTGCATCGCCACGAGCAGCGCGTCCTCGTGGGCCGCGAACGCGTGCCCCCCGACGGCGTCGAAGACCCCCAGGGACACCGCCGTCGCCCCGACCACGAGGGCCGCCCCTCCGATCCAATCCCGGGGCGCCACTCAGCCCTCGCCCAGGGTCGCCACGGCGTGATCGATGAAGGCCCGCACCCGGGGCGCCATGTGCCGACTGGCCGGCCACACGGCCGTCGCTGCGCCCCCCGGGACGCTGTACTCGGGCAACACGCGGACGAGATCCCCGGAGGCGACGCGCGGCTCCGCGAGCAGGGTGGACATGAGGATGAGACCGGCCCCCGCCTCGGCCAGCCCACGGAGGGCGCCGAAGTCGTTGACGACCCACCGGGGAGCGGGGATGTGCACGTCGGCGGCCGGCTCCCCGGCCCGCATCCAGGGGCCGAACGGTCGACCGAGGAACAGGGGGTGGGCGGCGACCCGGTGCCCCTCCAGCTCCTCGGGGAGGCGGGGCCGACCGCGCTCCTCCAGGTAGCTCGGGCCCGCGTAGAGCCCCGCCTGGAAGCGTCTCAGGGTGCGCGACATGAGGGCGGCGCCGCCCGGGAGCTGCTGCGCGTGCATCCTCACGCCCACGTCGATGCCCTCCTCCACCAGGTCCACGACCCGGTTCGTCAGCTCGACCTCCACCACCACCTCCGGGTATCGGATCCCGTAGGACGCGACCATGTCCGCGAAGCGGCGGGTCTGCCCGAAGTCCACGGCGGTGGTGAGCCGGAGCCGACCCGCGGGGGTCGCGGTGGTGTCGAGCAGCGCCTCGCCCGCGTCCTGGAGCTCGCGCAGCGCCGGTGACGTGCGACGGTGCAGGGCCCGCCCGTGATCCGTGAGCGCGACCGCCCGCGCCGATCGACGGAGGAGCTCCACCCCGAGGGCGTCCTCGAGCCGACTCACGCGCCGACTCACGGTGGACTTCGGGACCCCCAACCGCTGCGCTGCGCCGCTGATCGTGCCCGCCTCCGCCACCAATACGAAGGTGCTCAGGTCGGTGAGATTCATACGCGCCCCTCCCGTCATGAGGTTGCATTCCTGCAACCTATCGTTGTCGAACCACCCTCTTGTTGCAAGGCGGCTACTCCCCCAGGATCCCGTCATGACTCGGCAGCCCACGATCTACCTCCCTCACGGCGCCGGCCCCTGCTTCTTCATGGACTGGACGATGGGGCCCCCGGGCACCTGGAAGCGCACCGAGGCGTGGCTCCGTGCCCTGCCCGGCACGCTGCCCGCGGAGCCCGCCGCGCTGCTGGTCGTCTCGGCCCACTGGGAGGAGCCCCAGCCGACGTTGCTCACGTCCGCCGCCCCGGGCCTCCGCTACGACTACAGCGGGTTCCCTCCCCACACGTACGAGCTGACCTGGCCCGCGCCGGGCGCTCCGGACCTCGCCGACCGCGTCGCGCGGCTCCTCGGGGCAGGCGGCATCGCCACCGGAGGGACGGACTGTCGGGGCTTCGACCACGGCACGTTCATCCCCCTCAAGGTCGCGTGGCCGACCCCGACCATCCCGACCGCGCAGCTGTCCCTGGTGAGCGGCCTCGATCCCACGCTGCATCTCGCGATCGGACGGGCGCTCGCCCCCCTCCGCGACGAGGGGGTCCTGATCGTCGGCAGCGGGATGAGCTTCCACAACATGCGCGGCTTCGGACGGCCTGCGGCGGCGGCAGCCTCGGGGACGTTCGACGCCTGGCTCGAGGGCGTCCTCGCCGCGCCCGAGGGACGCGACCGAGCCCTCACGGACTGGACCGCGGGACCGCAGGCACGCTGGTGTCACCCCCGCGAGGAGCACCTGCTGCCGCTCCACGTCGCGGCGGGGGCGGCGGGCGACGACCCGGGTCGCATCGTCTTCCGAGACGAGGTCCTGGGCGCGACCGTCAGCGCCGCCCGGTTCGGTTGAGCCGCGCCGTCACCGAAGGAACTCATAGCGCGCCCGGACCGGGCCGTCGTCGCGGACCAGCTCCTGCCACACGCCCCCCACGAGGGCGGACCCCGGGGGACGGTCGAGCGCGGAGATGAAACGCGTCGCCGCGTCCTCCACGCTGTCGGCGTCGAGCTGGACGAAGACGAGGTGCCCCTCCTCGGCCGCGGAGAGGCACAGCCCCCAGAGGACCTCTCGGTGGGGCTGGGCGATCACGGATCCGACGAACAGCACGTCCGGGTCCGAGTCCATGACGGCCTCGAACGCGGCACGCAGGGCGGCCTCGTCGTCCAGCGCGACCTCCACCTGGTCCACGCCCGGGATGAAGGTCCCGATGGACTCCTCGAGCGTGAAGACCACGCGCTCCCCGGTCGTGGCGGTCTCCATGAGGCACGCGTAGGCGGTCGTGGTCTTGCCGGACCCGGACCGCCCCGACATCAGGACCACGCCGTGACGGAACCCGCACAACCGACGCAGCGCTTCGGCGTCGGTGGGAGCGGGGGCGATGCGGTCGATCGACACCCGCTCGCGGTCCTCCCGGAGCAGGCGCAAGGTCACGCGCTCGCCCCCGAACGTCTCGAGTCGGCGGTACCGCACCTGCAGCCGACCCACCCGACCATCGGCGTCCCGCTCCAGGAAGAGGCGGCGCTTCGTCTCGCTGCGCACGGGTCGGCTGCGCCTCGACCACTCCCGGTCGAGCGCGTCGAAGGCGTCGGCCGGGAGCCGCGCGACCTTCTCCAGCCCCGACGACGTGCGGTGCCGCACCTCGTACGCGTCCCCCACGGGGTGCACGTGGACCGCCGAGGCGCCCGCGTCCGCGGCGTCCCAGAGGAGGTGTTCGGCGAGGGCGGCGGGGGTGGCTTCCACGGGGTGCTCCGTTCGTTCGGCGAGGCGAGCGGCCAGGCCCTCGAGGCCCGCCGAGGGCGACCGGGCGCCCCCTCGGCGGAGCTCTTCCAGCTCGCTGCGGAGGAACCGCCAGCGCCTCCCGAGCTTGTGCCCGGGCAGCTTCCCCTCCCGCAGCCAGCGATACAGCGTGCTGCGCGGGGTGCTGAGGAACTCCGCGGCTTCTTCGAGGGTCAGGTAGTCGCTGTTGCTCACCATTGCTCACTCATGATTAGTCATGAGCGCTCATGATCACAAGGAGTTTCGCGGGCGATCAGCCGCCGGCGGCGTCCCAGGCGTCGCCCCACGGAGGGTGGAGCCGGATCCAGATCAGCAGCCCGACCACGAGCAGCGACACGACCACCCCCGCCGCGGCCGCCAGGGCTCCCAGGGCCGGGGACGCGCCGCGACGCATCGCCAGGCCCCGCCCCGCCAGCACCGCGGAGACGAGCCCGGTCGCCGCCGAGGCGCCGGCCGCGGCTTGGGCCGCCAGGATCCCGGCCCCGAAGAGGGGCCCAAGGAAGGCGACGATCGCGCCCCCGAGCGCGGCCGCGGACGTGGGGATCCCGGCGGTCGCCACCATGGCGAGCGACCGCCGCAGGGGCGCGGGGGAGCCGGGACCGTCCGGCTGGAGGGCGTGCATCGTGAGCGCGAACACCGCGGCCACGGGGACCGTCTGCCAGAGCCCGACGACGCCTCGACCGAGGCGGACGCCCCCCGCCGTCTCGGGTTCGAGCAGGGCCAGGAGCAACCACGAGGCCCCCAGGCAGCCCCCCAGGACCGCGGCCGCGAGGCCGCCCCAGGGCAGGTCGCCGAACGCCGCCCGCAGCATCGCCCGACGAGGCCGGACGAGCCCGTCGACGATGTGGTCGGCGATGTCGTCGGGGAGGCCGGCCGAGAAGCGATTCCAGCGGTGGGGAGGGACGCGGTCGCGACACTCGTCGCACACGCCGTACCCCTCGGCTGCGGAGGCGTCGAGGGTGGGGACGACGCAGTCGGCGCACCACGCGCGGGAGCACCCGACGCACCGTCGGGCCGCGGGGACGGAAGGGTGTCGCGCGCAGCCCTCGGCACTCACGGCGCCGATGCTATCAGCGGAAAACGGGGTGACCGGGGACGCGGCCGGAGGAAGTCGCCCCACCCCTCGCGCAAGAGAAACCGAACGGCTGCTCGCCCACGCCCCGATCACCCGGATCGTTGAACGACCTCCCTCTCCGGGTTTTCGAACTTTTCTCGAAAAAAGTCGGTCCGGACTCGTCCGAATCCACGTCAGGGAGGATGTGAGCCCCTCGCACGCCCTCCCCCGAACCGCCTCCGACACGGTGCTAGCATCGAGGCCGAGGCTTGCGCGGGGGGCCCCCATGGACGACCGACAAGACGGACCTCGCCGCACGCGCAGCCGGATCGTCGCGGCGCTCGCCCGCAGGGTTCAGCGCGGCGACGCCTCCGCCCTCCGTCCTCTCGTCGACGCCCTCCAGCCGACGCTCCTGCGCGACGCCCGCCGGATCCTCCGCGATCGCGCGTCGGCGGAGGACGCGTTCATCGTCGCCATGAAGAAGGTCCTCGATCGCCTCGACGAGATCGAGCCGGAGTACCTCCTCCCCTATGCTCGGAGATCCGTGAAGAACGCCGCCTTGGACCTGGCCCAGGCCCGGCACAAGCGAGACGCCGCGCGCGCGCTCCGCGACACCGACATCCTCGAGGGGGGCTGGGTGCCGGGCGCGGGCCGCTTCGTGGAGAAGCTCCCGGACGACTCCCGCGGACCCGAGGAGGACGCCGAAGCGCGGCGCCGACGCGATCGCATCCGGGGCGCCGTCGAGCGACTGAAGGAGCCGGGGCGGACGGCCGTGCGACGCTACTATCTCGACGACTGGGCGATGCTGGACGTGGCCGACGAGCTCGGGGTGACGCCGAGCGCGGTGAAGCGGCTCCTGCGCGCCGCTCGTGTGACCCTGGGGGCGCGGCTCCGAGGACTGGAGGTGGAACCGTGACGTTGGATCCGCGCATCCGCGACCTGCTCGAGCGGTACCCGCTGGACCTCGCCGACGCCGAGCTCGCCGAGCTGCGCGCCGCCGCCGAGGCCGACCCCCGGATCGACGCGATCATGGACGGCATGCTCGAGGCCGACGACCTCCTCGACGCCGCCCCGGCGGAGTTGAGCGAGGCGGGCCGCGACCGGCTGGACTCCCTCGTGAGCGAAGCGCTCGACGCGAAGGGGTGGTCCGCCGACCTGGCCACCCCCGCCGCGAAGGCCGACCCCGGGTCGAACGTCGTGGACCTGGCCTCCCGCCGCCGCGTCGCGCCCCTCGCCCTCCTCGCCATCGCCGCCGCCCTCGTCGTCGCCGCGGTCCTCGTCCTTCAGGCGGGGCCGGGCGATCCGGAGTTCCAGCCGCGCGGGGTGATCGAGGAGCTCGAAGGAACCCTCTGGATCATGGGGGAGGCTCGGATCGAGGACGGCGCCGAGCGATCGGTGAGCGACGCGGTCACGTTCCGAGGCGTCCTCGAAGGCGGCTCGGCGTCGCTGGTTCTGCTCGAGACGCAGGGCGGGGCGACGCACGTGATCTGGCCCGCCGCGGGTGCGGTGTGGGGGGGAGACGAAGGCCCCAACCCCGTGGGCGCGGGCGGCGTGGCGGCCCCGTACCGTCCGGCGAAGGCGGGGCGAGCGGAGTACGACCTCGTGGCGGCGACGCCCGCCCCCTCCGTCGGCTCGGGGCCGGTGGCGCGGGACGCGGTCGTGGAGCAGTGGGGCGGCAAGGTCCTCGATCGTGTGGCCATCGAGTGGAGACAGGGGGAGTGATGCGACTCAAGACCACGGCACCGGCGACCCTCGCGCTCGTCCTGCTGATCGCCGGACCGGCGGCGGCGCAGGGCACCTTCGGGACCCTGGAGGAGGAGCCCTTGGCGGGCGCGGACGAGACGGGGGAGCGGCGCGCCCTCCTCATCGGCGTCGACGACTACGACGACGCCGCGTTCCCGCCCCTCGCCTTCGCCTCGGCGGACGCCGTCGAGCTGGGCAAGGTCCTGCTCGACCCGGCCTACGGGGGCTTCGCGAGCGTCGAGGTCGTGACCAACGGAGAGCTGACCGCGCGGGGCCTCGTGGCGCGGCTCAAGCAGTGGTCCGCGACCGTCGCGCCGGAGGACTTCGCCTTCGTCTACTTCTCGGGCCACGGCACGCGCTGGACCGACGAGCGCAACCGGTCCCACGTGTACCTGGCGGCGAGCGATACGAAGAAGGACGCGCCCCTGGACACGGCCATCCCGCTCGAGGCGATGCAGGAGTTCATGGCGACGCTCCCCACCCAGCGCCGCCTCCTGCTGATCGACGCCTGCTTCACGGGGCAGGGCAAGGTCGCCGCCGACGCCGCCGACGCCGCCTCGGACGCCACGGTCGACGAGCGTCGCCCCTTCAAGGACACCACCAGCGGCAAGGACGCGCAGCTGTTCGCCACCACCTACGGCCGCCCCGCGCTGGAGGCGCGCTCCAAGGGCCACGGGGTCTACACGTTCCACTTCATCGAGGCCCTCAAGGAGCGCTTCGACACCGCCGACGTCAACGGCGACAGGGTGGTGAGCGTCTCCGAGGCCCACGACCACGCGCGCGACCAGACGATGCGGGACACGACCGAGGTCCAGATCCCCATGGCCTTCTATCGAATCGTCGGCCGCGAGGAGCTGCTGCTGTCCGGGAACGCCGAGAACCGGCAGCGCGCGCAGTACGCGCTCGTCACCTCCTACAGGAAGCCCCAGCAAGGCCTCGTCATGCTCATCGACGGGGAGGAGAAGGGCGCCTTCCCGCGCACGATCCTCGTCGATCCGGGCCCCCACACGATCGAGTTCCGGAACCTGAAGGGCCGACGGATCGACGGCGGCCGCGTCCGGTTCAAGCCGGAGACGGCGTACGACGTGGCGAAGATCCGCGACGAGCTCAACGGCGGTCGCCACCAGGTCTCGGCCGGCTACGCCCACTGGTGGGTGCCGGGCGCGATGGATCTCCAGGAGGCCCCCCAGGCGAACGGCGGCCGGGTGGGCTACGCCTTCCGGTTCCCCAGCAAGTCGGCGTTCCTCCGTCGGCTCGGGCTGGGCGTGGACGTCGGCTTCGGCGTGTTCCCGGAGACCACGGTCCAGTCCCGGCTCGTCCCCACGACGGTCCTCGTGGAGGTCGGCTTCGGCCCCATGCTGCGCCTCGACCTGCCGTACCTGCTCCTGGCGTTCCAGCCCCGCGTGGCGGTGGTGAACCTCATCCGCACGCTCGAGACGCAGACCGTCCCTCACTGGCTGTACGGCGCGGGGGGGGCGGAGTTCGTCGTGGGCGCGCGACCCCACAACCGCGTGTCGATCCACGCGCGGTACTCACCGATGCTGTTCAACTCGCACCTCGCCCAGCCGGGCTCGGTGAAGCTCGAGGTGATGCACCGCCTCGTGGGCGGCGTCGAGGTGGGCTTCTAGGGCTCGGCGGCCGCCTCGTCGGCATCCGACGGGGCCTCGAGCTGCCACGGGTTCTCGAGCACGCTGCGCACCGTCTTGGCGAGCACGCCCCCCTGGAACCCGTCCATGAAGCGGTGATCGACCGTGGCCGTGATCGTGAGCTGCTTCTGAATCGTGAGCTCGCCGTCCACCACCGCGGGCCGGTCCTTCATCGCCCCGATGAGGACGTAGACCGGGACTCGAGCGAACGGCGTGGGGGGCACGAAGCCCTCGTCGAGCCCGAACATGCCGACGCTCGTGATGATGCAGGAGCCGAACGGGAAGGCCGAAAGCTTGGCGGGCGCGAAGCCGATGCCGAGACTCGCCGTGAGGAACCCCGTGAACCACAGGATCGGACGCATGATCCACGTGGGCAGGAGCTTCACGAGGCCCTTGCTGGCTTCGAACTCCTCGTCCTCCCCCTTGTGCAGCTTCTCCGCCAGCGCGCGCAGCTCCTTGGCCACGTCCACGACGGACTTCGTATCCAGCTCCTTCACCTTCGCCTTGGCGAGGTTCGCCCCCTCCTCGAGGGCCACCAGGAACGAGATGTCCACCGTCTTGTGCTGCCGGTACCCACCGAATCGGAGGTAGCCGTTGAGGCCCGGGGCCTTCGCGAGCGCGTCCGCCACGGCCTTGCCCACGAGATGGGTGATCGTGACCTTCTCCCCGGTGCTCTGCCGCAAGTGTGCGATGTAGGCCTGGGCCTGCGTCGCGTCGACGGTGAGCTTCCCGTAGATGTTGCCCTCTCTCGGGGCGCCCCAGGTCGCGATCGCCAGCTTGCGGCGCAGGCTCATCTTCGCCATGGTCGTTCCTCCAGATGATCAGCTTACAGACCCACGACGAGGGCAGCCGACGGCCCTCGATCACCCTCATCGCCCTGGTCGTCGTCCTGCTGGTGGTGGTGGGCGTCGTGATCGAGCGGATGCTCGTGAGCGAGGAGGAGCGGATCGACGCCGTGGTGGACGCCCTCATCGTCGCGATCGAGACCGAGGACCGGGCCGGCGTGGACGCGCTCCTGCTGGATCCGTTCGACTACTCGGGGCCGGTCCCCATCCGCACGGGCGAGCGCGAGGCCTTGTTCGTCGGGCTCCGGGGACTGTGGGACGTGGCCGACGACATCGACTACGTGGACGGCTCGGAGGAGATCCGCATCGCGAAGAACTCCGCGTCGCACACCAGCGAGGGGCTCGTGCGGTTCAAGTGGAGCGAGAGCCTGGTCGTGCATCGAGCCAAGATCGAGGTGACGCTGATCCGCGGCGCCCCCGGGGTGGAGGACGACGACGCGTGGCGCGTCCGGCGCATCGACGTGCTGGAGCTGCGCCGAGGCCTCTTCTAGAGCACCGATCAGGTAGTCGTGACCGAGCATCGCGAAGAGCGGCGCCGCGGGGGCGAGGCGCGACGATGACGCGTGTCTGGACACGCGAAGAGGAGCAACGAAGGCCCAGGGGTGCCGAGCGAGCGAGGCGACCGAGGGACTATCTGATTGGTGCTCTAAAGCGCGAGCTTCACTCGCACTGCCCCGCCGCCGACGGGGGAGTGACGTACAGGAAGTCGAAGCACATCTCGTCCGTGGTGCCCTGCCCCGCGGTGACCCGGTAGTCCTTGTCGTTGTCGTAGGTGCAGGTCATCGTCAGCCGGTCCCCGATCTCGACGCGCGTGTTCATCTCGTAGAAGAACTGCAGCTCGAACGACCAGCCCGTGAGCTCGATGAGGCTCTCCACGGAGCCGTCGCCGCGGGTCACGATGTGCTCGAACTCGCTGCCGATCTCGTGCATGTGGGGCATGCCCGCGACGATGTCGAAGGACTCGGTGGCCACGCAGTCGGACACCGCGCGGGACGTGGAGCCCGGGGGCACGCTGATCTGCCACGTGGTCGGGGCCACCATCACGTACTCCGTGCCTTCGGGCGGCGTCACCCAGAGCCGGACCCCGCTCGAGTCGTAGGCGTCCGCGATCCCGGCCCCGTTGTTGTAGTGCGCGTTCACGAAGAACTGATCGCCGGGCGCGATGCGCAGGCCGCCGTCGGGGAACTCGATGGCGCCCGTCCCGGGGGCCCAGGTGTAGAGGTACTGCTCGGTCTGCAGGTCGTTGAACGTGATGTGGTGCAGCACGCGGCTCTCGTCGATGATCGGCTCGATCCGACGGATGAACATGTCCTCGGCCACGAGGTTCGCGAAGGTGAAGTACTCGTAGGCGTCGATGTCGTCCAGCTCCACGAGGTGGCCGTTCGCCGTGAGCTCGATCGGGACGGCGCCGACCGGGGGCTCGTCGGGCGCGGTCCAGACCGGCTTCGACGCGTCCAACCCGTCCTCGTAGTCGGGGTGCGCGTTGCCGCAGGACGCCCAGCCCACGAGCGTGTCGTAGTCGGCGTGGCCCGGGCGCGGGTTGCCCTCGGGGGGCATCTCGTTCGCCACGAGCTTCTCGACCATGAGATCGACCGTGCGGGAGCCCTCGTCGCCCTCGATCAGGGGTGCGTACTCCATGAGGCTGACCGGCGCGCCGAAGTCGGGCTCCTCGCCGTGGCAGCGCTCGCAGTGCGCCTCGAGGATCGGCGCCACGTTCTCGTCGTAGGACGCCTCGCTCGGCACGCAGTCCGGGACCACGCCGGTGTCGTCGTCGTCGGTGGACGGGCAGCCGGCGAGGAGCAGGACGAGGACCGAAACGGAGGACGTGAGTGCGCGCATGGCCCGCAATCTAGTACACCCGACCGGTTGTCATGACCGGGCTGAACTTGTCCCTGACGCCGATCGCCTTGTTGCTCCTCGTCGCGTGCCTCGGCGGGCTCGGGACTACAGACGCTTGCTGTAGTACTCGACGACCTGCTGCACGTCGGTGGCGAACGGGACGGAGTCGATCGTGGGCGTGCCGACGATCGTGGCGGTCTTCTCGGCCTCGTTCCACTCGATCCAGTCGGGGCGCGTGAGCTGCAGCCCGGCGAGGGAGTCGACGACGGCCTGCACCTGGAGGCTCTTCTCACGCAGCGTGATGGTGTCGCCCACGCGGACGCGGATCGACGGGATGTCGGCGCGCTTGCCGTTGAGGAGCACGTGGCGGTGGGAGCAGATCTGGCGCGCGGCCGGGATGGTCGGCGCGAAGCCGGCGCGGAAGAGGACGTTGTCGAGGCGACGCTCGAGCAGCTCGCAGAGCTTGTCGCCCGTGGGCATCTTGCTCGCGAGGGCCTCGACCATGTAGCGGCGGAACTGGCGCTCGGAGACGCCGTAGTTCAGGCGAAGCTTCTGCTTCTCCATGAGCTGACGCGCGTAGTCGCTCTTCCGCTTCTGGCGGCCGCCGCCGTGCTGGCCGGGCGGGTAGGGGCGACGATCGAGCGTCTTGCGGCTGAGGCCGGGGAGGTTCACGCCCAGGGCGCGCATCTTCTTGACTCGGGGACCGGTGTATCGGGACATGGTGTCCTTCTCCTGAACTCGCCGCCGTCCGCTCCTGCGAACTCGGCCTGCGCCTCTCGGGCGCGGTTTCTGCACACTCCGTCCGGGACACGTCCCGGTGACACGCAGGCGACTGTTGCCTCGTGCCCGACCCTGCGGCTGCCGCCTCGGGTGCACGGCGGCGCGTGGTTTACCAGCCCCGGCGGTGGAGTCAACCGATACCTGATACCTGCATACCTGCCCGCGCGCGGGGGATCAGTCGAGGTAGCGCACGCCCGTGAGCTCCTGCGACACGGTCCAGAGGCGTCGCGCGGTGTCGGCGTCCTTGGCGGTCTTCGTGGTCTTCGCCCGCTTCGGCGCGCCGATCATGTCGAACCAGGTGGGGCCGAAGTACTCGAGGGACGCGACGTCCTCCGCGGTGGCCGCGTACAGCGACGGCAGGGCGCCCGCGAGGCTGCTCTGGGCGAGCAGGCGCGTGGCGAAGGCGAGCACGCCGTCCATGAGGTTCGTCGACGCCCACCCCGGGTGCGACGACGCGACGATCACGTCGTGGCCCTTCTCCGCGAGCCGGCTCTGCAGCTCCAGCGAGAAGAGCAGGTTCGCGAGCTTGCTCTGGCAGTAGGCCCCGACCTTGCTGTACCCGTGGGCGGCGTCGAGGTTGTCGAAGTCGATCTTCCCCGCCTTGTGGGCGTTGCTGCTCACGTTCACGACCCGCGGCTTGGGGGCCGCGAGCAGGCGCTCCAGCAGCAGGCCCGTGAGGGCGAAGTGCCCCAGGTGGTTGGTCCCGAACTGCATCTCGAAGCCGTCGGCGGTCTTCGCGTCCGCGGGCGTCATCATCACCCCCGCGTTGTTCACCAGGATGTCCAGCCGCTCGTGGTTCGCCGCGAACGCCTCGGCGAACGCGCGGATCGAGTCGAGGCTCGCGAGATCGAGCGACATCAGCTCCAGGGACGCGTCGGCGGCCCCGCTCCGGATGGCCTCGACGGCCGCGGCGCCCTTCTCCTGGTTGCGGCACGCCAGCACCACGTGGGCGCCCCTCTCGGCGAGGGCGCGGGCGGTCTCGAGGCCGATGCCGCTGTTGGCGCCGGTGACGACCGCGATGCGGCCGCTCTGGTCGGGGATGTCGGCGGTGTTCCAGCTCATGTCTTCGTCAGCTCTCCGAGAGCGCGGGGGTCAGCGCGGGGGCCGCCGCCGTCGTGGGCGCGGTCGCGCGGGCGCGGTCCTTCCAGAAGGGGTCCACGGACGGCGACGCGGGGTCGATGGTACCGCCCACCAAGGGCGACGCGAGGGGGACGTCGGCGCGAGCGGTGTGCGCCATGAGCTCGATGATGGGGGCGTCCCAGGCGTGCAGCGCCAGGTTGAAGGTGCCCCAGTGCACGGGGATCATCACGTCGCCCCGCACCTGCTGGTGCACGCCCACGGCCGCCTCGGGGCCCAGGTGCACGTCGCCCCACAGGGCGTTCCAGGCGCCGACCTCGATCATCGTCGCGTCGAACGGGCCGAGCCGCTCGCCGATCTCCGAGAAGAACCCGGCCGGCCCCGTGTCGCCGCTGAACCACACGCGGTGCTGCGGACCCACGACGGCCCAGGACGTCCACAGGGTGTGATTGCGGTCGCCCACGCCCCGGCCGGAGAAGTGACGCGCGGGGGTCGAGACGAAGCGGTGCTCGCCGATCGTCGCCTCCTCCCACCAGTCGAGCTCGGTGATGCGCTCCGAGGGGACACCCCAGGACTCGAGGTGCGCGCCCACGCCCAGGGGCACGAACCAGCGCACGTCGCGCTCGGCGAGGGCCACGACGGTCGGGTGATCGAGGTGGTCGTAGTGGTCGTGGGAGATCAGGATCGCGTCGAGCGCGGGCAGGTCCTCGAGGGGCAACGGGGGCGCGTGGAAGCGAGCCGGGCCCATGAAGCTCCAAGGCGACGCGCGGGGACCCCACACCGGATCCGTGAGGACGAGGCGCCCGTCGATCTCGATGAGCATCGAGCTGTGCCCCATCCACGTGATGCGCAGCCGATCGTCCCCCACCGGGGAGAGGCCGGCGGGCGTCTCGACGGGCAGCTCGACGCTCGGCTCCACCTCCGCCTTGTTGGTCGCGTAGGCCTTCGCCATGCCCCAGTAGTCGTAGTCCGCGTTGCCCATGGTCGGCACGAGGTTGCGGAACACCTCCTTGTCGGCGTCCCACCGCTCGGAGGCGGCCATGCGGTCGAGGCGATCGCCCGCGGGCTTTGCGCCGAAGCTGGGCGCGAGGGTGCCGAGGAAACCGACGGTGAACGCGGTCATGAGGAGGACTCCGAGGACGACGAGGGGGCGGGGCAGCGACTTCACGGATCCCAGCCTAGGAATTCTGTCATTCATGACAATATTCATTCGTGACATTTTTCGAAACAAGCCCCGAAACAAACCCTAGAGTCCCCTCATGGCAGGCCTCCGTCAGCGCAAGAAGGAGCGGACCCGACGCGAGTTCGAGGAGGCCGCGATGCGTCTGTTTCGCGACCAGGGGTACGAAGAGACGACGGTCGAGGACATCGCCGAGGTCGTCGGGGTCTCGGCCCGCACCTTCTTCCGGTACTACGCCGGCAAGGAGGCCGTCCTCTTCGGCCCCTGGCGCACGATGCTCGGCGAGATCGTCCGGCTGTACGCCGCGCGCCCCCGGGACGAGTCCCTGCTCGCCTCGGCCCGGGCCGTGTGCGTCCTCATCGCGCAGACCATGGAGGCCGACGAGGCGCACCAACGCTTCGTGAAGAACATCGTGGCCGGCTCGGCCACCGCGGGCGACTACGAGCGCTCCGTGATGCTTCCGGCGTTCGAGTCGGCCTTGGTCGAGGCCACGGCGCGGCGGCTGGACGTGGACGCCGACGCGGACCTGAGGCCCGCCCTGGCGGCGTCGGTGAGCATCGCGACGATGCACGCGGCCAAGATGCGCTGGGTCGCCCGGGAGGGCAGCTCGCTGGTGGCGCTCACCCACGAGGCGTTCGACGCCCTGGAGGGCCTGCTGCGCAAGGGCTGAGGGCCCGGCGGGCGCTACTCGACGAGCTCGAACTCGCCTCGCCACAGGACGCTGCTGCCCCCGAAGCCGCCGCCCCCCACCTCGGTCCCCGGGACGTCGAACCGGGTGCGTCGCGAGGCCGTCTGGGACAGCTCCGCCGGACCCGCCGGGAAGAAGCCGAGGGCCTCGGGGGAGAAGTCCCACACGCCGTCGTCCCAGGGATACATCAGGAGGATCGGGAAGCCGTCGTCGGTGATCGTGCCGCTCAGGCGAGCGCTCATGTCGGCCACGTCGTAGGTCGCCGCGGCCTCCCAGCGCAGAGCCAGCGGATCGGCGATCGAGTGACGCAGGTCGCAGTAGTCGGGGGACGTCTGTCGGTACGCGCGCGGGAGCGTCCAGAGGGCCTCGGGGACCTCCCAGGGAGGCAGCTCCTGCCACCCCAGGTCGCCGCCGGGCACGACCAGGTCGTAGAGGGTGTCCTCCTGGTAGTCGTCGGGGATCAGGCCCGAGGCGGCGTAGGTCACCCGGCCCGAGATCTGCTGCACGATCCGGTCGAGCACGATGTCCGGGTGGACGCCCGCGGAGTCGCGCATGGTGACGTAGGGGCCGGCGTCGAAGGAGCGCGGCGAGGGACAGTCCGTGGTGCCCACTGGAGGGGTCGAGTACCCGGTGGAGTACTGGTCCCAGCGGGGCGGCGCGGACAGGGTCGAGGAGCCGCCCGCGCTCGGGCACGGGAAGTCGTTGGCCTCGTAGAAGCTCGCCACCGCGTAGGTGAAGGCGTCCCAGCTGCACAGCTCGGGGTTGTAGTTGCGGCTGATGCCGTGGGAGAGCGAGACGCGCACGCGCAGGCCGTCGCTCTCCACCGGGTGGACGGTGAAGCCGTCGATGAGGAGCCGCTCCACGGGCCCATCCTCGGGCAGGTCGAAGGGGTCGTCGAACGCCAGCTCCACGTCGCGGGGGCCGACGGCGGCGTTGTTGCCGATGCGCAGCTGGACCGTCGCCCGGCCGGGGGCGGTGACCTCGAGGTCCGAGACGACGATCCCGGTGCCCAGGTCGAGCTCCGTGCGGTCGGTGGTGATGGCCAGCTCCGGGACGTCGACCACCGCCGTGAGGACGTCCCCCTGGGAGGCCTCGTTGGGCGTGATGCGGAACGTGTGCGACGTGCGATCCACGACGAACGCGCCGCGCAGGGACACGACGTCGGTGCCCGCGTTGTGGGCGACCAGATCGTGGGCCCCCACCGGAGCCTGGACCGCCACATGGGCCGCGAAGGAGAGGCGCGTCTCGGACTCCACCCGGAGGTCGTCCACGCGGATCCCGTCGCCGAGACTCACGCTGGTGAGATCGGAACGGAAGTTGGTGCGGTGTCCGACGACCTGCACCCTCACGGTCTCTCCCAGGTGCGCCCCGGAGGGAGACACCGTGACCGACCCGGCCTCCACCGCGAAGGCGTCGATGCCCACGAGTCGGCGCTCATCCCAGGTGACCGTCACGTCCCGGGCGCCCAGCGCGGCGCCTTCGCGCGGCTCGACCGTGGCCTCCAGGAGCACCTCCGAGACCACGGCGGAGGAGAGGACATCCACGTCGACCCCGAAGTCGAGGGTCACCTCCCCGTCGCGCCAGTCGGTCCCCGCCCCCACGACGCGCACCAACCGAGGGAGCCCGGCGGCGGCCGTCGCGGGCGAGATGCGGAAGCTGCCGCCCTCCCAGGTCGAGACGTCTTCGGTCGGCCCCGACCCCGCCTCGCACGCCATGAGCGCGCACGCGAGGACGGCGATCACGAGACGGATGCGCATGGGCCATCACTTAGCACGCGCGCAGGGGGGCGATGCGGGCCGTATCATCGCCGCTCGGAGGGACCATGACCGCTCTGGAGAAGGCTCACGCCGAGATCCTCGAAGCCGCGCTCGCCTACCCGGAGGCCTGGAAGGACCATCCGTGGGGCGAGACGGTCGCCAAGGTGCGCAAGAAGGTCTTCCTGTTCTCGGGCATCCACAAGGAGCGGCTGAACTTCAGCTTCAAGCTCAAGCACACGGGCGAGGACGCCCTGATGCTCCCCTTCACGAAGCCCACCGGCTACGGGCTGGGCCGCGCGGGGTGGGTCAGCTGCGGGTTCGGAGAGGACGACGACGTGCCCGTCCCTCTGCTGCTGGAGTGGCTGGACGAGTCCTATCGATGCGTCGCCCCCAAGACATTGATCAAGAAACTGCCGGAGACGGCCGCCCCGTCGATCGAATGACGGCGCCGGGGACGCGGTGACGAAGACCTGATCCGCCACTCAACCCTTCAGCCCCCCGGACGATGAAGCGGAGACCCGAGACCCCTCGGCGCCACCCGCGTCGGGGCTCGCGGTGGAGGCTTGGTCCATGTCCACCCTGACCGCTCCGGGAGCCATCCCGATCCGCGCTCCCGACCCCCCCGCAGTGCGCCCCGCGCCCGAATCGCGGCCCGCCGAGACCGCCGCTGCTCGCACGCCGCGCCCCGACATCGAGGTGCAGAAGGCTCGCTTCGAGATGCCGCCCGGCCAGGTGCTGGTGGTGGACGCGGGCGCTGCGCCCGGCGAAGGCCGAGTCACGCTGGAGCAGGCGCCCGACACGGGGTCGCTCATCGACGTCAAGTACTGAGCGGCGACGTTCCTTGACGCCCCGGGTGGCGGTCCGTAGGGTCCCGCCGCCATGAGTACAGCCCCCGAAAACGGTTACCGCAACGTCGCCATCGTCGCCCACGTCGACCACGGCAAGACCACCCTCGTCGACGCCATGCTTGCGCAGTCCGGCCGCTTCGACGAACGCCGCGGCGTGCAGGAGCGGGTCATGGACAGCAACGACATCGAGCGCGAGCGGGGGATCACGATCCTCGGCAAGGCGACGTCGATCCGGTATCGGGGCGCGAAGATCAACGTCGCGGACACCCCCGGCCACGCCGACTTCGGCGGCGAGGTGGAGCGGATGCTCACCATGGTCGACGGCGTCGTGCTGCTCGTGGACGCGGCCGAGGGCCCCCTCCCGCAGACCCGCTTCGTGCTGCTCAAGGCGCTCGGCGCGGGGCTCACGCCCATCGTCGTCATCAACAAGATCGACCGGGGCGACGCCCGCGCGCTGGAGGTGCTGGACGAGGTGTACGACCTCTTCATCGACCTCGGCGCGGACGAGGAGCAGATCGACTTCCCGGTCTTCTACACGAACGCCCGCGCGGGCACGGCGACGGACGACCTCGAGAAGCCCGGGACCGACCTGCGGCCGCTCTTCGACGCGATGGTGGAGACGATCCCCGAGCCGTCGGGCGACGCGAGCAAGCCGCTGCAGGCGCTGCTCACGAACCTCGACTACAACGAGTACATCGGCCGGCTCGGCATCGGGCGCGTGTTCGAGGGGACTCTCCGCGAGGGCGACCACGTCGCGCTCGTGAGCGAAGAGACGACCAAGACGGTCAAGGTCACCCAGCTGTACGTCTTCGAGGGGCTCGAGCGGGCCCGCGTGAAGGAGGCGCCCGCGGGCGAGCTCTTCGCGGTGGCGGGCATCGATGAGCTGGACATCGGCGACAGCCTCGCGGACGCCGAGAACCCCGAGCCGCTCCCGCGCGTCCGCGTGGACGAGCCCACGATCGCGATGTTCTTCATGGCGAACACCGGCCCCCTGTCCGGGCGCGACGGCAAGTACGTCACGTCGCGGCAGGTGCGCGACCGGCTGATGAAGGAGATCCGCGCGAACGTCTCCCTCAAGGTGACCGAGGCCGAAGGCAGCGCCTTCCGGGTCGTCGGCCGGGGGGAGCTCGCCCTCGCCGTCCTCATCGAGAACATGCGTCGCGAGGGCTTCGAGCTGTGCGTGAGCAAGCCGCAGGTCGTGACGAAGGAGATCGACGGCAAGCTCAACGAGCCGGTGGAGCAGCTGCACATCGATCTGCCCGAGGACTTCATGGGCGTGGTCACGGAGCGGGTCTCGCGCCGCAAGGGCCGCATGCAGGCCATGAAGACCCTCGGCTCCGGCCGCGTCCGGCTCGAGTTCCTCATCCCCGCGCGCGGGCTCATCGGGTTCCGCTCGGCCTTCCTGAACGACACCCGCGGCACCGGGATCATGAACACGCTGTTCCACGGCTGGGCGCCCTGGCACGGGGACATCCCCTTCCGAATCAACGGCGCGCTCGTCGCCGACCGCCACGGCAAGACGACCGCCTACGCCCTCTTCCACCTCCAGCCGCGGGGCCGCCTGATGGTCCCCGTGGGCACCGAGGTGTACGAGGGGATGGTCATCGGCGAGAACGCCAAGGACCGCGACCTGGACGTGAACTGCGTGCGGGAGAAGAAGCTCACCAACATCCGCACGGTGAACAAGGACGAGGCGCTCATCATCTCGCCGCCCCGCGCCATGAGCCTCGAGGACTGCATCCAGTGGATCGCCGAGGACGAGCTGGTGGAGGTCACGCCCAGCCACCTGCGGCTCCGCAAGCGGGTGCTGGCGCAGAACCTGCGACCGAAGCGCAGCAAGAAGTGGGACGAGAAGAAGACGAAGAAGTAGCTCAGTAGAGGCCGGGGACCAGCGCCGACGTGCGGGTCCGGTACTCGGCGTACCCCGCGTAGGCGTCGCCGAGCATCACCTCTTCCTTGCGCAGCCGCACCACCGCCAGGGCGGCGTAGATCACCGGAAAGACCAGCGCCTCCCACGCGCCGCACAGGAGCGGCACGCCCGCGTGGAAGAGGATGTCCCCGCTGTAGATCGGGTGCCGCACCCATCGATAGGGGCCGTCCGTCACCAGGTCGTGCCTCTGGTCGACCTGCAGGTGGATGCTGAAGTGGCGCCCGAGGGTATGCCGGCCCCATACGACGATCGCCGTCCCGATCCCCGCCGACAGGTGCCCCGCGACGGCGGCCGCCACGGGCACGTCGCGCCCGTTCCAGGCCACCACGAAGCAGACGGTCCCCATGGCGAGCGACTCCGCGACGATCCCGTAGGTCGTCCACTTCTGTTCGCGGGTCTGGTCGGCCGATCGGAGGTCGCTCAGCCGGTGCCCGAGGGTGCGGTGAAGGACCAGCCAGAAGGCGACGAACCAGAACGTGATGGACGGGAAGTCGGCCACGGCGGCGGAGAATGGCACGAGACGAAAAGTCTCGTTTTCGGGGGCTACTCGGCGAGTAGACGGAGAAACCGAGACTTTTCGTCTCAGGCGCGGGCGCGCACCCAGTCGCCCGCCCGCTGCAGCGCGTCGCGACCGGCGGGCATGAAGCGCGCGAACCCCTGGTGGACGTGCGGCATGCCCGGGTCGACCTCCAGGGTCACCTGCACGCCTGCCTCCGACGCCCGCCGCGCGAGCGTCTCGATCTCGTCGCACAGGATCTCGCCGCCCCCTGCCTGGACCAGCAGCGGGGGGAGGCCCGTGAGGTCCGCGTACAGGGGCGACGCACACGGATCTCGCGGGTCGCACCCGCCCAGATAGCGCGCGGAGAACACCTCGAGCACGCCCCGGGCCAGGTAGTCCGTGGCGCGGTTCGAGTCGATCGTCGCGCCGCTCACGGTGAGGTCCACCCACGGCGAGAAGAGGACGGCGCCCGCGGGCATGGGGTCGCCGTGGTCGCGCATCCGCACCAACGTCGCCATCGCCAGGCCGCCTCCCGCCGAGTCTCCCGCGAGCAGCAGCCGCCCCGGGGGCACCTCCCGCAGCAGCTCCAGGACCGCCGCGTGGGCATCGTCGACCGCGGCCGGGTACGGGTGCTGCGGCGCCAGCCGATAGTCGAGCGCGACGCAGCGAGCCCCCGAGCCATGCGCGAGCCGGGCGATGAGCTCCCGGTGGGTCGCCGGGGAACAGGCTCCGTAGCCCCCCCCGTGCAGGTACAGCACGGTGAGGCCGGACTCCTCCCGCGGGAACGTCGTCTCCGTGGGCCGCCCCGCCAGCTCGCCGTCCTCGTGGCGCACGCCGTGGGGCAGGAAGCGTCGAGGCGCCGTCGGCACCCGCGCCTGGAGCATCTCCGCCGACAGCACGGTGCCGCGCCCCACCGCCCAGCGGAAGACCCGCACCACGACCTCCTGCGCCCAGGTCCAGTCGCGATGGATCGGGCGACGGCGCAGCCGCATGAACCCGACGACCAGCAGGATCCACGGGAGGATCAGCAGGAACCGGAGCGCGACGATCAGCCGGCCGACCATGTCACCCTTGCTGGACGAGCGCGACGAGCCAGCGGGCGTGGCCGGCCAGCATCTGGAGCGACGTGAGCTCCTTCTCGGACTCGGGCGCGAAGTAGCCGGTGCCGAGGTTCGCGACGGCGACGCCCTCATCGAGGAACGGATCGACGCCCGTGCCTCCGCGGATGGGCTGGACCGGCACGTCGCGATCGATGGCGGCGCCCGCGTCCTGCGCCCACGTGAGCAGCTCGGGGCGGTCCTGCAGGCGCGGGCCCATGTTCACGTACTGGTGCTTCACCACCGCGTGCGGCGCGAGCTCCAACACGTGGGCGATGCGCTCCTGGAGGCCGCGGTCGGTGAAGTCGCGGATGCGGATGTCGAGCCGCAGGTCGCGGTCCACGGGCGTCGCGCGCCAGGGGTGCGAGTAGCCGTCGAAGCCGTGCGAGTCCTCGGCGGGCAGCGTGAAGCCGGGGTCGGACAGCAGGAAGTCCCGGACGAACCGGAGCATCGTCTCGGCGTTCAGGTCCGGGACCTCGGTCCCCACGATGCGGTGCCAGCCCGCGCCCCGATCTCGGTGCGGCGCCACGACGTCGTCCAGGGCCTCCTCCAGGGCCTCGCGATCGTCCGTGAGGAACCACACGTCGGCGTCGCAGGTGCGGTCGGGATCGCTCGCGAAGCCGACGACCCGCAGGAACGGCAGGTCGACGAGCTCCGACGCCAACCGAGTCGCCGCGCGGTGCCCTTCGGCGTGAGCCGTCGCCCCGTGAGTGTTCACCCCGCAGAGGCGGTACCCCAGCGAAGAGCCGGCGACCAGCTCCGACGGGAACGTGATCGACGCCCCCGCCGCGTTGAAGTTCTGGACGTTCAGCTCGAACGGGTCGAGGCCGTCGACGGTGTAGCCGCTGCGCACACCCCTCGCCGCGAGCAGCTCCGCGAGCCCGATCAGGGCCTCCATGCGACCGATCTCCTCGTCCGGCCGACCGATGAGCAGCAGCGGCCGGTGCGGGATCGTCGGGTTGCTGTGCAGCAGCCACGCGAGGGTCATCATGTGGGTGAGGCCGAGCTTGTCGTCGAGCCCGAACGGGGCCTTGCCGGTCCCGTGCACCACGTCCTGACCCACGTACGCAGACAGCGACGGGTAGGTCTCCAGGTCCACGCGGATGCGGTCGTTGCCGGACCACGTGAGCCGTGAGCCGTCCCAGCCCCAGGCGACGTCCAGCTCGGCGGCGGGCTCCGTCCCCTTCGCGGTGTCCAGGTGCACCATCAGCGCGAGGGGCTCGGCGTCCCTCAACACGCCCCGCCCCGCGAAGGTGGCGATCACGTTGGCGTTGTCGTCGCGCTCCACGACGCCGCCCAGCGCCTCGAAGAACGCGCCCACCTGGTCGGCGAGCGCGGCCTGCCCGGGCGTCGAGGGGATGGTGGTGGAGAGCTCGTCCGACGCGGACTCCACCGACACCACCGAGAGGAGGTGTTCGAAGGCGCGCTCGGCGATCTCCGCCTCGGACTGCGAAGGGACTACGGGCAACCGAGCTCCAGGCTCAAGAAGGCGGCGCGCAGCTCCATGAAGTCACGCACGCTCTGGACGGCCGCTTGGAACGCGGCCAGGTCTTCGTTTCGGTCCGACCCGTCGTTCTCGACGTACGGCGTGAGCCAGGTCTCGAGCGCGCGCGTGAGCGCAGGCCCGCGGGTCGTCCACCAGTCGCTCGACGCCATCTCGCACAGCTGCGCGGTGAAGTCCGACCCGTGCAGCGGGTCGAAGAGCGTGAGGTTGATGGCCATGTTGCACCAGCACCCGTTCGGCGAGCCGACCGTGAGGCCCGTGTAGATGACGCCCTCGAGCCACCAGCCGTCGGTGGTGATGTCGCCGCACATCGCGTTGCTGTCGACGATGTTCCACTTGCAGCCCATCGTGAGGTCCAGGTCCCAGGGATAGAACTCCCACTTGGCGCCCTGCCCGCGATCCTGCTGCGAGAAGTAGATGTTCTGGGTCACGTGCTCCTGGCTCTGGATGAGGCCCATGACGGCCAGCAGGCGGCTGTAGGACGACATGTCCATGACCGGTCCGGTGCGCGTGGTGGTGGTGGGCCCGCCCGCCGACGACTCGAGCCAGTCGCCCCACATCGTCTCCTCGATGAGGGTGTAGAGGTCGCTCCAGTCGGCGTCGTCGCCGCCCCGCTTCGCGTAGGTCTCCGCGTAGTCCTCGGGCGTGTCCAAAGGCACGAATGCGCCGTAGTCGTGGGTGCGCGCGACCTCGTACATGGGGGCCTCGCGGTCGCGCCCGTTGCGCTCCAGGAACTTCCCGCCGATGCGCTCCACCTGGAGCATCACGCCCTTGTCCTCGCCGTTGAGGAAGAAGTCGACGTACCCGGCCTTGGGGGTCGGGATCCTGGTGAGGCGACGGAACGTCTCGTAGGCGAAGAAGTTCCGGATCGTGGAGGGGTCGTTGTACTCGGCGCGCAGCTTGATCTTGCGCTGGAAGCCGGGGTGCGCGGCGTCCTCGGGGAAGTCGATGCGGAAGGACTTCTTGGGCAGGGACCGCGTGGAGCTGCCCAGGTAGCGGGCGCGGACGTCGGTCTCGTAGCGCGTCCCGTCCACGGTCAGCACGGCGTCCGCCCACACGTCCGCCCACGGGTCGACGTTCATGGCGTCGAGATCCTCCTGGGCGATCTCGAGCTCCCACCGGGGCAGCGTCCGGTCCAGGCAGAACGACTCGACGCACGCCTCGTGCGTCCCGCACTGCTCGTCCGTCGTGCACTCGCCGCACACCCCGTCGACGCACGCCTGCATCGCCCGACAGTCGCCCGACGACTCGCAGGCCCCGCACTCGCCCTCCACGCACCCCAAGTCCCACGCGCACTCGAAGACCCCGGCGCTGCAGTCGCCGCCCTCGGTGTGGAAGTCGGTGGGCTCGGGCTCCACGACCGGGCCCTCGTCGTACCAGCCGGTGTTCGTGTCGGGCAGGCCGTAGATGTCGCGCTCGACGTCGTCGTCGTTCGCGGTGGTGTCGCACGCCCCGACGAGGGCCCCCAGGAGGAGGGCCGCGAGGAGCGGGATCGAGGCTCGAATCGGCAGCGGTCGGGTCATCCCATGCACCAGAGTAGCAGCGCCGCGATGCTACCCTGAAGGCGTGATCGCGCCCCTTCGGCAGCTCGCCCCGACCCTCCTGGCCGCCGCCCTCCTCTCGGTCGCGTGCCCCACCGAGCCCGATCCCCCGGTCGTCGGTCCGCCCTGCCGCACGACGTCGACGGCCCCGACGCCCGGCGATCCCGTCGACGTCCTGATCCTCTACGACTCCACCGGCGCCTTCGGGGACCTGGGCGTCCTCTACGCCGCCTCCATCGCGAACCTCACGGGCCACTTCCCGGAGGTGAACGCGCAGGTCGCCCCCGTCATCGAGTACCAGCGCGGAGACATCGCCGCCCATGACGTCGTCTTCTACGTGGGCACGGTGTACGCCGAGCCCCTCCCCGCGGCGTTCGAGCAGGACTTCGCCGCCGAGACGGAGACCACGATCGTCTGGGTGGGCGGCAACCTGTGGCAGGTCGCCTGGGACGCCGAGCAGGACTTCGTGAACCGGTTCGGCCTGGAGTTCGTCGGGAACGCGGGCAGCGCGGGCACCGGAGCGGAGACGACCTTCTTCCGCACGGTCCGCTACAAGGGCCAGGAGCTGCACAAGTACTTCAAGTACCACCCGGAGTCGGACTACGCCGAGCACGACCCCGAGGTGAGCGTCGTGCGGGTGGTGGACGCGGACCGGGTCGACGTGCGCGCCGACATCGTGCACTCCGGCACGGGCGAGGCCATCCCCTACGCGCTGCAGGCGGCCAACCTCTGGCACGTGGTGGACAACCCCTTCTCGTTCCTCGACTACGACGACCGCTACTGGGTGTTCACCGACCTCATGCACGACTTCCTCGGCATCGATCACGCGCCGTCCATGAAGGCGCTGTTCCGGCTCGAGGACGTGCACCCGTTCGTGCCCCCCGCCGCCATCGAGACGGTGCGCGGCGTGATCGAGGAGGCCGGTCGCCCCTGGAACATGGCGATGGTGCCGGTGTGGGCGGACCCGCTGGGCGTCTACAACCCGGACGGCGCGGGGCAGGAGTGGCACTACGAGGCGGGCGACGCGCGGGCCGACGCCTGGCGTGAGCAGGTCCAGGCCGCATACGACGGCGGGGCCGAGATGGTCCTGCACGGCTACACGCACCAGCTCGGGACCACGGCCAACCCCTTCAACGGGGTCACGGGCACGGACTTCGAGTTCTGGGACGCGGTGAACAACCGGCCGGTGCCCGGCGACGACTGGGACTGGGCGGTGGGCCGCGTGGACGACGGCACCGCGATCATGAACGAGCTGGGGTGGAACCCGTGGTGCTACGAGGTGCCGCACTACAAGGCGTCGATGGTGGACTACATCGCAATCACGAGCCGCTACCGGAGCGTCTATCACCAGGGCGACTACCGGGACTTCCAGATCGAGCTGGACGGCACCGTCTACGACATGAACGACATGCTCGACGGCACCCTGGAGAACATGGACCTGTCCCCCGGCGTCTTCCGGCGACGCTCCGACCGCAACCAGGCGCAGCCGTTCCCGTACGTCGTCGAGCGCGACATCTACGGCCAACGCGTGATCCCGGAGACGATCGGGAACGTGACCCCCGCGGAGCTCGTCACGCCCGAAGAGGCGGACTTCATCCGCACGGTGTCGCAGATGATCCACTCGGCGGACATCCAGCGCGTGAACCGCTGCGCCCACGCGAGCCTCTTCTATCACCCGTTCATCGTGGAGCGGCCGGACTACGTGGACGCGGGCGGGCCCGACAACCTGCGGCGGCTGGTCGAGGGGATCGAGGACCTCGGCTACGAGTTCGTGCAGGCCTGCGCGCTGACGCCGGCGGCGCCCCTGGAGTAGCGCCCGCGGGACTTCAATCCCGCATGCGGCCGCTCGGGCGCCCCCGCCGCCCACATGCGGGATTCCCGTCCCGTCGACGGACGGTCAGGAACGCCAGGAGCAGCCACGCCCCGCCGCCGCCCGCCCCCACCGAAGAGCACCCTCGAGGCTCGCTGCACCCGGCGCGGTCCTCTCCTTCCGGCGGCATCCCCACGATGTCGCCCCAGCGCCTCCGCGGGTCGCCGGACTCGGCGTCGTCGTCCGGGCACCCCTCATCGACCTCGTCGTCGCAGTCGTCGTCGACCCCGTTGCAGCGCTCCGTCGCGCCCGGGTGCCGCCGGTCGTCCCGATCGTCGCACTCCTCGCAGGCCATCCAGCCGTCCCAGTCGTAGTCCCACTCCGAGTTCGGGGTGCTCCAGTCGCAGTCGTTGTCGAGGCCGTCGCAGACCTCCGCCAGGCCCGGCGCCTGGTTCGCGTCGTAGTCGTTGCAGTCGTCGCACGCCGTATACCCGTCGCCGTCCGCGTCGGTGGTCTCCCACGCGCCCAGGACCCCGTCGCAGTCGTCGTCGCGGTTGTTGCACTCCTCCCACGCGCCCGGGTTCACCCGGTAGTCGGTGTCGTCGCAGTCCCCGTCGCAGGGGCGGTACCAGTCCCCGTCGCCGTCCACCTCGTCGGCGGGGAGGGTCCCGTCGCAGTCCGTGTCCATGCCGTCGCACAGCTCCACCGGCCCGGGGATCGTCGCCGACATGGGCCCGCAGTCGCCGTCGCACTCCGTGAGCCCGTCGCCGTCCAGATCCAGCTCGTCGCCGGGCACGAGGCCGTCGCAGTCGTTGTCGACCGCGTCGCACACCTCGGCCAACCCCGGGGCCCGCGCCGGATCCTGGTCGTCGCAGTCCCCGCCGCAGGCGATCACGCCGTCGCCGTCGTCGTCGTCCTCGGGCGCCGTGACCAGCTCCATCACGTAGAGGTACGGCGCGGGCGCGGGCACCGCCCAGGGGTTGATCGGGGCCCCGTACACGAACCCGCCGTTCAGGGAGTACTGCCCCGCGTCCCAGGGCAGCGCGGGCACGCTGGTCCACTCCACGGACGTCTGGCCCGCCATGTAGACGGCCAGCACGTACTCCTTCGACGGGGAGAGCGGCACGTTCAGGGAGGGCGACATGTGGGTCATGACCCCCGTGTTCTGGACCGCGCTGGTCGCCGTCGCCACCGTCAGGCCTCCGCTGGTCCCGGGCGTGAACTCGGTCACGGTCCAGGTGAGCTGCGAACCCACCGTGCCGCCGAGGCGGATGCCGAAGCTGCCCAGGGACGTGGGCACCACCACCGTCACGTGATTCCCGCGGCTCCGGGGCCCGCCCCCCGAGACGTACATCGTGTAGGGGCCGAAGGTGGTCGTCGTGGCCCCGTCGCAGGCGGTGTCCACCCCGTCGCACAGCTCGAAGGCCCCGGGGAACACCGTCGGATCGGCGTCGTCGCAGTCCTCGCCCCCGCAGAGGTCGTCCTCGTACCCGTCGCCGTCGAGGTCGTCGCACGTCTGGGCCCAGGCGGTGGACGTCGCCAGCAGCGGGGCGGCGACCGCGAGGACGATCAGCCGACGTCGGGTCACCAGGGGGAGCAGCAGCAGCAGCCCGACGGCCGACCCCCGCGGGGCCTGGGAGCACCCGACGGCGGGCGGGCAGTTCGGGAACTCGCCGTCGCAGTCCCGATCCTGCGCGTCGCACACGTCCTCCGCGCCGGGATGGATCGTCGCGTCCACGTCGTCGCAGTCGCCCTCGCAGGCCGCGACTCCATCCCCGTCGCGGTCCCGCTCGTCCGGAGTCCCGAGCCGCACCACCAACGACAGGTCGCCGAACCGCGGGTCCTCCCCGAGCGCCGCGTACGGCATGTGTACGCCCCCCGACGTCCACACGTCGCGGTCCGACTCCGGGAACTCGCCCTCCCGCAGGAGCAGTCGCTGCTCGCGAGGCAGCCGCACCGCGAGGACGTAGCGCTCCCGGGGGCTGAGGGGGACGCCGATCCCCTCCGAGCGGAGCCGGCCGCCCTCGAACTCCGACGTGGGATCGCCCTCGAAGAGCAGCTCCACCGCGCCGAGGTCGTTCTCGGACCACACCTCGAAGACGACGTCGGGATCGAACGTGTCGACCTGCACCGAGAAGCCGTCCAGCACCGTGCGATCGGCCACGTGGACGCGCACCCCGTACCTGCCCGCGGGGACGTTCGCGCTCATGTCGCCGGTGAACTCGTGGCGCACGCCGCCCGCGCTGCAGTCGCTGTCGACGCCGTCGCAGAGCTCCGTTCGGCCCGGGCCGCGCGAGGCGTCGAGGTCGTCGCAGTCGCCGTCGCACACCGCCGCGCCGTCCCCGTCCTCGTCCTCCTCGCCCACGATCTCCCCGTCGCAGTCGTCGTCGATCCCGTTGCAGAGCTCCGGACGGCCCGGGGACCGCCCCGGATCCGCGTCGTCGCAGTCGCCCACGCACACCGAGAAGCCGTCCCGGTCGGCGTCCTCGTCGCCCGTCGTCGAGGGGTCGCAGTCGCTGTCCACCCCGTCGCAGTCCTCGGGCAGATCGGGCGACACGCTCGGATCCTCGTCGTCGCAGTCGCCCTCGCAGGTCCGCGACCCGTCGCCGTCCGCGTCGGACTCGAAGACCGGGGGCATCCCCACCACGCCGTCGCAGTCGTTGTCGAGGCCGTCGCAGATCTCCACCAACCCCGGCCGCATCGCCGGGTCGTCGTCGTCGCAGTCGCCGAGGCACACCCACGCGCCGTCGCCGTCCGCGTCCACCTCGTCGGGCATCAAGGCCCCGTCGCAGTCGTTGTCCACGCCGTCGCACAGCTCGGCCGCGTCGGGGTTCACGGACGGGTCGCCGTCGTCGCACTCGGCGCACGCGCTCCAGCCGTCCAGGTCCTGGTCGCCGCCCGGGTCCACGACGCCGTCGCAGTCGTTGTCCACGCCGTCGCAGACCTCGACGGCGCCCTCGTAGGCGCCGGGATCGGCGTCGTCGCAGTCGACGCACGGGGGCATGCCGTCGCCGTCGTCGTCCACCGACTCGAGCCCCGCCCCCAGGAGGCCGTCGCAGTCGTCGTCGATCCCGTTGCAGATCTCGGGGGCGTCGGGGTGGATCGCGGGGTCGGCGTCGTCGCAGTCGCCGCCGCAGAAGCTCCAGCCGTCGCCGTCTACGTCGTAGGTCGGGTCGTCCTCGGATGGGAGCAGGACCCCGTCGCAGTCGTCGTCGATCCCGTTGCAGATCTCCACGGCGCCCGGGAAGACGGCCGGGTCGTCGTCGTCGCAGTCGTCGCAGCCGGGGAACCCGTCCAGGTCCTCGTCGACCTCCGCCGCGAAGAAGAGCCGCTGGCTGAAGAGGTTCCCCCCCAGGAAGACGGTCCCCGGCACCGTCGCGCCCCCGGGCGTGTCGTAGACCGCGCCCAGGAAGGCGCCCATGCTCGTCGTGGTCCAGGCGGCGTTGCCGCCGAACGCGTAGGTGACGCTCACGGGCACGGACGGCTCGATCCCGAACAGGTACTCGTTGCCGGGCACCACCGCGATGTCGAGCGTGGGGGACGTGAGCCAGCCGAAGGACGCGCTGTCGGACCACGTGGTGGCGGTCGCGATGCGCGTGAAGTCCCCGGTGGCCCCGGTGCGCTCGTAGACCACCCAGTCCAGGACGGTCCACGTGCTGGCGTACACGTACATGGAGAAGAAGGGCACGACGTCGTGGGCCGTGACCACCAGGTGGTTCGCGAACAGGCCGTCGCCGCCGTGGCTCACGCCGGGGCTCCAGGGCGGGACCTGCGCGGTGGTGCCGAGCCAGCCGTCGCAGTCGTTGTCCACGCCGTCGCAGACCTCGGCGGCGCCCGGATGCACCGTGGGATCGGTGTCGTCGCAGTCGGTGCAGTCCGTGTGGAGGTCCATGTCCTGGTCGACGCCGTTGCAGGCCTCGGACGCTCGGGGGGTCCAGATCGATGCGACCACGCAGGCCGCGACGCACGCTCGTGACGAAAGAACCAAGGCACACCTCGCCGTGGGCGGGAGAACACAACAGAAGCCGGGCAGGGGCCTCCTCCGAGACTGACGCTAGGGCGGGGAACTCGACGGGGGCCGGCCTTTCTTCGGATCGACGGACGTCGCGGGCGTCGTGCGGGTTCTCGCCCGATTCTGTGGCCCCTCGGATCGGGCGAACCCTACGCTCCGATCGCGAGGAGTCTTCATGTCCTGGTTCCCTCCGAAGGCACCCCCGTGGCGGGGTGCGTTTCCGGCCGCGCTGTGCCTGGTCTGCGTCCTCCCCGGCGGGGCGGGCGCGGGGTGGCTGCTGCAGCAGCCGACGTTCTCCGCGGAGTCGGGCGAGCCCTCCGAGGCGCTGGGCACGGACGTCGCCCTGGTGGACCTCGACGGCGACGGGCTGCACGACCTGGTGGTGGGCGCCCCCGGCTCGGACGACGTGTTCTACGGGCAGGGCGCCCTGGAGCTGCACGCCAACGACGGGGCGACCTTCACCGCCACCGGCTGGACCGCCTTCGGGGCCTCGCCCTACGAGCACCTGGGCCAGCGCGTGGCCCCCGCGGGCGACGTGGACGGCGACGGCATCGACGACCTGCTCTCCGGCTCGCCCCTGGCGGACGGAGTGGGCGCCGCCGCGGGCGTCGTGCGGTGGTTCCCGGGGTCCCCGGGCGGCCCGACGGTCGGGGGCTGGACGCTCGACGGAGACGCCGCGGGCGCCGGGCTGGGCCGCTCCCTCACGTCGCTCGGCGACCTCGACGCCGACGGGTTCGGCGACTTCGCGGTGGGCGCCCCGGGCGACGAGCAGGTCCACGTGATCTTCGGCGGGAGCGGGGGCCCCTCGGACCGCGCCGTGGTCCTCGACGCGCCCAGCCCCGGCAGCTTCGGCTGGTCCCTCGCGGCCGCCGACTACGACGCCGACGGGATCCTCGATCTGGTCGTGGGCGCGCCCCTCGCCGAGGCGGGCGGGATGCTCGAGCGGGGCCTCGTCTTCGTCTATCCGGGGGCGGGCTTCTGGGGCCTCAGCGGCCTCACCTTCGCGCCCACGGTGACGCTCATCGGCCCCGGGCCCGGCGCGCGGTTCGGCTGGGCGGTGGCCGCGCCGGGCGACGTGAACGCAGACGGCGAGCCCGATCTGTTGGTGGGGGCCCCGACTCACTCCAGCACCTTCCCGGACGCGGGCGCCGCCCTGCTCTTCCTCGGGGGCGCCGGCACCGTGGGGGTGTTCCCCGCCTGGGCGGTCCACGGGGACGAGGCGGGGGCCTACCTGGGCTCGGCGGTGGCGGGCGGCGACCTCGACGGCGACGGCGCGTCGGACGTGGTGGTGGGCGCTCCCCTGGCGGACGCGGTGGAGCTCGGGGGGGAGGTCGACGGCGGTCGGGTGGACGTGTTCGCCGGGATCGGCGGTGGGCTGCCTGCGTCGGTCGCGGTCGTGGCCCGGGGCGGAGGCGTGGTGGACGGCGGCTTCGGCGGTTCGCTGGCCGGCCCCCTCGACCTGGACGGCGACGGGCAGCGCGAGATCGTGGTGGGTCACGGCCTCGCTGCGGCGGGCCCCGGAGGCACGGGCGCCGCCCACGTGTTCGGGGGCCTGCACCCCCTGGCGGACGTCGACGAGGACGGCTTCTGCGCGGCCGCCCTCCTCTGCCACCCGCTCCTGCAGCTCGGAGACTGCGACGACGCGGAGGCGGCCGTGTTCCCGGGCGCCGCGGAGGTGTGCAACCGCGTGGACGACGACTGCGACGGGGTGGTCCCGATCGAGGAGGTGGACGGCGACGGGGACGGCACGAGCCCCTGCGAAGGCGACTGCGACGACCAGGACCCGGACATCGGTCCCGAGGTGGACGAGCGGTGCGACGCCGTGGACCACGACTGCGACGGCAGCCCCGACAACGGCGTGGTGCCCCGCCCCTACTTCCGAGACGCGGACCTCGACGGCTTCGGCGAGATCGCGGCGCCCGCGGCCTCGGGCTGCGTGGGCCCGCCCCAGGGCATGACCGGCCTGTCCGGCGACTGCGACGACCAGGACCACACCGTGTTCCCCGGAGCCGAGGAGCTGCTCTGCAACATGGTCGACGACGACTGCCGCGACGACACCCCGGACGTGCCGGACGCCGACGGCGACGGCGTGGTCGCCTGCCTCGACTGCAGCTTCGTGGAGCCCGCCGAGGGAGAGGACCCGCTGCGCTGCGGCGACTGCGACGACGCCGACCGGGGCATCGGCCCTCACCGAGAGGAGACGTGCGGCGACGGCATCGACCAGGACTGCGACGGCGACGATCTGGAGTGCGACCCGCCGGAGCCGTGCGACGAGCCGGACAACCGGTGCGAGGACGACGGCTGCTCCCTCGCCGGCGGCGCCTCCCCCGGCCCCGGCCTCCTCCTGCTCGGGCTCCTCGCGGTCGCGCGTCGTCGGGTCGCCCTCGCCCTGCTGGTCCTCCTGGGGACGGCCTCCGTCGCGGTCGCGGCCGAGGGCGACGTGGACACCCAGCTGCTCCGCCCGTCGTTCGCCCCGCACGCCTTCCTCGGCTCGGCGGGCGCGGACCCCGGGCCGGCCTTCGGCATCCGAGGCGGCGCGGTCGTGCAGTACGAGCATCAGCCCATGGTCGTCGTGCGGGACGGGCGCGGGCAGGAGGCCCTGATCCAAGGGCGCTTCTCCACCACGGTGGGCATGCACGCGGTCTTCGTGGACGGCGTCGGCGTCGGCGTGACGTTCCCCTTCTACGGCACGCTCTCCGAGGCCGAGACGTACGCCCGACCGGGCTTCGCTGTCGGCGATCTCGGGCTCGACGTCACCGCTCGCTTCGTGCGCCTGCGGCACCTCACGGCGGCGGTGGGCGCGCGGGTGTTCTTCCCCACCTCCACTCGGGACTCGTTCGTGGGCGAGGCGATGCCGCGGTTCGCTCCCTCGCTCGCGCTCCAGGGCAACCTCGGGCCGGTGACCTCGTTCGTGTCCGCGGGCGTGATCGTGCGGCGCCCGGTGGAGACGGGCTACGACTTCCGCCTCGATCCCGAGCTCGAGATCGACGTGGGCGCGAAGTTCGCCCTGCACCCCGAGCGGGTGCGCCTGATCGTGGAGCTGCAGGTCCGCTCGGGCTTCGCGAAGTTCTTCGAGGGCGGCGCCGAGACCCCGGCCGACCTGAGGGCCGCGGTGCGGATCCACGCGACCGACGTCGTGTCCATCGATCTGGGGGGCGGGCTCGGCCTCAACGGGGGGTACGGCGCGCCCGCCTTCCGGGCGCTCGTGGGCGTCACCGCGAACCGCCTGCCCACCCCGCCGGCCTTCGCCGAGCCCGAGCCCGAGCCGGAGGAGCCCGAGCTGGTCTTCGACGAGCCCGAAGAGCGGGCGAAGCCCCCCCGGGGCTGGGAGCCCGAGCCCGCGGTGGTCGAGAACCCCGAGGTCCACGACGCCGGCGATCACATCGCGCTGCCGCCGCGCGTCCTGTTCGCGTACGACTCGGACCGGCTGCTCCCCCAGGCCGAGCCCATCCTCACGGCCGTCGCGCTGCTGCTCGAGCAGACCCCGCGCATCACTCACGTGCTGGTCGAGGGCCACGCCTCGGTGGAGGGCGACATCGCCTACAACTGGGACCTCTCCAACCGCCGGGCGGCGGCGGTGTACCGCTACCTGGTGGAGGCCGGGGTGCACGCCGCGCGCCTGTCCTACCGGGGCATGGGCGAGGCCGTGGGCAGCGCCGACGACCGCAGGGGCGCCGTGCTCGAGGCCGACCGACGCGTCGAGATGCAGATCGTGAGTCGCGTGGACGAGTGGCTCGACGAGGAGCCGGACTGGTCCGACCCGCCGCCGATCCCGTGGCGCATGCCCGAAGCGGAAGAGGAGGAAGCGAAGTGAGGTACCTCGCGGCGGGGCTGGCCGTCCTCGTCGCCGGGGCGCAGCCCGCGTCGGCGTCGGACCTGAACTGCAACGGCATCGACGCCGCCGAGGAGCGGCTGGTGGACCTGGACGATCCCGTGTGCGCGTCCGTCCTGGACCCGGGCGGCAACGCCCTGCTCACGGCCGACTCGTACGTCGACTACGACGACTACGGCTGCCTCTTCCCGCTGCCCGCGTCCAACGATCCCGACGGCGACGGGTACGGCTCGGGCGAGGTGAGGATCACCACGCCGGAGGGGGCGGACAAGGTCGAGGTGCTCCTCTGCGACTCGTGCCCCGACGCGTTCGATCCGGAGCGGGTGGACGTGGACCTCGACGGCGCCGGAGACGTGTGCGACGTGTGCCCGGGGACCTTCGACCCCGACCAGTTCGACACGGACGGGGACGCCCGCGGCGACTTCTGCGACATCTGCCCGGTCGACTTCGACCCGGGCCAGGAGGACGGAGACTTCGACGGCGTGGGCGACGCCTGCGACGTGTGCCCGAGCCTCTTCGATCCCGGTCAGCCGGACCAGGATCAGGACGGCGTCGGCGACCTGTGCGACCGCTGCCCGGCGGAAGCCGACCCCCAGCAGCTGGACTCCGACGGGGACGGCGTGGGCGACGTCTGCGACGTGTGCCCCTACCGCTCGGACAGCACCCAGCTCGACACGGACGGGGACGGCCTGGGCGACGTCTGCGACCCCTGCCCGAGCGTCTTCGAGCCGACCCCCACGGACGCGGACGGCGACGGCGTGGGCGACCTGTGCGACCTGTGCCCGTTCACCGCCGATCCGCTCCAGACCGACGCCGACGGCGACGGCATCGGGGACGCATGCGACGCGTGCTCGGGCGAGGGCCTGAGCTTCGGGGACGACGTGGACGGCGACGGCGCCGAGGACACCTGCGACAACTGCCTGGACGTCCCCAACCCGAGCCAGGCCGACACCGACGCCGACGGCCGCGGGGACGCCTGCGACGTGTGCACGCTGGTCGCCGACCCCGACCAGGAGGACCTCGACCAGGACGGGCACGGCTCGTCCTGCGACAACTGCCCGGGCCGGGAGAACCCGAACCAGGCCGACTCGGACGGGGACGGCATCGGCGACGCCTGCGACGTGTGCGTGGACCACCCCGACCCCGCCCAGCTCGACCGCGACGGGGACGGCGTGGGCGACGAGTGCGACCTGGGCTGGTTGTGGCGCGGGAACCGCCATGGCGCCTGCTCCGTGGCCGGGTCCGAGCCCTCCGCCTGGCTGCTCCTGAGTCTGCCGATCCTGTTCCGAAGAAGGAGAACCCGATGAGACGTTCGACGTACGTCGCCGCCCTGGTGCTCTGCGTGGGCTGCAGCGAGGGGGGCCTGGTGGGGAACGGGGGCCCGCCCGAGATCGCGCCCCCGCCGGACCCGATCATCGAGGTGTCCACGGGCGACGAGGTGACTCCGCACCTGCTGTTCCTGGGGGACATCGAGGTCGGCGACGAACGCATCGGCGCGGTCACCGTCACCAACCTCGGCGACGGGGCCCTGGAGCTGACCGAGCTGGTCCCGCCGTCGTCGGGCGCCTGGACGATCGCGGGGCCCGAGCTCCCGCTGCGGCTCGGGATCTTCGACGAGACGACCGTGGACGTCACGTTCCGGCCGCTGCGCGACGGCGAGGTGCTCGACTCGTTCACGGTGGTCTCGAACGATCCCGCGGAGCCCGCCGTCGCGGTGCGGCTGGCCGGGTCGGGGGGCGCCCCCTCGATCGAGGTCGCGCCCCGGGGCTACGACTTCGGCGTCCGGCCCCTCGGCTGCGAGGAGGAGGTCCGGATCACGGTGGCCAACGTGGGCAGCCGCCCCCTGCACGTGGGCGAGGTGAGCCTCGACGGCGTGCCCCTGGGGCTCGAAGGGGAGCTCCCGTGGCCGTTCACGCTCGAGCCCACGGAGCTCACGACGATCGACTTCACCTGGGAGCTCCTGATCGTCGGGCAGCTGCGCACGACGCTCCGGATCCTGTCCGACGATCCCGAGGAGCCCGAGATCCTGCTCCCGCTGGTGGCCACGGGCGCGCCCTATACGCCCCACGTCGACCGCTTCGAGCAGGGCGGCGTGAGCGTGGCCGACGTGCTGTTCGTGGTGGACAACAGCGGCTCCATGGGCGACGAGCAGACCGCCCTGGCGACGAACTTCCCGGCGTTCGTCGACATCGTCGAGGGCGTCGGCATGGACTACCGCCTGGGCGTCGTCACGACCGACTCGGCGGTGCTCCAGGGTCCGCCGGTGGAGGCGACCGACGCCGATCCCGCGAGCACCTTCGCGGCGCAGGCCCTGGTGGGCTCGTGGGGCAGCGGGTACGAGCTGGCGCTGGACATGGCGTGGCAGGCGCTCGACCCGAGCCTCGGCACGAACCCGGGCTTCCTGCGGGACGGCGCGGCGCTCGACATCGTGATCGTCACCGACGAACCCAACCAGAGCTTCACCTTCCCCACGCCCCTCGACTGGGTCACGGCCTTCCAGGGCCTGCGCCCGGACCCGACCTCGGTCACGATCTCGGACATCACGGGCGGCCCCTCGGGGTGCTTCGGGGCGGGCGGCTCGGCGTCCGCGGCCCCGACGTTCACGCAGGTGAGCGCGCTCACCGACGGCGTCTCGGGGCTCGTGTGCAACGCCGACTGGAGCGCGACCCTCGAGGAGCTGGCCTGGTCCACGACCGGCCGTCGCTCGTTCTTCGAGCTCAGCGAGGCGCCGATCCCCGAGACGATCGAGGTGTCTTGGGAGGGCACGGTGGTCGCGGGCTGGACGTACGACGCGGACGCGAACGCCGTCGTGTTCTCCGCCGGGTCCGTCCCCGGCGAAGGCGAGATCGAGGTCGCCTACGCGGTCCCCCAGGAGTGCGACGACTGAGGTCGCTCCTCAGTCGTGCCAGACGACCGAGGCCCCCGCGTCGTACCAGCCGTCTTCGTGCGGCCCGGCGTCGGACTCGATCGCGCCCCGCTTGAGCTTCATGGTCGGGGTGAGCTTCCCGTTGTCGATCGTCCACTCTTCGGCGATCACCACGATGAGCTGCACGTTCTCGTGCTTGTCGAGGTTCGCGTTGATGGCCGCGCGGTGGGCGTCCAACGACGCCGCGAGCTCGGCCCGGTTGCCCTCGCTCCTCGCGGCGGCGCGACCGTCCTCGGACAGCACGACCATCGCGTAGGGCTGCGGACGCCCCGAGCCGGAGACGCAGGCCATCTCGATCAGCTCGTGCGACAGGAGCTTGTTCTCGATGGGGGCGGGCGCGACGTACTTGCCCTTGCTCGTCTTGAACAGCTCCTTGACGCGGCCCGTGATCCGCAGGTGCCCGCTGGCCTCGATGACGCCGCGGTCGCCGGTCTTGAGGAAGCCGTCCTCGGTGAAGACGCTCGCCGTGAGCTCGGGCTCCTTGTAGTAGCCCATCATGGTGCCGGGGCTCTTGACGAGGATCTCGCCCTCGTCGCTGAGGCGGCACTCGACGCCCGGCTGCACCGTGCCCACCGTGCCCACCTTCACGTTCCCGGGCTTGTTGCCGTGGGACCACGCGAAGTTCTCGGACATGCCGTACGCCTCGAGCAGCTCGAGGCCGAGGGAGCGGTACCAGTCGATGAGCTCCGCGGGGATCGGAGCGGAGCCGGAGATGGCGACGCGGCACGCGTCCAGGCCCAGTCCGCCGAGGACCTTCTTGCGGATGATCCGACGCACGAGCGGGATCTTGAGCAGGAGGTCGAGCTTCTTCTTCGGCAGCTTCTTGAAGATGCCGAGCTGGAACTTCAGCCACAGCCGCGGCACGGAGACGAACACCGTGGGGCGGGCGCGGTTGAGGTCCTGCACGAAGGTGTCGAGCGACTCGGCGAAGAAGACCGGGAAGCCGTAGTAGAGCGTCATCTGCTCGATGAGGATCCGCTCCACCACGTGGGCCAGCGGCAGGTACGACAGCATGCGGTCGTCGTCGCGCACGTCGAGCAGGTTCATGACCTCGGAGACGCACTTCGACATCGACCCGAACGACTGCATGACGCCCTTGGGCGTGCCCGTGGACCCCGACGTGTAGACGATGGTGGCGAGCTCGTCGCCCGACCGCCGGGGCGTGCCCTCGAGGGGCTCGGTGCGGCCGATGATCGCGTCCCAGGACTCGTAGTCCGTGGGCGGCGAGAGCGGCAGGGCGATGGCGGGGAGGTCGTCCGGGAGGCCGGGCTTCATGGCCTCGAACCCGTCGAGCTTGCCCACGAACACGAGGACGCTGCCGGAGTGCTCGAGGATCTGGCGGATCGTGTCCGGCGCGAGCGTGGGGTAGAGGGGGACGCTCACGTGACCCGCCATCCAGATGGCGAGGTCCGCGAGGATCCACCACGCCGAGTTCTTGCTGAACAGGGCGATGTTGCTGGCGGGAGGGAAGTCGAGCGCCTTCAGGTGCGCCGCCATGCGGCGGGCCTCGTCCATGGCCTGCGCCCAGGTGAGCTCGCGGACCGGACCGCCGCCCGTCGGCTGCGTGAGCCAGACCCGATCGGGCCGAGTGGACTCCCAGTGATACGCGCGATGAAGCGTCAGCTCAGACATGTGCCCTCCGAAAGCGGGGGGACAGTACGCCCAGCCTCGAATGCCGAGCAAGCCGCGACGCGCGCTCGGGAATCGCCCAAGGAACGCGAAGCGTTCCCCGCGGGCAGCCACCGGTGGCCGAATCTCGGACGAGCCGCGAGGCGACGTCCGGGAATCGCCCAAGGAACGCGAAGCGTTCCCCCTCAGTCGCGCACGAAGGGATAGCCCTCGGGCTTCACGGCCATGACCGAGCAGTTGGCGCGGCGGACGACCTGCTCCGTGGTCGAGCCCAGGAGCATGTCCTTGAAGCCCTTGCGGCCGTGCGACCCCATGACGATCAGGTCCACGCCCAGCTCGTCGGCCGAGCCGAGGATGTTCGAGGCGGGCTCGCCTCCGGCGACCCGGATGTTCACGCGCTGGCCGTCGGGCTCGGGGAGACCGCCCTCGGCTCGCAGTCGCTGCGCCACCGCTCGAAGCTCCTCGCGGAGGGCGCCTTCGTCTTCTTCGATGGCGACCATCTCGGCCTCGGTGGCCTCGTTGCTCTCGTAGGTCCGCCCGCTCTTCTTCAAATCGGCGACATGCAGGAGGTGGATCGTGGCTCCCGAGGACGCCATCGAGAGGGCGACGCCCAGCGCCTGCTCCGAGCAGGCCGAGAAGTCGACGGGGATCAGGATGTTCTTGAACTGGTTCACGGTGCCTCCAATGTCAGCGCCGCTCGAAGGAGCAATGTCCATGCCGGCGAAAGGTCGAGCCGGCCCGCGGATTGCAGCCCTCGGGGTCGTCACCTCCTCAGGAGCCCGCATGTACACCCGCGTCCGCCCCTCCCTCGACCCCCTCGCCGCCGGCTTCCTCGGCTCGACCCCCGTGACCGTGTGGGCCAGCACACGCACCTGGGGCGCGGCTGTGCCGGTTCGCACAGGCGGGAAGCCCGAGCGTGAGGCCACCGCCCGTCCGCGGTCCGTCGCCGTGATCGGCGGGGGCATCAGCGGGCTCGCGGCCGCCGCGCACCTGCAGGCCGAGGGGGCCGCAGTGACCCTCTTCGAGGCGTCGCATCGGCTCGGCGGGATCATTCAGTCGTACCCCGGCCCCGGGTTCGTGGTGGAGGAGGCGGCGGCCGTCCTCACGCCCACCCCGGCGGCGATCGCCCTCTGCCGACGGCTGGGGATCGGCCTCGCGCCCGCGGAGGTGGACGCACCGTTCCTCTACCAACGGGACGGCGGGCGGCCGCTCCTGGCCGCACCCCACGGCGGCATGTCCACCGTGGTGGAGGGGCTCGCCGACGAGATCGACCGCACCACGGTCCTGCTCGACACGTCGATCCAGTCCCTCGAGCGGCACGATGAGGGGTGGAAGCTCACGACGGGCGGAGCGGATTGGACCTTCGACGCCGTGGTGCTGGCCGTGCCCCCGCCCGCCGCGACCTACTTGGCGGCCCGCTGCGACGCCGAGCTCGCCGCGGAGCTGGCCGCCGTCCCCACCACGTCCGCCGCCAGCGTGCACCTCATCTGGCGCCGCGCGGACTTCGGCGTCGCCCCCACCTGCCCGGAGGTCGTGCGGGCGTCGGGGGAGCTCATCTCGTCGCTGTCGATCACCGACGTGGCGACCCCCGAGGGGGCGCCTCACCTCTTGGTGCGGGCCCTGATCGACGACGGTGAGGCGGTGCTCGCGATGGACGAAGAGGAGCTCTTCCTGCGCGTGTGGGACGAGGTCGGGGAGCGCTACGGCGTGACCGTGGCCCCGGTGACCCGCCACGTCGCGCGCTACGCGCACATCCTCCCCAAGCTCGACCACGCGCACGGGCGTCGCGTGGCCCGGATCCACGCCCGCCTGGATCGGCTCCCCGGCCTCGCGGTGGCGGGGAGCGCGATCTTCGGTCCCGGCGTCTCCAACTGCATCTCGGCGGGCACCATGGCGGCCCGCCGAGTGCTCCGTTGACCCGCCCCTAGAGGCGGGAACGGGAGCTCCGGGAAGCGGGGCGGACAGAACCCACCCAGGATCGCCGATCCACCCCGACTTCCGGCCGGGGGGCGGACAGAACCCACCCAGGATCGCCGATCCACCCCGACTTCCGGCCGGGGGGCGGACAGAACCCACCCGGGATCGCCGATCCACCCCGACTTCCGGCCGGGAGGCGG